>Ga0302324_100026009_pt1 | contig 11206 bp, 8 predicted proteins | sample Palsa_T0_1_FD_201949 | JGI IMG/M metagenome (GOLD analysis project Ga0302324, IMG submission 201949) | Peat permafrost microbial communities from Stordalen Mire near Abisko, Sweden - Palsa_T0_1 | ecosystem: Environmental > Terrestrial > Soil > Palsa > Peat permafrost | place: Sweden: Abisko... | reverse complement strand
TATTTTATCAATCTGCCCTGTCAGAACGTCTATGATTTCCTCTGTCGCAGTGGACGCCAGCAATATCTTGTCTGGCACGCTTACCGGCTCTGCGTTGGCACTTGCCGCGCGCTCGATTTCATCGAACTGTTCTGGGGTTGGCGTGATCTTATATTCGCGAAGCTTAAAGATCGACTCTAGTATCTTTCCAACGCTAGAGAGCGAGGAAAGCAGGTAGCTCGCAGCCGCTAGTTCGACCGACATGTCAATGTTCCCTGATCGACTGGTTGAGAGAGGAAGATAGCACCGCGAAGGCTCGCGAGGCGAGGGCCAGACCCTCAACCGTCCGAAAATCCGGGATGCCGGAAGTCAGATGCAGAATTCATGAATTACGCAGCAAAACTACGTTGCAGAAAAGACTAGGCTTTCTCGCTGCACAACTCCGCTGCATAATGACGACATGAAGCACGGCTATGCGCGGGTGTCGACGGACGGCCAGAGCGTTGACGCACAGGTGCGCCAACTGAGCAAGGCTGGATGCGAGAAGGTGTTCCGCGAAGTGGCAAGCGGCGCGAAAACCGACCGCGCGCAGTTGCGCCGATTGCTCGGCCAGCTTGAGGCGGGCGACGTGCTGATGGTGACGCGGCTCTACCGGCTGGCCCGATCGACACGCGACCTGCTGAACACGCTCGCGGCGATCGCCGATCGGAAAGCCGGATTCCGATCGCTTGGCGACGCTTGGGCGGACACCACCACATCACACGGGCGGCTGATGCTGACGGTGCTCGGCGGGCTGGCGGAGTTCGAGCGCGATCTTATCCGGGTGCGCACAAGCGAGGGACGAGAGCGAGCGAAGGCACGCGGCGTAAAGATGGGCCGCAAGCCGAAACTCACCCCGCACCAGAAGCAGGAAGCCCTTCGCCGCAAGGAGCGCGGCGAGGCCGTGCGGAAGATTGCCCGGAGCTACAACGTCCACAACAGCACGATTTCGAGGTTAGCGGCGTGACAGGAGGAGGCTCAGCACGCGGGGTTACCGGCATGGTGGACGGCGCGATCAAGCACACTGAAGAACATAAGGAGCGGCCAAGACTTCTCTACAAATACCTGCCGATGAATACCCGTATCAAAAGGTGCAGGCTTTTTCGAATCATTAGAGAGTGCAAAATCTACCATCCAAACCCGTCAACCTTTAATGATCCGTTCGATTGCAGGGTTCCTCCGGTCGCCTCGTTCGATCCATGCTTCGTCCGGTATTTGATCGAGGCACAGAATGCTACCGATGATCAACGTCAACGAGAAGTATACGAGAAATTCATTGCCGCACGTCCAAGAACATCGGAGGAGCTCTGTAGGCTCAGTATGGAACTAAGCCTCGAAGAGAGAGAGCAGTTTGAGGCGGCAAAGAAGAGAATCCAACATAAAGTCGATAGCTCCACCGTGCTATGTCTATGTGCCGTATGTGATAATATACTCATGTGGTCACATTATGCGGACAACCACAGGGGTGTTTGTTTGGAATTTTCGTTAGAAAATTGGGATGAAATGAACAAGGCCATACTCCCGGTATGTTATGCAGCGCGCCGACCCTTGTTAAGACTCGACCAACAAAATTTCGACAAAGGACAGCTTATACACGCTATCGCGCTCACAAAGGATCGGTCGTGGTGCTACGAGCGGGAGTGGCGGGCACTTGGGGCAACTCGGGGAAAGTATAAGTTCCCGGTAGAAGCACTGGTTGGAATAATCTTTGGCTGTGCGACATCCGATGCGGACAAAGCCTGCTTGAGAAGGATGGCGGCAGATAGGGCGCAGATCAAATTTTATCAGGCTACGAAGAAAGAAAGGGAGTTCGGTCTGGACATCACCCCGTGCTGACTTTCCATAAAGCGCGTTCCGGCGCCTGCACTCCGGTCGATCCCGTCCGATTAGCAGGTGGTCGGAACGAAAGTGTCTCCTGGTACGCATAGCCGGACAGAACGGGAGCGGTTGGCCTGTCGAAAAACCCTCCGACCGTCGTTTTCGCAAAGATTCCAAGCTACTTCCCATCTGCCGTTGAGCTGGGGATATCTAATGCGGTGACCTGTATAGGATCGGCTGACAGGTCTGTGGCAAGCCGACGTGCTTGGTGCGTCATAGTACGTTCAAAGAGTGTCCGTACATCGCGTGCGTTGCCGAAACTTTCGCTTCTGCCACGATCAGCAAGCAGCCGGTCGATAGCTGCTTCAGCAGCTTCTTCGGCCCCTAGCGCGAGTGACAAGCCTTCTCTCCGGCATAGATTGGTGAAGATCTGCAGCAACTCGGCCGCAGAGTAGTCTGGGAAATCGATTTGCCTGCTGAACCGCGATCGCAAACCAGGATTCGCTGCCATGAACTCCTTCATCGGGCCTGGATACCCGGCCACGATGACGACGAGCCTGTCGCGCCTGTCCTCCATGTGCTTAAGCAATGTTTCAATAGCTTCCTTGCCATAGTCCCACTCGGCACGACCTACTAAGCTGTAAGCTTCGTCGATAAAAAGTACGCCGTCGAGGGCTTCTCGCACTCGGTCCATGACCTTGCTTGGCGTCTGTCCGACATAAGACGCTACCAGACCAACGCGATCAGTCTCAATGACATGCCCTTTCCGGAGCAGGCCCATAGCCGCATAAACTTCTCCGATAATGCGGGCCACAGTCGTTTTACCAGTACCGGGATTGCCCCTGAACTCAAGGTGAAGCGATGCCGGCGATACCGTAAGCCCAGCTTGCCGACGGCGTTCCTGAGCAGTGACGAGATGCACGATGCCTCGGACTTCTTCTTTGACAGAATCGAGTCCGACTAGGGCATCGAGCTTCGCCAGAGCGGCTGCCAAATTCCCCCGGCCTGTGATGGCGCGCGGGTCCGGTAAGTCAGCAGGAAGCACGACTCTGATGTCTGCGTGCGGGTCTGCGGCGAGCCGGGACGCTTGGCGCTCTTCTGTGCGTTCGAATAGCGTTCGGATCTCGCGGGCGTTCCCAAAGGCCTCATCGCGATTGGCATGCATCCACGCGATGATCTCAGCGGCAAGCTCTCTGGTGCCTTCACCAAGCAACATTCCTCTTGCTTTCACGATGCCTTCTAATATCAAAATAAGCTCGTAATGATCGTGATCTGGAAACTCGATTTCACGAGTGAATCGGGATTGAAGACCGGGATTGGAGGCCAAGAACTTGCGCATGGGCCCGCCATATCCAGCGACGACGACTGCAGTTCGCCCGCGCCGGTCTTCCATTTCCTTGAGCAAGGTGGCGATAGCTTCGTGCCCGAAGTCGTTGGAGGCATCGTTCGCAAGAGAGTAAGCTTCGTCGATGAACAACACCCCACCTTCGGCCTGGTCTAGTCGTTCTCGCGTTTTGATGGCCGTTTGTCCGATGAACCCGCCGACTAAGCCGCCTCTGTCGGTCTCGATAAGATGACCGGTGGCAAGGAGCCCAAGGCCAGCGTAGATTCTTCCGATGAGACGGGCAACGGTTGTCTTACCTGTTCCGGGGTTGCCGGTGAATGCGAGGTGCAGGGCGACCGGTTCAACAGGGAGTCCGGCCTGTTTGCGCCGGTCCTGTGCGCGGGCAAGATCTACGAAGCTGCGGATTTGGGCTTTTATAGGTGTTAAGCCGACCATTGAATCGAGCTCTGCAAGTGCAGCATGTAATGAGTCGGCCCGCTCTTCAGGGGCAACGTGATGAAGTGGCTTAGACCCCGCGGTCCGTTCGTTATTCCGAACGCCGTCCCTGGCAGCCAAAGTGGCTGCGATAGCAGCCCCCTTAGCAGCGTCATCTTGAGTCGGGGTGTAGCGAAACCAGACAGCGAACTCGTCTGGGACGATTCTCAGGATGTGTCCCTGGATCCGTTCACCGCGATCAAATGTCCAGCTCGCCGTGCCGTCCGTGCCTGGGACCAATAAATCGGTGGCGTCGACGAATCCGCTTGCCCCAGGTTCAATCCAGGCATTTACAGTCCCTTCCGCCGTGGTGGCAACGACGATTCCCGTGACGTACGAGCCAGGACCATGTGACTCGGTAAACCGATCCCACGCGGGGTTGGGAGAGACCTGCCTGAAGCTTAAGTGGCAGTAACTCTCTCTGTCATCGAAAGCGGCAATACGTGCACGACGCGTCTGTCCGATGGCGATCCTTGCCATCGCTTGCGCCGGTTCTTCCGTCCAGGAAATCTCGCTCCAAAAGCAGAATCCTATGACGCCATCTGGCAGTGTCAGTTCTATAAGGTGGTCCGTGAGCGCGGAAACAACTCCTTCGACGATGTCGCCAACAGATGCCCGTTGGCGGAAGGAGAACCAGGGGTGCTCTTGCGCCGCTTTCACACTTGCAACCAGAAAAGGAGAGGTTCCGGCCCAGCTGACGATAACCACATCCACAGGCTGCATTGGGCTAAACATGGTGGCCGGGTGAACGGCCCTGTTCGTCCAGGCTAATTCGGGAGCGGGGACAAAGGCCTCCAGGCCAGTTTTCGAGCGGACCCATATGTGGTCAGTGCCTACCTCCGTCACGACGGCAGTGCATCGGGTGCCCAATTTTACTGTGGCACTTCCTTGAGGCGGGGCGTGGATGTACTGGCACATTAACGCCCATTCTATGAAGTGAGTAGCTTCCGACGCCGGAACAATCCCTATTACGTGACCCACGGGCCGCCCGCTCAGGACGGCGACCATCGCTACATCGGCATCGATGGGCCACCCTTCGCTGGAAAGCTGTCCGGCCAAAGATTCGGCCGAAGATACTCTGACATTCGCAATGCTAATCCGCCCATCTGCAGCTGCGGCGGCTCGATGCAACGTGCGAGATAGCCACTCAGAGTAGGGGGAATGCCTGCCACAAAGAACCGCGACCACAACGTTACGGTGGGACGTATTGATGACATCGCGCCCAAACCGCTCATAATCCCAAGGGCGCTCACTCTCGTCCTTGGGCGACGATACACGGTCACTTCGCTGTCTGCCGATGTCCCCGAGGACAGGTTCTGTCCGCTTGCCGTTCTCCTGCTCGCGTCCGAAGAGTCCCCTCAAAAACGACGCCAAGTCCGGCCTCCCTGCCTACGCCTCCACAACTGCAACTCTCGGTGCTGGCCATATGGCCTAATTTCATATCACGCACGACGCCATTGCGAAGCGTATATACATGCAGACGCTCGAAGAATTTCGACACCGATACACTATGACTAATAGTGTAACGATCGGTGCTACAGCCTGATCCGTTCGACCTCCTCGCGTGTCAGCCGCTCCCGTGTGCGGTCGTAGAGCTTGGTCGTGCGCGGGCTTTCGTGCGCCGCCATCGCCTGAGCGTGCTCCAACGCGCCCCCATTGGCCAGATAGGCGGTGATCCCCGTCGCGCGGAACGTGTGGCAGCCGATCGGCGCGGCGATCCCGGCGCCGGCGGCGCGCCGGCGGACCATACGCCAAGCGTCGGCTTGGCCCATCGGCTGCTCCGAAAGCACGTCCCCCCGACGGCCCCGGCTGGTCCGAAACAGCATCCCAGCCCGGTCGGTCGCGATCCCGGCCGCTTCGATATAGGCGTGCAGCGCCTCGGCGAGCGCGTGATGGCAGGGCATGGCGTGCTGCCTACCGCCCTTCTCGTGCAGCCGGAGCTCCCAGCCGGCGCCCTGGGCGCGGATATCGGCGACCCGCATGGCGAGCGCGGCGCCGATCCGCGCGAAGGAATAGGTCAGGGTCGCGATCAGCGCGCGGTCGCGCAGGTCGCGCACCGTCGTCGTCGGGATGGCGTCGAGCAGTTGCCTCCATTCGGCACCGTCCAGCACAGGGGTCTTGCCGGTTTTGACGACATACTTCGGTCCGCGCACCGCGGCGGCCGGATTGACCGGCATGACCTGGCCCACCACCAGCCAGTCGAACAGCATCCGCACGGCGGCCAACGCCTGCTTCACGGAGGGCGCGGCGGTCGTGCCTTGTAGGTGCTCGACATAGGCGGCGACATCGTGTGGCCGGATGCCGGCGAGCGTCAGGCCGCGCTGCTCGCACCAGGCGAAGAACTGGCTGCAGGCGCGGGCGTAGGCGCGGCGGGTATTCGGATTGCGGATATTGGCGGTGAAGAATTCGACGTAGCGCCAACTGGCGGTGCCACCGAGCGCGGCCACCAAGGCTGGCACGACGGACATAGCCGCCGGCACGGACACTGCGACCTCACCAGCACCGGTGACCGGCTGTAGATCGTTCACGCGCCGTGATCCTTGCGCCAGGCGGCGAGAATCCGGTCGGTCAGTTCCCGCGTGGTGTGGAAGTCGGTTGCCTCCAGCGCGGCGAAGGCCGCGGCAAGATCGACGAGACCGCGCCGAGCCGCGCGATCGAGCAGACCAAGCGTGCCGGTCACTTCGAGGCCACGCGCGCGCGCAACGGCGACGCCGGCCCGGTCGTCCATGAGAACGAGATCGGCGTGAAGTTGCGCGGCCAGCGCAATGGCGGCGCGCTCGCCATCGTCCAAAGCGGCAAGGGCGGGATGATCCTCGTTGGGGATCGGTTCGGAGACGATGGAGAGCCACGCGGGCGCTGCCACGATCCAGTCCCTGACCGCTTTCGGCGTCCGTGGGCGGTTGAGCTCGTGGCGCACGATGGCGGGGATCCACACGCCCTCGAACATCCCCGGCAACAGATCGACGTGGCCGATCAGCACCAGGTAGTGCAGCGGGCCCGCATCCGCGACGACGACGCGCACGCGTCAGAGACCGAGCCGGTCCAACGTCTGTCGGTCGCGTTCAAATTCGGCCAGTGTCATGCCTTCATTGACGCCGTGCGCCTTGAGGAAGCCGTCGAGTTCGGCGCGGGTCTCGAACCCGAGCAGGCGGCGCAGTTCGGGTCGCGTCAGCCGGCCGGCGCGATATTCCTCAAGCACGAGCGCTTCCAGGGCGCGGCGCGGCAGATCGGCCTCGGCGCCGAGCCGGGCGGCCAGCGCATCGGGAATGGTCAGCGTGACGTTCATGGCGGCAGCCTAGCGCGGCGGTGCGGCGGGCGCAAGTTCACGCATGATAAAAGGAGTTATCATGCGCCTACAGGGACTGAAAAGGTCGGCCAGCAGACCATTGCGTGGTCCAATCAGATTGGCATACTCTCGTATCGAAGCTGCACGGAACATCAGACAAAGAAGGACAATAAGATGCGTGGGCGGCATATGGCACTTCATGCGGTGATTGTCACAACGATCAGCGGGTGTACGATGGCACCCTCTAGTATTAAAGTCGCTCCCGTCTCTGAGGTTCTCAATGCTCTCAAGGCGCAGCTCTCGGCAATAAAGCCTCAATCGCCAATACCGGCCAACGGTGCTTCCTGCAGCGATGCAAACGGCACCGTATCGGTTGTCGCGACACCTACCAAAGCCACTGTTGACTTGAAGACAGTTACTACCACGGCCTCCGATATCAGTGGTGCTGCCAATATTCCGGTATCCGGTGTGATTCTTAGTCCCTCTGTTGGGGCGACTTACTCCAATATCGCCACAAATGAGATGAATCTAACGCTGGGCATACAACATACTCCTCCCACCCAGGCTGATATACTTGCCGACATAAGCTCCGTACGAAAGCGAATATCAGAGGCCCAAACGGAGATCAAAGAACTAAACGCGGCGAGAGATCCCGCAAGTCGATCGGCTGCAAGTGAGTTGCAGAATCAGATTAAAGTCGCTCAAGGCCAATTGGATTCTGACGAGGTCCAGCTCGCAGAGTCTACGAACCAACTGGTGCCAGTCCTGCATCCGTTCGATGCTCCCCTTAAGCAACCTGTACCTGCAACTCCATCGATGCCGACAACAACCGCGCCGAGTGCCACGGACCCTAATCTCACCATTGCAAACACCTTAAGCGCCGCAGTCGATGGCATGCTCCAGACTAATCACGCGCCACCGTGTCTCCTTCCTCAATCGCTTGTCGTCACGGCCAATTTCCAGGTCACAGATAAGGCGTCTGGCGGCTTCTCGATTTCTTTTCTTGTGGTAAAGCTCGGCGCCGATTTGTCCCGTCAAAACGACTTGACGCAGTCTTTAGCTGTCACATTCGACCTTTCGAACGGGACTGCGACGTCGGGATCTGGAAGTGGCGGATAGTCGCATCGCCCCTAGAACCAAAACTGGACTAGGCCGTGTGGACGGAATCCCTGACATGCGTTTCTGACGGATTCCCGAATCGGGTTTTGTCCGAATCACTGCGTGACCGGCATCAGGGAGCCGGACATGCTGACGAGAATGACGGAGCGCGATTGGTCGATCGTGCTGGAAGTGTTTGATGCGGCGCAATCGAGCCGGGGAGAGCCAGGACATGATGACCGTAAATTCCTGGAAGCCATCCACTATTTCACAGTACACAGCATAACGTGGCGAGCATTGCCCAGTGTATATGGCAACTGGAACAGTGTGTGGAAGCGGTTCTGGCGTCTCAGCCGGTCGGGGGTATTCGAGGCATTCTTCCAGATGCTGGCAGAATGCAGCGAGACGGCTCACCTGATCCAGTTCTTCGACAGCACAACCGCGCGCGCCCACGTTTCGGCCGCCGGCGCAAAAGGGGGCAGCAGCGCCAGGCGTTCGGCCGCTCGCGAGGCGGCTTCTCGACCAAAATCCACCTCAAGACAGATCTCGACGGCAATCCTCTCGACTTCCATCTGACCGGCGGCCACGCCGGCGACAGCACACAGTTCGAGACGTCGCTCGACATAGGCCCCGACATCCGCCCGCGCATCGCGATGACGGACAAGGGGTATGACAGCCAAGCCAACCGGGCGGCGGCGCTCGCGCGCGGCATCACACCGGTTATCCCGTGCCGCGAAAACTCCAAGCAGAGGGGCCGCTTTTTTCCGAAGCGCCTCTATAAGCTCCGGGCGCGCATCGAACAGACAATCGGCAAGCTCAAGCGGTTCAAACGCGTCGCCATGCGCTGCGAGAAGACCGACACCAGCTACTCAGCCATCATCAGTTTCGCGTGCGGGCTGATGCTGGTGAAATCCGTCCACACTGCCTAGAAAGGCCGCTATCGTTGGCGATGCGCTATCAGTGACACCAAAGGGAATAGCGAATGACTGGCAGCTCCAGGTTAGCGTGTATCACAGCCTGCCTTTGGTATTTGGTTTATGGCCAGCCGAGTAACGCGCAGCCTAGTAAAACTCAAGGGGGGGCGGCGGCCGCGTCGGTTGAGGGGCAGAATGATGACGCGATGAAAGCTCACATTCTTGAAAGGCTAGACTTGCTCTCAAGCATTGTTTCCGAGACGGCGAAGCATGCGGAAGACCTATCACATTCAATCGCGACGTCATCCACGTCTGTTGGCGCTAAAGTTCTAAATCGAGCAGCGAATGATGATGTTCGTCTAGGCGTTTTAGCTCATCCTGATCTGCAGAGTGTGCCGCAAATTAAAAGCAATTCCCAAAAAGAGATAGCGGCGTCATCTCTGATGGCGCATGCGCAAACCTTGACCGAATATTCTAGCTATCTTGGAGATCTCAAAAGTGCCGTCACGGCTGCGCCTTCAGCAGATGCCTTGCAGCTAGCTAGGGGAGCTTACGTCCCCATGACGATCCAGATGGTCGTCCACCCTTTCCCGTTTCCAGAAGGCAGCATTTCTACATCTTCTACAAGGAATGCGGGTCCCATTCCAATCCCCGCGCCTTACATTTCATTTGGGGAGGGCCTGATACCATTTATTGTTGGGGGCGCCACAACAGTGGATAATCCTGCCGTTGGTGCCCTTCTTGCGCGGGATCAGGCCGGGCATCTGGCGACGCTCTGTACTGCCACCCTCATTTCTCCAAACTCTGTGTTAACCGCTGCCCACTGCATCGCGGGCGCTCCGGAAAAGGTCTTCTTCCAGCATGGTGGGGTCTACCAATTGGGCACTGGAAAGCCGGCGCCGGGATTTTCATTCCCATACAAAGATATCGCTGTCTTCCCATTGATAGAGCCGGTTCTGGGTATCGAACCAGCAAAGTTGAATTCAGAGGGGCGCCTTGCTGTCGGTTCACAAGTCTATGGTGTAGGGTTCGGTTACTTTAGCAATGAGACAGTTAAACTTGTTAGTGCCGCACCAACTGATGTGATCCACAGCACAGGAATAAAAGTTCATGGGATTATAAAAACTCAGCAATGCCCACCAGCACTTTCAGGCCATGAACTCATATGTTGGACCTATAATCCAAGTTCGGCAGATTCCGATCTTGCAAGTACGTGCGAGGGCGACTCGGGGGGACCACTATTCCGTTACGATACTAAGAAGAGCGAGTACACGATAGTGGGGGTCGCTACAGCCGGTGATACATGCAAGCCAGGCGACAAGCCGGTGGACACGGAGGTTTTCAGCTATGTGCAATGGATTCAATCGCAGGTCGAAGACGCCGCCCCAGCCTTGGCCAACTCACTTCACTCGCTACCACTCCAGCCAGTAGTGAACCCCGTTAGTCGATATCCGAGGGCAATCCAATTTTCCTATCTTCAAGCCGACGGGACGTGGTCTGAGGAGTTTGCCGTCGATGCCGGCCTGGCTACGCTTCATGTATCCGTGAATTCTATTCCAACCGACAAAGCCCTCCAACTGGAAATATCCCAGACTGGCCAAGCCCCATCGAAAAGCCAAAGTACTTATGACACGGTGATAGGCTTCGATTACGTCAATCCGCCGCCGGGCAGCTGGCACGTTAAGGTCATTGGCCAGCCCAACCAGCCGTTTCAGTGGGTAGCGACCGAGTTTCCCACGGTGCATTAAGTGCGACGGCTAAACATGCCACGGAGTGATAGGAGTACTTTGTATGGCTTTTCTCGACGATGTGACCAAACTTCTGGTTCCTATTCCGCACCTCCCCATTCCGCCTCCTACAGTTGCGGTAGTACCACCGCCGACTGCCGCGCCGCCCCCAGCAACGCCCCCAACTATCCCATCGGCCCCAGTGATCCATCCAGCCGTCGATCCGACATCGTTACCACACACGGTCACCGATCACGGTTGGCTAATGCTATTTTGGGACGACCTTACCATCCATACGGTCATCGAAATATTCGCCATCATTTTAGCGGCATTTATCGTTCACTTCGCGGTTCCCCTGATAAAAGCAGCTTTCGGCGCGTTTCTGCAGCGGATAGCTCTACTAGGCCGTGTGGACGGAATCCCTGACATGCGTTTCTGACGGATTCCCGAATCGGATTTTGTTCGAATCACTGCGTGACCGGCATCAGGGAGCCGGACATGCTGACGGGAATGACGGAGCGCGATT
>Ga0302324_100026002_pt1 | contig 11207 bp, 12 predicted proteins | sample Palsa_T0_1_FD_201949 | JGI IMG/M metagenome (GOLD analysis project Ga0302324, IMG submission 201949) | Peat permafrost microbial communities from Stordalen Mire near Abisko, Sweden - Palsa_T0_1 | ecosystem: Environmental > Terrestrial > Soil > Palsa > Peat permafrost | place: Sweden: Abisko... | reverse complement strand
GATTGGAGATGAGGTTGAGGTTTTGAGACGACCTTTGCGCAACTTCGCCGTTGAAGAACCAGAACATCTTGGAAATTGCCGGTCCGCCGGCGCTGATGCCGTACTGCTGCTGCTTGGCGTCGGGACTGAATGTTGGGGCGAAACGGTCGGACGCGTTGAAGCCCTGGCTGTTGTAGTATCCGTATGCGGCGCCATGGTAGCCATTGGTTCCCATGTGGGTAGACACGTTCACAAAGCCGCCGGCGGAGTGGCCGAATTCGGCGGAGCCGGTAGCGGAAACCACATGCAAATCGGAGATGGCGTCCTGGGTGACGAACGGGGCGATGCCGGAACTCCGATAGAAGTAGGTGTTGGAGCCCAGGACGCCATCGGTAAGGAATGCATTCGTGAAACCCTCGCCGCGGAAGGCCAATATGCCCGAGGGGGCTTCGGTGGCGGCGGGCGCCAGCGGGACCAGAGAATCCACGCGGCGGTCGTCAACGGGAAGAGTATCGATCTGGCCGGCGGAAACGACCGTGGAGAGCTCAAATTTTACGGCGTCCGCAACGCTGTATGTGGGGGCCGGCTGGACACGGGCCTCTCGCGGCAGCACGGGCAAAACGATCTTGAAGTTCATGGTTTCGCCAAGGGTGATGCGGATATCCGCGAGTAAGAAGACGGAGAATCCATTGTGGGTCAGCCTGATGGTATACCCGGCGCCGGGGGGCAGATCCGCGATGTTGAACACGCCATCGTCGGTGGTGGTCATGTTGTGCCGGAAGCCGAACGTGGGATTGGTAACCACCACCGCGGTGTCGGGCAACCCATCGCCATAAGGATCGCGAACGGTTCCGGTAATCGCGCCGAATCCGGACACTGCCTGGGAAAACGCGCCCGGCGAACACACGAGCGTTAGGAGACACAATCCGAGTATGATTTTCATTCGCTAACCTGAAGGGACCTTTTCATTTTAGATGGAAGCGGGCGGGAATCGGGTTTCGTGTGAAATTTCAGGGCGCATATGGGTCCCGATGAGTGCCGGGCGGGGAACAGGTGTGGCTTTTTTTCAACGCAGAGAAGCCGAGGCGCAGAGAAGCATCTGCGTCTCCGCTGGGATGTAGTGCAGGTACTCAACGCGCCGTATCCACACTCTTGCGGACACGTTTTGGCCCGACCGGGTCCGGGGTTCGATGGTCTAATCGCATGCCGCTGTTGGGCGATATTGCACGTTCGGCGCCGCCATTTTCGGATTGCGGGCTGGCTGACGGGCTTCTGCTTGACTGTCCGGCGTTTCCTACAGGGATGGGTTGGGCTTTCGTGCGCGGCGGCGCCCATCATTCGACAACCCGATTCGACCGGTAGCGCTTGAAGATTGGTTTATGCCCCTTCCGGCTTCGGTTTGCGATTTGCGGCGGGTTCCGGCTGGGCGGCGGGCGAGCCGGCAGGCGGCGGTTGGGGGTTGGATGTGGAAGTGGTTTTGGATGTTCGGGTTTGCGGGGTTAGCAGGCCATGGGCCCGCGCCACTTGGAGGTGTTGGAGGCGCTCGAATTGGCCGGAGGGGTCGCCGGAAGAGCAGGCCGGGGCTTCGAGATTTTTGGTCAGGTAGGCCTTGGCGGCGTGTTCCCAGATCTCGGCTTCGACGCGGCGTATGCGGCCGAGGCGCCATTCGTTGTTGATCAGAGTATCCGTCAATATTACGGGGGCGCCCGAATGCCGAGCGCCCGGAGCGGGCAGGCCATGGGCCTACCCCACGGGTCCACTTAATGCTTATCGCTCTTGCTGAAAGTGTTCTTCCCGAACTCCAGGTGCAGTCTGAGCGAGTAAATCCAAACCGGTCCGCGGTTTTGATTATAGGCGGGATTGTTCACGTGCTGAACGTCCAGGCTGGTGAAAAATCCTGGGAATAGGCGGGCGCGGTAATACGACTCCCAAATGTATTCCGGCCCATATTGCAAGCGCCCATCGCCGATCAGAAAATCGTAGCCGCCGCGCGCCAGGTAAAGCGCGTGGACGCCGGAAATCCCGCTGACCGTGAGCTCGGTTGCGACGGTGTCGAACGGCCTGCGCCATCGGGGCCCGTTAAACGAAATGCCCCCGGTCGCCAGACGATCGATTGCCGTGAATGCAAAACTCTCGGTCTTTCCATCGTTCCAACCGAGACGGGAAAAGACGCCGATATCCTTGGTAATCTCCTGGTCCATGCTGATCCCGAATCCATATTTCAGCGTGCCGTTGCGCCGAGTCGCGGTAACATCCGGTCTGCCGCCGGTCAATTCCGCCGAGCGGATCGCCGCGGCGTAGTTGCCGGCGTCGGCGTGGTTCTCGTAATTCAGTAAGCGGATTGCGCCACCGTGCTTTCTCACGGTGTAGCGGCGCTCGCCCTCGAACACGTCGCCGCGGTTGACGAACAATCTGCGGTCGAAGCGGAGTCCATTCGCAACGCGGGGCATGGCTGCGCTCGCATACCGGAAAGACCAGTTCTTGAGGTGGAGCTCATGCACCCATCCCCAGGTGTATCCGCGAACGTCGGCGGGATAGTCCCAAGCGCCGTTGTACATCACGGCCCAGCCCATGAATTGCGTGCGCGGATCGTGCGAGTAGCGGTTGTCGTCGAAGAAGTCCGTCAGCGTGAAGCGGCCGGCGGTGATGGTGTACCGGTCCACTGAGCGCTCGCCGGCCAACTGGTTTTCATCGCTCTCGACGGGCTCTTTTTCGCTTCCGAATGTGAAGTCATGCGATAGGTAGAGGCGCGCCAGGTAAGGCTTCGGCGTGGCCGTGGCGACGCGCGGCAACTCGCCGTTCGACGAATTCGCCAGGCCGTTTACGCCGCTGAATCCCCGGCCGCCGGCGATCTCCGGGTCGAAGACGACCAGGGTATTCTCAAACGGGCGAAAAGCGAAAAATAGCGTGGTAGTAAGCGAAACATCGCGCTCCGGATAATCCTGAAGACTGAACGGACCGGAGTAGGGCGAGTTGAACGTGCCATGATACTGACCGATCGACGTCGCCTGGTAGAAGAGGTTCCAGCGCTCCGGCGCCGGCGGCTGATCGGGCGCCTGGTTATTCGAAGGCGCTGGAGTCTGATCAACTGGCGCGGGTGGATTCTGCGGCGGCTGCGATTGCTCTTGGGCCCGGGAGTTCAGGCTCAGGCAGAGGCACAGCATTAGCAGCGCGCCGGCGGTGCGCGTCGAGACTTCCTTTGGTAATCGATTGACCAGCATCAGTTTTCTCGTCCCGCGCAGCTTTCCGGGCCGAATACACAGTCTACTGCGCGGCTGCTGAAATCCTTGTAATCGTCTGTTAATAATAGGTTTGTATAAGACGCTATAGCTTGCCGAATAACCCTGCGAGATCCAGCACGTGGTATAGCACTAGCAACATCATGACCATCAGATACCCGCTTAGAGCCAGCAGCGATAGACGGACCGCTGGAGTCATTCGAATAGAGCCGAGATGCTTGGTCTCGACCTTCTGTTCCTCTACGTCATCCAGCGGGTGAATTACCAGAAATTTGCGTTCGTCGATTGTGCGTTCGAGAACCATGACCAGCTCCTTAATTGAAGACAGCGGGCGCACGGCTGCGCAACACGGGTTAACGACGTTGGTCAACCACGCAGATCAACCAGGCGCGTCGCAGACTGGCTTCGGCAAGTCCGCGAATCGTGTTATTGAATGACTACAGCCGTGGAAGGCCGTTGGAAGACGGAGGCTCGGCTGACTCGGAACCGGACACGTCGTTGCAGCGCCGCAGACTACTGCTGCCGTCAGACATCAATGGGCCTCCTTTCGCGTGAAATTGTGGAAGCGGCGAATTGCGGCCCTCGATCAGGATATACCCGGCGGGGTATCCTTGTAAAGAGCTAAATGAGGTTTTTTATGGCGCACACGTTAGAAGAGAAGAAAAAGCTGCTGAATCGCGTACGGCGCATCCGAGGCCAGGTGGACGCGATCGAGCGCGCGCTAGACCAGGAGGCCGAGTGCTCCGATGTGCTCCATAACATTTCCGCATGCCGGGGCGCTATGGATGCTCTAATGGCTGAGGTAATCGAGGGGCACATCCGCTTTCACGTTCTCGATCCGAAGACTGACCCGACCGATGAGCAGGCTCAAGCGGCCGACGATCTGATTCACGCCCTGCGCGCGTATTTGAAGTAGTCGCGCGTGGCGCACGCACTCGTGTGAACGCGACTTTTCGGCGGTGCGTGAGCGTGCGGGCTGTCGAAACATGCGTCCCCATGAGTGGGGACGCTGCACGCAGGAGTGCGTGCGCCACGGTAGCATTGACAATTTGCTTTGACAAATCAAATGATATTCAGATAAACTCGATTTGCATGAGCCGGGCCGAAGTCGAAACCGTTTTGCGCTGCTATCCGCAGATCTACTTCGCCTGTCACCGGCGGCATGTGCGCGACGAAAAGACGAATAGCGTGCTGAGCGCGCACCAGGCCAGCATCCTCGATCATCTGGACGACGTGGAGGGAACGTCGCTGCTGGAGCTGGCGCGGCACATGGGCGTGACGGCTTCCACCATGTCGCTGACTGTGGACCGGCTGGAGCGTGGGGGCTATGCGCGGCGCACTCGCAGCAAACAAGACCGGCGGCGCGTCGATCTGCGGTTGACGCCGGCGGGCGTCCGTATCAAGCGCCAGCAAAAAGTGCTGGAGCCGGATCTGGTTTCGGCGGTGCTCGCTCTGCTGGACGAAAAAGGGCGGCGGCGCGCGTTGCGCGGGTTGGAATTGCTGGCGGAAGCGGCGGTGGAGTTGGTCGCCTCCGGAGAAATGAATCGCATTCTGAAAGGAGATGCGGCATGAAGTGGGTGATATTCGCAGGGGGAACGCTGTTTCTGCTGGTCGCGCTGATGGCGCTGATCGGCGCGCTGCTTCCGGTCAAGCACTATGCGGCGCGCAAGGCGCGATTCGGGCAAACGCCGGAAGCAATCTATTCCGTGCTGGCTTCGCCATCCGTCTGGCGCGCGAACGTCAAGGCCTCGGGAGCGTTGCCGGAAAAGAACGGCCGCAAGCAATGGTGGGAGCAGGACAAGCACGGCCAGAAGATCGCGTATGAGCTGATGGAAGATTCACCGCCCACCCGGCGCGTGGTACGGATCGCCGATGCGGGCCTGCCCTACGGCGGCACGTGGACCGTCGAAATCGCGCCTCAAGGCACTGGCGGGTCGGAGGTGCGCATCGCGGAAGCGGGCGAAGTGTACAACGTGTTCTTCCGTTTTCTCTCGCGATTCGTTTTCGGATACACGGGCAGTATCGAAGGTTATCTTCGCGATTTGGGGAAGAAGTTCGGCGAAGCGGTCAACATAGAAGGCTGACATTGAGAAGGGGCGTGGAGACATGGGACAGGAACTCGATTGCACCCTGCGCTATCGCCAACGCATTCTGGCTGGTAAGGCATACCTGGAAACTGCGTACATCTTATTCCGCGGGGAAGAACGGCTCAAGATTCCTTTCGAGCATCTGACGGGCGTCCACGCGGCTGGCGGTATCTTGAAACTGGAATTTGCCGAGGGTCCGGCGTTTTTCGAACTTGGCGCGGCGGCCGAGAAGTGGGCGCGCAAGATTCTCCATCCGCCCACGCGGCTCGAAAAGCTGGGCGTGAAGCCGGGCCTCGCCATTGTCGTTGAAGGCGAGCTGGACGCGGGGTTTCTTCGCGAAATCGGCGAACTTGCAGGGGCAAAGGCTAAGGCCGATCTGCTGTTCTTTGCCGCGCAAAAGACCGCCGACCTGGCGCGCATCGCCAAGCTCAAAACGCGCCTGAAACCGCGCGGCGGGTTGTGGGTGGTTTATCCGAAAGGCGTAACGGCGATTCGCGAAATCGAAGTGATCGAAGCCGGGCGGGCAGCCGGACTCAAAGACATCAAGGTCGCCAGCTTTTCTGCAACCCACACGGCGCTGCGATTCGCTTTACCTGTAAGATAGCCCGTATGACGAAATTGATGGTTGCGGCGCTGGCCATTCCGCTTGCGCTCTCGTCGGCGGACGGGCCCATCGTCCTCAAAGCGGCGCGCATGTTCGATGGCAAGGCGGATCATGTGGTCGCGCCGGGATTGATCGTGGTGGATGCCGGTAAGATTTTCGCCGTAGGTCGGGGCGCGGCGATTCCGCCCGGCGCTCAAACCATCGACCTGGGCGATGCCACGCTGTTGCCGGGATTCATTGATGCGCACACGCACCTTTCCGATCCCTACCAGCGCGATTACCGGCAGGGCGAGATGGATCTGCTCAAGAAGGCGCCGGCCGAGCGCGCGCTGATCGCGTCAGAGATCGTTCGCATCACCCTGATGGCGGGCTTCACTACGGTTCGTGACGTGGGCTCGGAGGATCTTATCGACGTGGGTTTGCGCAATGCGATCGACGCGGGTAAGATCCCCGGTCCGCGGATGCTGGTCTCGGTGCGCGCGCTCGGATCCACTGGTGGACATTGCGACCCGGCAGCCGGGTTCATCCCCAACCTGTTCGGACACGAAGCGGGCATCGCCGATGGGGTGATCAATAGCCCCGAAGACGCACGCAAGGCGGTTCGCTACAACATCAAGTATGGCGCCGACATCATCAAGACCTGCGCCACGGGCGGGGTGTTGTCGCTGACGGACGATGTGGATACGCCGCAATTGACGCAGGCGGAACTGGACGCGCTGGTGGACGAAGCCCATGCGTTGCGGCGCAAAACCGCGGCCCACGCTCACGGGGCCACGGGCGCGAAGCGGGCCATCCGCGCGGGCATCGACTCCATTGAGCACGGCACCTTTCTCGACGAGGAGGCCATGCGGATGATGAAAGAGCGCGGCACGTTTTACGTTCCAACCATGATGGCAGCGGAGGGTTTGAAGCAGAGCCTGACCGACGGCTACATGCCGCCGGTGATCGAAAAGAAGGCGCGGCTGGCAATCGCTTCGCTGCACGAAACCGTGACCAAGGCCGTGGCGATGGGGCTCAAGGTTGCGCTGGGCACGGACGCGGCCGTCTATCCGCACGGGAAGAACGCCGGCGAGTTCGAGCTGCTGGTGAGCTGCGGGATTAGGCCGGTTAACGCGCTGAAGGCGGGCACATCGGTGGATGCGGACCTGCTGGGCGTGGCGGACAGCACGGGGACGCTGGAGATGGGCAAATCGGCGGACGTGGTCGCGGTTCCCGGCAATCCGGAGGACGACATCCGGCAGACGCAGAAGGTGATGTTTGTGATGAAGCAGGGAGTGATCTACCGGAACGATAAGAGGTAGATTCTCCATGGCCGGACTGCTCTTGCGATAGAAAAAAGCCGGCTGAAAGCCGGCTGCAGCCAGGATTGTCTGCCCCACAAAGTCATGATCCTACGGGCTTGGTGATCGACTGGCGAACGGCGGCTAGCGGGGCGTCGGGGTGAAAGACCACGCTGCCATTGGACGCTTCCACGCCGAGCCGCTTCCACAACTGGTCCAGATCAGTGGTGACGGGTTTGTCTTTCATCTGGCCGTACAATTCGGTGAGCACTGCAACTTTCACGGCGGCGTCGCCGGCCGCGAATGCATCCTCGATGGACCAATCGTACTCGATGGTTCCCCCCGCCGCCAGAATGCCGCGAAGCGCGTGCTGCAGGCCGAAGCGGTTCGACGTTCGCTCGCGAATTTGAACGTCGGCCAGCAGGCAGAAGATGGCGCCGCCCCAGTAGGTGCGTCCCCAGGTGTGCGTGCCATCAAGGCCCTGGTCGCCGGGGCCTGGCTGGCCCTGGTGCATATCGCGAACCATGTCGCCCCATACCTGCTGCACGGTGACCGTGCCGATTTGCGCGCGCGCGATGGGCTCGGCGTAGACCGCGATGCCTTCCTCAATCCAATGGTGCTGGCGCCGCATGGAGGGGAAGCCCAGGTGAATTAATTCGTGCGTCATGGTCCAATCGTCGTCGAGCTGGCGGGGCGTGGAGTGTTGGCCCAGGCCCATCATGGTGCGCGGTCCTTCGCCGTAGGTAGTGCCCCGCAGCACCCCGGCGCGGTCCGGCACGGCGCGCACACGAACCGCAACGCTGGCTACGGGAAACTTTCCATAATAGGCGGAGGCGCCGCGCGCGGCCACCGAGATCCAGCCGAGGATGACGGGAGGGCCGAGATCGAAGTCACCCGGCGCGAACGTCACACTGATCGTGGATTCGCCCGAGGTGATCTGAAAGGTCTGGTCGCCGGCCGCCGCGAGTGGGATGGAGCCGAAGGCGCCGGCCGCGAGCGCGAGGATTTCCCTGCGTGACAGGCGCGGTCTGCGTGACAGGGGGAGCGCGTTCGAGCGCGATTTCATTCGGTTTTCACGGTTCCTCGCCGGCGCGCGATTGGGCGCCATGTTGCATCGCCCATTCCACAAAGCCCGCGGGCGCGTTATGCACTCCGTAGATATTGACGGAATCGACTGCTTTTAGGTTATGCCAAATGATGCCGCGAAGATTGGCGTTGCTCAGGTCGGCATCGGTGAGATCGGCGCGGGTGAGGTCGGCCCCGGAAAGGTTGGCGCCGTTGAGATCGGAATCGGCGAGTATGGCATCGCGGAAATTGACGCCAGTCAGATCGCCGCCGCGCAGGTTGGCGGAGCGCAGATCGGCATAGCGTAGATCGCTCGAGCGAAGGTTGCAATTGCGCAGATCGGCCGCCTCCAGATTGGCGCGCATCAGGCTGGCCTTGACCAGCTCGATACCCTGCAGGAAGGCGCCGGAAACATCTACGCCCACCAGGGGAACGCGGTCTTCATTGAGCTCGTGCAGAGCTTCAATCCGGCCGCCGCTGCCGCCTTTGCCTTGCGCGGTATTGATCACCTGCCAGGCTTGATAGTGCCGCTGCTTGGTGCGGTCGCCCGATTCGGCGAAGTAGAAGATTACCGCGATCAGCACCGAAAGGCTGCCGAGATACTCCAGCACTTCGAGGAACGCCCACTGGCCCAGAAAATAGGCGGTCCATTGCAAAGACCATTCGAAGGCGTGAAACGGCACGGCCCAGGGGCTCCGAGTGGACTTCCGGTATTCCCCCCATACCGCCGGTTTGTGACGAAGTTCGCGAACTAACATCCGATTTCGGTCCCCGCTACGTAAACTTGTTTGACTGACAGTTAGGCCGCCAAGAGATACGGTACAATCGCACCCAAAGGCCTACTGTAGGTCAATTAAAGCATTCGAGGAGAAGATAGGCATGAAGGTTTCGAAGAATTCACTGATACTAACGGCGGCATTCACGGGTTTACTCGGCGGAACGGTCGCGCGCGCGGCTGCCCCGCCAACCCAGGATACGTCCAAACAGGACACCGCGAAGAGCAAGAAGAGCACCGCAAAAGTGGAAAAGCACTCCTGCGCAGGCAAGAACTCCTGCAAGGGCAACGGTGGCTGCAAGACCAGCGACCAGGGCTGCAAAGCGAAGAACTCCTGCAAGGGCAAGGGCGGCTGCGCAACCGACGGTTCCAAAAAGCAATAAGCAGTTCTTCGACGCAGAGACGCTGAGACGTAGAGATCGGCGCAGAGAAATATTCAGTTAATCTTTGTCTGATCTTCTCTGCGTTTTCCTCAGCGTCTCTGCGTCGAGTTAGTAGTCCCCCAGTATGCCTGCCAATTCTTTCAACGGATTCACGGATTATGGAGTAGGCATCGGCCTGCGCATTCCACACTATGGGCACATCTTCGAGCGCAAGCCGGTGGTGGACTGGTTCGAGATTATTTCCGAAAACTTCATGGTGGATGGCGGCCGTCCTCTGGCGGTGCTCGACCAGATTCTGGAACGCTACCGGGTGGTGCAACACGGCGTGTCGATGTACTTCGGGTCGGCCGAGCCGCTCAATCGCGAGCATCTGCGGCGGTTGAAAACGCTGGTGAAGCGTACCAAAACGCCGTGGTTGAGCGATCATCTCTGCTGGGGCAGCGTGGACGGCCGCTATACGCACGACCTGCTGCCGATGCCATACACGTTCGAGGCGGCCGAGGTGACGGCGCGCAAGATTCGCGAGGCGCGCGATTTTCTGGAAGTCCCCATCGCCGTGGAAAACGTCAGCAGCTACGCCGAATTCCACGTTTCGGAAATGACGGAATGGGAATTCCTGAATGAAGTGGTGGAGCGCGCCGATTGCGGCGTCCTGCTGGATGTGAACAATATTTACGTCTCCTCGCAGAACCACGATTTCGATCCACTCGAGTATTTGAACGCCGTGCCGGCGGAACGGGTAGCGCAGATTCACGTCGCGGGGCACTCCAAGTACGAGAAGTATATTCTGGATACGCACGACCACGCCGTGATCGACCCGGTGTGGAAGCTGTACGAACAAGCCATCGCGCGCGCCGGCGTGACGGCGACGCTGCTTGAGTGGGACGACCGCATTCCATCGTTCGACGAAGTGCACGCGGAGGCGCGCAAGGCTGAGCGATACCTGCCGGCGCCGGTTGCAGATTTGGCGCCGGTATGACGCTGGCCGAGTTGCAGAAGCGCGCCGCGGCCGCGATCATGGCGCCGCTGACTGCTTCGGACGACATGGCCGCCAGGTGGCGCGGCGAGGCCGATGCGCTCATCAAGCCCAACAGCCGTTTGGAGCCGCTGGAACGCTTGGAGATTTACAGCCGCAGTTACTGGTTCCGCGTTCTGGACTCCCTCTACGACGATTTCCCGGGGCTCTGCGCGGCGCTGGGGCAGCGCGCATTCAATCGGCTCTCGCGGGCGTATCTGACCGAGCGGCCGTCGGAATCGTTCTCGCTGCGCAATTTGGGCGCGAGACTCGAAACGTGGCTGCGGGAACATCCCGAATATGCCGGGCGGCATTTCGATCTGGCACTCGATATGGTGCGGCTGGAATGGGCGCACATCGAGGCGTTCGACGGCGAGGCGCGGAAGCCGCTGGGGCCGGAGGACCTGTTGGAATTGGGTCCGGAGCTACGGCTGGGTTTGCAGCCGCATTTGACGCTGCTGGAATTGAAATACCCGGTGGACGATTTGCGCATCGCGGTGAACGAGAAACTGGAAGAACACGATAGCGCAAGCAACGCGGTGGCTGAGCGCGACCAACACCGCACCATCCGGCGATACCGGCGCTTGAAGCCGCAACCGATTCAGCTGGCGGTGTACCGGGCGGAAGATTTCGTGTGGTACCGGCGGCTGGAGGCGGACGAATACCGGCTGCTCGATGCGCTGCGGCAAGGCTTGCCGATTGGCGAGGCGCTGGAAAAGGCGATGCAGAGTAGCGCGATCGGGGAGGAGCGGTTGGGCGCTGCTGTTCAGGAGTGGTTCG
>Ga0302324_100025995_pt1 | contig 11208 bp, 11 predicted proteins | sample Palsa_T0_1_FD_201949 | JGI IMG/M metagenome (GOLD analysis project Ga0302324, IMG submission 201949) | Peat permafrost microbial communities from Stordalen Mire near Abisko, Sweden - Palsa_T0_1 | ecosystem: Environmental > Terrestrial > Soil > Palsa > Peat permafrost | place: Sweden: Abisko... | reverse complement strand
TGGCACCGGGGTAGTCGTAAAGGCCACACTCTCGTTGGAACCAGAGCAAATGATGACCGTTTACTGCCGCGCAATACCGGCACTCCATGTAACAGATAAGGCGGTTAAAAATGGCTGAGATACCAGAGCGCTGCCCAGGACACTGCGGCTATTGTGATGACAAGCATCGTAAGTGGGAAGAAGCACTTGAATTAGCCGAGGCACGCATCAGGGAATTAGAGCTGCAGGCAGAACGCGACGAGAGAGCGCATCTCCAAACTATCGATCAGCGGGACGCCGCAGAAGAAGCGCTGGGACAATCGTACTTTCTGGTCACAGGGAGATCCCCGGAATGGTCTAACTTGTTCGGTCACGAGCAGGCGCTGGGAGATATCGATGATGCCCAGGTAACGCTCCGGATGCGCATCAGGGAATTAGAGCAGGAGCGAGACAGGCTCAGCGAACGCAACAAGACACAGCAATTTTCGATAATCGATCTTCAAGAAGACAATATCGCCATCCAGGCCCAGCTCCAGGCAGTCACCCAAGAGAGAGATGGATTAAAGCGCGAGCGAAAGTTATGCGTTGACGTGGTTCGCGATATGGAGACGTCTGTTGCCCAGCTTCAGGCCCGCAACAGCCAACTGGAGAAGGCGCTCCAGCACATCCGCAGCAAAGTGTGGGGGGATGATAGCGACTTCCTTCAGCTAATTGCCGAAATTGCCGACGCAGCTCTCAATCCAGCCACAAAGGAGCCGGCTGGGCGTAGCTGCAAGGACTGCGGGACGCTCATACCTCCAGCAGAAGGCTGCAATGGCCACTGCTGGGCGTGCCATCGGGATTACGAGCAGACGCTCGAATTGCAAAGGAAGGCGAGCGAGCCATGAAACTACTCTCGCGGTACTGGCCTGCCCTAATCCCGGCTACAAAGGAGCCAGCAGAGCCATGAAGATCCTTCGCGTCACCGTCCAAACCGCCGATGCGGCCATGGCCAACATTAACGGACCTGTCCAGGTGTTTTATAGGTCGTTTGATGTGGAGATTCCATGGGAAATGGGCAGATATAAGCTCTGCCGTTACTGCGGACAGCCGATGAAGCCCAGGGGCGTTAAGAAACTGCCCAACGAGTACGACCACGCACAAGGGTGCCCCTACAGCAGAAAGAAAAAGCCATGCGAATCCTAAAATTGTACTGGCCTGCTCTGATCCCGATACTCTCTATTGTGCTGGCTGCTGTGTTTGGGTGCAGCAACGTTCCGGTTCAGAAAAGAGCAAAGCCGGACGTCGATCCCGATTACACGCTCTCAGTTCCGAACCAACGCATCATCAACCGTGGATGCACCACGGCCATGAGCTTTCCTCATGTCGAGAAGGATGGCGTCGTGATCCACGCGCAATCGCTATTACGGTGCGAAGGTAATCAGCTGGCACTCTTGGACGATGAGACTGGGCGGATGTATAACACCCAGGGAATGGCGTGGATGCCCTGAACTACCGCTGGCTGGCTGCAATGGAGGGTGAATACATGAGCACCGTACGGGTACATATGAAGGCTGGGCATAGCTTTGAATTCAAAGAATCAGGCAGGCCAGGCGGCAGCTATTCGAACCGTGTTCGTTATGAGCCGGGATTTGTGATCATCGAGGATGAGTGGGGCGCGAAGACCGCATTCCCCGCCGAAGATATAGCCCGCATCGAAGAAGAGGCCTATAGGAGATGGTAGCCATGAATCGCCGCTCCTTTCTCCAACTCTCATCCCTATCTCTCGCTGCACAAGTGCTGCATGCGCAAACGCCGGTGTCGGGGGTGTGCAGCCCCGTGCTGAAGCGATCGTACGATTTGGCGAACACTGGGTGCAACTTGGCAGAAACGAAACTCACGCCGGCCTACGTGAAGTCCAACGGCGTACGGGTACTTGGGACGTTGCAGATGGCTGGGGATGCCCGGGGAGCTGAAGCGCAGCCCCTGGTAGTGCCTTCGGTGATGATGCCGGATGGTTTTGCGCATGATTTGATTGTCGTGGCAGATATGGCGGGCAGTATTTGGTGCTGGGACGGTTCCACCTTTGCGTTGCTCTGGATGCAGCACCTAGCCAATCCCATCAAGGGAACGGCAGCAATAGATTCCTGGGGCATCAACGATTTTTGGTGCTTTCTGTCCACGCCGGTCGTCGACCCAACAACGAACATCCTCTACGCGGTGGGCTGGCAGTCGCCGGATGGGACTGCAGCGAAGGCCATGCATTACTTCCATGCGATCAACCTCAAGGATGGCAGTCGGAACCAGCCACCAATCAACCTGGCCGCTGCCTACCGGCCTGCTTCCGGGCCCCTGCAACTCTACAGTGCCACACTTCGCAAGCAGCGCTCCAGCCTCACGCTGGCAACGATTGCGGGAAAGAAGACTGTACTCTGGTGTGCTGGGACGGTCGCCGAGACCAGCGCCATAGCGAGTGGTTGGATTTTTGCCTATGACATTCCCAGCGGACAGATCACGGCACGCACGTTCTCGGATACGAACTACGGCTGCGGGGTTTGGATGGCAGGTGCGTCGCCCTCGGTCGATACCAGGGGGAACATCTACGTCGTAACCGGCAATGGAACATTCGATGGCGCGTCGAGCTTTGGCGAGTGCGCGGTAAAGCTGAGCTATACGCCTCCCGGCACGTCCGCAGGGTCATTTACGATCGTCGACTGGTATTGCCCATACACCGACCAGCAACGCGAAGGGACTGCAATCGTCGACGAAACCAAGATTGCGGGTGTAAACGGGCCGACATCAAAGATGGCCATGGCCGTCAACTACGCTGGTTATAATGACCAGGATCTAGGCTCAGCTCAGGGTTGCTTGATTGAATCACTGGGGCTGTTTCTGGTGACCGGCAAAGATGGGATCTGCTATCCGGTAAATATGCACAATATGGGCAAGACCACGCTGGCACAGTTAGCCGCTGGCCAGCAGTACGCCGCGCTCGCCTTTCCGCCGATCTATCTTACGTACTTTCCAGGCTGGGATGTCAGCCCAGATCCACTGAATCCTGTTGCCCTCGACGTAGCCGGTTTTACCCGGCATAACCACTCCACGCCCGTGCAGTACCTATCCCCAGTTCATGGCCAGATGATGTTCGTGGCAGGGGAAAATTCTCCAGTGCGGGCATTTCAGATAACTGCGACGGGCTTGACATTCCTCGCGCAATCAAATGAGACCGCGAGTGCCCAGGTTACTAATCCGCCCGGCGGGATGCCCGGCATGCAGATGACCCTAGCCGCGAGTTCTGCCGGCGCAATTCTGATCTGCTCTGCACCATACGGGAATGCTAATCAAACGGTAACTAACGGGCGATTGCTGATCTACGACGCAGAGAATTTTGCGGGTGGGGTAATGCAGCTACTTTGGGACAGCCAGGCGGAGGGGATCCCGTACCACTACAACAAGTTTGGCAGTTTAGTGGTCAGCGGCGGAAAGATCCTGTTGCCAACGTACGACGACAGGACGCTAATTTTAGGCTAAGAGAAGAGGAAAGCAATGCAGTTCGTAGATGACATCCCAGTATTCGGCTCGGCGGATGAAAATACGCTCGGCCAGATCAAGCGCTGTGCGCGCACGGCCGATAAGGTTGCGCTTATGCCAGACAATCACCTCGGGTATGGCGTGCCCATCGGCGGCGTCGTTGCCTATCGCGACTCGATCAGCCCCACAGGAGTCGGCTATGATATCGGATGCGGCAATAAGGCGGTCAGACTGGATATGCCAGCAGACGAGCTTAGGGCGAACATCGCTATCATTATGGACGACGTTTTCTCTACCATAAGTTTCGGAGTGGGCCGCAAGAATGCGCAGCGTGCAGACTTGGACCTTTCCGAACACGAGCTGTTCTCCGATGTGGCATGGAGTTTGCCCATGCTTGCCCCGCTCAGAGACACAGCTCGCGCCCAGCTCGGCACCGTCGGATCAGGAAACCATTACGTTGATCTATTCACCGATGAAGCTGACCGTGTATGGATCGGCGTCCACTTCGGATCACGCGGCTTGGGCCACAAGACTGCCACCTACTTCCTCAAAGCGGCGGGCGCTGAGGATGGCATGGAGGTTGAGCCGTGCGTGCTCCCCATCGATTCATCTTTGGGTGCCGACTACTTGGAGGGGATGCGGCTTGCTGGGCTCTATGCCTACGCCGGTCGGGATTGGGTGTGCGAGAGAATCGCCAAGTTGCTGGGAGCAAGCATTCAGGAGGAGATCCACAACCACCATAATTACGCTTGGCGGGAAGAGCATGACGGCGAGATGTACTGGGTTGTGCGCAAAGGCGCAACACCAGCCTTCCCGGGGCAGCGCGGGTTTGTCGGCGGAACAATGGGCGAGCAATCAGTGATTCTTGAAGGCGTCGAGAACGAGAACGCAAAGTACTCCATGTACTCGACGGTCCACGGTGCGGGCCGCGTATTAGGGCGCAAGATGGCAACCGGAGTCATCAAGAAGAATAAGCAGACCGGAGAGGTTCGCGTACTCCGAGAGCCGCTCGTGACGAAAGAGATGATGCAGGGCTGGGTAGGCCGCTCAGGAATTGAGTTGCGAGGCGCAGGCGTAGATGAATCGCCAGATTGCTATAAGCGGCTGGATGCGGTTCTAGCCGAGGTGAGCGACTCGGTGAAGATCCTGCACCGTCTTAAACCTGTTGGCGTAGCGATGGCAGGCGAGTGGGAATTTGACCCGTTCAAGGATTAATACGCGCTCGCTTAGCACAAGGAAGGAGGAAACTTGTCACTCGCGGACGACTGCCGATCTGCTCGCAGGCTGTGGTCATTCTATGCCAGCAAGCAGCTAAAGCAGCCGTTCGTGCTGTGGCTTGATGATGTGATTTTGATTGCTGAGAAAAAGAAGGCTAAGAAGCCGCAGCGCTGCTCGCCAGACCCATTCTGGATAGACTTCCCTGAGCGATTGCGCGCTGCATGGGATGAGCTGGAGAAAGAACCCTAACGCCGCACTCCCATCCCTAGCCGCCTGCGCCCTAAAGATATGGGCTGCTCCTCGCGATCCAGGCGGTCTGCTGCCTGCTGGTAGCGAATTCCTACCGAAGTAAAGCCCTCTTGCGTGGTGTGGTCTATGCCTGCTATGGCTTCGCGCAGTTGCAGTTCGCGGGGCTTGGCTGCAGGATGAATAAAGGAAAATAGCGCATAACGGCACTGGTCGGCCAGGTCATCGGCTGGGTCACCTTTGACCTTGATGATGTCGCCCTGCACGTCTTTGTCGCACATCCTAGTCCGAAGAGCTTCGAGCGTCTCGGGGGATTTATCTGTGAACTGGAATTCTCCCGAGCTGAGCATCTTGTAGAGTAACTGCCATCCGGCAACGCGCTGATTCGACGCTGGCTGGCAGCCCAGATCCCATGGGGCGAAGACCTCATCCATTTGATCTGATACGGAATGCCCAGCAGTGCCGAGCCTTATATCGTAAGAGGGGTTGAAATTGGCCGGATCGGCAAATATCGCGATGATGCAGCGCCGCTGCTCCCCTATGTCGGGTGCTATAAACTCCTTCACCACGAGCTCCGCGAACTTGTGTACCGGCATCATTGGCTCACAAATTTCACCAATCTGATGAATTCTCCCGCCTGCGAAAGTGGGCAGTGGAAACTGTAAGAGCGCGGAACTCACGCCAGAGATAGAAAACTTGCGAGGAATTTCGGCAGGGCCACGAACATAAAGACCTGCGGCAGCATAGGATCTCCCGTAGCCATAGTCGATGGCTACGAAATGGTTCCACCACGGCTCGATCTCGATGCTCACCAACGGGACTCCCATGCCTGTACGAATGAATGGGAAGTACGCCCCTTCAAGAGCGCACCAGCAACCTGTAGCCATTGCCTCAGCATTGGCTCCTGACATCATTTCAAGATTGCGGATGTAGTCAGGGCCCAGCAGGTTGTGGTCTGTTAACTTGCCCGGGATGAACGAGACCGACAGCGGTATGGGCTTGCCATCCGAAGGCCATACGCAGTCATAGTAGAGCATCCCGGGCTGGGCAGATTCCTCGGGATGATGCACCGGGCAATGCCCCCGCAAGAACAGTGGTATATGCCACGTGGCCCCGATGTTCCCAGGGTTGGATGTTAGGCGAACGCGAAGGCGTAAAGTTGGGTCAGTGGAGCGTAAGCGCCCGATGATGTTGCGGACTTGGAATTCAGTATGGAGCGTGGATTCGTCTATGCCTATGAACGAATATTCTGGCCCCAAGTAAGACCAGACATCCTCATCGCGACTCATGTATCCGAAACGGATGACAGCTCCACTCGGAAATACCCAAGTGTGGGTCGAACCATTATACTTCCCGCCCAGCGGAGTGTAGAGTCGCCTGGTCTTGCGAACCAAGTCCGTGACTTCCGTGAAGGATGCGCGGAATATAATCGCGTTGAGGTTTGGATTCTCCACCTCTTGCGCGGCATCCATCAGCAGGGTTTCTGATTTGAGGCTCCCCGCACTGCCCCCAAAGAGCACAAGCTGCGCCGGGGAATCAAGCGCAGCCTTCTGGGCCGCCGTTACAGGATGCCAGCTATATTTCCGCCCCACCTTACTGCGGCTTCCTCATCCACTCGGCTTGGTAGATATCCGGCTTTTCAGGCATCTCGCCGTTAGGATTCGGCACTTCGCCCGGCTTAGGCATCCATCCCAGCATGTTGGCCAGCAGTTCGATGGCTCTGATTTTCTCGCCAGTGGTCGGCATTTTTGCCTCTGCTCTGGCAATCCCGACCAGCGCCTCAATAGCATCGTCTTTGCCCATGGCGAGCTTTTTTAGCACCGCTTCAGTCTCTGCCTCCACCTCCCTTTCCTGACCCGAAAGGACTTTCTGCTGATATGCAATGAAGTCGGGTTCCGTAATCATGCGTTGCAGGGTGCGCCTGCTAACCCCTGCCTCATGGGCTACATCGCCCTGCGTCTTGCGTTTGTCCAGCAGCAGTCGTGCGACGACCATCTTTTGCGCGGTTATTCTCATGCTCCCGGCGCCTTTCTGTAGTGCGCTTTTACCTCAACTACCGGCTTGAGCGAATCGTGCCGTACGGTTATGTTCTTGCCGTCATTAGTTCTCACCCGAGCGGTCTTCATGTTGGCAATCATGTGCGCAATTCTCCCAGTTGAGCCGTCTGGCAGCTGCACCGAATCTCCCTTGCTGTAGGCTGGTTGAAGTTTTGGCTTCTCTGCGGGCTTTGGCTTGGGGTCTTCGGCAGGCTCGGGTTTTGCTGGCTTATCAGGTTGCTTGGAGACATCGGTTGTTATCTGGTTGTTACCGGGTTCTTTGCCGCCACCTAACGAGCGTTTAACAATGGGCAGGCCAGAATCATGGTCATATCCCGTAACGGGCCCAAGGTTGTGGTGGGGCACCATGCCCGCCGATAGGTCCAGCTCCTCCTCTTCATCGATATTTTTCATGCCTTCTCCCCTTTTTCGCCCTCGCCTCCCGTACACTGTGCCCGCATGGTCAGCTTAGCCATCTGGATCGCCGCGGCACTGTTTCTGGCCTATGTGGGGCTTATTGTGTTCGCGGTTGCGCTATCTGTCCTAAAGTCCGTTTTCGGCGGCATCGTCGGCCACTTCGCCCGAATCGGCAACCAGCGCCGTCGCTACCGCTAATCGACGACCTTAAAGCCTCTCGCTTGAGCCTGTTTTATGGCCGTCTTAAGGTTCCCGTGCGGGTGCTGCGCCTGCCATGCTTTCTGGCTAAAGGCATGCGTTTCGGGGGCAGGGAGGGCGCGGGGTATATTCACCGCGCGGGCAGGTTCTTCTACCGGCCGATCTATCGGCCGCACCAACGGTCTTCCTGCGTTCACGCTCGTTTGTGCTGTTGGCTGGTTGAGCGGCGGATAGGATGCTGGCGGGGTCACAAACTCCGGGTTACCCTCTCCGGAACCGAGTAGCGGCTGGCCGAATTGTGCTGGCAGGGGAATCGTCCCATGCGGCGGCTGTGTCGTTCCCGTGACTGTAATGTTCCGCCCCGCAGGGATCCCGGTTCCCTCCGGGCCGGCCTTCGCGGGCAGCAGAGGCTGTTGCGCTGGCGGCGGCGTGACCGCGGCGTTAGGCACTCGCCGCTGCCCTGAAAACATCGTGTTGACGGTCTGACCGCCGCCACCGGCGGGTACATTAGCAGCCACGTTCGCCGGTAACGACTTGGGTGTTGGGGACCATTGCGAAGTAAGCGGCCCGCGGTAAGATCTGGGTTGGGGAAGGTCGCTAAGGAATCTTTGCATCCCCGTTTGCACCTGCTCGAGCGGAGTTCCCCTCAGCTTCTCGGCCACAAATCCCACGAAAGGGAGCCCATGACCAGCCCTCGTCGCCGTGTCGGCTACATTCGCGATGGTGCCCAGGGGGCCCACGTCTTCATGCGAGAGCACGTCTTTGTTCACTAGAGAGGGGGATACGTTCTCCATCGCCTCCTTCGCCTTTAGAACCCCCGATTCTGTGCGCTTAAGCCCCTGGAAATCGAGGCCTGTAGCCTGCTCCAGCTGATCGTAATAGTGGTTCCTAGCCGCACTATCTGCAGCCGCTAGAGCTTTGTCGGCCACAGAACCACGGCTTGCAGCAACCGTGCTTTGGCGAAAATCCCTTTCATTGCCCAGATACTGTCGGAAGTCGTTCAGGCCGCCAAGCGTCTGCACTTGGGATGCCCGGTCCTTCAGCTCCTGCAGCGCATTTGCCTCGCCAGCGTCATGGAAGCTCTTGGCATCGGGGATTGCGTCAATGACTGGCTTCATATCCACCGGGGCGCCGGCGACTGGCTGTAGCGCGGCTTGGTGCTGCTGATCTATCGTTTCCTTGGCCTTCTGCAGAATAGCCTGCGATGCGCCGAGGGCGTCTTTTGGCTTGCCGCTCTGAACCACCTGCGCAAGCGAAGGATTATCCGCTGCAGCTTGGCGCACTGGGCTGGCAATATCGGTGGCTACGTCGGGCGCAATGAAATCCTTGCCCATGCCGGTGCCGCGCGCCAAGACCGCCGAGAACGCCTTATGTTGGACCGGGGTATAGTTCTCTCCAGGAACCGTCTGGTTGCCTTGGACGATCTGCTTGATCCCCGGTAATTTCTGGACAAGCGGAGCGGCCTCCTTCATAGCGGCTGGCATAAAGGCATTTGTAACGCCCTCAGCTACAGCTCCTGGGATGTCTCCTGCCGCCGCACGTTGACCGCCGGCCTGCCCCATGGGACCAAGGACAGGTAGCGCGCCAAGGGGCGCCAGTGCCGCCGCTACCGGATGGCCCGTGCTGGATAGATTCCGTGCCGTCTGGAAAGCGTTCCGGGCGGGCTGGAGAAGCGCTCGATCCGCCAACAATCCGATCGGGCCGCCTGCCGCCTGCGCCGCGTTCTCCTCGTCGCTTGTCGGGTTAGAGAAAGCCGCTTTTGCGGCTCCGTAGGCGGCAGTTAGTGGGGAGAGTATGCCGCGGGCCGCACCGGCGGCAACTTGGGCTACCGGATTGGTGAAAGGATGGATACCGGTTTGATCTTGGACTACCTGCTCGGATGACTGCGAGCCGTAGGGCACTAGCTTTCCCCCAGCTTTCTGCGCATCCCCCACTTGATCCATAGATACCCAGCGCGCGGTGCCGGTGGGATCGAGCATTTTGGCCACCGGTTTCCCGCCGGCCTGACGGGCTTGGTCGACCATGTTCGTGGGAATGGAATGCACGTCTCCCGTATCAGGGTTTAGAACAGGAACGCCGGTCGCTTGCTGAACCGCAGACGGATCTAGCGCTGGGGGAGCCGCACTCACGGGTTCACCTTGGGATGGTCATTCCAGTTGAAACCGCCAGTCTTCGTAGGCGTTGATGCCGTTTTGCCGGATTCCAAATCGGTCATCTTCTGGCGTGCTTCTTTATCGGCGGCAATCACATCTTCTCTGGTTGCCCCGCCGTTGATTTTGTCGAGCGCATCATTGGCAATCTGCCGCTTCTGGGTGATCCTAGTTTTCACGTCATCCAGAATCTGCTTTAGCTGTTGCTGCTGGGTCGAGGTGAGTTTGCCTTTTCCAGAAATGCTGTTTAGCGTTCCCTGGAGGTCTCCGCTCCAGCCGCGGGCGGTTGCAATGGCGTTTAACTCTGGCGTGGTAATTCGAACACCCGTACCCTGTCCGCCGACCAGAGCCGTGAGCACCTTGGGGATTCCAAGTGCCTGAGCCTCAGCGTTGCCCCCGATCATGTTTCTTGCATCATCGATCTTATCTAGCTGCGTGCTCGCAGCGTCGTTGGCCTTCTCGTATGGTTTAGCCATGCGCGCAGTCTCGCGATCGAGTCCCGCATTTCCATTGGCCTCTCGCGCTGCTTGGGTTGCCGCCTCCGCTTGCGCCCGCATAGCGTTCGTGGTTTGTTGCTGGGCTAGCGTTCCGCGGGCTTTTTCCTCGCTCTCCATCAGCTTATCCACGCGGTCATAATCCTTTTGCGTGGCGTTTGGCGGAAGGGTATATTCCGGGGGCAGCGATTGACCCTTATGTAGAACCTGATACCGATCCTCTAGACCCTTATTCAGGTTCGGGACCGTAGCCCCAAGCGGCCTTTCCCCTTCCTGCATCTTGTCTTTGGCAGCGCCAATTCGAATGTCATACCTGTCGGTATCCGGGTTGTACTGGAATACTCCATCACCGGTTTCAACCGTGTGCCCAGCCATTGGGTTAGTGCGGTCCGCCTTGCCGGCGTTGGCTAGGTCTTGGGCCGCTTTCTGTGTGCGCTCTTGGGTCTGGCTTTGTGTGTCTGCCAGCGTCGCATCTGCCTGCTGCTGTGCTTGGTCGTTACCCACAATCCCTGCCTGTTGACCTAACAGCACCTGATGGTGCAGATCTGTTCCCGGGGTTAGTGCTGCCGCAAAGGGGTTTATGAGCGATAGTGCAATACTTCCCGCCCGAGCGAATCCGCGGCCCACCGGGTTCTTGATTTGGTCAATACCACTGCCCGATTGCTGTAGGTAATTGAGGCGTGCCTGGTCTCTGTCCAATTGGGATGGCGGGTTTACTGGTTGCAGTCCGCTCTGGGTCGCCGGCATCAGTGGCGTAGTTCCTGCAGTTGGATTCGTCCCGCCGGGTCGCAGAGAAGCATTCGGATCCGGATTTCGCATATCCGTGCTGACTGGTGTCCGCGACGCGGCATATTGCGCCGGTCCCGGTCCAGAGTTGTACGCCTGCATCCGGTTCGCCTGCTGGGTTGCCAGCGGTACGCCGGGCTGGAGGGGGAGCATTCCGTTAGCAGGCTGGGCGGG
>Ga0302324_100025992_pt1 | contig 11209 bp, 13 predicted proteins | sample Palsa_T0_1_FD_201949 | JGI IMG/M metagenome (GOLD analysis project Ga0302324, IMG submission 201949) | Peat permafrost microbial communities from Stordalen Mire near Abisko, Sweden - Palsa_T0_1 | ecosystem: Environmental > Terrestrial > Soil > Palsa > Peat permafrost | place: Sweden: Abisko... | reverse complement strand
TCCGGAGAGCGGCAGCCAGGGTTGCGGCGTGCCGGATGCGTCGGCAATCGATGTGAAAGTGCCCCATTCGTGCACGGTCAGGCGATCGGTTTTTGGGTCGATATCCGCCGCGAATAAGAGTCCTGCAGTGAGTAAAGCCAGTCGGATTACCATTGTCGTTTCCACTCTCTCCACCAGTCTGTGTCGCCCAGGTCCAGAGCATTCCAGGCGGCGTCAATTGCTTTGCCGTCGCCTTTCAGGACGGCTTCGCGGGTTACCTCGCGCGGCAGGGTTACCAGCGACGCGAAGCGGTCGAATACACGGGCTCTATCGTCTCCGTGCGTGCGGATCATGAGGTGCCACAAAGAGAGCGCGTCGCGCGGGCGTGCCGAGGCGATGGCGGTCTCGAGCGCGGCGGGGTCCGGCGCCGCGTCGAAGCGTGCGAGCGCTTTGGTCAGAGAAGGGGACGCGTCGCTGAAGTAAGGCGTGCCTGGGCCTTTGTCCGGCCGCGTGATGCAGGCGGCGCCGGCCGGTATGAACGATTCGATCCCTTTACGTTCGAAGGCCACCCAGCCCAGTTCGACGGTGAGCAGGCCCGTGCCGTTTTGCGAGACCTGCAGGGTGTAGCGGCAGCCGAGGTCGATGGTCTTCGAGGAAGGCGTGTCGACCACGAAGCGTCCAGGGGGCGCCCAGATGAAGGCGTGGATGGTGCCCCGCTGCAGATCGAAGCGCTCTTCGCGATTGGTGGAGGCAACCAGGCGCAGACGGGAGCCGGGGTCGACGGTCACCTCGCCGGTGTCGTCCGATTGCAGTTTGCCGGTTTCGATGGTTTGACCGGCGCGGATGCGATGGCCGTCGGCGGATTGCCAGTTGGTGAGGGGTCCGCGCCAGAGCAGGGGAATCAAGAGGATTCCGCCTATGATTGCGGCGGCAACTGCTAATGCAGACAGGCGGAAGCGCCTGTCCCACCTTGGTTTCACGGAGGCGCGATACTTTAGTTCGCCTAAGAGGTTTTCGAGGCGGACTGTTTCAGGGTCGGGTACGCCGGTTCGGTTCCAGAGATAGTCTTCGTTCATCGTTTGGCCTCCAGTAGCTCCCGGAGGAGTTTCATGCCACGGCATAGATTCACGCGCACGGAGCTGTGGGTCAGGCCGGTGCGCGCGGCGATTTCGGGTCCGGTGAGGCCCTCGACGAGGCGCAGGACAAGCGTTTCGCGATAGCTTTCGGGAAGGCGCTGGATAATCGCGAGCACTTCGAAGGCTTCGCCATCGGCCCGGTCACGGCCCGCGATTGCGTCCGGCAACTCGGTGACCAGCCGGATGCGGCGGTGATGGTCGAAAGCGGCGTGGCGCGCGATGGAGGCGAGCCAGCCGCCGAAGGCTCCGGGTTCGCGGAGCCCGGAGAGTTGTTCTAGGGCGCGGATGAAGACGTCCTGCATGAGATCTTCGGCGTCGGCGTAAGAGACGTGCGCGAGCAGAATGCCGTGGACCATACGGGCGAACTGGGAGTAGAGCGAGCCGAAGGCGGCACGGTCGCCCGCCTGCGCGGCGCGGACCATGGTGGCTTCGGTTGTGCGCGTCTCGGAGGTCAGCAGCACGTCTTTTCCTGCTAATTAAGCGTATCTGGTTTGAGAGGGACCGTGATGCTGTTGGCGTAGTTCGGGTAATCGGGATTGGTGGCGGTCATTTTAACCGTCCATGTGCCTCGCCGGGGCCATTGGCGGGCGATGGCGAACGCGCCAGGTTGAGTGAGGTTGACGACTTTCAGCGGGATGGTTTGGCGCTGGCCGTTGACGAATCCTTCAGCAATGGCGGTGACGGTGGTTTTCTCGGGTGAATGGCAGGCGGTGATGTGAGCGACGACGACGGCGTTTTTCGCTATCGCTTCGGGATTGGATCGCGGATCGTCCACCTGCAGGGTGAGTGCGCCGGCAAAGAGCGGGGCCGCGAGGATGGCTGCTATCAGAAGTTTTCGCATGGGTAAATCTCCTTCGCGGATGAGACGGGACGCGGGGGCGAAGTGTTAACGCGAAAGAGATGTTAACGCGAAATCAGATGGCTGGGTGTCCAGCGCAGTTTCCAGCGGGGCTGGGTGCGAAGGGTGACGTTGACTTCTTCGAGTGAGCCGTAGAAGCCGGCGAAGCGGTCTTCGAGGTTTTTCGGGCGGCGGCGGGTTTGCTGGAAGTCGCGAGGGCGGAATTGATCGGACCGGGCGATGACGGCGGTGCCCATGGGCCGGTATTCGTGGGTGCCCTGCGCCCAGGCGAGCTGATTTTCGGTGTCGATCCAGACGGCGAAGCCCATGGGTTAATGGTAGGCCCCGGGACGCCGGGCGGAAGATACCTGAAATGGTCTGTCAACGGGATTTTTTGAGCATTTCCACAGTCATGGTGTGTCCGGTTCACTGCATTTGCACAGAGGCGGCGAGTGTATGAGTCTGGGATTCTGCGGAAAAACTAAAGGAATTTTGCCATGCACGTGCCGATATGCCTGGTTTTGAAGGGGTTATCGTCATCTTCTACCACAATTCCGGATTTCGCCGCTCCACCACGGTTACCAGCAGCGCCGCTGCCGCGCTCAGCACCACCAGCAGAAACAAACCCACCCGCAGCGAACTGATCTGCGAAATCATTCCTATCGCCGGAGGTCCGATGAGAAATCCCAGATACCCGATCCCGCTTACGGTCGCTACTCCAATCCCCTCCGCCATCGACTTAAACCGGCCCCCGGCTGCAAACACCAGCGGAATAATCGAAGAGAAACCCGCCCCCGCCGCCGCAATCCCCACCAGCACCACCCATGGCGATGAAACAAAAACCGCCAGCGCAATCCCGGCCGCCGCCAGCGATCCCCCCAGCCGCACCGTCAGCGCGCCGCCCAGCCTGTTCGTGATTCTGTCGCCCGCCATCCGGAATCCCGCCATCGACGCCGAGAAAACCGCATAACCGATCGGCGCAAAGCCATCCGTCGTGTGGATCACCTGCTTCAGATAAACCCCGGTCCAGTCCGCAATCGCGCCTTCCGAGAGGAAAATGCAGAATCCGATGGCGCTCAAGGCGATCAGCGCGGGCGGAACTCGCCGGAACATCCGGCCGGAAGCGACCGGCAATTTATCCGCTGGCGCCTCCGGCGTAGACCATGATCCGGCCGCGGCTACACCCAGCAGCAGAATCGCAGCAAACCCCAGGTGATAGAGCGGCGGCGTATGCCACCCCGCCACCAGGGCTCCCGCCGCAGCGCCCGCAATGCCGCCCATACTGAACACTGCATGGAAGCGCGACATCGCCCGTATTCCCAGGCGCTTCTCCGTCGCAACCGCCTGGGCGTTCATCGCCACATCGTTGGCGCCGGCCATGGCCCCAAAGGCCAGCAGCGCCGCGAATAACGTTGCTGCATTGACTGCCAGCGCCGGCAGCACCAGCACCACGCAGAAGCCCAGGCTCGTCCAGCGCGCCATGGCGCGGTTGCCGCAGCGCGCTACCAGCATCCCGGCTACCGGTATCGCCGTTACTGAACCGATCGCGGCTCCCAGCAGCGCGAGCCCGAAGACGCCGTCCTCCAGATGCAGCAGCGACTTTACCGACGCCACCCGCGAGACCCACGTCGACACGACCAGCCCGTGTATCAGGAACGTCACCACCACCCCCCACAACGCACGGGTCTTATCGAAAGCGGGAACCGCGGGCGTGGCCGTCTCGGGCAGTGTGTCGGGCACCATAGCCGTCATTGCACCACCCGGGCCGTTTCCGCCGGCGCGCTGCTGAATGCAATCGCATCCGTGCGGATCTTGTCCCACTCCGTCAGCGCGAAGCCGTGCAATTCGAAGAAGGCACGAATGCTCGCGGTATCCCACTTCAGCACGTCTTCGAGAACCGGCACCAGCACGCTCAAAGCGTCGTCGCTGAGCACCGTGCGGCTGGCAATCGACGTAATGTATTTGTTCTCCGAAACGCCGATGGTCAGTCCACCCAGCCGGTTCACATGCAGCATCACATGCACGTCGGAACTGCCGTCGCCCACATAGATCATGCGATGCGGCCCGATGGGCGAAGCCGCGCGCAGTTCGTCCACCACCGCCACTTTCCCGTAGCCCGCGGGCAACTGCACAATCGACTGAATTTCCCCCGTTACCGCATCGTAGCGGAAACGCGTACCGTGGATGTGGATGGGGTCGACAATACCTTCGAGCGCCGATTCGATGACTTCCTGCGGCGCGGCGGAAACCACGTAGAACGAGAAGTTGTGGCCATCCAGATCTTTCAGCAGTTCGATCAGCAGCGGAATATTTGCCTTCAGCCTGATACGTTTCCCGACCTCAATCAGTCGATCGCGCCGCACACGGCGGAAATCCGGATCGTGCAGCAGCAGATACGCCAGTTCGCCGCCTTGCTGTACCAGGTGAATGTTGGAGAGACCGGCAACGCGTTCGGTGAAACCGGAGATGCCGATCAGTTCGCTCAGCACGATTCCGGAGTCGTGAAAGCTCAAGGTCTGGTCGAAATCGCTGAAGAGCAGATAGTTTTTGGCCGTCATATTTGCCTCCTGCCGTTTGGATGAACCGCGGATAGGACAGGTTGCATTGTTGGCGAGATAGCTGTTATAACAGCTATGGATGGCGGTTCCGAAATACCGCGAGATTTCCGAGAAGCTGGCGCGCGAGATCCGCTCGGGGAAGTATAAGAACGGGCAGAAATTTCCCAGCGAAGCCGCGCTGGTGAAGAAGTTTGGCGCGTCGCGCATCACTGTCGGGCATGCCGTGCGCGAATTGCAGCAAAGCGGACTGCTCGACCGGGTTGCCGGCTCCGGAACATACGTCCGGGCGGCGGGCATTCGGGACCGCGCCGGCTTGCTGTTCGGTTTGGTGATTCCGAACCTGGGGGAAACCGAGATTTTCGAACCCATCTGCCAGGCGATTGCGGGCGCCCCCGAAGCCGCGGGGCACGGTCTGCTCTGGCCGCAGGCAGATCCCGAAGTCGAAAAGCTCTGCCGGCAGTGCATCGAGCGGAAAGTGGATGGCGTCTTCTTTGCGCCTCTGGAGTTATCGGAACGCAGCACGGAGGTCAACCGGCGAGTGATGAAGATGCTCGCGCAGGCCGGAATCCCGGTGATTCTGCTGGACCGCCAGGCTGGCGCTCAGTCCGGCCAACGCTGTGATCTGGTGGGAATCGATAACCATCGCGCGGGGTATCTTGCCGCCGAACATCTGTTGCAAGTGGGGGCGCGCCGCATCGGCTTCCTCGCGTATAACAATCAGGCCGGAACGGTGGCCGAGCGCATCCGCGGCTACAGCGATCTGACCGGCATGTCGGAGATATTTCGTGTGGATTCCGGCGAACGCATCGCTCTGCCGGACGGAGTTCTGCGTTGCGATGCGCTGGTCTGCGCCAACGACCGCATTGCCGGGCAGTCCATGCATGCTCTCATCGCCCGCGGCGCGCGCGTTCCGCAGGACATGAGAATCGTGGGGATTGACGACGTCAACTACGCAACGCTTCTGCCCGTGCCGCTGACCACCGTACACCAGCCCTGCCGGGACATCGGTGAAACGGCTCTGCGCATGATGCTGGACAGACTGGAGCGACCCAAAATGCCGGCGCGTCAGGTACTGCTCGATTGCCACCTGGTAGTGCGCGAATCGTGCGGAGCGAACTCCCTGGGCTTACCTGCCTCCCTCTGACTGACTAATCCGCTTATCATGAATTTCGGCGATCCGCGCCAGGGCGTGAATATTCTCGCCATCCTGCCGGCTAGCCGTCAGCAAGTCCTGAAATGTCGCGATGCGCAAGCTCCAGGTTCATCGCCAGCGCTTCCAGAAACGATCGTCACCCCTACGCCGCCGCCCACAGTGCCAGCGAGCAGGAGCCGCAGACCGGGCAGGGCAATAGTCCGGTTTCATGCTTAGCCGTGAGGGCGGCGAGGCTGGCGAGAAGGTCGGTCATGGGTGCGGCTCGAGCCGGGGTGAAACGAAAACGGAATTTCCCGTCACCGTGAGATTGCGTGAAGAAAGTAGCCGATTTATAAGCCGATTTATAGGCTTGGCCCTGGCGCTGCAGGGAACGATGGTGCTCCTGAATAATCTGGGCAAGCCGCGCGTGGAAGCGTTACACGGCTCCGATATCGGGGGACTCGTCGCTTCAGGCATATTATTCGGGGTTGCCATTGTCGGGCTGCTCGGTCGGCTCAAAGTTCGGAATGAAATAGTGCCCGGAGAACGCCCCCCAACCGCTATCGCACCGAAACGTCCCAAATCTTCTCCCGCCGCGACCGCCCCTCAGGCCCCTCCACCTCTAGAACAACCGTATAATCGCCCCCCTTCGCATACCGATGAACCGGGTTTTGCTCCCCGGACGAAGTCCCGTCCCCAAAGCTCCACCTCCACGATGTAACCGGCCGCTCCCGAACCGTGCTCTCATCCGCAAACGCCACCACCCGCCGGCTCAAATCGATCACCTGGAACGACCAGTTCGCCTCGAACTTCCGCAACGCCGGCTCCAGCGGCATCAATCGAAACGCCACCAACTCGTCCGCATTCCCATACATAGTGTGTCCCCGCGATAAGTTCCAGAACGCATGCGATTCGCTCTTCGGATCGTCATAATCCAGAATCGCCCAGCATAATCCAATCAGCTTATTCTCGTAAAGCACCGATTCCACCGCCCGCCGCGGCCCCTCGCATCCCGCATAATCGAACGGAGTAATGAAAAACTCCAGCGTCAGCTTACCCGCCTCACCCGGCTTGAAGTCATACTTATAGGCCGCATTGGCATAAGGCAAACCCTTCACGTACGAGTTACATCCCCACGCCAAAGCCCAATCCTTACCCAGGGGCGGAGTCATCACATGATAATTCTGCGCCTGCACGCCATGCATCGAAAAATGCGCATCGCGCTCGCTCAGTTCCTTCGTCGGCTGAAACCGCTCGATCAGCGGACCGCCCGACATGTCCCCGTCCACCACCAGTTCGAAGATGTCGTTGTGCAAACCGGGCTGCGCGAAATCCCAGTAATTGTCGTAGGCCTCGTAGAGAAAGTAAAGACGGTTTTCCCCCTTAACCCAGCCCACCTTCACCTTCACGTCCAGATCCTTCGGGTCCGGTTTACGGTCCTTGTGTGTATCGTCCACCAACTGGTCCATGCCGATTGCATAATCGTCCGGAACTATCTTCCAGTCGTCCGCATTGCCGTCAATCCGCGGAATCCGATCCGCCGGAAACTGGAAGATTTTAAAATTCGCACCGGCCCGGTCGGCGCCCAGCGCCGGAACCACCACCGATGCCGCGAAAAGAAGCCAATGTCTCACAACTGATTCTCCGCTAGAGTTCTTCGACTACGATAATACGAAAAGAGGGGCTGTTTCCAATGGAGAAAGAAACCATCGTCAACCGCATGCCGCTGCCCGTTCGCACTATGTAGCTGCCCAAAAACAATTTCACATTTGGGGCGAGATGGTGTAGTTCCATTTTGGCAGAACACATTTCGTTCGAATGGATAGTTGGCTGAGTTCCGCCTTTGAGAGCTTGACGCCAGTTGGGTAGTAGGTGGTATCGAGTTGTGCAGTCACTTTCAATCCGGTAGCGGTTGTGGTGGTGCGGATGAACTTGAGGGCCTTTTCGTAACTGTCGAGCGGCTCGGCGGCCCAGTTCCTGCCGATCTGGCTGAACAGACGATGCTCGATGGGATTCCACTTGGAGGCCTTGCCGAAGCCCGCCGCTGTCTGGAAACAATTTCGAAACAGTGGGACAGCGCCCTGGCTCGGCTGAAGGCTTTGGTCGAAGAGTAACTTACTCGTACCGGAGCGCTTCCACCGGATCCAACCGCGCAGCGCGCGCCGCCGGATAAGCTCCGGACAGCAGACTCGCCACCAGCGAAAACACCAGCGCGCCCAGCACCAGCCACCACGGGACGAACCAGAAGTCCTGTTTGGGCACTCCCTGGCTCTGCATATAAACTCCGGCCCCGAAGTTGATGATCCGCCCAATGGCCCATCCCAGCGTCACCCCGAACACGCCGCCGCAGAGCCCCAGCACCGCGGCTTCGGCCAGAAAGATCTTGCGCACATCCATGTCGCTCGCGCCCACCGCTTTCATGATCCCGATCTCGCGGCGCCGTTCCAGAATCGCCATCACCAGCGTGTTGACAATGCCGATCGAGGCAACCGCCAGGGCCAGACTGCCGAACGCACCCAGGAACAAATCGATCACGGCGAAGACCTGCCGGAGACCGCTGGTCACATCGATCACCGAAAAGGTGTTGAACCCCATCTTCTTGATCGCCGCCTCTGCCGTAGCGGCGCCGGCCGGACTCTTCAGCCGCACCACCAGCGCGGTATAGGTGGGGGCGTGGGCGAGTCCCAGGCCGCCATCGCGCAGATCGGCGCCCTGCATGGCATGCAGACCTTCCGCATAGACCAGGGGCACAAAGACGCGCACGCCGCCACTGCCGTCGGGTCCGCGCCCTCCACCAGCATTGGTATCGCGATCCACAATCCCGACAATCTCAACCGCCCGATTGCGGAAGACAACATTGAACCCACCGTCCGGCGTGGCCGTGCGTTCCGCGTAACTGAGCGTCAACGTTTTACCCACCAACTGCTTTGCGAGGTCAGCCGGAACGGGCGGCTTGCCGGGCGCGGCGCCCGCCAGTTCGGCCGCAAGATTTTTCAGCAGCAACACCTCTGCCGCACTGGCGGACGAGAAGAACTTTCCCTGTATCGAAGCAAAAGCTTCCGAGTCTTTCGCCGAAGCCGGAATAGCCGACACGATCGAACGCCGCGCCGTTCTTTCGCCCAGTCGCAGCTCAGCGCTGAACAAAAGATTGGGATACACCTCGCGTACTTCCGGAAGCTTCGCCATCTCAAGCCGGGCAGTTTCGTCCAGCGCGCGTGGTTCGGTGCCCGGACTGACCGTCGCGCGGCCCGCGCCATTGAAACCGCGTCCGCCGCCATTGCCTGCGGGAGTCACGGTCAGCGTATCGAGCAGACCCGATCGCTGAATGCCGGTCGACGCCAGCCGCTGCAGTCCGATGCCAAGCGACAGCATGGAAACGAGCGACGCCACGCCCACGGCGATCCCCAGCGCCGTCAAAGCATTGCGCAGGCGCGATTCGCGGATATTACGCGATGCGAGTTCCAGCAGGTCCCAGCTCTTCATAGGGGCTCTTCATAGGGGGTCTTCATATCGTTTGGTCGTCAATCAAGAGGCCGTCGGCCATCGTCAGCATGCGTGCGGCATAACGCGTGGCGATTTCGCGCTCGTGGGTCACCATCAGAACGGTCATGCCTTCCTTATGGTTCAGGTTGCGGATCAGGTCCATGATTTCGGCGCCAGTGCGGCTGTCCAGATTGCCGGTTGGCTCATCCGCAAAGAGAACCTTCGGGTGATTGATGATGGCGCGCGCGATGGCGCCGCGCTGCTGCTGGCCGCCCGAGAGTTCGCGGGGACGGTGCGTGATGCGGTCGGCCAGACCCACGCGTTCGAGGGCTTCGCGCGCCAGTTGACTCCGTTGCTTGCGGTCCACGCCGGCGAAGCGCATGGGAAGCTCAACGTTTTCGAGCAGCGTCATGCTGGGAATCAGATTGAAGGCCTGAAAGATCATGCCGGCCGTGCGCAGGCGATAGCCCGCCAAACCGTCGCGCGCCATGCTGGCGAGATCCGTTCCGTGCACGGTAACGGATCCGCTGGTAGGCCGGTCCATCCCCGCCAGCAGCCCAAGCAAAGTGGATTTCCCGGAGCCCGAAGCACCCAGCAGCGCGCAGAATTCTCCGCTGTCAATGCGGACGGAAACCCCGTCAACCGCTTTGACCAGGTTGCCGCCGATTTCATAATGGCGGCGCAGATCGGCAGTCTGTATTCCGCTGCGTTCGGGTATTACCGAAGGGCTGGCCACGTCTGAGTAGAGCACACCGCAGCCTTCCGCCGCCAGGAGACTCGAATCCACACAGGCCCGCGGGTCTCACGCGCCAGCCAGATGTGCGACGTACTCGATGGGACTGCCACAACCTTCCACTTTCGCTCCCAGCCGTTGCATCGCGTCTATGGCGAGCATCCGCCTGTGGGCATTGAAGGTAATCACGTCCGCGAACATACCTCCAAACGTAAAGGTCTCGGGCGGTTCGCACAGCGCATCGACGAACGTGTCCCCCCAGGCGCTTCGATTCCGCACGTCTTTGAGAACGCGGTGAAACGCTGCATCCGCTTTGTCCATACGCGCCAGCATGGCCGAAGGAGTTAAATCTTCCGGCGGCGCATTTTCCAATAAGGGCATGCTGCCGCTTGTAAGTGCCGCGGCCCAAACTTCCTTGGTCTGCACCATTCGGTCCAGGATCTGGCGCAGATTCCGATCCGGACCATCCCACGGAAAAATCTTCATTTGATTCTTCAAGGGGCGGTCAAGCTGTTCATCGTTCAGTGTCTTCGCGAGCTCAAGAAGACGCCGCGTGTGCCAGGACTCCTGGCCGGAGAAAATATCGAAGAGATCCATAGATTGATCGGTTCCTTTCGTGTCATCGCTGGCAGAATAATGATGAATTCCGTTCGTCGCGTGCAGGTGAGTGTACGTCACGCCCATACGGCGATAAAGGCTCGGTGAAACCTTAAACGCCTTTCGGAAGGCCCTGGTGAACGCTTCGAGCGATCCGTAATTTGCGTTAAGACCGATTACTGTCACCGGGAGTTGAGTACGAGACAGCTGCCATGCCGCTCTTTCCAGTAGCAGCCTCCGGCGCATGGCCACCGGAGTTTCCTCGATCATCGCCCGGAACACGCGATAAAACTGCGTCCGGCTTCGATAAACGCGGCGGGCGAGGCCCTTCGCATCCTGCTCCTGGTCGAGCGATTCCAGAACTACTCCGCGTAGCCGTTGCGCTTCGTCCACACAAGAAAAATACCATTTGTAGCCCGCCTCCGCCTGATCGGGAGTCCCAAATCTCAAATCCTTACCCGCAGATCTGCAATGAAACGAAGGCAGGACAGGCGCTTTCGCCTGTCCATTCCGACAGTGTTTTTCAAGGGTGTTTCGGTACCCGCATGCGGGCAAGAACAGGGATGAAAAACACTCGGCCCCCGAGCGGTCAAAGCTTCGGCTTTGCCGCCGGGCTTATAGTTGGTCCGAAGGGACGAGGATCTAAGAGGAGATATTCACAGTCGTCGCCCGCGACGGTGTGGAAAACTCCGCAGTTGAGATTCGGACTTTCTGTTCGGAGTTGAGCCGACGGGTATCGATTCCGGATAGCAG
>Ga0302324_100025991_pt1 | contig 11209 bp, 9 predicted proteins | sample Palsa_T0_1_FD_201949 | JGI IMG/M metagenome (GOLD analysis project Ga0302324, IMG submission 201949) | Peat permafrost microbial communities from Stordalen Mire near Abisko, Sweden - Palsa_T0_1 | ecosystem: Environmental > Terrestrial > Soil > Palsa > Peat permafrost | place: Sweden: Abisko... | reverse complement strand
TGGCCCTTAGTTCTTTCGATATTTGGGGCGATATCCTGGCCACTAACCGGGATTCCATCCGAATCGCTCTCAGAAGCTACATCGCCCAGCTGGAGGAGTTTTCACGTGGCCTCGAAGCCGGTCCGATGGAGGAGCATTTTCGCCGAGCCGCCAAGTTTGCCAGTCAGTTGCGAGATTCGTCATAGGGCTCACAATTTGTCCCAATGGGCTTGACATTCGGACTATAATTAACAGGATCAATGGATTCGCAATCTACCTCACTCGCCGCCGTCGTGCGCAGCGACCTGATCGGCCAGGACGGAGTGACGAAGTTCTCTCCCAACCGGCGTTTCGCGACTGTGTACTCCCAGGGCAGTCCTGCGGACATGATTTTCTTTATTGACTCGGGGCTGGTCAAGACCTACAAACGCGGTCCGGACAACAAAGAGATCATCCTGCAGATCGTCGGGTCCGGTGAAATCTTCGGCGAACAATCGCTGGGCGCTGAGTCCAGTCGAACAATGGCCGCCGAGGTTTTGCAGGAGGGAATAATTTACATCATTCCCCGCGATATATTTCTGCGTGTATGCGAAAATCGGCCGGAAGTATGGCGTGACATTTCAGGCGTGCTCACGGTGCGCAAACGTCAATTGGAGAAAAAAATCGAGCTGCTGTGTCTCCACGACGTGGAATATCGCATCCTCTATTATGTGGCGGAACTGGCGCGCATGTTCGGCGCGAAAGCCAACGGATCGGAATATTCCATTCCGCTCTCGCAAGGCGAGCTGGCCAGCCTGATCGGCGCCACGCGGGAAACCACGTCCACCACTTTGAACACCCTGGCGCGCCGCGGCCTGATCAAACTGGGGCGCAGGCAGTTGATTGTCCCCTCCGTTGACGGCGTGTTGGCGGCCGCCGATCAGCGAACGCGCACCGCGAAGGTCCCATAGTTCAGCTCCGGCAATCTCAGGGAGCGCCAAGAGTGTTCGTCTTGGATTCTCGTTTAGGCTTCACGATTACGTGATCCTGATTCTTTAGGAAGACGTTTTGTTCAAGGTTTCTGCCTTCACGGAACTCCGTCCAATCGAACTTGATCTCCTTGCCTTCCCGCACGATGGCAACTACATCGTTGTTTGAGGGGTTCCAATTGCGGAACCCGCCCGCACTTTCTATAGCATCGAAAACTCGCATCGGCGCAACCAATGAGTAAATTCCCGGGCGCTCCACATCGCCAACGATGGTGTACCAGGGGCTGCGAGCTTCTTTTAGACTCTCGCTGGTTTGGGCAAAGCTCGAAACTGACACCAGTATGGCGAGTCCGAACAGATTTCGGCGATTCACGATTCAGCGCCTCCTAACCGTTAAATCCTAACACTCAGTAGTACCTCTTCGCTTTCGGGCGAGCTGGCGAGTCGCGGATTGGATTTCAGCGAACCACGATTGTTTGTGCCAGGGACACAAATAGATTCCAACCTTCTCAGAGAACTGGAATCATTCGTTCCATCCAAGGCGGAGGTTGTCAAACGGAGAAAGGCGCCGTAAAGTGTGGACGCGTTCGCAAAATCGTTCCGGACGGAATTATCACCACCATATGCCAATGTGGGGGGCAATTCTGCCCGCAGCCGCCTGAAAGGCGGCTTCTTTGGTGGCGCGCCGGCTGAATCTTCAGCATAATCGTCATTCGGGACGAGCTTCACCCGCAAACTACACCTGTGCGGGAACCGCACACATCGCTATCATATAACTATCGCATTATCAATCGCTTATCTATGGACGCCCGATTGCATTCCCATGTCGCCATGAAGCTTGTCCTGGTCCCGCTCCTGGCTGTTGCCGCTTTATTCGGCCAATCCGTACAGCCCGCCGCCGACACTCCGGAGCCGGAACAAGCCACTTCCGAGCTGAACGTCAACTCGCGCTACACCGTCGAAAGCGTTGACGTGAATAACACACGCCACTACCGGCTCAGCACTGCCATCCTGGACGAAATGCATCGGCTGATCGGCGCCCGCTTGAACGACGATGCGGTGAAGCGTCTGGCTAACAAAATCCGCGGGGAACTGCGCGCGCACGATGTTACTTTCAAACTCCTCCGCGGAGGAAATCCCGAGTCCGTCAAGGTTCTTTTCGAAGTGGAAAAAGGCCAGAGCGATTTCGATGTCTCCATTCCGAAGTTCGCCTACAACTCGCGCGAGGGCGGCTCGGGCGTGGGCGAAGTCACCGGCAGAATCGGCGCAAACGCATTCACTTTCGCCGGACTCTCCGATGGGGACTCGCTGGCCGAACGGTATTCGGGAATCCAGGCGAAATATGAACGCCTATCCATTGGCAGCGACCGGGTCAGCCTGGGCTTTGAATTCGATGCCTATCACGAACAGTACAACCAAACCACGCTCGCTGCCATCGAAACCGCGGTAGATTCTTCTTCCCTCGGCGCTGGGGCTTATCGTTCCAGAATGAACTTTGAGCCCAGCGCCACCTTTGTACTCGCGAAACCTCTTACGCTTACCATTGGCTTCAGCTTTGAACAACTGCAGCCTCAACTTTCGGCCGCGCCATCGGAATCGGCGAACGCTGTGATAAATACTCTGCGCTATCATCAGCGTTGGATCGATTCCGATGACACTAACCAGGAGCTGGACGCAGGCTACAACCTGCGCGCGGCCACCAGATCGCTCGGGTCGGACCTGGCCTACACCCGCCACGCCGTAAACGTCCGGTACCTTCTGATGCACGACCATCAGCTGATTGAAGTAACGCTGGTGGGGGGCCTGATTTACGGGCGCGCCCCGTTGTTTGAGCGATTCGTGCTGGGTGACAATACCACGCTGCGTGGCTGGGATAAATATGATTTGGACCCTTTGGGCGGGAACCGGATGATCCACGGCTCCGTGACATATGGATATCGCGTGGTGCGGGTGTTTTATGATACAGGTGCGGTCTGGGAGCAGGGAACTGCGCCGGAAGCCAAACACTCGGTGGGTGTGGGCGTATCCAGCGGCCTTGGACTCTTTCAGAAAGGCGGGGTTTTGCTGGCGGTGGCGTTGCCCATCCGGCCGGGCCGCGTGGAGCCGGTGTTTATTGCAGGTATGAATTTTTGATAGCTTCGACAAAGCGGTCCCTGGCAGCGCAGGTTTTTGTACAAGCGCTGCTGTGCTTAGAGCTCCTGGCCATGAGTGCGTCCAGCGAGGATCTCTTCGTGCGCCGCTTGGCCGACCAGATGCGTGTGATTGCTCCGCGCCTGCATTTCCTCAGCGGCAAATCCCTGCAGCGGCTGCGCGATGGGGCCATCGTTCCGTTTGATTTTCAACTCAGTATCTCGGCCGGTTTGAAGACTAACCTGGTGAGCCGCTCGGTGGAGCGTTTCAGCATTAGTTACGACGTGTGGGAGGAAAAGTTCCGCGTGGTGCGGCTCCGCGATTTTCGCAAATCGGCCGCGGGACTTTCCGCCGTGGCCGCTGAATCCTGGTGCCTGGAGAATTTATTGGTGCCGTCTACCGGCCTGCCGGCCGATAAAGAACTGTGGGCGCGCCTGGACGTTCGCACCTCCGAGCCGAAGGAATCGGCCCCTTCCAGCACCGACTCCGGCATCAGCATTCCGGCGTTGATTCAGCTATTGAGCCGTCCGCCGCGCCCGCAGCAGGATCACTGGACGCTGGAATCGGCGTCGTTTCATCTGGCCGATCTGAAGCCCGATGTTAAGTCCGATCTGAAGTCCGATGTTAAGCAAGATGTTAAGCAATGAACCGTCTCCGCAACCGGCTGATCGTGGTGTTTGCGCTGGCCACGCTCGCGCCCTTGCTGGTAACGGCCTGGATCTCGGTGTCGTTGCTGGAACCCAGTTTCTCGCTGGCCTCTACCGTTGAGTTGGATCAGGTCTCGAAGTCGCTGGAAAAAACCGGGCGCGAGTTGTATCAGCGAACCCGCGATTCCTTGAGACAGGATGCCGCTTCGGGCCGGATAACTCCAGAGCGATTCATTTCCCCAGGCAGCAATCCATGGCCTCTCGCTGTGCAGGAATTCTTCGCTTCCGGCGAGCCGGAACATTTCGTGTTGGCTGGCGACCAGGGTGATCGCATGGACTATTTGGTCCGGCACGGCGACCAGGTCTGGGTCTACTCCACTTCGCTGCACGGGGTGAAGATGAATCAGCTTTCCGAACAGTACGCGCGCGCCCGCGCGTTGGTCACCGCCGGAGCCGCCCGCGATCTGAGGCGCGGATTTCTCGTGTTGGCCGCCACCGTCTGGGTGCTCGCGTTCGGCGCATTGATTTATATTGCGCATCGCATCAGCCGCCCGATCCGCCAACTCACCACGGGCCTCTCCGAAGTTGCCGCCGGACATCTGGATTATCGGGTGGCTGCGGCGCGCGACGATGAAATCGGCGCTGCCATCCAGGCTTTCAATCGCATGGCCGAAGAGCTAAAGCAATCCCAGGAACGGCTGGTTTATCTGACGCGCCTGGAGAGCTGGCAGGCGCTCGCCCGCAAGATGGCTCACGAAGTGAAAAATTCGCTGACGCCGATCCGGCTGACCATGGAAGAGATCGCCGTGCGTCAAAACGGCGCCGGCGGCGAGTTCTATGAGCAGGCGGCGCAGATTGTGGTGGACGAGATCGTTGGTCTGGAGCGCCGCGTGCGCGCGTTTTCCGACTTTGCCAGCGAACCGCCCATCTCGCCCCGTCCCATCGATATTAATTTGCTCCTGGAAGAACGTATCGCTTTTCTAAAAGCCGCACATCCGGAGGTGGTCTATAGCACGCGTCTGGCCCCGCATGGTCCCAAGGTCTATGCGGACGAAGATCTGGTGAAGGGTGTGCTCACCAATCTGCTGGAGAACGCAGCCCAGGCCGTGGAACCGGGCGGCTTGGTATTGGGCGTCACCACGGCGTCTAGCGGCCAGATCGCCATCGAAGTTCACGATTCCGGCCCTGGCGTGAGCCCGGCCACCAAGCTGTTCGAACCAACCATATCGTTCAAACGCGGCGGCATGGGCTTGGGACTTTCGATCGCGCGCAAGAGCGCTCTGCTATCCGGCGGCGATATCTTGCTGGTCCCCGGCGAACTGGGAGGAGCGGCCTTCCGTGTCCTGCTTCCGGCTGCCTAGGTTTTCCTTCATTTTGTTGCCTGTGTTGTTCTTTGCCCAGGAACCGCCGCCCATCGCTCGCGTCCCCGTGCGCCTGGTGATCGCACCCACTTCCGTCACCGATCAGCATGGCGAGTTCATCAACGGTCTCAATGCCGGGGACTTCACCCTGTACGACAATGATGTCCCGCAACAAATTCATGAAGACGCCGATTTCCTGCCCATCTCTTTAGCCGTCGCCATTCAGAATAATAATGCGCTGGAGGGTTTCCTGCCGCAAATCCATCAACTCGGCCCGCTGCTCGGCACGCTGGTAGTCGGCGCCGGAGGCGAGGCTGCGATTCTCACTTTCAATCAGAAAGTGGAACTGATCCAGGACTTCACCGGCGATCTCGGCCGTCTCTCGCAAGCCCTCAAACTGGTTGACACCGCATTCAGCAAGAGCCACTTGATCGACGCCACGCTGCAGTCCATTCGTCTGCTGAAATCCCGCCCACTGGAGCGGCGACGCATTCTGCTTTTGATCTCGGAAACTCGCGACCAAGGCAGTGAAAGCAAGCTGCGCGATGCTGTCGCCGAGGCGGAAGTAAACAATATCCTCATCTATTCGATGAACATCTCGCGCGCCCACGCGGCGAGCCAGGTCTTCCCTGGAGGATTCTCTTTGGACCTGATCGCGCTGATCCAGGAAATCTACAGCGGCATAAAGACCGCGGTGGTCGAGAATCCGCTTTCTGTCCTCACCCGATATACCGGCGGCCGCCAGTACAGTTTCTATAAACAGCATGCGTTCGAAGACGCTGTCACCAAAATCGGCGAAGAGATCCATGGACAATATCTGTTGAGCTACACGCCGTCTAATATTCAGGAGCAGGGCTACCATAAGATTCGAGTCCAACTGAACCAGGCTGAGTACACGGTTCGCAGCCGCCCCGGCTACTATTCCACGGATTATTGATATGCCTGCCCAACGCATTCTCATCCTCGACGATGAACCAAATATCGGCAGCTCGCTGCGCATGATCCTGGAGCGTGAAGGCTACGCGGTGACGGTCACGCGAACCATTGCGGACGCCAAAGCGGTTGCCGGCCGCGCCGATGCGCTATTACTCGACGTACGCCTTCCCGATGGCAGCGGCATCGATCTGCTGCGCCAACTGCGCGAACGGGATTTTCCGGCGCCGATCATCATGATCTCCGGACACGCGACAATTCGGGATGCCGTGGACGCCACGCGCACCGGCGCCTTCGACTTTCTCGAAAAGCCCCTCAGTCGCGACAAAGTGCTGCTGTCCCTCAAGAACGCGCTGGAACAGGTGAATTTGCGGCGTGAAAACGAACGGCTGCGGGAGCTGGTGGGCGCTGGTTCGCGCATGATCGGGAACAGCCCTGTATTTCTCCGCGTGGTGGAACAGGCTACGCTCGCGGCTCGCAGCGATGCACGCATTCTGATCATGGGCGAATCCGGAACAGGCAAGGAGTTGCTGGCCGCGCACATCCATCGCGAAAGCCCTTTCGCCAATGGCCCGTTCGTGAAGGTGAATTGCGCGGCAATCCCTTCGGACTTATTGGAAAGCGAACTCTTCGGGCATGAGAAAGGCGCTTTCACCGGCGCCATTTCCACTCGCAAAGGCAAGTTCGAGCTGGCCGATGGTGGCACCATCTTCTTGGATGAAGTAGGCGACTTACATGCCGGATCGCAAGCGAAACTGCTGCGCGTTCTCCAGGAAGGTGAGTTTCACCGCGTGGGAGGCGAGCAGCCGATTCGAGTTGCCGTGCGTGTCCTTTCGGCCACCAATCGCAACCTGACGGACCTGGTGGCGCAGCAGAAATTCCGCGAAGATCTCTACTACCGGCTGTGCGTGGTGCCGATCCGGGTGCCTTCTTTACGCGAACGGCCGCAGGACATCGCTCCGCTGGCCGAATATTTTCTGGACGATTTCTGCGTGCGCAACAATTTTCACTCCAAGCGCATTGTCGAGGAAACTTATCCGATCCTGCAGTCTTATTCCTGGCCAGGAAATGCGCGCGAGCTGCGCAATATCGTGGAGCGCATGGCGATCCTCACCAAGGGCGATCATCTGACGGCCGAATCGGCGCCGGTTGAAATCCGGCTGCCCCAGGACTTCTCGCCGCGCTCGAATCTCAAGGAAGCCCGCGAATCGGCCGAGCGCGATCACATTCTGCGAGCTCTCGAAGAATCCGGTTGGAACGTGTCCGGCGCCGCGCGTTCGCTCGGCATGGAGCGCACCAATCTGCACAAACGTATCCGCGCGCTCGGCCTGACACGGGCGAAACATTAGCCTGCCATCCCTTGAAGACACCGATTCCGTCGGCGTCGCGGCTCGGTTTGCTAGTATCACGCTATGCCTTTCGAGGACTCTGGGGCTGCCTACGAAATCGCCCACGTCTTGTTCGTGGATATCGTCGGGTATTCTCTCAAGCCCATCGACCAGCAGACGGAACTGCTCAACCTTCTCCAAAAAATAGTGCGGGAAAGTGCTGAATTCCGGCGTGCTCGGGATCAAAATGAGTTGATCTCGCTTCCCACAGGAGATGGCATGGCGCTGGTATTCCTGCGCGATCCGCGCTCGCCGGTGATTTGCGCCGTTGAGATCGGCGCATCGCTGAGGCGGCAACCCCGCCTGAGCGTTCGGATGGGCATACACACCGGCCCCGTGCAGCGGCATGCGGATATTCGCGAGGGCGCGAACGTGGTGGGCGGGGGAATCAACACCGCGCAGCGCGTGATGGATTGCGGCGATGCCGGACATATTCTTCTGTCGAGCAACACCGCCGACGTCATTGAGCAATTTAGCGACTGGCGGGAGTGTTTGCAGGACCTTGGTGTTCAGCAAGTCAAGCATGGCGTCAAGCTGCACCTCTATAATCTGGTGCGCGAGCCGGCTGGAAACGCCGCAATACCCACCCGGCTCTTGTCGCGAGGCGCCACCTCGCGAATTACAAGCCCGGACCGGGGGAAGACCGGGCCTATCCGGTTTAACCGCCAACAACTCGTTCCCCGGGCGCTTCCCTTCGCTGCGGTTTTTCTGGTGGCATCCGCTTTGACGTTCGGATTCGAGCAGTGGGTGGATCGCGGGATTGCCGAATCGGGCGGAGTGGCGCAAGCGACGTTCACGTTTAGCGGGCTGTACCAGAAGCTTGTGGCCGCTCCCAGAAACCCGATTCCTCACTACACCGCCGTAGTGGAAATCGATCCGGACCGCGATCCTGGATCCACCGGCCTGTTGGATATTTGCGGCCAACGGAAAATGATGACGGCACTTGTCACCAGGCTTGCCGCTGCGCGGCCGGGCGCGATTGTCATTGATAAGTACTTCGGAGAAAGGGCTTGTCCCGGCAATATCAATGAGAATCTTATCGCGGCCATGACGGATGTAAATTCCAGAGTCCCGGTCGTGGTAGGCCGGCGGGTCGCTCCCGACAACGACTATTTGCTACCGTCCTCGCTAAGCAGCTTGGGACTGAGAGAAGCCATCGTCAATATCGATCCGGATACCCGCAAGCTGCCGCTCAAGTGGCTGGTGTTTCCCACCAAGGCGGATAAGGACCACGACACGCGCCAGGTTTGGCGCGAAACCTTGGCGCTGACGGCGGCGCAAGCGTATGGAAAAGGGCACCTGGAAACGGAGCATCCGCGACTGGCAAAATTGCTCAATCCGGTGAAGCATCCCTACATCAGTTTTCTTGAACTCGATCAGTTCAAGCCGTATAGCTTGCTCGCGGGCTTTGTGCTTTGCGGACGCGCGGTGAAGCAGGGCGAGGATGCCACCGAATGTCCCGCCTCCGCCAGCGATCTGGGAGTGGTGAGCGGGAAAATTGCGGTGATCGGCGAAATTACGGATCAGGATATGAAGAGCACCGTAGTGGGGCGAATCCCCGGTGTGTACCTGCAAGCAAATTTCATCGAAGCGCTGCTGGACGACCGTTATTACGAAGGTTACCCTTCGCTTAACTACGTATTTGGATTTCTGTTTCTTGCCGGCTTGGAGGCGATCCTGATGGTTTTCCGGCGCTCGTGGGCGAAGAAGCTTGGGGCGATCGTTGCTCTCATGATCGCGATGCTGTTTCTGCTTTATATCGTGATCTCGGAGTTACACCTGTACGTGAATCCGCTTCCATTTATCGTGCTGGCGCTGTTGGTAAGGGCTCTCGCCGCCAATCTTCCGGGTTGGCAGGCGAAAGCGCCTGCCCCACGGTGATCAACTCCGCTACTGAATGTCGGAGACTTTGCCGTCTTTGAAAGTAATCTTCATGTCTTTGTAGACATAAATCTTCTTCGCGCCGGCGTCCAGCTTGGTCTTTGGCGGTCCCAGTGCTGCTTCCACTTGATCCATGGTCTGGCCAAGTGCAATTTCCGCAGGCGGTGGAGCTATCGGAGCTGGAGTTTCACCGGCTTCCTTCTCGGCCTGGTCGGCTTGTTGTTGTTCCTGGTTCAGCTCAGCCTGAACATTCTGATCCGGCGGCGGGGCTTCTGAGGCCATGGCCGATTTGGTGACAGGGGCGTTGGCGCCGGGGGGGGCCGCGGGTAATCCACCCTTCCCCGCCTTTTCCTTCAGTTCCTGCATGCCTTGCCCGATGGTCTCGCGCATGTGGTTCTGCATGTCCTGCAGATCTTGCAGGCCCACCGATACCAGATCGCCCTTGGGGCATTCCTTGCCGCCCTTGCTGGCCAGCACCGTCAGGTTTGCGGCCGTGGCGTCAGGCGCGGTCTGGCCGGTAAGCTGCAGCGCATCGCCTTCGCTGATGGAGCACTCGGTCCCGGCGGAGTCCACTACATCCAGGTCCACGCCGGCCACGAACACATGCGTGGCTCCGTCGGTCAGCACTCGCTGAATGCTGCTGGACGCTGCATCCGGATCGGCGCCCTTCGCAGCACCCTGAGCCTCGGAATTTTCCAGCGCAAGTTGGCGCTTCACTTCATCGGCCACCAGTTGTTTGACATCGGGTGTCATCGGCGCGACATTGGACAGCGCCGCCGCCTGCGCCACATAGGCCGCCTGCAGCGATTGCGCGACGATATAATCCGTCAGCCAGAATGCCGCACTCGGATAAACCGCATAAGGGGTGAAGTAACCGCCATAATATCCGTACCAGGGATTGCCGCCCCAGCCCCAAGCGTAGGGCACCGGCGAGGCCCATGGATTATACGCCCAGCCGTAATAAGCCGGCGCGTAATAATATGCCGGATAATACGGGTTCACATACATCCCGTGATAATAATAATTCCCGTAATAACGGTTGTAGTAGTGGCCTCCGTAATAATAGTTCCGAGACGCATACTCATGGCCGTGATAGCTGTAGCCGCGCTGCACATAACCGCGGCCTCGGTGATCCACTACAACGCGCGAATGATCCGCGCGCTCCACCGAGACCCTGCGATTCCCGTTCAGCCCGCGATGCACATCCATGTTGCGCTTGGAATCGTGGAGAGAAGCGACCTTGCCATCTGCTCGCTTGGTCACCGTGGCGCCGTTCTTCGCGGTGGAAACCTTGGCGCCGTTCGGCGCTTTGCCTGAACTCCAGCCATGCGAGGCAGCAGCCGGTGTGCCCTTGCCCGCCCCTGCCGTGCCTGCTTTGGCCCCGCCCGCTGCCGCGTTCGTGTGCGTGGCGCCCGATCCAGGCTTGCCGGCGGTACTGCCGGTCGTGGTATGGCCCGGGGTTCCTGCTGTGCCACCCGGCCTCGCGCCCGTTGTGGAGCCTTTGGTTGTAGTTGTGGCGTGCGACGTGGTGGTTGGACTGTGGGTTGTGGTAGTCGCGTGCGACGTGGTGGTAGTCGCGCCGTGCGACGTGGTGGTGGCTCCATGCGGAGCCGTGCTGGGCGCATGTGCATTCGTTGTACCGCCGCCTGCGCCGGCATGCGCGTTCCCCGCCGGGGCATGCGTGGGCGCGGAGGCTTTGGGAGCTGCCGCGGGCGCCGCTTTCTTGTCGGCGGCGCTGAGCATCAGGCTTCCAAAAAGCGCCAAAACGACTGGGACCAAGGGTCTGGCCCAGGTAACGTTGCGAAGTCCAAGCATTTTCATTTGAAAAATTCCTCTATTCTGTTGGCTGAATCTCTCCCAAAACACGCAATCCCCAGTCATTGAATATCTTTGACCTTGCCATTGAGGAAGGTCACTTTCAC
>Ga0302324_100025990_pt1 | contig 11209 bp, 8 predicted proteins | sample Palsa_T0_1_FD_201949 | JGI IMG/M metagenome (GOLD analysis project Ga0302324, IMG submission 201949) | Peat permafrost microbial communities from Stordalen Mire near Abisko, Sweden - Palsa_T0_1 | ecosystem: Environmental > Terrestrial > Soil > Palsa > Peat permafrost | place: Sweden: Abisko... | reverse complement strand
CCGGCCATTGAATTTCACCGAGCTGCTGCAGGCGCCGGTCGATGCCTTGAAAATTGGCCAACGCTCTCTGGATGGCGGCATCGGCGACCTCGAGCTCGGTGGCCACTGCAACCGCCGCCAGCGAATTCAGCACATTGTGGCGGCCCGGCAGGTTGATCGTGATGGCGAGCGGCGCACGTCCCGAACGCAGCGCCTGGTAGCGCGACTGAGGGCCGTGGCGCTCGACGTTGACCGCGCGGATGTCCGCGGCATCGTCGAGGCCGTAGGTCAGATAGGGCCGCGCCACATCGCGCAGAATGCCGCGCACTTCGGCGTCGTCGGCGCACAGCACCGCGAGGCCGTAGAACGGCAAGTTGTGCAGAAAATCTACGAAGCTTTGCTTGAGGCGCGCGAAATCGCCGTCGTGCGTCGCGAGGTGATCATTGTCGATGTTGGTGACGATGGCCATCATCGGCTGCAGATGCATGAATGAGGCATCGCTTTCATCGGCCTCGGCGACCAGGTAGCGGCCCGCGCCCAAGCGGGCGTTGCTGTCGGCGCTCTTGAGGCGGCCGCCGATGACGAAGGTGGGATCGAGCCCACCCTCGGCCAGCACGCTCGCGACCAAGCTCGTGGTGGTGGTCTTGCCGTGGGTCCCGGCCACGGCGATCGAGTATCGAAAGCGCATCAGTTCGCCCAGCATTTCCGCTCGCGCCACCACGGGCAGGCGGTTCTCGAGCGCCGCCGCGATTTCCGGATTCGAGCGGTTGACGGCGCTCGACACCACCACCACATCCGCCTCACCGAGGTTTTCGGCCGCATGGCCGATGGAGATCTTCGCTCCCAGGCGCGCCAGGCGCTGCGTCACGGCATTGGACTTGAGGTCGGAGCCCTGCACCTCGTAACCTAAGTTGAGCAGCACCTCGGCGATCCCGCCCATGCCGCTGCCGCCGATGCCGACCAAGTGAATGCGGTGGATCCGGCGCATGCGATCGTTCATGCGGAGGCTCCGGCGGCGATGCACAGATTCGCCAGTTGCGAGGCGGCGTCGGTGACGCGCGCAGCGCGGGCGGCCTCTGCCATCTTGAGCATGCCGGCCCGATCGGCCGTGAGTTCAGTGATGCACTGGCGCAACGCGGCCGAGGTCAGATCGCGCTCCTGCAGGATGCGACCGGCGCCGAGCCGCACCATGACTTCGGCGTTCTTGGTCTGATGATCGTCCACGGCTGAAGGAAAGGGCACATACAGGGCGCCGAGTCCGGCCGCCTGCAGCTCGCTGATCGTCAGGGCGCCGGCGCGGCAGACCGCGATGTCCGCCCAGGCGTACGCCTCGGCCATGTCCTCGATGAAGGGCAGCACGTCGGCCTCGACCTGCGCCTCGAGGTAGGCGTTGCGCGCGGATTCCAGCCAGCGCTCGCCGGTTTGGTGGCGCACCTGCGGGCGATTGGCGGGTTCCAGCCGCGCGATGGCTTCCGGGACCGCCGAATTCAAGCGCCGCGCGCCTTGGCTGCCGCCCAGCACCAGCAGCCGCGAACGGCTGCCGCGGCCCGCGAAGCGCAACTTAGGTTCGGCGATGGCGGTAATGTCGGCGCGCACCGGATTGCCGATGCAGCGCGCCTCGATGCGTGTGCCGAAACTGCCTGGAAACCCTTCCAGCACCTGCGCGGCCAGGCGGGCCAGCATCCTGTTGGTCAGGCCGGCGACTGCATTCTGCTCATGAATCAGCAGCGGAATGCGCAGCAGCCAGGCCGCGACGCCGCCTGGACCGCTCACATAGCCGCCTAAGCCGATGACCGCGCGCGGCCGAACCCTCCTCAGGATCCGCGCCGCCTGCACGACGCCCTGCAGGATGCGAAACGGCGCCTCAAGCCACGCACCCAAGCCCTTGCCGCGGATGCCCGCGACCTGAATCCATTCGATCGGAAAGCCGTGCGCGGGGACCAGCCGAGACTCCATGCTGCCGGGCGCTCCCAGCCAGACTACCGGCACGCCGCGCGCACGCAGCTCCTGCGCCACCGCCAGGGCCGGAAATACATGCCCTCCGGTGCCGCCCGCCATGATCAGGACCGGACCGTCCATCATCGGGCCCCTCCCGGAACGCGCATGACGGCCGAGCGCGACGTGCATTTCACCTCGTGGTAGATGCGCAGCAGCACGCCCAGCCACGCCAGGCTGACGATCAGGCTGCTGCGCCCGTAACTGAGCAGCGTCAGAGTCAGTCCCTTGGTCGGCAACACGCCCATGTTCACGCCGATGTTCACCGTGGCCTGCAGGCCCAGCCACACTGCGAAGGCCAGCGCCAGGTACGATTGAAAACGCAGGCCGGCCTGCGCGGCCATGCGCGAAATCTGAAATGCTCGCCATACCAAGGCGAGAAACAAGGCGATCACGCCGATGACCCCGACCAGGCCCAACTCCTCGGCCAATACCGCAAACACGAAGTCCGTGTGCGCCTCCGGCAAATAGAACAATTTCTGCACGCTGCTGCCGAGACCGACGCCGAACCAGCCGCCGCGGCCGATGGCGATCAACGATTGGGTCAATTGAAAGCCACCGTTGAACGGGTCATCCCAGGGATGCATGAAACCGGTGATGCGCTTCCAGCGGTAGGCCGAGGTCAGCGCCAGCATCGCGAACGCGGCGGCCACTCCGGACAGTGACATCAGCACGTAGCGCAGCCGCGCGCCCGCGACGAACAGCACCGCGAAGCCGGTGACGATCAGCACCGTCGCGGCGCCGAAGTCCGGCTCAGCCAACAGCAGCACGGCGGCGACGCCCAGCAGCGCGACCGGCTTGATCAAGCCCGGCCAGGTCTGTTCCAGCTCCGCGCGCTTGCGCACGCAGTAGCTGCACACCCAGGTCAGCACCAGCACCTTGGCCAGCTCGGAGACCTGGAAATTCATCGGCCCGATGCGCATCCAGCGGCGCGCGCCGTTGATCTTGGCGCCGAGTCCCGGAATCAGCACCAAAGTCAGCAGCACTCCGGCCAGCAGCAACAGCGCGAAGCTGTACCGGTCCCAAACTTCCGCCGGCACTCGCGTCAGGCACCACGCGCCGGCGACGCCGAACAGGCCGAACGCAAATTGCCGTTCGAGAAAGTAGAACGGATCGCCGAGATCCTTGGCCGCGATCGACATGGATGCCGAAGTCACCATGATGAGGCCGACCAACAACAGCGCGGCGACCAGGCCCAAGGTGATGCCGTCCCACGCGAACGGCATGCGTTCGCGCGCGCGCATGCCGTGAGTCAGGGTGGTCGCGTTCATGGGCGCGCCCCCTCGAGATCGCGCACCGCCGCGGCGAACTCATCGCCGCGATGGGCATAGTCGCGGAACATGTCGAAGCTCGCGCACGCGGGCGAGAGCAGCACTGCGTCGCCCGGGCGCGCGGCGCGCTGCGCTGCTTGCACGGCTTGCACCATGGTGGCGGCGTTCTCGATGGTGCACACGCCCTCGAGCACGGCCGCGATGGCCGGCGCATCCCGGCCGATCAGCACGCAGTGCCTGACCTTGTCGCGGAAGGCGGCGGCCAGCGGCGCGAAGTCCTGCCCCTTGCCCTCGCCGCCGGCGATCAGCACCACGGGGCGCGGCGTGCCTGAGACCGCGGCCACGGTTGCACCCACGTTGGTGCCCTTCGAATCGTCGATGAAACGCACGCCGCCGATGTCCGCGACCCAGGCCGAGCGGTGCGCAAGCCCCGGGAATGACTCCAATGCCTCGAGCATGGCGGGCATGGGCAATCCCGCCGCTTCACCCAACGCGAGCGCCGCCAGGGCATTGGCGGCATTGTGCAGTCCGGCGATCTTCATGCGCGCGGTGTCCAGCAACGCCTCGCCGCGGCGCGCCAGCAGAACCTGCGCGCCGGCGCGCAGCAGCGAGAAGTCCGCATCCGCGCGTTGCACCGAGAAGGTCACCGTGCGCTTGGCCTGGCGGCGCATGCCGGCGACCCACGGGTCATCCGCGTTCAGAACCACCGTCGCCGCCCTGGAGAAGATTCGCGCCTTAGCGCGCGCATACTCCGCCACGCTCGCATAACGGTCCATGTGATCGGCGGTGACGTTGAGCACCACGGCGGCCAGCAGCTCGAGCGAGGAAGTGGTTTCCAACTGAAAGCTGGACAGCTCCAGCACGTATAAATCGGGAATCGGCTGCTCCAGCAGATCGAGCGCGGGTTCGCCGAGATTTCCCCCGGCGAGCACGCGGCGTCCGGCCGCGCCCGCCATTCTCGCGACCAAACTGGTCACGGTGCTCTTGCCGTTGGTTCCGGTGATCCCGATCACCGGGGCCCGCGCCTCGCGCGCGAACAATTCCACGTCGCCCAAGACCTCGATGCCGCGGGCGCGCGCCTGGCGCGCAATCGGCTCCTCGAGCGACACGCCAGGGGACATCAACAATTGCGAGGCCCCGTCCAGTAGCGACAGATCGAATCCGCCCAAGCGGATGTCCAGCGTGCCCGCGAGTCCGCCCAATTCCTTGAGCCCCGGTGGGGCCTGCCGCGTGTCGGTGGCGCTGACCGCGACGCCGCGCTTCGCCAGGTAGCGTATGCACGAAGCCCCCGTCTTGCCGAGACCCACCACGACGCTCCTCATCATCGGATCTTCAGGGTCGCGAGACCCGCCAGCACCAGCAGGAAGCTGATGATCCAGAAGCGCACGATCACCTTCGGCTCGGCCCATCCCTTGAGTTCGAAATGATGATGGATCGGCGCCATGCGAAAGATGCGCTTGCCCGTGAGCCTGAAGGAGGCCACCTGCAGCATCACCGACACGGTCTCGAGCACGAACACGCCGCCCATGACGAACAGCACGAGTTCCTGGCGGACGATCACCGCGATGGTCCCCAGCGAGGCGCCGATCGCAAGCGCGCCGACGTCGCCCATGAAAACCTGCGCGGGATAGGAGTTGAACCAGAGAAACCCCAGTCCCGCGCCCACCATGGTGGCGCTGAAGATCAGCACCTCGCCGGCGCCGGGGATGTACGGAATCTGCAGGTAGGTCGCGAATTTGAAATTGCCGGTGGCGTAGGCAAATACGCCGAGCGCACCCGCCACCAGCACCGCCGGCATGATCGCGAGGCCGTCGAGGCCGTCGGTCAAGTTCACGGCATTGCTGGTGCCGACGATCACGAAGTACGAGAACACCACAAATGCCAGGGTGGACATCGGTATGGCCACGGTCTTGAAGAAGGGCACGTACAACGATGTTTCAGCCACGGTCTGATGCAGGGCGTGCAGCGCGAGCGCCACGCACAGCGCCGCCACCGATTGCGCAAGGTATTTGTAGCGCGCCTTCAGGCCCTTGGCGTTGCCCACCACCAGTTTCAGGTAATCGTCGTAGAAGCCGATCAGCCCGAAGGCCAGCGTCGCCAGCAGCAGAATCCAGATGAAGCGGCTGGCAAGATCGGCCCATAGCAAGGTTCCGAGCGCCATCGCAACCAGCATGAGTCCGCCGCCCATGGTGGGAGTGCCGGATTTCTGCAGATGCGATCGCGGCCCGTCGGTGCGCACCTGCTGCCCGATCTGGTAGCGGCTCAGCTGCGCGATCATGCGCGGGCCGATGAACAACGCCAGCGCCAGCGCGGTCATCGCCGCGAGAATGGCTCGCAGCGTCAGGTATTGAAAGACGCGAAAGGAACTATGGTACTTCGCCAGATATTCGGTGAGGTAAAGCAGCATGGCTAGCCCGCTCTCATCATGCGCCCCGAAGCGCCGCCGCCGCCGGTCAGCGCTTCGACCACGCGTTCCAGGCGATTGATGCGCGAACCCTTGACCAGGACGGTGACGCCCGGCGACAGCTCCGCCTGCAGCCGGCGGATCAAGGAATCCACATCCGCAAACCATTCGGCTCCCGAGCCAAAGGTCTCGGCCGCACGCGAACTTTGCGGGCCGATCGCAAACAAGCGCTTGACGCCGCAGTCACGCGCATACGCGCCCATGTGGGCATGGCTGTCCGAGGTGTGCTCGCCCAGCTCCGCCATGTCGCCCAGCACCAGCCAGGTGGCGCCGTTCATCGAGCGCAGCACCTCGAGGCCGGCGCGAACCGAGCTTGGGTTGGCGTTGTAGGAATCATCGATGATGCGGCTGTCGCGGGCGCCAACTTTCAGCTGTAGGCGGCCGGACACCGCGCGGAAATCCCCGAGCCCTTTGGCAATGTGCTCGAGGGATGCGCCCGCGGCGGAGGCGGCGGCCGCCGCCGCCAAGGCATTCGCGACGTTGTGAGCGCCGCCGGCTCGCAGCTTGATGGGAACCTGTCCCAATGGGCACACCAAGGTGAAGCGAGTGGCGAACTCCGCCTGCTCGATCGACTGCACCCGGTCCTTCGCCGTGAAATCGGCGGCGGCATGCACGCCGAAACTGATGATGCGGGAGGCTTTGGCGACGCCGCGCCAGTAGCCGGCGTACGGGTCGTCGGCATTGATGACCGCGGTCGCCTCCGGCGCCAGGCCCGCGACCGTCTCGCCCTCGCCTGCGGCAACTCCGTCGAGATCGCCGAAGCCTTCCAAATGTTCCGCGCCGGCATTGGTGATCAACCCCACCGTGGGCGCCGCCAGCCGCACCAGTTGCGCGACGTCACCGATTCGATTCGCGCCCATCTCCACCACCGCGCTGCGGTGCGAGGGTTCGAGGCGCATCAACGTCAGCGGCACGCCGATGTGATTGTTGAGGTTGCCGTGCGTGGCCATGCAGGGGCCCATGCGCGCGAGAATGGCGGCGGTCATTTCCTTGGCGGTGGTCTTGCCGTTGCTGCCCGCCACCGCCACTACGCCTAGGCTGAACTGGGCGCGCCAGGCGTGAGCCAGCGTCTGCAAAGCGCGCAAGCTGTCGGGCACGACGATTTGCGGCAGCGCCGCGGCCACCGGCCGGTCGACGATGGCGCCGATGGCGCCGCGCGCCGCGGCCGCGCCCACGAACTCGGCGCCGTCGAAGTTCGGCCCGCGCAACGCCACGAACAACGCGCCGTAGCCGAGCGTGCGGCTATCGGTTGAAACCGCGCCGTACGCGTGATCCTCGCCGGACAATCGTCCGCCGAGCACCTGCGCCGCTTCGCTCAAGGTGCGCTTCATGCGGCGGCTCCCAGATAGCGCAATGCCTCACTGCGGTCGCTGAAGCTGCGGCGCGTCTCGCCGTAGATCTGGTAATCCTCGTGACCCTTGCCCGCGATCAGCACCACATCGCTGGGCGCCGCTTCGCGCAACGCCGTGCCGATCGCCTCGGCCCGATCGTGAATAACTCGCGCGCCGCGCTGCTTGATGCCGGCCGCGATCGCCTGCGTGATGGCTTGCGGATCCTCGGAGCGCGGATTGTCGTCCGTGACGATGATCTCATCGGCCAGTTCGTCGGCGATGGCGCCCATGATCGGGCGCTTGCCCGGATCGCGGTCGCCGCCGCAGCCGAACACGCACCACAGGGCTCCGCTGCAATGCGCGCGCAGCGCGCTCAAGGCCTTGGCCAGCGCGTCCGGCGTGTGTGCGTAATCGATGACGGCCAATGGCTTGCCGCGCGCGGCGGTTTCGATCACCTCCATGCGCCCGGGAGCCGCTGAGCACTGCGCCAATGCATTTGCGGCATCTTGCAGCGGGACCCCTAGGGCGCTGAGCAGGGCGAGCACTACCACGGTGTTCTCGGCATTGAAGCGGCCCAGCAGCTTGGTATGCAGATCGAGCGAGCCGAAACTGCCCTCGATGTGCAGCGAGATGCCTTGCATGCCGACCGTTACGCCGCGCGCATATAACGTGCGCTCCGCCAGCCAGGCAGACTCCCCGGGTCCGACCCAAACGGCGGTGAGCGGAGCGCGGCCGGCGTAGCTCTGCGCGAAATTACGCCCGAACTCATCGCCGATATTGATGACGGCGTGCTGCAAACCCTCGATCGCAAACAGCCTAAGCTTAGCCTCGCCGTACGCCTGCATCGAGGCGTGATAGTCCAGGTGATCGCGGCTCAGGTTGGTGAAGGCGGCGGAATGGAAGCGCACACCGGCGACGCGATCCTGATCGAGGGCATGGGAGGACACCTCCATCGCGACGCTGCGCACGCCCATGCTCTTGAGCTGCGCCAGTTCGCGATGCACCGTGATGGCATCGGGCGTCGTGTGCGTCGGCCGCTCGAGCGCCGCGATGCGGCCCCACCCCAAGGTGCCCGCGTAGGCGGCCTCGGTGCCCAGCCGCTCGAGGCACTGGGCCACCAGATAGGCGCAGGTGGTCTTGCCGTTCGTGCCGGTGATGCCGACCACGCTCAAATGCGAGGACGGCCAGCTGAAGAAGCGATCGGCGATGCGCCCGACCAATGTATGCAGCGCCGGCACCGCCGCCGTGAACACCGACCCCGGTAATTTGGGCGGCGCCACGTTCTCGCCCGGCTCCCACAGTATCGCGCTGACGCCGCGCGCCGCAGCCTCCGCGGCAAATTCCAGCCCATGAGACTTGGCGCCCTTGAGCGCGAGAAACAGGCCGCCGGGCCGCGTCTCACGGCTGTCGAGGGTCAGGTCGGTGACGCTGACGCTGGACGCCGGAATGCCCGCAATGCCGTCGAGCAGCCACATGAGCGAGACGTTCATGGCGCTTCGCTTGCCTGCACCAGCGTGGTGGCCGGAACGTTTTGCAGATCGTCCGGCGGGATGTCCATGAGACGCAGCGCGCCCGCCATGACGCTGGAAAACACCGGCGCCGCCACCGTGCCGCCCTGCGCCAAGATGCCGACCTGCTGCACATCCCGGCTCGGCTCATCGATCACCACCACCGTGGCCAGTTTCGGGTGCGACGCGGGCACCAAGCCGGCAAACACCGCCATGATCTTGTCGGTGGAATAGCCGCCGGCAATCGACTTGAACGCGGTGCCGGTCTTTCCGGATACGCGATAGCCGATGAGCGCCGCGCGGGTGGCGGTTCCGCCCTTCTCGACGACCTGTTCCATCATCTGGATCAGATCCGAGCACACCTTTGGGTCGAGCACGCGCTCTCCCGGCACCGGGCCGGTGACGCGCTCGAAGGAAATGGGCCGTCGGATGCCGCCGGCGCCGATGGTCGCGTAGGCATGGGCCAGTTGCAGCGGGGTGACCGAGAGTCCGTAGCCGTGCGACAGCGTCGCGATGCCGACCGGGCGCCAGTGGGAATAATTGCTGAGCATGCCGGCCGATTCACCAGGATAGCCGCCGCCGGTCACCTGGCCCAGTCCCAAGGCCGTCAACGTGCTCCAGATTCGCTCCGGTTGCAGCGACAGCGCCACCTTCGCGGTGCCGACGTTGCTCGATTTGGCCAGAATGGTGGCGAGATCGATCGCTCCCAGATTGTGCTCGTCCTCCTCCACCTTGTTGCCGACCTTGAAAAATCCCGGCGAGGTGTCCACCACGCTGTCGGGGCGGTACTGCCCGGAGGCCAGCGCTGCGGCCATGATGAACGGCTTGACGCTGGAGCCGGGCTCGAAGATGTCGGTGGCCGCGCGATTGCGGTACAGCTCCGGCTTCAATTGCTCGCGGTCGTTGGGGTTGTACGATGGCTGATTGACCATCGCCAGAACCTCCCCGGTATCGACGTCGATGACGATTACGGAACCCGCGCGGGCAGTGTATTCCTGCATCGCCGACTTGAGCTCCCGGTACGCCAGATATTGGATGCGCAGATCGATGCTGGTGACCAGATCGCCGCCGGGCCGCGGCGCGCGGATGCTCTCGACGTTTTCCACGTACCGGCCGAGCATGTCCTGGATGACGCGCTTGGCGCCGTCTTCGCCGTTCAATAGCTGATCGAATCCGAGTTCGAGTCCCTCCTGGCCCTGATCGTCCACGGTCGTGAAGCCGACCACATGCCCGGCAACCTCTCCCGCCGGGTAGTAGCGGCGGTACTCGCGCAGCAGATACACGCCCGGTATCCCTAACGCCTTGACGCGGGCCGCTTGCTCGGGCGGCATGTGACGCACCAAGTAGAGAAATTCGCGGTCGAGATTGCTGGTGATGCGCCGCGCCAGGAAATCTTGATCCTGCTTCAGGGCCTTCGCGAGCTTCGGCAGCTGGTCGATGTTGTCGTTGAGTTCCTGCGGATTCACCCAGATGCAGTCCACCGGCGTGCTCAAGGCCAGCGGCTCGCCGTAGCGGTCGGTGATGGCGCCCCGATGCGCGGCGATTTTCGCGATGCGCATCGAACGATCGTCGCCCTGCTTGGCGAGAAACCCGTGGTCCACCAGCTGCAGCTCGACCGCGCGCGCGGCAAGCCCGAGAGCGCCCAGAACGACCAAGCTCAACACCACCAAGGAACGCCAGCGATAACTCCTCGCCTGCGTGTCGTTTTCGCTAAGGCGTGGTTTCACTGCCGCACGATCCGCACATCGCGAGTCTGCGGAAGGTTCATCTGCAGTTTGGCGTTCGCGACTCTTTCGACGAAGGCGTGCGAGGACCAGTAGCTTTGTTCGAGCTGCAGACGGCCCCATTCCATCTCGAGCGAATCCCGCTCGGCATTGAGCTTCTCCAGACGCACGAACATGTCGCGCGCCATGTGCCGCGCATAGATCACCTGCACGGCCGAAGCCAGCACGGCGAACCATAGGATGGGCAATATCAGGGTCAGCAATCTGCGGTGTTTCATGCGGCTATTCCTTGGTCTAGGCGCTCTGCGACGCGCAGGCGCGCACTGCGGGCGCGCGGATTGCGCGCCGTTTCATCGTCCTCGGCTTGAACAGCTTTACCCACCAGCCTGAGCTTCGGCCTGGCGCGGGCCGGTATCTCGGGCAGCCCGGCGTACATCGGGTCGGTCTGCGAATGGCGGCGCATGAATTGTTTGACCATGCGGTCCTCCAGCGAATGGAAGCTGATCACGGCCAGGCGTCCCCGCGGCGCCAAGCGCTCGAGCGCCGCTTGCAACGCGTGTTCCAACTCCTCGAGTTCGCGATTCACCGCGATGCGCAGCGCCTGAAACACCCGTGTGGCCGGATGCTTGTGCCGCTCGCGGGTGCGCGCGGTCACGCGCTCGATCATTCCGGCGAGTTGCAAGGTCCGCGTGAAGGGCTCTGAGCGGCGGTCCGCGGCGATGGCACGCGCGATGCGGGCCGCGTGCCGCTCCTCGCCGAACTCTCGAAATATCCGCGCCAGTTCCTTCTCAGCCGCGCCGTTGACGATGTCCGCGGCGCTCATCCCCTCGCCCGCCGTCATGCGCATATCCAGCGGCCCGTCCTGCATGAAGCTGAAGCCGCGCGCTGCGTCGTCGAGCTGCGGGGAGGACACGCCCAGGTCGAACAGAATGCCGTC
>Ga0302324_100025989_pt1 | contig 11209 bp, 9 predicted proteins | sample Palsa_T0_1_FD_201949 | JGI IMG/M metagenome (GOLD analysis project Ga0302324, IMG submission 201949) | Peat permafrost microbial communities from Stordalen Mire near Abisko, Sweden - Palsa_T0_1 | ecosystem: Environmental > Terrestrial > Soil > Palsa > Peat permafrost | place: Sweden: Abisko... | reverse complement strand
GCAATGGACCTCGCCGCGGCTCGAAATGACCTGGTACCCGTCGTCGTGGGGTCGCAGGGAAGTGACGTTCGCCTCGGTAAGCAGCGGGGCGCCCGACACCTTGGCGAACGTCTCGATGAACTCGACCACCTCTCCCATCGACATGTAGCCGTCAGGATCGGGGCCTTCGTAACGGTAGCCAGGCAGCCGGCTCTGCCAGTTTGGAGTCAGGAGCCTTAAGGAGCCCCAGCGTTCAGTACGCCACGAGTTCGCGACTTCACCCCGCTCGAGTACGACGTGGTCGAGCGAGTGCTCGCTCAGGAAGTAGCTCGCAGCGAGCCCGGCGTGGCCCGCACCGACGACAACAGCGGCGGTACGTTCGATGGCCCGACCTCTCAGGCGACCTCGACGGTGACGTTGGTCGGGTTGGTCAGAGCATCGAACACCGCAGATCGTTTCTGGGACTGCGCGACCAGTGCTTCGATCTCCTGCTTCGAAGCATCCGCATCGATCGTGAAGGTGACCTTCACATCGTTGAACCCGTTGCGAACGTCGCTGTCGACCCCGAGGATCCCGCGGATGTCATGGTTGCCCTCGACCGTGGCCTCAACCGAGCGCAACTGGATGCCACGGTTCTCCGCCACGGATGCCACCCCGGCGGTCAGGCAGCTTGCCAGCCCGACCAGGAGGTACTCGATCGGGGTTATGCCGTTGTCCGCGGCCGCGAAAACCTCCGGGTGATCGGCATCGAACACCGTTTCGGTCTTATGGCTCTGCTCCGCCCCGAGGCCGAAGAAGTTTTGGATCCTCGTCTCGCTATGGACGCCGTTCTGCCACTTGGACTTGGCCTTCCAGGTGAACTGAGCAGCCTCCGGCGCGCCCTTCAACACGTCGCGGGCGTCGAGCAACGCCTGCACATTGACTCCATTGGTTACCGTGGTCATGTCACTCATGCCCTCCTTCTAACTTCTCTAACAACTAGGACCGCCCCTCTAGCGGTTCCATGGAGAGACTGTACAGTACTTCGCGCCGGGTGGACATAGGCCTGGTGGAGGTAACCGTGGAGGTAACCATGGTCGGTTCTATAGCGGCAGCCGCCAAGCAGGTGGCGGGCTCTGTCGGCATCGTTGAGGCCCAGTACCTGGAGCTGCCGAGGCCCGTGCGGCTCGATTGCGGGCAGGAGCTGCAGCCCGTCGGTGTGGCGTATGAGACTTATGGCACCCTCAACCCCCGGCACGACAACGTCATCTTGGTATGCCACGCGCTCAGTGGCGATGCGCACGCCGCCGGCATCTCCAGGACACCGCCGGAGGAAGGCACGCGCGACGGGTTCGCTGCCCAAGAGCGCGACGGTTTGGCGGCCAAGGCGCTCGGTTGGTGGGACGGCATGATCGGTCCCGGAAAGGCGTTCGACACCGACCGGTTCTTTGTGGTCTCCACCAACCTCCTCGGGGGGTGCCGCGGCACCACCGGGCCATCTTCGCTCGACCCGTCCACCGGCAAGCCGTACGGCTCGGGATTTCCCGTGATCACCGTGGCGGACATGGTGCGCACCGAGCGCGCCCTGCTCAGCGAGCTCGGTATCGACCGGCTCGTTGCGGTAGCCGGCGGTTCCCTTGGTGGGATGCAGGCGCTTGAATGGGGGATCTTGTTCCCTGACCAGGTCGACGCCGTCGTGGCGATCGCCAGCACCCATGCCCTCCACCCCCAAGGTTTGGCCTGGAACGCCATCGCGCGTGGCGCCATCATGCGCGACCCCGCCTGGCAAGATGGCCAGTACTACGGCACAGGCCGCACGCCCGACGCCGGAATGGGCCTGGCTCGGATGGTCGGCCACATGACGTACCTCTCAGCGGAGGCGCTCCGTGACAAGTTCGGCCGGCGGCTGCAGTTCGCCGACGACATTCGCTATACGCTCACCGAGCCGGAGTTCGAGGTCGAGAGCTACCTCGAGCATCAGGCCGACTCGTTTGTCAGGCGTTTCGACGCCAATACATATCTGTACACGTCACGAGCCTTGACATATTTCGACCTTGCTCGCCAGCACGGCGGCGGCTCGTTGACGACGGCGCTCCAAGGCGTGTCGGCACGGGCACTGCTGATCGCGTTCAGTTCTGACTGGCTCTACCCGCCGGCTGCGTCCCGAGATATCGAAGAGGCGCTCCTAGAGCTGGGCAAGTCAGTCGAATGCCACGTGATCGAAGCGCCATATGGCCATGACTGTTTCTTGCTCGAGGAAGCACGCCAGACGCCCTATATCCGTCGCTTCCTGGCCGACGCGGGGCCGGCCGAATGACCGAGGCCAAGAAGCCATCGGTTCGTGGTCCAGTGCCCACTCCTGGTCCAGTGCCCACTCCTGGTCCAGTGCCCACTCCTGGTTCAATCCCTGTCGAGGAGGACCGCGCATTCGGGTTCGACACACGCCAACTGCATGCCGGCCAACGGCCCGACCCCAATACCGGAGCTCGCGCCGTGCCGATTTTCCAAACGGCAAGCTACGTGTTCGAAGACCCGGAATCGGCGGCGGCGTATTTCAACCTGCAGGAGTACGGGAACACCTACTCCCGGATCATGAACCCGACAGTCGCGGTGCTCGAGGAGCGCGTAGCGAACCTCGAGGGTGGCTGCGGCGCGGTAGCTTTCTCGAGCGGGATCGCAGCACAGGCGGCCGCGCTTTTCACGCTGCTGCAAACGGGTGACCACGTTGTTTCGTCCTCCGCTCTGTACGGCGGGACGATCAACCAGCTCAAGCATTTCCTCGGCAAAATGAGCGTCGAGCTGACATGGGTCGACCCTGACGACTTCGACGCCTGGCGGCACGCCGTCCGCCCGAACACCAAGGCGTTCTTCGCGGAGACGATCGGCAACCCGGGCGGCAACGTACTGGACATCCAGGCTGTATCGTCGATCGCGCACGAGCACGACCTACCACTGATAGTGGACAATACGTTCGCGACGCCGTACCTCTGCCGCCCGTTCGAATGGGGCGCCGACATCGTCTGCCATTCGGCAACCAAGTTCATCGGCGGCCATGGGACGAGTATCGGGGGCATAGTCGTGGATTCCGGCACCTTCAATTGGTCCAATGGGCGGTTCCCGGTGGTAGCAGGAGCGTCGCCGGCCTACCACGGCTTGATGTTCCACGAGACTTTCGGGACCTATGGATATTTGATGAAGCTGCGTGCCGAAACCTTGCGCGACCTCGGGGCCGCGCTCTCGCCATTCAACGCCTTCCTTTTCTTGCAGGGCCTCGAGACGTTGTCACTGCGGATGCAGCGCCATGTCGAGAACGCAGCCGCCGTCGCCGAGTTCCTTGACGCGCACGAGCTGGCGTCGAACGTCACCTACCCCGGGCTCTCGACGAGCAGGTACCGGCCGCTCGTGGAAAAATACCTGCCCCGTGGCGCCGGTGCGGTGTTCTCCTTTGACTGCGCTGGTGGCCGGGTGGGCGGGCAGGAGCTCATCCGCGGCGTGACACTCTGGTCGCACTTGGCCAACGTTGGTGACGCTAAGAGCTTGATCATCCACCCCGCCAGCACGACGCACCGCCAGCTCAGCGACGATGAACTGCGGGCGGCCGGCGTTAGGCCCGGGACGGTGCGCCTATCAGTCGGTACTGAGTCGGTGGACGATTTGACCTGGGACCTGGAGCAAGGCCTCAAGCGTGTGGCCGCCCAGGCGGCACGAGCAGGCGCGGCGTGACCGACCTCGCACGGTACCAGAGCCCGTTGACGATCCAGCGCCTCCTCCATACTTCGAAGACGATCGCCATCGTGGGCCTGTCGAGCAACGAGCTACGGCCCAGCCACTTCGTCGGTTACTACCTCAAGCGGCACGGCTACCGGGTGGTCCCGGTCAACCCACGCGAGACGAGTGTCCTCGGCGAGAAGAGCTATGCCCAGCTACAGGACGTGCCCGTGCCTGTCGACATCGTGAACGTCTTCCGGGCCCCCGACGCCCTCCCCGGGATCGCCCGGGACGCCGTGGCCATCCATGCCCATGCCCTCTGGTGCCAGTTCGGGGTCATCAACGAAGAGGGGGCGGGGATCGCAGAAGCCGGCGGCCTCGCTGTCGTCATGGACCGCTGCATCAAGGTCGAGCATGCGCGGTACGTCGGCCGGATGCACTGGCTCGGCTTCAACACGCAACGGATCACGTCGGTGCGATCGGGACTGCAATAGGCGGGCTGAGGGCCCATTAGCATCAACCAGAGCTTCATCTCCCCCGGCACAAAGGTCGCTGGACTGACTGTCAACAAGTCCTACATTTACTGGACGACTGCCAATGGAGGCACGGCCGCGACGATCGGGCGAGCCAAGCTGAACGGTACCGACGCCGACCCCAACTTCATCAAAGGTGCGAGCAACCCGTGCGGTATCGCCCTGAGCGCCAAGGATATCTAGATCGGGCGAGCGAACATTAATGGTACCGATGCGAACCCGGACTTCATAAAGGCCGCTGGTGGCCCCGAAATTGCCATCAATAGCAAGTACATCTATTGGACCAATTACCAGACGGGAACCATCGGGAGGGCAAACCTCAACGGCACCGGGGTGAACAACGACTTCATAAAAGGCCTTCTGACAGGTAACGTGGACATCGCCATAGACAGTTCTCACATATACTGGGCCAACTGGGCGCAGGGGGACGGCAGCTCGGTCGGGCGGGCGAACCTCAACGGGACCGGTGTCGCGGTCACCTTTTGTCACCGGTGCTTCCGGCCCGTTCGGAGTGGCAGTGTCCGGTTGATCCCTCGAGCGGCTGAGGGAGACCCCCGGTGCTTGGTCCGGCAAGGGTCCCGATAGGCAAGTCTCGAAAGCGGCTAGGCCACTGGAAATTCTCAGCAAAACGCGCCACAAGGCTCACGACGGTCATCGTCGACGTAACGTCATCAACCACCTACAAGGACCACAAGGTCACCTCGGCCAGCTTCGCTAAGGTCACCACCGGTGAAATGGTGAGCGTCGAGGGCACCACGACCTCCGGTGTGGTCACCGCCACCAACGTAACGATCGGCTTTGGCGGCGGCATGTGGGGCCACGGACAGCACTAGCCGAGACGTGCCCGCCTTCTGATAGCCGTGGCGTCGTGCAACACGATCGTGCGGTCATCCACCGAGAGCCACCCAAGGCTACGCAACTGGTGCAGGCCCTTCACGAGAGCCTCGCGGGACATCCCTGAAAGCTCGGCCAGCTCCTGCTGGCTGAGTGGTATCGTCACCTCGACATTCCCACCGACTGACTGGCCATAGCGGTCGGAAAGCTCCATGAGCGTGCCGCAAAGGCGCGTAAGAGTCTGAGTGGTGCCGAATTCCAACTGCCGGAGCGAAGTCTGGCGGAGGCGCTCGGCAACGAGCCTCAGCAGCTCAGAAGAAACCCGAGGATGAGCAAGTAAGTACCCACGGAAATCCTCGGTACCGATTACTGCGACCTCGGTCGGCTCCAGAGCGATCACAGTGGCCGACCGAGGGGAGCCGTCGACGGCACTCAACTCACCAAGTATCGATCCGGGGTCAAGCACAGAGAAAATAACCTCCCGGCCCGCACGCTTGCCGCAAACCTTGACCCGGCCCGAATGCAAGACGACGACCTCATTTCCCTCGTCACCCTCAGAAAAAAGGACGTCACCACGAGAAAAGTGCCGTCGCTCAGCCAAACGTGCGAGGTCTGCCGCCTCTTCAGCACTCACCGAAGCCAGGAAACTCCCCTCGGCTAAACCGGTGGCGTTATCAGGCCGCGCGTTATCGGGCCGTATGACCGGTCCTTCCGCCACATCAGCTAGCTGTCAGCTCTGTCAGCTCCTACATCCCTTCGCGCCTCAAGACATCCAAGTGACGGCGCACCGGTCGGTCCCGGTCCTCTCGGCGGGCTCACACTTTAAGCTGAGCTTAATTCCCGAACCTATTCGCGGATCATTCCTGGGGAGAAGTGTTTCTCCGGGTCTTTGTGGCTGTCCTCCGTTTTGAATGCGTCCAACTTAAAAAAACCGCCAGTCACATTTTCGGCGGTCTCGGAGTCGATCTCCAGATCCTCGTCTAGCTTGTCATCTGGTTGCTGCCCCATTGTGAGCTCCTTTTGCGAAAGCCCGGTCCGTGCGGACCGTCGGCCGTTATCAGGAGCGTACACCAGCCGCCGCCCGCGGAGGCTGGTGCGGGGCTGCGTAATCGTACTCACCCGTACTGCGTGCCTGCTCATGTGGGTAGAAGGCGGCGGAGCCACTCCCAACTGTGGCGCCGCTCGCCTCCGGAAGCCGGCTCACAGCCCGAGCGCCTGCTGGCTGTACAGGTAGTAATAGATGCCCCGGCGCTCTACCAGCTCCTCGTGGGTACCTTTCTCGGCGATATGACCCGCTTCGAGAACGACGATCAAGTCAGCATTTCGGACTGTGCTCAAGCGGTGAGCCACAACAAATGCTGTCCTGTTTTCCATGAGCCGGTCGATGTTCCGCTTGACAATGGCCTCCGATTCGGTGTCCAGCGCGCTCGTCGCTTCATCGAACAGCAGCAGCGGGGGACGCCTGTAAAGGGCTCGCGCGATCGCAAGCCGCTGCGACTGGCCGCCCGAGAGCGGCAGGCCTCGGTCCCCGACAAGCGTGCCGTAGCCGAGGGGGAGGTGGTCCACTAGCTCAGCCAGATCCGCGGTACCGGCGGCATCGCGAACGGCTTGCATGTCCGGTGGATCGTCCCCAAGACCGATGTTCTCGGCGATCGTGGCCGCGAACACGTAGGGCTGCTGGAGGACGAAGCCCACCTTGCGACGCAGCTCTTGGTAGCTAAGCAGCGTGGAGTCGACACGGTCGAAGAGCACCCGCCCGCCCGTCGGCTCGACCAGCCCGGCGAGCAGCCGGAGCAGGGTGGACTTGCCCGAACCCGAGCGGCCAACGATGGCCACGGTCGTACCGGGGAGGACGTCGAGGTTGAGGTGGGCGAGGACCGGCTCTTCGCAGTTGGGCGGCTGGTACGTAAGGTCGACGAGTTGCACACGACCCTCGAGCGTTGGCACTGGGAGGAGCCTGCCGTGGTCTTCCCCTTGCTCCGGCTCGTGCTCGAGCACGTCTGCGACCCGGTTGAGGAGTACTGACGAGACCTGGACGTCGTCCCAAATACCGAGCAGGCCGACTAGAGGCCCCGTCGTGAGCATGACGAGGGTGGTGAAAGCCACGAAAGCACCAAGGGTCAAGCTGTGGTCGTGCACCTCGATGGAACCAAGGAAAACGAACGACGAATACGTCAACAAAGAGATGACCTGCACTACCGACCCGTAGCGGGCGATGGTCCGCTGGGAGGCCGCCGTGCGCACGGTGAACTCCTCGAACGCCAGACGCAGGCGTCGCGCTAGAGCTCCTTCCGTCGCCGAGGTCTTCACCGTCTCAATACCCTTGAGAAGGTCAACTTGGTCGGAGGCGTAGCGCCCGTAACTCTCTTCGACGGCGGCATAGAGCGGCCGCAGCCGCCGCGCCGAGTACCGCATGGCAAGGCCGTACAACGGCAACACGACCAAGAAGAAGGCGGCGAGCAGAGGCGAAAGAACGAACATGATGGCCACCCCGACGACCACCTGGGTGACGGCTGTGAGCGCAGCGATACCTTGCTGCACTACTATGCGCCGGATTTGGCGGACACCGGTCAACCGACGTTCGATGTCGCCGACCCGGCGGGCGGCAAAGTAGGACATGGGCAGCGCAAGGAGACGCTTGGTCGTGAAGTCGAGGGTCCCGATGTCGAATGTCGCGGTGGCTCCCACGAGAGCCAGCCGCTGGAGGAGGACGGCGAACGTCCCACCCACGATCAGCGCAAGCATGACTAGCCCGCTGTCGTACAAGAGAGACTCTGCGTGAGGGGTTACCAGGTCATTGACAATCGACTCGACGACCAGCGGGAGAGCCACCTCGCATGCCGCCGCAGCGAGGGCGAGCACCAGTGCAAGCCCGATCACCCCCTGGTGGACGGCTAGGAACGGCCGTAGCCACCGCAGGTTCGGCCCACCGCTCCTCACGTCGGGCGGCTCGCCTGTCGGGGTCGCGATTGCTGCAAAGCCGTCCCAATGCTGGTTGAGCTCTTCACGGCTCACGACCCGCCGGCCGGCGGCTGGGTCAGCGATCTCGGCGTCCGCCTCGCGAACACCGACAAGGACCACCCAGTGGTCGCCGCGCCAGTGGATTATCGCCGGGAGTGCGAGTTCGCTCAAACGGTCTCGCGAGACTTTCATCGGCTGGACTTTGAGGCCGATATGCGCGCCAGCAGCGGCAATTGCGCGCAGCGTGGTCCCTGAGACAGTCGTGCCGGCGACGTCACGAAGTGACGAAAGTGCGACTTCAATGCCGTACCAATTCGCCACCATGGCAAGGCAAGCCACACCGCAGTCCCTCTCGTCGATCTGGCGCACAACGGGGAACTGTCGCCGCTTGCGGTGCCGGCGCCGGGATGCCGCCTGGGGTACGAGCACAGTGGGAGACGGGGCTTCGGGCGCGTCCGGTGACCGATCGCCGGCCACCTCAGTCAATGGCTGTACCTCACCGCTCAGCCCTCCGGGCAGGATCTCGTGGGCGAAATCAAGCGGCAGGCGGGCTGTCGTACGGTAATCGCGGCCATCGGCTATCTCACGTAGGCGCCGGCCGAACACTGGCACCTCTTGGGACAGCCAGGTGAAATCGGCATGCCCGAGCGACCAGAGGTGGCTCGTGGTCAGGGCTCGCACCGTCGCTACGCACGGCTCTCCTGTGACGAGGGAACGCTCTCCGAAAAGGTCACCCGTGCTGAGAAAGCCGATCTGAGCCTCGGTGCCGTTATCGGATCTAACGGCCTCGAGCCGGCCGCTCTCCACGATGAAAAGCCGCTCTCCGGGGCCCCCCTGGCGGACGACCTCTGTGCCTGCCGCCACCTCCTCAGCCTTGAGCCGCGGCTCGATCCGGGCGGTGTCCTCGGCCGACAAGTCCTCGAAGGCAGCGTGCATACGAAGGAGCCGGTCGAGCTGATGAGCCCTTGTCTGAGCAAGGACCGCTTCCCTGACTCCTGGCTCGCTGGCCAATAGGGCGGCGAACACAACAGCGTCGAGGAACAGGGCGCGGGTCTTCTCGGAGGCTCTCACCGTGGCGTTGCGCGTGGTCTCGTTCAAAAGCGCCGACTCGCCGAACCAGTTGCCGGGCTGCAGCCGGGCAAGGGTCATCTCCTTACCCAGGTTGTCGACGACAACGCGTGCGCTCCCCTCAGAGAGCACGTACATGCCGTCGGGGGCATCTCCCTCCACGACAAGGGTCTCGCCGAAGTCGTACTCGCGTACTTGGAAAAGCCGGACGACGAGATCGGAGAGCTGGGGGGAAACCTTGGAGAACAACGGGAGCCGTCGCAGGACCTGCCGATCGGTCTCGTTCAGGCTCACAGTTGGTCGAGCTCCCGGACCGCCCCGCTCGCCGCTCGCTCGAGCGTCTCGGATAGGAGCTCGGCGACTGCTCTCTCGGCCACTTCGGAGTCCGCAATGTCAGGCCTCGAGCGGTCGCGTAGCCACAGGACAGAGAAGCCACTCTCACGCGCAACGGGGCCCACCGCTTCGTCCCGGACCGCACCATCTAGTAGGGCGGCGTGATCGGCTGGAAGCTCCTCCCTTCGTGCTCGCCGGGCGCTGAGCTCCGTCCCGGCGCGGCGAGCGATCTCATCGGCTGGTAGCCCGTCCGCACGGGCGCAGCTCAGTGCCTCCATGGCGGCGGCCTGGGAGCGGAGCGGGAGCTCGTCGTACCGGAAGAGGGCCCACACCAACCTGGAGTCTTCGAGCCGGGCCTCAACACCCCCTGAACTGCGAATTTGCTGCTCTATTTCGTCCAGAGCCCCCGCCCGCGAGGACAACACCCCCAGACGCTCACCGCACCACGCTGGGTCGAAGGTACCGAACGGCCGAAGTACTTTGAGGACCTCCGCCGCCGTCGCCAGACCAGGCGTGCCCTCGGGCGTTTGCCTCTGAACTGCCTCGGGACCGTCCCCGGTAGGCCTGCCACGGCGGGGCAGCCGCTCCGCAGCAAAGAGGCGCACGGCAGTGTCGGCAAAGACACGCCAAGCCCCGGAGAAAGCCAGCTCAGCGAATAGGAGCTTCGGTCCCAGCGCACCCCATTCGGGGACAGGCTCGGGGGCAGGCTCGGCGGTCCGCTCATCGTCCCCCGCGTAGCTGCGCGCCACGATACGGCTGAGGTACCTATCGAACTCGTCCAGCGTGAGCTCCCGTGATGCGAGCCAAATCCGCAGGTCCTCACCACTCTCGAGGTGCCGGGCGACCCTGAACCTTTTCGCTTCGGCACGCACGGCCTCCCGCGGCGGTCCCTCGGGAGACGAGCGCAGGAGCCTCTCGCCGGCCGCCGCTTCGACAACCAGTCGTGACACGAGACCCGTCGTAGCCCCGGTCAACAGCAGCTCCCGATAGGTCACCGCTTCGCCGGCAAAACTCAGCACCTCGCGGTCGAGCGCCGGCCAGGTGCCGACCGCGCCCGTCTCTTGTGGGAAGCCTGTTTGGATGAAGCCGAAGATAGCTCGGCATCAGCTCGTCGATGCGGCCGGGGCGGCCGGGGGGCCCCTATGAAAAGTTGGGTACCTCCCGCAGAGACAACAGCAGCGAGCCGATAGAGTCGAGCCGCGAGCGAAATCGACCGGTACGCACCGACGCTGAGGCCGGTGCGGTCAGAGAACCTTGTCGTGGGCCCCTCCTAAGCCGCCCCTCCCCCAGGTCCTCGCCCTCATGGGGGCGTAGCTGACCACGGCAATGGCCAACCTGGCGCAGACCACCGTCCTTGGCCTGTTGGTCTACAACCTGACCCGGAGTGAGCTCGACCTAGGCTTTCTCGGGTTGGCGGAGTTCGCTCCCGCCGCCCTCCTCAGGCTGGTCGCGGGGGCCGCCGCAGATCGCTTCGACCGCCGGCGCGTCACCGCCCTAGGTGCGATCTCAGTTGTTGGGTACTACGGGGTCGGTCGTCCTCGGGGGCATCGGGACTCTGGTCGTGGCCCTGCTCTGGGGCGTGCTGTTCGTCCCCCTCCGCCGCGTCGACCGGTTCCCGACCCCGCCACCTTCGACGGCCGCAGGATACCAGGACGGGCCGGCCGAGCCCGCCTGATGAAGTACGCCAAATGCGGCTGCCCAAGCGCTCGGCCTGCGGGCGCGGCCTCGCGGGCTCGTCCTTGCGGGCGCGGCCTCGCGGGCTCGTCCTTGCGGGCGCGGCCTGCGGGCTCGTCCTTGCGGGCGCGGCCTGCCAG
>Ga0302324_100025987_pt1 | contig 11210 bp, 10 predicted proteins | sample Palsa_T0_1_FD_201949 | JGI IMG/M metagenome (GOLD analysis project Ga0302324, IMG submission 201949) | Peat permafrost microbial communities from Stordalen Mire near Abisko, Sweden - Palsa_T0_1 | ecosystem: Environmental > Terrestrial > Soil > Palsa > Peat permafrost | place: Sweden: Abisko... | reverse complement strand
ATGCCGACGACGGTTGCCCACGGCCCGCCGCTGCCACGGCGCAGATGCCGTCCGATGGGGTCCTGGTTCTTAAAGTATTCCTGTGCCAGGGCATCGTCGACGACCGCGGCGAGGGGCGCGCCTTCGCGGTCGGAATCGGCGATCAGGCGGCCTCCGCGCAGCGGAATTCCCATGGTTTTGAAATAACCGGGGCTGACGACGCGCTGATCGGCGTGCGGCCCGGTTCCGCCGGCGGGCACGTCTTGACCTTCGATGCTGAACGATCCGGACATGTTGCTCCCGCTGAAGGGCAGCGGGTTGACGGCCCCAGCGGTGGAGACCCCGGGCAGTGTGGCCACGCGGTCGAGCAGCGCATGGAAAAAGCCGGAGGTCTGCGCCTGGGTAGTGTAGTGGGCCGGGGGCAGGGAAACACCAAAAGTGAGCACGTTTTGCGCGCGGAATCCGGGATCGACCTTTGCCAGACTGGCAAAGCTGCGCAGCAGCAAGCCCGCGGCGACCAGCAACACCAGCGATATGGCCACTTCGAAAATCACCAGCGTGTTGCGTGTACGATGACGGCGCAGGCTGCCCGCGGTGCCGCGCGCGCCCAGTTTCAACAAATCGTGCAGGTTGCCTGTGGCAACTTGCAGGACCGGCGCGAGTCCGAACAAGACTCCGGTAAGAAGCGCAATGCCTGCCGTAAATGCCAGCACATGGCCGTCAATCGCGACTTCGTCCAGCCGCGGCAGTTCCTGCGGGCCGCTCTTTAACAGGAAGCCCACGCCCCAACTCCCGAGTAAGGCGCCCGCGGCACCGCCGAGCAGACCGAGAATTACGCTTTCGGTCAGCAGTTGGCGGGCGATACGCCATTTGGCCGCGCCCAAAGCGGCGCGGATGGAAAGCTCGCGCATGCGGCCGGCGGCGCGCGCGATCGACAGGTTGGCCACGTTCGCGCAAGCAATCAGCAGCACAAAGCCCACCGCCGCCAGCAGCACGAGCAACGCGCCGCGAATGTCGCCGACCAGCAATTCGTTCAAAGAATCCACGCGGATGGCCCAGCCTACGGACGGCGGGTAGTTATCGGGGAAGTTTTTCGCGAGAATGCTGCCGAAAGCGGCCATGCCGGCGCGGGCGCGTTCCAGCGAGACGCCTGGTTGCAGACGGGCGAGGACGAACAGGAATTGATTGGTGCGGTTGGCCGGAGACATCTGCTCCGGCGTGAAGCCGGTGGGAATCCAGGCGTCCAGCGGCGCGAACCATTGCAGGATGGAAGGCACGATTCCGACGACGGTGTAAGGCTTGCCGTTAAGGTGAATGGTGCGCCCGAGCACATTCGGGTCTCCACCGAAGCGCCGCTTCCACAGACCTTCCGTCAGGAGGACGACTTGGTTCCTGCCGGGCTGATCTTCTTCATAAGTGAACACGCGGCCCAGGAGCGGCCGCACGCCCAGCACTGTAAACAAACCCGAGGTGGCCTCGCCGCATTGCAGACGCTCCGGGCGGTCCACGCCCGTTAGGTTGAAATCGTCGGTGTTCACGGCAGCGACTTCCGAAAACAAATGCCGCTGTTTGCGATAGTCGATGTAATCGGCGACCGAGGCCGAAGCGGAATCCAGGCCGATGGCCTTGTACTGATTCTGGATGACGACGAGGCGCTCCGGATGCGGGAAGGGCAGCGGGCGCAGCAGCGTGGCATTGACGACGCTGAAGATGGCGGTGTTGGCGCCGATGCCCAGGGCAAGCGTGAGCACGGCGGTCAGTGTGAAGCCGGGGCTGCGGCGCAGAATGCGCACGGCGTAGGCCATGTCTTTGAGCAGAGTCGTCACGATATGTGATCAGCAATCGCCGTGCCGTGCGCGCGGGTTGAAATGACGGGGTGTTTGGGCCGCGGTTATGGATGCGATGTCCGGTTGTGGGATACGCTGTCCGGTTTCATGTGATGGCGGGCGGAATCGCCCAAATATCACGTAGTTATTCTATGGCCGAACGCCTGCGCAAATTGTGGGGCGGTCCCCCCTGGACCGCGGCCGACGCCCTCGTCGGCGTGCCACGACGGCCAAGGAATTGATTCTTCGAGCAAAGAGCGGGTCCAGGGGGACCCGCGCAGACCAGGGGGCCTGCCCCTGGGGCCTGCCCCACAAATCGCGCCTCGCTATACTGAAGGCTGTCCCACGATGCGCAAAACATTCTACGGCTGGTGGGTGACGCTGGCGGCCTTCCTGACATTCGGCATCGCCGTCGGTCTGCCCTACTACAACATGCCGTTCTTCTTCGACTATTTCCAGCGCGAGTTCCACTGGTCCAAGCAGCAGATCACCTTCGGCTTTCCCCTGGCCGCGCTGCTGACGCTGTGGATCGGTCCCGTGCTGGTGCCGCGATTCAGCCCGCGCAAGCTCATTCTGGTCGGCACGGCGCTCACCTGCGCGGCATTCCTGGGGTTTGGAACTATGCACGGTTCGCTCACGGTCTATTACGCGCTGTATTTCCTCTACACTGTCGGCTACATTCTCTCCGGACCGATCCCGCATCAGCTCATCGTCTCGCACTGGTTCCGGCGCAATCGCGGCAAGGCCATGGGGATTGTATATGTGGGCGTTGGCCTGATCGGCTTCCTCGGCTCGTATATGGTGAAGCCGTTGACCGAGGGAACCAATTTCCATACCGCCTTGATCGTGTGGGGCGCGCTGATGTTCCTTGCGTGGCCGCTGGCTATCTTCGTAATCCGCGACCGCGCCGCGGACAAGGGCCTCTATCCCGATGGCGACAGCCAGCCGCCCGCTGAAAATCAAGCGGAATCCCTCAGCTTTGGCTATCTGCTGCGGCACTATTCGTTCTGGCTGCTGTTGATCGGCAGCTTCTGCTCCATCGGCGCGATCGGCGCGGTGAACATTCACATGAAGTTCGTCTTTCTGGACCACGGCTTCACAGACCGCACCAAGGAAGGATTGACACTGCTGAATTCCACGTGGCGGGTGGCTTCCATGGTCATCCTGGCCACCAGCACCGTCGGGCGTCTGGCCATCGGCGGCCTGGCGGACCGGTTCTCGAAGAAATGGGTGATGACCGCGACCTACTTTCTGGTAGCCGCCACCATTCCCATGCTGCTGACCATCAACCCGTCGCGCTCGCCGGTGGCTTTCGCGGTGCTGTTCGGATTCGGCATGGGCGCGGATTACATGCTGATTCCGCTGATGGCCGCGGAGCAGTTCGGGGTCAACACGCTGGCGCGCTCCATGGCGATTCTTCTGCCGGTCAACACCATTGGGCAGACCTGGTTTCCATATTTCGTTTCGATTCTGCGCGACCGCTTCGGCAGCTACGCGATTGCGATGCGCGCGGTGTTCGCGGTATCGGTGATTGGCGCGCTGGCCATCATGCTGTTGCCGCGCCATCGGGATCAGGATGAGACACTTCACTTACAAGACCCTGGACGAATTGCGGCGCGCAGCTGAAGAGACCGGCGTAGCGCACGTCCGCTTCACTGCCAGCCCGGATGAAGTCCGGCGGGTGCTGGCGCAACCCGTGCGCGTGGGAGCGTTCACGGTCGGAAACTCAATCGCCATCCAACCCATGGAAGGCTGCGACGGCACTCTCGATGGGAGTCCGGGCGAACTGACCTGGCGCCGCTACGAACGCTTCGCGCGCGGCGGCGCCAAGCTCGTCTGGTTTGAGGCTACGGCGGTGCGCGAGGACGGGCGCGCCAACACGCGCCAGCTTTGGATTACGGCGCGCAACGTCGCGGACTTCGCGCGTCTGCTGGCGCGCGTCCGCGAAGTGCATCGCGAAAATTGGGGCAGCGCAGACGATCTGCTGGTTCCCATCCAGCTCACGCATTCCGGGCGCTACAGTGTGCCGCGGCGCATCATCGCGTATCACAATCCGCACATCGACCGGAAGACCGGCACGCTGCCGGACTATCCCGTCATCGCCGACGACGAGTTGGAACGACTGGAAGACGACTACGTGAGCGCCGCCGGTCTGGCGCTCGAAGCCGGGTTCCAGGCGGTGGACATCAAGGCTGTGCATGCCTACCTGATCAGCGAACTGCTCGGCGCAAAGACCCGCCACGGCCGCTATGGCGGTCCGCTCGAAAACCGGCTGCGGTTCATTCGCAATATTATCGGCAAGCTGCGCGCGGCGTTTGGCAATCGGCTTCTAATCGCCATGCGCGTGAATGCCTTCGACGGCGTGCCGTTCGGCTGCGATTTCGAAACTCCGTATCCGTACGGTTGGGGCGTAGACGCTGCCAATCCGTTGCGCGAGGATCTGCGCGAAGTGAAGCAGGCCATCGCCTGCTTTCGCGAATGGGGCGTCGGGTTGCTGAATATTTCGCTGGGATCGCCCTACTACAATCCCCACATCGGGCGTCCGTTCGAGAAACCCGACGAGGGCAACTACGAGCAGCCCGAGCATCCACTCATCGGGGTCGAACGGCACTTCTGCATCGCCGGCGAGTTGCAGCGCGCGTTTCCGGATCTGCCGATAGTGGGAACCGGTTATAGCTGGCTGCAGAAGTATGCGATCAACGCTGGGGCGCACAATATCGCAGCCGGCGATATTCACTTCCTGGGAATAGGGCGCGGCGCGCTGGCCTATCCGGATTTCGCGCGCGACGCTTTGGAGAAGGGCGAATTGGACGAGCGCCGCTGCTGCAAGACGCTGACGTATTGCACTTATCTGATGCGGCAGAAAAATCATCCGCTGGGCCAGTTTCCGACAGGATGTCCGCCGTTTGACAAGGAGGGTTATGGAGAAATCGTCAGACTGGCGCGGCACTCGGCGAGGGCCGATTAACAATCGGCCTGCAGGTTGGCAATGTTGACAACCTGCCCCACAACTAAGCGCTCATCGCCAGAGCCTGAGGATGTTCCCACCGCCGCTTCCAAAGCATCCAGGCAAGGCCGGTCACGTGAAATACTTCCTTCGCGTTCAGCGGTTTGGCTAGGACGTTGTATCCGCCCAGGTTCAGCACCTCGGACCACAGAAGGTCGTCCGCCAATCGGGAAGTAACCACCAGCAACGGCGGACAATCCATGCGGCCAAGCCGGCTCAGGACATCCTGCCAGGTGCCGTCCGGCAGTTCGCTCTCGGAAATCACCACCGGTGTGACGTTTTCCCGCAGGAACTCGAACGCCTCCTTCTGCGTGCGGGCACTATGCTGTCGCCAGTTGGAATGTTTCAGTATGTCGCGCAGGTGTTGATGATCCTCGTCAAACGGACTAATCAACAGGACTTCGACGACTCTCTGGGAAACGGCTTGCGTGTCTTCGCTATTCATGGCCTCGTCTCCTTGGCCTGTTACGCCCGACAACAAGACGGTCGTTTCAGGTACAAAAGCATTTTAGCAGAATGCGCACTTTTTGACCGAAATTTTTGCGAAACGCGCAGGAATCGGTACTATTTCAAGCGCGCGCCGAGGAAAGTTGGGTGACGTGTGCGCGCACCAATCGCCCCAGCACGCCGATGAAGCGCGGCGCATCGTTCAATCCGGGCACCATGCGGTACTCCCGAATGCCCAACCCAAGGGCCTGCGCGCGATGCTCGATGTCGATCTCGTGCAGCGTTTCCACGTGGTCCGATACGAAGGAAATCGGAATTACCAGCACGCGCCGGCTGCCCTCGTCCGCCAACCGTATTAGGGTAGCGTGCATGGAAGGTTGCAACCATTTCGATGCGCCGACCTTGCTCTGGTAACAGAGGCGCCGCCGTCCGGGCCAATGCCCCTGGCTCCAGACCAATTCGACGGTGCGCTCGATCTGCCGCTGGTACGGATCGCCCTTGTCGATCACCGCCATCGGAACGCTGTGCGCGCTGAACACCATGTCGATATCATCTAGATGGGCTGGATTGTCAAACTCGGCCAGCGACGCATCGATCGATTCCACCACCGCGTCGATATAGCCGGCATCTTCGTGGAACCCGGTCACCGTGTGCACCAGCGGATTCCAACCGTTCGGCTGGAAGCGCCGTTTCCATTCGTTCAGGCTGCTGCCGGTGGTAGTGCGGGAATACTGCGGATAGAGCGGCAACAGTACCACCTCTTCCGGCGCGTGCGCCTGCAGCTCGCGAATGGCTTCCGGGGTGAACGGATGCCAGTAGCGCATGGCCACCACCACGCGCGCGTCCAAATCGCGGCGCAGTTCGGCCTCCAGCGCCTGCGCCTGGCGCCGCGTGAATTCCAGGATCGGCGACCGTCCCCCGATTTCCGCATAGTGCTGCCGCACGTGCCGCGCGCGCGTGGCCGAAATCAGGCGCGCCAGCGGCTGCCGCGCAATGCGCGCGAACGGAAAATCGATGATGTCCGGATCGCAAAACAGATTGTAGAGAAATGGCTCAATGGCCTCGAGGGAATCCGGTCCGCCAAGCTGAAAAAGAACGACCCCTATTTTGCGCCCCGCGCTGTAGACAGACATCCGTATTAGGTTGAGTGTACAACACTTTTTGTACAGTAGTGCTGAGGAGACGCGTGTGCACCTTCCCGACGACCAACGCTACGACAAGATGCTCTATCACCGCTGTGGCTCAAGCGGCCTGCGCCTGCCGGCGATCTCGTTGGGCCTCTGGCACAACTTCGGCGGCATGGATGCGTTCGACAATATGCGCGCCATGCTGCGCCGCGCATTCGATCTGGGCGTCACGCATTTCGACCTGGCCAACAACTACGGGCCGCCGCCGGGATCGGCTGAGGAGAACTTCGGACGGGCACTGCGCGCGGACCTGGGCGCTTGGCGCGATGAGCTAATCGTCTCCACCAAGGCGGGCTACCTGATGTGGCCGGGTCCCTATGGCGAATGGGGTTCGCGCAAATATCTGCTGGCCAGCCTGGACCAAAGCCTGCGGCGGATGGGGGTCGATTATGTCGATATCTTCTATTCGCACCGCCCCGATCCTGACACGCCGGTCGAGGAAACCATGTCCGCGCTGGATAGCGCTGTGCGCGCCGGCAAGGCGCTCTATGCGGGCATCTCCAACTACAACCCCGAACAGACCGCGCGTGCTGTGGCGGTCCTGCGGCAGCTCGGGACGCCCTGTCTGATCCATCAGATGAAATATTCGATGTTCGTGCGCACGGCCGAACAAGGCCTTTGCGAGCGGCTGGCGGCCGAGGGAGTCGGCGGCATCGCATTCTCTCCGCTGGCGCAAGGCCTGCTGACAGACCGTTATGTGCAAGGCATTCCCGACGGCTCGCGCGCCTCGAAGCCCGGTACGTTCTTGAAGAAGACGGACGTCACCGAGGCACGCCTCGCGCAGGTGCGCGCGCTAAACGAGATCGCCCGGCAACGGGGACAAACGCTCGCGCAGATGGCGTTAGCTTGGGTGCTGCGCCATGGAGTCATGTCGAGCGCGCTGGTGGGCGCTAGCCGGGTAGAGCAGATCGAGCAATGTGTAGGTGCGCTGGAGAACCTCAAGTTCACGGCGGATGACCTGCAAAAGATCGACAGGATATTGTCTGCGGACCGGTAGCAGCCTGTTGCTAAGGCTTCCCGCTCCGCAGTGCGGCCAGCATCTCGGAATTGGCGCGTACTTTGTCGGATTCCAGCCACGCGGGCTCGACCGCTGCTCCGGCGGCAACCAGGAGCAAGACGACCTCACGCTGCCTGCCGCGGTTCCCGGCGGGCGGGTCGCCCCAACCGTGGATCGCCCATCCCAGCGGCGTGGACTTGTACCTTTCATCCCTCAAGTTCAGATCCGCGCCCCGGATCAGCTTTCCTGCCAGCCTATCCTCTCCGAGCAGTGCAGCCCAATGCAGCGCGGTCTCTCCGAATAGCCCGCACGGCGCCTGCCTCGCTCCCGCTTCCAACAGCCGCAGCCCTACTTCTTCCGCTCCGAGGCTCGCGGCTCCAATCAGCGGAGTATCGCCCCTGCCGTGCCGTTGATAGTCGAGATCCGCCCCAGCCTGGATAAGCGCCTCCACTAGCGGCAGCTCCTGGCCGCATTCCAACTTGCCCTCGAACAACATGTCTGAAACGTAGTGGAGCGGATGGGTGAGGATGCAGTCGTTCCTTCCCCAGCGCACGAGCGCATCGGCTCGCGATGAATCCTCCGAGAGAAGACGGCGCAGGGCGTCCGCGTCGCCATTTCGGATGGCTGTCTTCACATCCATGTCGTGTTGGTCCATTCCACCATCGGTACCTCAGTGACTTCGTCGTATCGCCTGCAAGGCCTGCGCCAGCGCCGCACGTGCCGGATCAGTCACTCGTGCCACTGGCCCACCGTGATAAATCGCCTGCGGCGGACCGTCTGCCCAGTCCGCTCCGGGCGGGTAAACGGCAATGTGGTCCCACACGACGCTCCGGCGATCGTGCTCGCCCATGGAATGCGAAATCAGCCGGCCCTTGTCCCAGAATTGGGCGGCACGGGTATCGGATATCCTGTTGAGTGCCGCCGTCGGAGGCGACGACCAATCCGTCGGCAGTACAGGTTCCCAGACGACGAAAGCCCGCACTGGCCTCCCCGCAAACTCGCGCATCATATGCTCGGCTGCAGAGGCCCCCTGCAGGAGATACCGTTCAAGTCGGGGACAAGAGCAGCAGCACCCGAACATCGTCCTTCGCCGCGTTAAATTTATTCTTGACATCGGAAACATTCCGGGCCGTGAGGCTCTTCAGCGGAGACTGGCCGGAAGGAGCCTGACTGCCGCCGTAAGAATAGACGAGCGCGGAGAGGAGAAACGCCGCCGCGAACGCGCCGAGGATGTATGTGCGCTTCATGGATTTCACGGCGCCAGCAAACCAGCCGCCGCGTTCGCCATCACCTGAGGAAAGAAGATCGAGACGACCACGAAGACCGCGGACACCCACAGAAGAGCCGAGGCGACGACGCCCGGCCGGCGCCGGCAATTTTTCCCGCGCCGCGCTTGATAGAACCCGTAGGCGACGAACAAAACCGAGGCCGCCAGCAGATACGGTCTCGCAGCCCCGAGAAAAGCCGAACCTCCGGCAAGGCCCGCCGCCATTATGAACGGAAAAATGGGTAAGCAGCAAATCGAGGCTGCCAGGACGCTGCCAATGGCCGCGAGACTTGCGAGTGTGGTACGAACTCCGCTATACCGGCTTTGCTCAGTTGTGACGCTCGTTTGTTCGCGCATGATTTTCATTATCCCCGCGCTACCGTATCCCGCTCTCATCCGACCCTAGGATACACTCCGGAGTCGAGGGCTTGGCGGCAACGTCTCCATCCCGCATCGTGAAGCGGCGGGACCAAAGCCCGGCGCGGAATGACGTCGGCCCTCCTGTTATGTCTGCGCCGGCTACGGCAAGATCGCGACATCGATTCGGATGCCGTATGGTCTTTAGCCTCTGTTCCTGCGCCTAAACATAGTAACAGGGCTTGATTTTCCCCGCGCTTCGATGTAGTCTTAATCGAAAGCGGTGGAGTTCGCTTAACGCCGTCCCGGGCGGCCAATGACTCCTACAGTGGTTCAACTGTGGGAGGCGTGTCCACCCGTCCCGCCCCCAAACCACAAGACAAATTGAGGATATCCTGTAATGGATCAAATGTGGTTCGTTGCCGCTCTCTGGCTGGCCCTGGCGCTGGTTGCGGTCCTCGCGGCCAACTGGCTGCGCATCTCGACGGCGCTCTCCGAAATCGTGGTCGGCACGGTGGCGCAACTCGTCATCGGCGCGTTAGTTGGCAGAAGCGCGCTAAGCGCCAAGGCGGAGTGGATCACCTTCCTGGCAGGCACCGGCGCCATCGTGCTGACCTTCCTGGCCGGCGCCGAGCTGGCCCCCGCCGTGTTCCGCGCCAAGTGGAAGGAATCCTCGGCGGTCGGCCTGGTGGGTTTCTTCGGACCGTTCTTTGGCGCAGCCCTGATGGCGCACTTTGTCCTTCATTGGGGCTGGCGTCCCAGTTGGCTGGCGGGCGTGGCGCTCTCCACCACGTCGGTCGCAGTAGTCTACGCCGTGATGCTGGAGCTCGGATTCAATCAGACCACCTTCGGCAAGGCCATCCTGGCGGCCTGCTTCATCAACGACCTGGGCACGGTGATCGCGCTGGGCCTGATCTTCTCGCCCTTCACCATCAAGACCCTGATTTTCCTCGGTACCTGTCTGGTGTTCTTTCTGGCGCTGCCGTTCGTGACGCAATGGTTCTTCGCGCGCTACGGCGGACGAGTATCGGAGCTGGAGACCAAGTACCTGCTCTTTTTGCTATTCGGATTGGGCGGGCTGGCCGTCTGGTCCGGCAGCGAGGCGGTTCTCCCCGCTTACCTTATTGGAATGGTCTTAGCGGGCACGGTCGGCAAGGATCACTTTCTCATCCGCCGCCTGCGCACCCTGACCTTCGGGTTGCTGACGCCGTTCTACTTCATCCGCGCCGGAAGCTTTGTTTCGGTGCCCGCGCTGGTGGCCGCTCCGCTGGCCTTCGTCGTGCTGTTTTTTGCGAAGATGGTGTCGAAGCTCGCCGGTTTGCTGCCCACGGTGCGCGCCTTCGGCTACCACGGGCACGACGGCATCTATTACTCGTTGATGATGTCCACCGGACTCACTTTCGGCACGATTTCGGCGCTGTTCGGCCTCAATCACGGCATCATCGACCAGAATCAGTACTCTCACCTGGTGGCCACTGTGATCGGCAGTGCGGTCATTCCGACCGCGATTGCGAATGCCCGCTTCATGCCGCGCCACCTGTTGCCCGAGCAGCAGCGTGAACCGAAAGAAGCGGCGCACGGCGAGGCGGTGGGGGATCTGGATGCATGACACGACGGCTGACACGACGGCTGACACGACGGCTGACACGAAAGGAGACTCATACGGTTGGACAAATATCTGATAGTGCTGGCGGGAGCCGGCCTCGGCGGCCTGGCCCGCTATGTGGCGGGCACCTGGATCATGGCGAAGTACGGCGGTCGCTTTCCGCTGGGCACCTTCGTCATCAATATAACGGGCGCATTTCTCATCGGAGTGCTGATGACGCTCCTGACACAGAAATTCCACCCGCATCCCAACTGGCGGCTGTTCCTGGTAGTGGGGATTCTCGGCGGATACACGACGTTCTCGAGCTTCGAATACGAAACCTTCCAGGCCGTCCGCGTCGGCGAGCGCTGGCTGGGCTTGCTTTACTTGGCGGGCAGCGTGATACTCGGCTATCTCGGCGTATGGCTGGGCACGGTTCTGGCCGGCGGCAAGTAAGACAGGCCTCCTGGCCTGTCTTCCCCGCAAAGAGGAGCAAGCCATGCTGACTAAAGGTCCCGCAAAGAAGGTCACTATCTTCATCAACGAAGACACGCAGCA
>Ga0302324_100025985_pt1 | contig 11210 bp, 9 predicted proteins | sample Palsa_T0_1_FD_201949 | JGI IMG/M metagenome (GOLD analysis project Ga0302324, IMG submission 201949) | Peat permafrost microbial communities from Stordalen Mire near Abisko, Sweden - Palsa_T0_1 | ecosystem: Environmental > Terrestrial > Soil > Palsa > Peat permafrost | place: Sweden: Abisko... | reverse complement strand
GAACGCGTGATCGAGGTGAGCTCGTCGCTGCCCGGTGCGCTGGGGAGTGCCTATCAGCGCGTCGACGAGATGCTCTCGGGCTATACCTCGATCCCGGTCAACGGTGCGTCGCCGGCCCGCAACGGGGTACCGGCCGCCGCCGGCGACAAGCACCCCAGCGGCAAACGTCGCCGCGGACGGCGTGCACGCAGCCGCCAAGGTTGATCCGATCCCGCGGTTGACGCGCGGCCTCGCGCTGGTCGCGGTCCTGCTGGTTGCCACGAACGCGGCCTCGCCGCCGCCCCGCCATCCTTGGACGCAGCCGGGGCACGTGCGCGTCGGCGTGCTGCGCACGATCGATAACCTCAATCCACTGCTCTCGGGTCAGGCCGGCGTCACCGATCTGGCGCAGTTTTTGTTCAGCGGGCTCATCCGCTACGACGAACGCGGCGAGTCGATCCCGGATGCTGCGACGGCGATCCCGAGTCGCGAAAACGGCGGCATCAGTGCCGACGGCAAAACGATCACCTATCACCTGCGCGCGGGAATTCGCTTCTCGGACGGCGCGCCGCTGACGGCCGACGACGTCGCGTTCACCTTCACTCAGATCATGAATCCGCGCAACAACGTGCCGTATCACTTTCCCTACGATCAGGCCCTCAGCGTGACGGCGCGCGATCCGCGCACGGTCGTCGTGCGGCTGCGCGCACCCTCGGCGCCCTTCGTCACGAATTTCTTCCGCTGCGGTATTCAGGGTTCGATCCTGCCCAAGCATCTTCTGGCCGGTAAAGCGGATCTCAACCAGGATCCCTTCAGCCTGCATCCCGTCGGGAGCGGACCCTACCGGGTGACGAGCTATGAGGTTAACAGCACGCTCGAGATGGAACCCAATCCGTTCTGGTACGGCGGAAGACCCGGACTGCAGCGGATCACCTATCGCATCATCCCGAGCGAAAACACGCTCCTGGTCGCGTTGCGCACGCACGAAATCGATTTTTACTTCGGCGCTCCGGAGCAGCAGTATCGCGAACTGCGCGCGCTCCCCGACGCCGCCTCGAGCGCGCTGCCGTCGGCGCAATACGAGATGGTCACGTTCAACTCCCGGCGCGAACCGCTGTCGGATTCGCGCGTGCGGCGCGCGGTGGCGCAGGCGATCGATTGGCCGACGCTCGCGCGCACGACCTATCTCGACGTCGATCTGCCCGACTGGGGTGACATCTTTCCGCGCTCGTGGGCTCACACCGCACAGCCCGATCCCAACCCGTACGACCTCGCGGCGGCGCGCGCACTGCTGGAGGGGGCGGGCTGGCAAGCGGGCAGCGACGGCATCCGCCGCAAGAACGGAAAACCGCTGGTGGTCGAGTTGCGCACGGTGGCCGGCGTCATCGTGAGGGAAAACGCCGAAGTCGCGATCCAGCAGCAGCTGCGCGCGGTCGGTATCGACGTCGAAGTCCACAATGCGCCCGCGAACCTGCTCTTCGCGCCGCTCGGGGCGGGCGGACTGCTGGCCAGCGGCAAGTTCGATCTCGGACTCTACGCCTGGGTCAAGGATCCCGATCCGGACGACACGCAGACCCTCGGGCCGCGCTATCTGCCGCCGCAGGGCGCCAACTATTCGGGCATCGTGGACGCGCAGGTCGGCGCGCTGCAGGCACAGGCATACGCAACCTACGACCGGCCGCGGCGCAAAGCGATCTACGCACAGCTCGAGCGGCGGCTTGGCGTGCTCGCGCCGTTCCACACGATCGTGTGGCGCGCCAACATCGATGCCTGGAACGACGACCTCCGCGGGGTGCGGCCGGCGCTGTACGGCAGCGACTTCTGGAACGTGGGAATGTGGACCATCTGAAATCCGATTGGGTCCGGCGCAGCGACACGCTGGCCGCGTCCGTCGTCGCCGTCGAGACCGCGTATACACCGGAGGGCGCCTCGAAGATGGGGCTGACGCAAGCCGACACCGCGACGCTCGACCTTTCCGCAGGCTGGCGAGAGCGGGTCGCCGCGGCCGCGGCGCGCGCGGGTGAGGTTCTGGCTGCCGCGGCGCCGCGCGAAACGGACGAGCGCGTGCGCGAAGACATCGTCATCCTGCGCCGGAGGGTCGACGAAATCGTCGCCCGGATCGCGGTTGAGGACGAGCATCTGGTGCCGATGATCGACGTGCCGAAGGTCGCCTTCGGCGGCATTCGCGTGCTGCTCGACGATCAAAACGCCGCCGAGCGCCGCGCGCGCGCGGTCGTGCGTCTGCGGCGCTATGCCGGCCTCGAGCCGGGCTGCGAGCCGCTTGCGGTTGCCGCCGAACGCGAAACGCGCGAGCGGCTCGGGCTGACGGGACGGATCGGTCCGTACGTGGTGGAGGTCCGCACCGCGCTGGCGCTGGGCCCGGTGCTGGTGGCTGGGATCAAGGACATGTTCGAGCGCTCCGGGCTCGACGGCTGGACGAACGCGTTTGGGGCCTTCGAATCCCAGTGCGCCGCCTACGCGGCCTTCGTCGAACGCGAACTGCTGCCGCGGGCGCGCAGCGACCATCGGCTTCCGCCTCCGGTCTACGCCGACGCGCTGCGGAGAGTCGGCATCGATATTCCGCCGGCCGATCTGAGCGCGCAGGCGCACGCCGCGTTCGAGGCGACGCTCGCGGAGATGCAGGCGCTCGCGCCGCGCGTTGCCGCCGAACTTGGGATCTCCTCACACGACTATCGCGACTGCATCGCCGCGCTCAAACGGACCCAGATTCGCGGCGATGCGGAAGCGATCGAGACCTTCTATCGCGCTCGGCTCGGCGAGATCGAGGCCATCGTCCGGCGCGAGCGCCTGGTAACGCTGCCCGCACGTCCGGCGCGCATCCGCATCGCAACGCTCGCCGAGAGCGCGGAGCTTCCGGTCGCGCATATGAACCCCGCACCGCTGGTCGGCAATACGGGCCAGGTCGGCGAGTTCGTGCTGCCGCTCGAAGTGCCGCCGGCGGCCGGCGGAGCGGCGACCGAACGTTCCGACGACTTCACGCACGACGCGGTGAGCTGGACGCTGACGGCGCACGAAGCGCGCCCGGGCCACGAAGTGCAGTTCGACCGCATGCTCGAGGGCGGCCTCTCGCTCGCGCGCGCCGTCTTCGCCTTCAACTCGGTCAACGTCGAGGGCTGGGCGCTGTATGCCGAACGCGTCATGCTGCCGTACATGCCGCTTGCGGCACAGCTCTGCTCGCTCCAAATGCGCCTGCACCGCACCGCGCGCGCCTTTCTCGATCCCGAGTTGCAGAGCGGCGAACGCACGCCCGACGATGTCCAAGCATTCCTCGAACGCGAGATCGTCTTCTCGCCGACCTTCGCGCGCAGCGAAGTCGAGCGGTACACTTTTCGCTCGCCCGGCCAAGCGACGGCATATTTCTACGGCTACACGAAGTTCGTCGCGCTGCGCGACGAGGTCGAAACGCTGCTCGGCGAGGCCTTCGAACCTTGCGCGTTTCACGATTTCATCCTCGATTTAGGCCTGCTCCCGCCGGCCACCCTGCGGGAGGCGGTTCTCACGCGCTTCGTGCCGAGCTTACGATCCCACTGAGCCCAGACCGTCACGCTCGAGATTCTTGGGCTTCGTTTGCGAAGCGTTCCGCCCGTCGAACAGCCGCAGCAAGAACCTTTGCGCAGGTTTTTCGATCAGCTCGTGCGCGAAGATTGCGACCGCTAGCGTAAGAGCAATCGCAAGGGCGGTGTTCACTTCACGAACGATCATGTAGTGAACCATGTAGATTGCGAAGCTGACCTCACCAAGATAGACGAGCGGCCTCGCCGAGAGCAGCCTTGAGACATAGCCGGCGCGCAGCGCAAAGATGAAGACGATCGCGACCGCGAGTGGGGTCGTGAAGGTCGTGCCGATGAGAGGCGCCGGTATCGGCAGTAATGCCGCCAGCAGGAAGGCCGCCGGGAGAAGAACCTCGAGCGCAGTGGCGGCCCAGGTGCCAAGCTTGAGTGGGTTCTTCGAAAATGCCTCCGCAACGAGTATTCCGCAGATGAACTCGACGAGCCGCGTCGGAGGGAACTGAAACATCGCCCACTCGAAGCTGCCGGCTGAGGAGTAAGAACGAACGACGAGTACCGTGAGAGCGGCGTAGATGGCGCACATCGTAACGACACATTGCGCGAACGAAAGCTTCAGGCGAAAGATCGCCACGACGATGAGCGGAAAGAGTGCGTAGAAAAACGCTTCGTCGGAGATCGACCAGGCCGGCGCGTTGAACGAAAACGTGTAGTGGCGGTAGGGAACCCACGTTTGCAGCAGCCCGAGCTGCAGCAGAAAGGCTATGGGCGTGTTCTTCTCGGCGTCACGGATGAGAAAGGCCGCGACGATGAGGGTGCATACATGAAGGGGATATATCCGAGCGACGCGTGCCGCCCAGAACCGCAGCGCGTCCCGCCTCCGAAGCAGTCCGTCGCGGAAGACCCGGCGATAGGCATAGGTCAGGACGAATCCGGAGAGGACGAAGAAAAACGAAACGCCGGCCGGTCCAAGAAAGATCGGCACGATTCCCTGCAGCACCGGAAGATGCTGGATGAACACCATCGTGGCGGCAAAGAATCTCAAGGACGTGAGCGGGCGGATCGTTCCCATGTTCTGCGACCTATACCCGTCGCAGCGCGACGCGCAGGCCCAGCATGCGCGACCCCACGCGCTGGATGAGGTTTTGGGCGGGACGTTCGACGAGTTCGTGCGCGGCCACGGCGACGATCAGCGTTGCTGCCAGTGCGACCGGCAGCGGGAACGCCTCCACGATGATGAGGTGGACCATATAGATCGCAAAACTGACCTCGCCCAGATAGACCAACGGGCGAACCGAAAGGACGCGCGAGAGCAGCCCTCGGCTGTGCGCGAAAACGAAGACCATCAGGATGGCCAGCGGTGCCGTCACAACGGTGGGCGCAAGCGGCGGCGAGATCGGCACCAGCGCGGCGGCGAGGAAACCCGCGCACAAGACGATCTCCGCGAGCGTCCAAAGCGCCGTGGGCAACTGCAGCTCGGAGCGTGCGAAAACTCGTGCGACGAGCACGCCGCATAAGAAGAACGGGACTTGGGTCAGCGGGAAATACAGCGAATTGTACATCACGGCTTGATTGGGCACGTGGACGGCGGAAACGACGAGCATGGTGGGCAGGACGATGATGCAGGCCGCGAGGATGCACTGGGCGACGGTCGGGCGCGCGCGGGCGATTCCGAGCGCGACGAAGGGGAATACGGCGTAGAAGAACGCCTCGTCGGAGATCGACCACGCAGGCTGATTGAAAGAAAAGAGCAGCGAGGGCACCCAGCTCTGCAGCAAACCCAGCTGCAGGACGAACGCGGTCGGCGTATTGGTCTCCAGGTGCGGCCCCCACAACGCGAACACCAGCAGCATCAGAAGTTGCAGCGGGTAGATGCGCGCGAACCGCCGCAGCCAGAAGCGGCGCGCAGCCTGCATCTTGAGCGCACCCTCCCGGAAATCATCCCAGTGCACGTAGGTCAGAATAAAACCTGAGAGCACGAAGAAGAACGTGACGGCATGCTGACCGAAGAGGCTCGGCAGATGGTCCCGGGTCGCTGGAAGGTGATTCGCTACGACCATTGCTGCCGCGAAGAAGCGCAGCGACGTGAGCGGGTCGATCGTGACGGCGCGCATCGCTTATGCAACGACCACCCGGTCGCGTCCGAGCCGTTTGGCGGCGTAGAGCGCGCGGTCAGCGACGGCGACGAGCTTCGCGGGGTCGTCCACCTTGCCGGGAATTCGCCCGCCGACACCGACGCTGACGGTCACGACGCCGCTCTCGGCGGAGGGATGCGGGATCTGGGCCGAGTGGACGGCCGCGCGCGCCGATTCGGCGATGCGCTTGGCGTCTTCGAGTCCGCAGCCCGGCAGCAGCAGCACGAATTCTTCGCCGCCATAGCGAGCCAGCAGATCGTAAGGCCGGCGGATCGCGAGCCCCAGACAGCGCGCGACCGCCGCCAACGTGGTGTCACCCTGCTGGTGCCCGTAGGCGTCGTTATACGCCTTGAAATGATCGACGTCGAAGAGCACCAGCGCGAGGTTGACCTCGCTGCGCACCGAGCGCTGCCACTCGTCGGCCAGCCGCGTTTCGAAGGCGCGGCGATTCCAAACGCCGGTGAGCGCATCGCGCAGCGCAACGGCTTCGAGATCGTCGCGTTCGCTCTTGAGGATATCGACTTTCTGGGACGACGCGAGCGCGCGCTCGGCGAGCGCCGCGCCCAGAAAGATCGCCTGCCAGGCCGCGCCGATTCCCGCCGCGGCAACGGTGCCCAACGATTCCCCAATGAGCCCGTGGCGGCCGGCCGCGGCAATCATCATGCCGATCATCCCGCCGCCGAAAGCGAGGCAGTAGGTCGCCGAGAGCAGGTCCCGCTGGCGCCGCCAGACTGCGAAGCCCGAGAAGAGCACCGCGCACAGGAAAATGCCGCTGGCGAAGGGGTCGAGCAGCGAGAGGATGTCCAACCGCTCGGCCAGATTCGGCCACACCGTGACGATCGCCGCGGCGACGAAGACGATCGCATAGGCGATGCGCAGCACGCGCCACATTGCCGGGGCCGTTTCGGGGAGCCGCAGCAGTGCACGGCTGAAGGCGACGACCAGCGCCAGGTACACGACGTACGTGAGGTAGACGAGCGGCGTGTACGACAACGATACGGTCGGCCACAAAAAACGCCAGGCCAGTCCCGGCGCGGTGAACTCGTAGATCGCGAGCGCGAGCATCGTGGCGGCATACCAGCCAAAGATGGCATCGCGAAAGATCAGGCCGAGGAGCAGCCCGACCAGACCGAGCGCAACCACCATGCCGATCGTGGCGGCCAGCGCCAGCAGCCGTTCGCCCTCGGAGCCGGCTTCGTGAACGAGCAGCCACGACGCGGGCCTCAGGTCGAAGGTCGCGAAACGTTCGTCGGGTGTGACGACGCGCAGGTAGAGCGTGCCGTCGTGCAGCGCGCCCGTCGGGACCGGCGCGAGCACTTCCGATGAGGGCACGGGGCGGTGCACGACCGGCACCAGCATCCCGAACGGGATCGAGGTGACCGTGCCGTCCGCTCGGACGTAGTACAGGTCGGCGCGGTCCACCTGATAGCGCAGCCGGACGTACCAAAGCTGGGTATCGTTCGAGCGCGGATGCAGACGAAACCACAGGACGCTCGGTGAGAAGACGCTGGCGCGTACTTCGACCGGCAAGGTGCCGCGATGCGCAAAGCGGTCGCTGTGCTTGCGGACGTCGTCGAGCGTCCAGTGGCCGGTCGGATCGCGCAAGACGGCCGTGTCGGCTGCGACCCGGTCGAGACTGGCATCGACGTTCGGGCGTGCCCCGGCGACCGCCGGCCAAAAGGTCGCAGCGAGGAGGCATACGACGGCCACGGCGATGCTCCGGAACACGGACGAGTTTCGTTCACCCCCGGAAGCGGGCAACCTAGCCGGGCGAGGCGGGCGACTGTAAACTCTCCGTACAAGCGCCGCGCTTCGACGCGGCCCGCGCGGGATCGCTAGCGCGCGGTGGGAGCCCGCGAGACCAGCACGGGTTTCCCGGAGGCCTCGGCGCGCTGGGGGGTGACGTCGACCGGGGGGCCGGCTTCGATGCTGCGCATACCCATGCGCACGAACCACGCCAGCAGCAACGCCAGCAGCACCGAGTCGCTGACGAGCCCCAGCACCGGGACGTCACCGAACAGATCGAGCGGCGAAAGGATGAGCGCGGCGCCCGCGGCGGTCATCAGCTTGAGGCGCGAGGGCACACCCGGATGACGCAGCAACCGGTACGCCTGCACGATCAGGCGCGGCGACCGGGCGAACAGCATGAACAGACCCATCAGCCCTCCATACCCGGGCGCGCGGCGGGACGTTTCACCTCAGTGCGCGCTCCAACCGCCGTCGATCGCGACCGGCGCACCGGTGATCGAAACGGCATAATCGCTGCACAAGAACGCGCACAGCGCGCCGACTTCCGCGACGTCGATGAAGCGCTTCGTCGGCATGGCATCGAGAAAGGCCCGTTCGAGCGCTTCGGCCTCGCTGATTCCGCCGCCGTACGATTTCACCAGGTCGGCCGCCTGGCCGCGGACGAGATCCGTCATCACCGCTCCGGGACAGATCGCGTTGACCGTGATCGCATGCGGCGCACCCTCGATGGCCGCGGCGCGAGTGAGCCCGACGACACCATGCTTCGAGGCGACGTAGGCCGCCTTGTAGGCGGATGCGACCAGACCATGAACGCTCGCGATGTTGACGATCCGTCCGCGTCCACGCGCGACGAGATGTTTCCAGGCCGCCTTGGTCGTGTAGAAGACGCCGTCGAGGTCGATCGCGCGCACGAAGTCGTACTTTTCCTCGGGAAAGTCGACGATCGGCGAGACGAACTGAACGCCGGCATTGTTCACCACGTGATCGAGCCCGCCGAAGTCTGCCGCCACCGCATCGACCGTGGCGCGAACGGCCGCGGGATCGCGAACGTCGCACGCGTAGCCGCGCGCGGAAACCCCGCAGGCGGCGGCGATCGCCGCCGCGGACGCCTGCGCCTCCCCGGCTGCCAGATCGGAGATCGCCACCGCCGATCCCGCCTGCGCGAGCGCCTCGGCGCAGGCTCGCCCGATTCCGCGTGCGCCGCCGGTGATGAAACTCACTCGGCCCCAGAGATCGATCGTCAGCACGTCAACGCCCATTCGTCGCTGCTGCGCGGAGGTCATGGCCGCGCCGGCACAAGGTCGGCGCCGACGGCCGAGTAAGGAGGCGGCAGTGCGAAGCCTGACGCTTTCCCACGTCGCTCGTTCGTTCGGAGAGGCGGTCGCGGTGCGCGACATCTCCCTGAGCGTTCCGGCCGGCACAACCTTCGGACTGCTGGGGCCGAACGGCGCCGGCAAGACGACCACCATGCGCATGATCCTCGGCATCATCGCACCGGACGGCGGACGGATCACCTGGAACGATGCACCGATCGACGCGGCCGTTCGCATGCGATTCGGCTATCTGCCCGAGGAGCGCGGGCTCTATGGAAAACTGCGGGTGCGCGAGCAGATCGCGTATTTCGGCCGCCTGCACGGGATGCGCCGCCCGCACGATGAGGAAGCAGCCCGGCACTGGATGGGCGAACTCGGACTCGAGGCCTACGCACGTCTCCCGTGCGGCGAGCTCTCGAAGGGTAACCAGCAAAAAGTGCAGTTCGCGTGCGCGGTCGTGCACGCGCCGGAGCTGGTCATCCTCGACGAACCGTTCTCCGGGCTCGATCCCGCGAACGCCGACGTGATTCTGCATGCGCTGCGCGGCCTGCACGCCGGCGGAACGACGCTGATTCTCTCGACGCACCAGATGTGGCAGATTCAGGAGGTTTGCGAGCAGTTCTGCATCATCGCCGGCGGGACGGTACGCGCCGGCGGGACGCTCGACGAACTGCGCGCGGCGTGGCCGCTGCGGCGCATCGAGGTCGAGCCGAACGCATCCGTACTGCGCGACGTGCTCGACGCGATGCCCGACTTACGCGCCAGCACGATGCGCACCGGCAACGGCGTCCCGAGCGCCCTGGTCTACGATCTCCCCGCCGAGGCGGACGTCGCGGCGATCTTGCGGCAGCTCGTCGCCGCGGGCAGCGTGACGCGTTTCGAGCGCATCGAGCCCACTCTTCAGGAGATCTACGCCCGCACGACGGGGGCGGCGCCGTGAATCGCATCGGCGTCATTTTTGCCGCCGAATTCCGGCGCCGCATGCGCTCGCGTCCGTTCTTGATCGGCACCGTGCTCGGAGCGGTCAGCATCATGCTTACGACGATCCTGCCGATCGTTTTCAGCGGCGTGCCCGAGGGTACGACGCGCGTCGTGCTGGTCGGTGAACCGGTGCTGACTGCGGAAGTCAAGGCCCTCATCGCCGACGATTACACCACGGTCGAACGTCTGCCCCGGCTCGATGCGATACCAACGGTCGAATTCCTGAAGGCTCACCATGACGCCGCCGACGTCATCATTCTCTCACGCGCTCGCGACGGACTGCGAGCGCGGGTGTACGCGCGCGATCCGTCGAGCTTCGGGTCGGCGTTTGCGCGCCGTCTGGGGCCGCTGCAAGTCGCGCTGGCGACCGGTCTGCCGGTCGGCGACATCAAGCATCACGTCATCGTGCCGGTTTCCGTGCGCGACGCGGCGGGGCGCTTCGCCAACGTTTCGTCCGCGAAGGCCGCCAAGGGCGTCGCCTTCCTGTTCATCATTCTGCTGTACGTCGCGATCCTGATCAACGCCCAAGTGATCATGTCTTCGGTCGCGGAAGAAAAAACCAGCCGCATCGCCGAGCTGCTGGTCGCGACGATCGATCCCGCGCAGCTGCTGACCGCGAAGGTCCTGGCGTCAGGCGCGACCGGCCTGATTCAACTTTTGGTCTGGGTGCTGTTCGGGGCACTCTCGTCACAGATCGTCATCGCGCTGGCACCGCACGTCGAAGCAATCGCCCATAACAGCGCGGCCAGTGCGATCAGCATCTCGCCCGCCGAGATCGCAGCCTTCTTCGCTTTCTTCGTGATCGGCTATGCCCAGTATTCGGTGCTTTACGCCGCTGCGGCATCGCTGATCACGCGCACCGAGGATCTGGGCGCCGTGGCCGGCCCGGTGCTCATCCCGGTGCTGACCGGTTTCATCGTCGCGGAGTTCGCGGTCGCCTATCCGGAAAATCCGTGGATCGCGGTGTGCTCGCAGGTGCCGCTGCTGGCGCCGTTCGTGATGTTCAGCCGAATCGCGATCTCCAGCGTGCCCGCCTGGCAGATCGCCGCCTCGTTGGCGATCAACCTGGCCGCAGCGGTCGCCTTCGGGCTGCTGGCCGGCCGCATCTACCGGGTCGGCCTGCTGCTCTACGGGCGGCTGCCCTCATTGCGCCAAGTCGTCATCGCGATGCGCGGCTAAAACAAAACGCCCCCGGCCGCAGCCGGAGGCGTTCGGTTTTTCCGCTGTCGCTCGGCGGCCTAGAAGATACCGCCGAAGGGGGTCGGAGTCGGGCTTGGGACCGGCGAGCCGGTGCCGGTGCCGGACGCAGTCGGCGTCGCGGTCGGGCTCGCGCTCGGCGTCGCGCTCGGCGTCGCGCTTGGTGTCGGGCTCGGCGTCGGCGACGGCGTCGGGCTCGGCGTCGGGCTCGGCGTCGGAGTCGGCGTCGGCGTCGGCGTCGGCGTCGGCGTCGGGCTCGGCGTCGGAGTCGGCGACGGAGTCGGCGACGGGCTCGGCGTCTTGGTCGGCGTCGGGCTCGGCGACGGCGT
>Ga0302324_100025983_pt1 | contig 11210 bp, 9 predicted proteins | sample Palsa_T0_1_FD_201949 | JGI IMG/M metagenome (GOLD analysis project Ga0302324, IMG submission 201949) | Peat permafrost microbial communities from Stordalen Mire near Abisko, Sweden - Palsa_T0_1 | ecosystem: Environmental > Terrestrial > Soil > Palsa > Peat permafrost | place: Sweden: Abisko... | reverse complement strand
TCGAGGTGCGGTTCCAGACCCGCGGGTCGGTCAGCGCCATGCTGGCCGGGGTGGCGTTGCGGTCGTCGAGCATCGGGTAGATCAGCAGCTGGAAGCAGACCGGAAATTCGCCCCGGTCCCGGGCCAGTAGCACCAGCCCGGCCGCTGAACCGCCGCCCGAGCTGGCCCCGCCGACGGCGATCCGCTGCGGGTCCACGTTCAGCTCCGCCGCGTGCCTATGCGTCCACGCCAGCCCGGCGTAACAGTCGTCCATCGGGGCCGGGAACGGATGCTCGGGCGCGCGCCGCCACTCGACCGACACCGCCGCGCAGCCCACCGAGTCCACGATGTGGTCCATGACCAGGTCGTCCTGGTCCATCTGCCCGAGGACATGCCCGCCGCCGTGAATCCAGTACAGGCAGGGCAGCACGCCGGGCGCTCTGATCGGCCGGTAGTGCCGGACCCGCACGTCCGGAGCCCCGTTCAGTCCCGGGACCAGGTGGTCCTGCCGGACCACGGTCGGGCTCGGCTGAGCGTCAGCGGCCGCGACGGCCCGCCGCTCCAGCATGGTCTCGCGGGCGGCCGGGATGTCGGACAGGTCCATGATGGGTAGTTCCGCCAGCGCCGCCGCGATCTCGGGGTCCAGCCGCCGGTCCAGTTCCATGTTTGCTCCCGTCGTGCCCTGCAGTTCTCCGCACATGATCGTACGCAGCCGGTGCCGCCGGCGCGGCCCGCCCGTTAACGCGATGGCGGCCTTCACGGTTAATCCAGTGGACTCTACAAGATCGTCAGCATCGTCCTGCGGTTAGCGCGCGTCCCCGCCGCGGAAGAAATCAACGAACCCCTCGACCGCCGACCGGGCGTCCTTGGCCGCCTTCCGGGCGAAGACGCCAGCCATCGCGCGGGGCGCGTTGACCGGGCCCGGCGGAGCGTCGTGGTCAGGATCTTCTTCGACCACCTGCGTGCCGGGCGGAAGGTCGGGCTGGAAATCGCCGGGCTCGCCGGAGTAGGCGGTGATGACGTCCCGCAGCTCCTCCCGCACCAAGACCCGCGGTCCCACATGCGAGATCGAGCACAGCAGGAAGCCGAGCTCGGCGTCCACGACCACCTCGTCCGGCGAGAAGATGCTCTGCCACCACAAGTAACCCGAGGCGGGGGCAGGCGGGTCATGCGAGGCGACGGCAAGACGGTAGCCGCGGCGGCCGCCGATCACGGTCTCGGTCCCGCCGGTCAGCCGGGATTCCAGCAGCCAGGACGGGTCGAACAGGTTCGCGATCTGACTCAGTGGCGACGCCAGAGGCGCCGGTTCCGCCGGCCCGACCCTCACCTCTTCGTCGAGGATCCTCCAGCACCGCTCTCCGTCGCAGCTGATGGCCTTGAGCGTCGACTTCCCGGCGCGGAGCACATAATCGATTCGGTACCTGTCCGGACCGCTGATGCGCAGCCGGGATATCTCGTGTTCGGCGGGTACCCGCAGGCCCACCACGTTCGAGAGAGAGCCGAACCCGCCGATTCCCACTTGGCGGACCTCGTCCGGGAACTTCGAGAGCCACGCGGCGAAGTCAAACCAGCTGTGCAGCGTGGCCTCGATCCCCGGCGCCTGGCGGCTCTCGCTCTCGTACAGCAGGTGCAGCACCTCGTCGCTGACCGGGCCCCCGGACGGCATGGGCTCGTCCTCCGGCATCGCCGCCTCGGGCTCCTCCCGCGTCGCCTGCCCGAACGGGTCAAACCGCGAGGACTTGAACCATGCGCCTATGCCTCTCGTGGCCAGGCCCGTCACGAGCTTGGTCACCTCCCAGCCAGGACCACTAGGGGACGGGGTCTCCGCGTTCTTCTCGGCCGCCTCCCAGCCGGACGGGGGCTGGAACTGCGCGTCGTCCGCTGCTTCGACCGGATTGAAGCTCACGCTCACCAGCTCGGTCAGGCTGAGCGGCTTGCCCTCGAATATCTCCTCGTGCCGCAGCAAGATGCCCAGCACCGCGTCTACGATGACCTCAACCCGGTCGACCGGCCGATGCCACTGCGCCACGGCGTCCCTGATGCTCCGCCGCGGCGTCGCCACCACCCGCAGCCCATCTCGCCCGAGGGTTGTCGCCGATCCTCCTATCTCCAGCGTGTAGCCGTTGAGCAGCCATGACGGGCGCAGCAGCGTCGCCAGCGGCGGCCGGGGCCCACCGGTCATCTCGACCAGGCGGCCCTCTTCTGCGAACTCTTGCCAGCTCCGGTCCCCGTCGCATCCGCTGGCGAACCCGTCGCCCTGATAGCGGCAGCGGCCGCCCGGCGCGACCAGCAGCGTGGACCGGCTCGTCTCGGTCCCCTGCAGGTCGGTGGCCGTCTCCCACTCGTTTCCGGTCGGCCGCGCTCGCCGGCCGGAGCCCGCCACCGGCCCGCGCGGCCCGTGCGGCGGCCCCCAGAGCGACGCGGCCGCGGCCGCGGGCGTGCCCGTTCCGGATCGCAGCGCGTCCAGGTCATGGTCGATCGTGTGGCTTACCTCAGCGGCCAGGCTCAGCCGCGTCCAGTCCGCGCGGTACAGCAGAACCACCAGATCAGGCGTGTCGGTCATGACCACTATCTTCCTCCCGAACGATCCGTGGCTCACCCGCGCTGCCAGATCATCGCATGAAAGACTCGGAGACGATATGTGTACGGTCGTGGTCAGCCTGGCGCCAGAAGACCAGGTGTCGTTGCTGCTGCTCGGGGTCCGCGATGAGTTCACCGGCCGCCCCTGGCGGCCGCCGGCCCGGCACTGGCCCGGGTCGCCGCTGATCGGCGGGCGGGACGAGCAGGCGGGCGGGACCTGGCTCGCGGTGCACCCTGACCTGCCGCGTGTCTCGTGCGTCCTGAACGGCCGGGGCCAGTTCGCGCCGCCCAGCCACCGCCGGTCCCGTGGTGAACTGCCCCTGCGGGCCGCTGAAGAAGGCCAGCCCGCCCTGCGCAAACTCCACGACGACCCCGAGATCCTGGCTCGCTACGACCCGTTCTACCTGGTGTGCGCCGATCCGGCCGCGGTCCTGCTGCTCGGCTGGGACGGTCATCGGGCCGCGCTCAGCGAACTCGGGCCGGCCACTCACGTGCTGACCAACGCCGGGCACATGTACCCGCCCGACAGCGCCACCGCGGATGCGAAGACCGCCGAACCGGATCCCAAGGCGGTCCGGTTCGGCCCGAAGTTCGCCGCGTCCCGGCCCTCTGGCGACCCGGCCGCCACCCTCGAGCACGCCTGGGAAGACTGGCTCACCCTCGCGGCCGCCGGCGACCCGGCCAGCACCGAACCCGGCGCGATCGTCGTGCGCCGGGAACTGCCCGACGGCCGGGTGTATGCGAGCACCTCGGTCAGCCTCGTCGCCCTAGCCCAAGACGGCGGCCTGCGCTACGACTTCCAGCCCGTCCCGGCCGACCCGGCGGCCTGGTACTCCGTCGCCCTAGCCTAGAAGTACCGCTAGAAGAACTCGAAGTACTCGCGCATCTCCCAGTCGCTGACGTCCTGGCCGTCCGGGATCGGCTCGGAGGCCAGCGCGTCCTCGTACCGCTCGATCTCGAAGCGCTTCATCATCACCAGGTACGCGATCAGCGAATCGCTGAACGCCTTCCGGTAGAACCCGTCCGCGTCCAGTGCGTCCACCGCCGCCGCCAGCGACATCGGCAGCGCAGGCGCCTCGACGGCGTACGGGTCGGCCGACACGGGGGGCGGCGGCTCAAGGCCCCGCCTGATCCCGTCCAGGCCCGCCGCGATGTTTGACGCCAGGTAAAGATAGGGGTTCGCGGCGGGCTCGCCGACCCGCATCTCCACGTGCGAGCTGGTGTCACCCGCCGCGCCCTGGACCCGCACCAGCGCGCCGCGGTTCTCCACCGCCCAGCACACCCGGTCGGGCGCAAACGAGTACGGCCGGAACCGCTTGTAGCCGTTGACCGTCGGGACCCCGAACATCGTCATCGGCACCGCGTGCTCGAGCAGCCCGGCGACGTACTGCCGGCCAAGATCAGAGAGCGGCCCGCTGTCGCTGGCGAATACGTTCGAGCCGCCCGGCCGGGACAGCAGGGACTGGTGCAGGTGCCAGCCGGAGGAGAAGAAGTTCGGCAGCGCGGGACGGCACATGAACGTGGCCAGCAGCCCGCGCCGCTGGCACACCTGCTTGACCGCCGAACGGAACAACACGGCGGCGTCCGCCGCGGCCAGCCCGGCGATGGGACTGAAGCTGAACTCCAGCTGGCCCGGCCCCCACTCGTCCTCCATGGAACGCGGCAGCAGGCCGATCGCGTCCAGCGCGTCGCGCAGGGCCTCCAGCGTGTCGCCCATGCCGTCCAGCCGCACCTCGGACAGGAACTGGTAGCCCCGCTCGAACACGCTGACCGGCGGCGGCTCCGGCGTGAAGCCGGCGTTCTCCGGGGCCAGCTCCGCCGGAGAGCGTTTGACGATGTAGTACTCGACTTCGACCCCGGCCAGGAAGTCATACCCCGCCTCGCCGAGCGAGGCGAGCGTGCGGCGGAGCAGGCCCCGGCCGTCCAGTGGCATCGGCTGGCCGTTGCCGAAGTAGACGTCGCACAGCATCCAGCCGGTGCGGTCCGCCCACGGCAGCACCCGGAAGGTGGCGGGATCGGGCACGACCACCACGTCGGGAAACCCGGTGAACTCCTCGATCCCGAAACCGCCGCCGGCGGCGAACGCGGGCACGAACACCTGGTTGCCGGTATCCAGGCTGTAGATGGCGCCGGAGAAATCGAGCCCGTCGGACATCGCGGCGATGGCGGCTTCTGGCGACAGCATCTTGCCCCGCGGCACGCCGTGCTGGTCGACGACCGCCAACCGGACGGTCCGCAGGCCAAGCTCGCGGATCCGGGCCGCAACCTCCTGGGCCGCGGCCTGCCGCGCCGGATCAGCCAGGTTGTACCTGGCCACGAAACCCGGCTGCCCGACGCCGGAGATATCGGTGCTCATCGCGCTCCCTCTTCAGTAGGCCGTCGATGGCTTGTTATCAGACCGCGCTCACGGCAGGTGCGGCGCCAGGCCGAGCGCCGGGAAGATCCGCTCGGTATCGAGGAAGAACGTCAGGCGGCTGATCCGCCCGCCCGATACCTCGTGCACCTGCAGCCCCCAGGGCATATGCCCGCCGGCCGGATCCGGCTTGTACTGGGCCCACGCCGGGACGCCGTTGACCTGCCCCGCGGGCACCAGGATCGAGCCGCGGCACAGGCTCGGCGACGGCTCGAGCATCCAGCGGCACACGTTCTCGGCGCCCCTGATCCACATGGCGTACGGCGGCATGGTCATCAGCGCATCGTCGTGCAGCAGCGTGACCAGCTGGTCCATGTCGTAACGCTGGAACGCGTCCACGTACTTGGCCAGCAGCTGCGCCTGGTCCGCGTCCACCGCGGCGGGGCGCTGCTCCTCCGGCAGCGCGGCCAGGGTGGCCCGGGCTCGCTGCAGCGCACTGTTGACGGCGGCCACGCTGGTGCCCAGAGTGGTGGCGGCCTCGGCCGCGGGCATCCGCAGCACCTCGCACAGGATCAGCGTGGCCCGCTGCCGGGCCGGCAGGTGCTGCAGGGCCGTCACGAACGCCAGCCTGATCGTCTCGCGGGCCACCGCGATCTCGGCCGGGTCGCCGTGCTCCGGCACGACGTTGCTGTCCGCCATCGGGGAGATCCAGATATCGTCCGGATGCCAGTCCCCGAGCATGGCCTCGACCGGCGGCGAGGCCGGCCCTAGGTCGATCGGCAGTGCCCGGCGCTGGCGGCCGCGCAGCATGTCCAGGCAAATGTTGGTGGCGATCCGATACAGCCACGACCGCACGCTGGACCGTCCCTCGAATCCGTCCGCCGCGCGCCAGGCTCGCAGCATCGTGTCCTGCACGGCGTCGTCGGCTTCGAAGCCCGAGCCCAGCATGCGGTAGCAGTAGCCGGTAAGCTCCCGGCGGTACTGCTCGAGCGTGTCCGGGGTGAGCTCGGCGGGTGCGGTCGGCGTCATAGTCCCCCACCCTACGTCGGCCCCCTGACATTTTGACGAGGCATTTTAACGAGGCAGTTTCCCAGGGACCCATACCGCCGGTCGGCTCGGTGCTGGCCTCCTTGGTAAGGCGGGTTCCATCCCGTACCTGCTCATCAGCTCGCGTTCGGCCTCCCGCGGCGGCGGCTGGCCGCCGGACCAGAGCCGGTGCAGTTCCTCGAAGTAGGCGTCCATGGCCGGGGCGTGCAGCACGAGCAGCCGGGCAGGCTCATCGCCCCGGTTGCCGAAGGTATGACCCGCTCCGCGCGGCACCAGCAGGAAATCCCCCGGGCCGCCGGTCAGTTCGGCGCCGTCAAGTGAGAACGTGATCATCCCGTCCAGCACGAAGAAAGCCTCCGAGCAGGTGACGTGCCGGTGCGGCGGGGGAGTGCGGGCCCCCGGCGGCACGGTCCGCTCCATCAGCGAGAAATCCCCTCCGGTCTGGGCGGCGACGGCCTTGAACGCCATGACGTTCCCGCGCGCGGTCAGCAGGTGCCCCTGTCCTGATGGCACGACATCGCTCATGGCACCTATTCTGCCAAGATGACCGACCTGCTGGCCGACGCGGTAGCCGAGCTGTATGCGGCCGACCCGGATGGTTTCACCGAGCGCCGCCAGGAACTCATCACCAGCGCCCGCGAGGCGGGAGAGCCGGCCGCGGCCAAGCAGATCGCCGCGCTCCGCAAGCCGACGCGTTCGGCCTGGGTGGTGAACCGGCTAGTCCGTGAGGACCCCGAGGTCAGGGCACGGCTGGATGAGCTGGGCATCGACCTGCGCGCCGCCGCGGGATCCGCCGACGGCGCCAAGATCCGCGAGCTGACCACGGCCCGCAGCCGCCTGGTCGACGATCTCACCCGGCAGGCCCTGCAGGTGTCGGACCTGCCCGGACCCCCCGCGGCGCTGCGCGAGGAGGTGACCGCCACCCTCGACGCCGCGATCGCTGATCCCGAGGTAGCCGCGAACCTAGGCACCCTGGTCCGCGCCGCGCACTGGGCCGGCTTCGGCCTGGACCCCATGACCCCCTTCCCCGCAGGCGCCCCGTCCCCTTCGGCCCCGAAGCCCTCCGAGCCCCCGACCCCCCCGCCGGCCGAGGCCGCGGCGGAGCGTGACCGTCGTCGCCAGGAGAAGATCCAGCTGGCAGAACGGGCCCTGGCTGAAGCCGATCGGGCCGCCGGATCCGCCAACCTGGCCGAGCAGGACCTGGAGAACACGGTCCGGCGGCTGGAAGCCGAGCTCGCTGACGCACGTCAGCGGCTCGCCGAGGCGAGACGGCAGTCCTACCGGGCCGAGTCCAGGCAGCGGCGGGCGAACGCCGATCTCGGCCGGCTCCGCGACTGAACCTTCCTAGCAGCCACGAGAGCCTACGCGCGCCGAACCTGGTCGGCGGGCGCGAGCCTAACCGCCAGGTCCGTCCGTCACCTGTTCCGCGGGCGGCGGCGGACCTGGCGGCGTTCCGTCGCCGAACGGCCGGCCGCCGAGTTCGGCGCGCCGGTGCGGTTCAAGCCAGTTCGTCAGATCGGGTCCGGCCGGCACGATCTGGGACGGGTTCAGGTTGGTGTGCACCCGGTAGTAGTGCTGTTTGGTCTGCGCGAAGTCGATCGTGTCGCCGAAGCCAGGCGTCTGGTACAGGTCACGGGCGTACGCCCAGAGCACCGGCATCTCGGACAGCTTGCTCCGGTTGCACTTGAAGTGGCCGTGGTAGACGGCGTCGAACCTGGCCAGCGTGGGCCAGAGCCGGATGTCCGCTTCGGTGATCGTGTCGCCCGCCAGGTAGCGCCGGGTGGCGAGCCGCTCGGACAGCCAGTCAAGCCGGGCGAACAGCTTGCCGTAGGCCTCCTCGTAGGCCGCCTGCGTGGTCGCGAACCCGCACCGGTACACGCCGTTGTTCAGGTCCTCGTAGACGAGGTCGCTGACCTCCTCGATCTCGTCGCGCAGCTTCTCCGGATACAGGTCGGGCGCGCCGGGCCGGTGGTATGCCGTCCACTCGTGCTCCAGGTCCAGTGTGATCTGCCGGAAGTCGGCGGTCACCACGGCGCCCGAGGAGATCTCCACGATGGCCGGGACGGTGACGCCCCGGTCGTACCCGGGTACTGCCTGCTCGAAGGCCTCCCGCAGGAAGTGGATGCCAAGCACCGGGTCCACCTCGCCGGGGTCAAGGTCGAACGTCCAGCTCCGCCAGTCATGCTCGGGTCCGCAGATGCCCATGGACAGCACGGGCTCGAGCCCGAGCAGCCGCCGCACAATCATCGTGCGGTTCGCCCACGGGCAGGCCCGCGCCACTACCAGCCGGTACCGCCCGGCCTCCACGGGGAAGCTGCCATCTCGCCCGTCCGCCGTGATCCGTCCGTTCAGGTACCTGGTATCGCGGACAAACTCTCCCGTAGCGCTCACGCCTCCGACGCTACCTCACTGCTTACTTCTTCAACTACCCGCTTGCCTCTTCAACCACCTGGCGCGGCTCCCGACTGCCCGCGCTGCGGCCACCGTCGCGGTCGGCCTAACCGTCTTCCTGACCACCATGCCCCACCGCGCCACCACCGCATCATCGTGCGTCCCACCCGCCCCAACTCGCCACCGCGGGCCGCGCCGCCACCGAACCTCTGGAACATTGGGCCGCATAGGACCGGCCCAATGTTCCAGAGGGTCGGCCGATCACGGCGTCTGCGGCACCCGCTCGCGCCCTTTTGTGAGTATTAATGATTGTTTGACCGTTTCGGACCGGCGGGCCGCCAGAGCCGCCGGACTCGCCGGAGAGCTGCCGCCCGGTGCCGCCGACCCCGCACTGGCGGCCGGAACGGGTGGCGGCGAGGTGCCGTTCAGCCTGGCGGGGCGTTGCCAGGTGCTGGCGCAACAGCTGCGTCAGCGGATGCCGTCCCAGCGGGCGCGCTCGTCACCGGCCGGGTCGTCGGTGGCGCTGGCGGTCTCGCTGAGCAGGGCGGTCGTCCGGCTGGCGGTGTCGTAGCGCGCCCAGCCCGGGTCGCCCCGGGTAATGAAGTTGACCCACACCTGGTGGACCTGGTCCGCCACGGCCTGCGCGGGCGTCTCGCCGAGTCGAGGGCGCACGTTATCGAGCGTAACGGTGTCGAACACGTACGGGATCTCGGCGCCGTGACAAGCTCCCAGGCGGTGGTTGTCCTGCGGCTCCGGGCGGTCGAAACGGTACATCCAGATGCCGGGAGCTCCCGAGTTGGCCCGCGCTTCTGCCACCCGGATGGCCGGGATGCGGAAGAACCAGTCGCTGATCACGGCGGCCAGGATGTCACCCGGGCTGGCGTCCGGCCGGTTGCGCCGGTAGACGGCGAGGTCGTCCTGCGACAGCCCGTACACGCCCGCGACGGCGGCAAGCGTCGCGTCGTCGATCAGGTCGATGGTGGCCGCCGCGACCAGGAACAGGCGCGCCTCGTCGCGGTTCGAACCGATCATCAGCGGGACGCCGCGACCCTGTCCCGCAGCCAGGGCCGTGATCGGCGCCACCGGGACAACCGAACCGTCGACGGCCGGCGCGAACGGCAGCAAGCTCAGCGTGAGCGGGCCCCACTTGGCCGGATCGGGGTTGGTCTGCACCTCCACCACCAGGTCCGACGCGGTCTTAACGAGCGTGGCCAGCGGAACGGCCTTGATCGAGTCGCGGTCCGCGGGCACGCCGAGCGCGGTCGCGAGGTAGCCGCCCACCATCGCGGCCTGGTCCCGGGTCAGCGCGTGAGCTGCGGCCCCGCTTTCCGCGATGGCCTGAGCGAACAGGCCCTCGGCCAGCGGCATCGACAGCAGCGTCGTCACGCTCATGGCCCCGGCCGATTCGCCCGCGACGGTGACCCGGGCCGGATCGCCGCCGAACGCCGAGATGTTGCCCTGCACCCAGCGCAGCGCGGCCAGCTGATCGAGCAGGCCGAGGTTGGCGAGGCCGTCATCGAGGAACAGGAAGCCCTCGGCGGCCAGCCGGTAGTTGATGGTGACGCAGACGACGCCGTCGCGGGCGAACGCCGCGCCGTTGTACTCGGCGATCGAGGATGACCCGTTCATGAACGAGCCGCCGTGGATCCAGACGAGCACGGGCAGCCCGGTGGCGTTCGGGTCGGGCGTCCACACGTTGAGGTTCAGGCAGTCCTCGCCCGGGATCACCACCTCGGGGAACAGCGGGACATAGGCCGGCGGGTAATCGCCCTTAGGCGCGGTCGGCCCGAACGCGGTCGCGTCACGTTCGCCGTCCCAGGCCGGGACCGGCTGAGGCGGCCGCATCCGGTTCGCGCCGAACGGAGGGGCCGCGTAGGGGATGCCGAGAAACGCAGCCGTACCGGCGTCGACCTTGCCGCGGACGGCCCCGTCCTTGAGCCGGACCACGTTTATTTCGCTCATGCGTTTCTCCGTTGCCACGTTGGCTACTTCGGCCTGATCACCGACGGATACCCTGACCCCCGACCGCGCCGCCCGGGTCGTCAACGTGCTGCTGCCCGGTCGGTCCGCCGGCTGGCCGACTGTCTCACTCTGGTACTGGCGCGGCTGGTTAGGTTAGCCTAAGCTAAGCTGTCTCCGGCCTGAGGTAAGAGCGCTGACTCACATTGTGCATGGCGATCGCAAGGAAGGTAGATGACGAACAGAAAGACAGCGTACCCGGGCCGCCTAGCCGGACGCGTGACGCTCATCCTGATGGTCGTGCTGGTATGCGCCTGCAGCTCATCGGCCCATTCCACGGCCACGGCCACGGCCACGGCCACGGCCACGGCATCGGCATCGACGACGGCTATCGAGAACGCCTGCGAGCAGGTCAGCGCGGTGCTGAGCGACGGCCCCGATCCCGATGCTGACCCGGTCGGCTACGCCGAGGCGCAGATCCTTCCTCTGCGCCAGATCAGCGTGTCCAACCAGGCGCTTCACGGTGTTATCAGCCAGCTCGCCGACGCCTACCAGAAGTTCTTCGCCAGCAACGGAAAGAGCAGCAACGCCAAGGAGGATGTCGCGGTGGCCAGCAAGACGCTCAACTCGATCTGCCCGGGCGCCGCCTCATGATGCGCTGGCGTGTCGCCATCACGGCCGCCGTAGCCTGCGGATCGCTTGCGGCCGGCGCCGTGCTCACGGGCTGTGGTTCATCGGGGTCATCGGGAGCCTCGGATCCGTCCGGACAGTCGATCACCCTCTACAGCGGCCAGCATGAGCAGACGGTCGACGGGCTGGTGACCGCGTTCGAGAAGCAGACCGGCATCACGGTCAACGTCCGCAGTGACGACGAGGACACCCTCGCTGACCTGATCGCCGT
>Ga0302324_100025982_pt1 | contig 11210 bp, 10 predicted proteins | sample Palsa_T0_1_FD_201949 | JGI IMG/M metagenome (GOLD analysis project Ga0302324, IMG submission 201949) | Peat permafrost microbial communities from Stordalen Mire near Abisko, Sweden - Palsa_T0_1 | ecosystem: Environmental > Terrestrial > Soil > Palsa > Peat permafrost | place: Sweden: Abisko... | reverse complement strand
TTGGGCGTTGCCTCGGACCGATGGTTTCGTTCCAGGGCGATAGCGACCAGTCCGTCCGCCACCACCTCCGCTTCGGTCTTGGTGCTTGCGCAGAGTCTGCAAGCACCCGGCGCCTGGATTTGGCGAGGAGCAGGGAAGACACGAAATGCGAGCTCGGCCCTGCTTTCGTGTCACGAGGGATCTGAGAACCGCTCCGCGTAAGCGTTGATAAGAACGGCCTGGTCTCTGTCTCGCATGAGTGTTGCGCCTTCGTTCAGCGCCTCGGCTATTCGTCGGCGCTGGCTCTCTGCTCTGTCAGGTGCCGGCGTGCGAGGACCTCGTCGCTCATCTCTTCCCACCGGTGTTCGATGGTCGAGAGACGAGTATCCGAAGCGCCCCTGATCGGATCGTCTCTCAACCAAGATGCGAAGTCCCGGCCACGAAACGGCCCCGAGGTCTTGTGTTCAAGGATCGCGGTCAACGATTGGCCCGCCTCGACCATTCCCATCAGACGCTCATAATCGATGATCCGTAGAACCTGGAGAGGTTGGACGCGGTCCCTGCCGAGAGCGATCGTGGTCTCCGATTTGATCGCGGACCGCAAGTACGCCCATAGATTGTGGGTCTGAGTGATGTGGCCCAAAGAGACGACGACGGGCCAAACCCTTTTGATCGTCGTGAGATCGACGTCGGGAAGCGTCGCTGCGCCATCGAGCAACGCGCTGATGCACACACCAAGCTGGTCGATCTTTTCGACGATCAGCTTTGAGAGCTCTTTCGCGGCTTCGGTCGCGGTTCCGGTGACCGCTGCTACCGCTGAGACGCGTCACGCGTGGATCTCAAAGAGCACGAGATCGTTGCCATCGATGATGGCCACATCGGTTGTACGGGCTCCGCCGCCTGGGCCGTAGCGCTGCTCGCCGTGCACCGCTGCGTCGCTCGGGTTCGTGGCGGTTGTGGCGATGTCCAGAGCGTATGTCTCGACGACCTTTCCAACGAATCGTGTGTATTTCGCGCTTAAGCCCGAACTCAGGGACTGTGCGTGCGTCAGTGCGCGGTAGTGAAAGCCTTCGCCGACCCAGCTGAGTAACCACGGAGGGGCGAGCAGGAGCAAGTCGTCATTGGCCATCCGCAAGAACGGCTTGGCCTTGAACGGTCGCGTCTCCCAGGCCATCGCTTCAGCGCCACCGCCGAAACCATCAAAGGCAAGCTGGTAGTCACCGCGGCTCGCCGAGAGCATTTGCAGCTCGGGCGTGATGCCCGGTAGCTGGAGCCTCTCCAGCATGTCACGAACGTTCTCCGCTGGCACATGCGGGAAGATCGGATCCGGGGGCAACTGGGTAATAGCGACCAGGCCAAAACCGACCGCCCACTGCTCATCGGCGGTCACTCCACCGCAAGCATCTCTGAGCCACTCATCGACTGGGACACGGTCGGCTGAGTCGAAGAGGCGAGCATCCGATGTTGCGAGGCGACGGAACTCTCGATGACGTGCGATCTCGTCGAGCATCGGCGGATGGTCGAAGAATGTCGCCGCTTGCAACTCATAGGCGAGCAGATCCAGTTCTAGCGGATTCTCCCTGAGTTCCTCGACGCCGAAGGATGGAGGCTCGCTCAGGAACGGCTCCATCGCTGAGTGGGCGCCGAAGACTGCATCTTGGAGCAGCCGCATTTCGATATCTGTCAGCTGGCGTTGCGACGCTGTGCGCGCGTCAGCTATCAACACCCGCGTAAGGAGCATGAGCGCCTGAGGCGAGAAGATCACGTGCATCGGTCCTTCGCTCAGGAACGTCTCCAAGCCGGGGAGCAAGTCATCACATCCGGCGAAGAACGCTTGAGCCAGCTCCCAGTGGCGCGCCTGGTTGGTCAGGATCGGGTCGAGCCTCGCCTGCAAAGCTGCGACATTGAGAGCGGCCGGCTCGAACGGCAACCGGGTCGCCATTTCGCGAAGGTCCGCCAGCGAGGTCTGCGCGCGACCAAGATCAACCTCTGAGGCGACAACCCACATTTGGTCCAATTCGCTGGGCAACGCCCCCGCGACGGGTGTGTCTCCTGAACGCCTCTTCGGGCGGCTCTTCTGGCGCTTTCGGCTTCGGCCGTGCTTGTGTCCCGGCATCGTCGGATCATCTGTGAGCGAAACTCAGGAGTCAATCTCTGTGCGTCGCGAGCGCCTGCGTGGCAAAGCGCTCGTGTCCTCTGGCGTCCGCCGCGTCATGACTCCGTCGCCGTTGCGCTGGTTCATCGACCCCCGCGCCGCGAGTGGAAGCGATGGCCCGACGATGCTCCAGCCGGAGCTGCGGCTGGTCGCCGTTGCGATCGCCGGTGATGACGGGTCGGAATCGTGACAGTCGTCAGCGACGTCTGGTCGTTGGCGTATTTCGTGCCTGAGCGGCGATGGTATCCCCTGGCTCGTTTCTGGATCGGTCGTGACACCCGCTGGGGGACGGCAAGCGAAGCCGCCGAGGCGTTCAGGCGCTGTCAGACGAGTTGGTGCGCCTGCCGCTGGGCCCTAGGAGCAGAGCAACAGGCGCCTGGTGCGGCTGGGAAGTCGCTCCAACTCGGGTCCTCGCGGACGTCAAGTCTGGCCTCGTGCTGGTCGGCGCCGGGACGCGTGGCATCCTCGACTGATGCTGCGAGTTGGCGGAACCGACCAGTTCGAGAGAGAGTACACCCAGAAGCTGAAGGCGCTCTTGGTCCCCCACGGGCAGCTTCTGGCCTACGAGAGCGATCGCGCGGCGCTCGACTTCGGCCTCCATCTCTACGATCGGGTCACTCACACCGAGTCGGTCCTCAGTCAAGTTCGAGTCTGGTTCCAAGCCAAGGGCATTCGAGCGTCGACGCTCTCTCAAGGTGAGATCGCTGCGTCAGGGTCACTCGCTGTGTCCGATCTGCGGATCGACCACCTCCTCTACTGGTTCGCACACCCCGAGCCCGTGTACCTCGTTCTGTACGCCGAGGCAATCGACGCGTTCCTGGTCGAGGACATTCGTGTGCTCGTTGAGCAACGCGGCGGCCTGCCGTGGTTGAAAGCGATCGAACAGACCCAGCAGACCACAACGCTGCACTTGTCGGTTACCGCAACGCTCGACAGCGCTCTTCAAAGGATGCCGCGCCACCGGACGCTACGGCTCGACGGTCCGGACTTCCGCGGCCGGCCGTTGGGGCACCGGTTCGATCCATTGCGTAGCGAGCTCAGGCCGCTTCGGTCTGGCGATTTTGTTGCGTTAGTGCTGCGGCTGCTCGAGACTCATGAATTCCGCCAGACACGAGAGATCGATCTGACCTCAAGGCTCGAAAGACCGATCGGCGAGCTCCTCGCTATGGTCGGCCGGCTCTACCTGACCTACGAATGGGTGTCCCCACTCTTCACCGAGTTCGGCTACAGCCCCGGCACCGACTTCAGGATCGAAGCGCGGCCAAACTTCGCCCACGGGGACGTTCTAGTCGTGGTCCACTCCCAGCCGGCGGACCGCCCGGTGCGGACTGAGGGTCTCGCCGAGCTCCTGAGTGGGCTCCGTCAAGAGGGCGTTAGTCAAGCCCTTGTCTTCTTCAACGCGCCTGAGGGCGACGGAGCCCTGATGGGAGGTTGGCGTAGTGCGCTTGAGCCGGTCGCAGACCTGCCGCAGGGTCTCGGGAGCCTTGCGTTTAACGTGTTGACAGCGACAAGCGTCTACATCGAGTTCCTGGACCGAATCGAGTTCAGCTTCGCCAACTACCGCTGACAGTCAGTTCGCTCTCCTGGTCGCTCGGCGGAGAGATAGACCGGTGGTGGGGGCCAGGAGGTCTCCTCGTCGCAGACGACAAAGTGCCGGTCGATGCCAAGACCGGCGGAGGCGTGCTTTAGCAGCTCGTCTGCGATTTGGACGAGCGTGTCGACCGAGGTCAGCTCGTGCAGTATCTGCTCACGGATGACTGCCGGAATTGTGATGTGGTCTGAGCCGCGACGGGCCCAGACGAATATCTTTTTCGGCATCGCTGCCCGTGGCGAAGGTGACGTCGATGCTTTTGGCGCTAAACGCGCGGTCGAACCGATCCAACTTAAGCGTGACCGTGTAGTCCATACGGCCTATCAGGACGTCGACGACGTCTTCGGCGCACAACGGGAACGCGGCCAGTGGAGCTAGCGACGCCGATCCGGCCCGCCGCCGCTCTCGAATCCGGCGGGCCAATGCAGAGGCGGAGAAGCAGAGGTCCTCGCCAGGGATCCAGCCGCGAGCGGCTGCGGCTCGTCCCATCCAGTCTCCCGCCTCATCTGGATGTTCGGCTGCCCAGACGACATCTGTGGCGCTGACGACGATGCCCGGATGTGCGTGAGCCTCGGCGTAGCCGTCTCGCCGCGCCTGGGCGAGTACTGCGGTCAGCACATCTAGCCGATGACGGTAGGAGATCGGGAGGCGCAGCAGCGATATCGGATCGCCGTCCGCGCCGGTTGATGTTCCGGTGGCGAGGAGTTGGAGTTTGCGATCGAGCCGTTTCGCTTGCTGTGTGTCGGACCGCACCTTTCCGCTTCGCTTCACCTCGTCGATGGCGACCGCCGCGCGGCGCCAATCGCCGTGCAGGACCGTCAGGTCGCCTTCGCGAAGGCAGTTGGTCAGGTCGTTGAATATCGGGAGCGCCCCCCGGTCCCATATCGCCTGGCCGCGAAACGCGCTCGGCCTCAGCGCCAACTTCCGGGGGAAGGCGGCCAACTCGCTCCCCGTCGCCCATCACGGCGAAGAGCGCTCGATCGTATGACGTGACTCGCCAGGCGAGACCATCCATAAGGGACCGCCAGATATGTTGGATGACTCCGTCTCGGACGTCGAGCCGTTCTCGAACGGCGATTCGCTCCTCCAGTTCGTCGATCACGGCCTGCGGTCGAGGGCTGCGGGTAACCAGTGCGTCCCGCTGCGCTACGTCCGCGGCGCAGGCGGCTCGCCGCTCCTCCGCCACCTGCTGTCGGGCAGCGAAACGGTCCCGGAGCTCCAACTGCAGCCGCATGTAGTCCGATGGCGCCGATGCCCGCTGCAGACCGTAGACCCAGGCCACGAAAACATCGCGCTGATCCTGAAAATGCTGGTCCTGGGTCGCCTCAAGCTCGGCGGCCACTCGCCTTGGCTTGAGGGTTGGCTTCACTCAGGCCACATTACGCCCGCGATAGGCGGAACTCTGCGACGGGATGCACCCGACCCGCTGAACGTGCGAGCGATCAGCGACGCTGCCGCACGGCGCGTGTGCTCGGGCCCGTCGATCGAAGCCTCCAGCACCGATGCGACGCGGGTGCGGCAAATGGCGAGTCGTATAGTCGAACCGTGAGCGACCAACCAGAGACAGCGGGCCTCGCAGCGGCGGCCGCGAAGGCGCTCGATGCGGTCGGACGATTCGTCGCCTGGTCGGCTTCGGCCGCAATCGACCACGGCCCTGAGGCGCTGCTTGGCTTGATGGCCGTGCACGTGGACGTAGAGCACTTCGAGCTTCTCTGTGCCGAGTGGGCGAACCACCCGCTGCTGGACTTCATCCAGTGGCAGCCAGCCCAGGCCGGTCAGATCCTCGCAATGACGCTTCCACAGGAGCAGCTCGCAGGTCACGCCGTGCTTGGTCGGCTAATTGAGCCTGCTGTCGTCGACGATGGCGTGCTGGCGGATCTCGACGAGATCACCGCTCGTGCCGAATTCTCCGGCTGGACCGCTGATGAGTTCCGACATGGGCTCGCACACGCTGGAGCCGGCGAACTGGATCGCGCGTTGACCCCGCTGACGGTCGGGCTCGAAGGACTGGTTCGGCGAAGCGCTGTCCAACGCGGCCTTCTCGACAGGTCCGAGGCGGACGCTCTCCAGTCCGGGTCCCAGCTTGTTAAGCGACTGTGGGCCCAAGGTGATAGGTACCGGCCCTACATGGAGCGGTGGGTCTTCGGGCTGGCGAATACCTACCGGCACGGAGACGACCGCCAGGACGCTGCGGTCCAGGCCCTGCATGCCGTCTGCGGCGCCGCGATCTGGGCAGACCATCTGCTTGGCGAGCGCACGGCGGTCGAAGCCGTCGAGGCTCGGATCGCCTCCGAAACGATCAGTGGATACTCGCGCGGTACCCTTCAGCTCCAGCGTTCGGCCGAACTGCGTCTTGAACGCGCCGCAGTTAAGGCCGGCCGGTCGGAAGCGGTAGCGAAAATGCTCGCGACGCGCGAACAGTTGCTCTCGATCCGCGAAGCGCAGCGCCAACGCCGGGAACCCGAGCGCAAGCTCGAGCCGGCATTGCCGGATCAGACATAGCCGCTACCCGCCATGTTCGGATCTCCACGAACGTTGCTGAACACGCTCAGTGCGTACGACTTTAGCGGGCAGGACGAGCAGGCGATCCGAGAACAATGGATCTATCCGCTGCTGCAGCTGCTTGGCTACGGGATAGGGACACCGAACTCGGTCGAGATCCCGTTCAAGGTCAACCTCGCCTCGCCGATCAAACGGGCCTTTGGCGCAACGCGCTACGAAGTCGACTATCAGCCGACGGTACATGGCGTCGGTCTATGGATCATCGAAGCCAAAGCGCCCAGACGCCGACCTGTTCAGCGAGCAGCACATCGGTCAGGCGTGGAGCTACGCAACCCACCCTCGTATCGATGTCCCATTCATGGTTCTGGCGAACGGAACAAGGTTTGGCGTGTTCGACCTCGGCGAAGACGAATGGGACACGCCCATCTTGCATATACAACAAGACGAACTCGCCGCAAGGTTCGCTTCGCTCGAAGCGGTTCTAGGAGCCCGTCAGATCGCAAGCGCCGCCCGCCGTCGGCAGCTTCGACATTTAAGGAGGGCGCTCGCAGCGCAATTGGACGATCAGGCACTCGACCAGACCCTCCGCGACGTCCAAACCATCGTCGATGACCTGCGCCCTGAGATCAGACGCAAGCAGGCCGCTGTCACCTCCGAGGCATGGGCGGAGCAGTTCGAGCGGTGGGAAGCGGGAGACCGCCAAGCCGGCGTGTGGGGAATCGCATTTGCGGCCAACGGTGTCCGAGGACCGGTCGGCGCCGAGATATTGACCTGCGCTGAGCTCATCCGAGAACGTGAGCCGGAACATCGGGCCGACGCCTTCGACGAAATGCTGGCCGTTGCCCGTGTCGGCGACACCGCTCGGCAGACCTGGTCACTTCAGGTGCTACGGCTCAGCGTAGCCCTTCGATGCGTGGGAGTAGACGGTTGCGACTCGATCGCTCGCGAGACCGCCCTTGGGCTTGTGCGAGACGCCGCGGAGCGATACCCGGGAGACCCTGTCGCCGCGGCAGCGTATGAGCTGTGGCGCGTACTTCCCGCGTTCCTAGCGAGGCTCGTGCTCGTCTATCAGGCCGACTCAGCGACGGAACAGGTCGAACGAGCCCGTGCCACCTTTGACGTGGAGCGCTTCTTACGGGACCAAGTCCTCGCCGGCCTCAACGAGGAAGCCATGCTCGGCCAGACAATCGATCTTCTCTTTAGGCAGGTCTGGACCGGTTTCGCCCCATGGACGGTCGAGGCACTTCAAGCCGCTGCGCAGACCTGCTGGGAACTACTGACGACTATGCCGCAGTCAGGTCGAGTAACAATCGGCCAAGTCAACAACGCCAACTTCGAGACCCCGCTCGAATCGGATCCGCTCGTCCCGATAACGCGCAACGTACTTCTGCAAGTGGCCGATCCAAGCAGTCGGACCGCTCGAGACCCGATCAGTCCCTCCCAGGTGGCGTTCGCCGACGAGCTTATTGGACGCTTCTTCGGCGAAGAGAGCGGAGACTCTTAGCCCAACGCTGACGCGCGGTGGCAGCCTGAGATGCGTCCGAAGGGTCGCGTCGGTAGAAATGGTGTAACGAGCGCCGCGTTGTGGTTCTGACCACCGTGGCGTCCAAGCTCGTCGGCTCTACCGCAGAGCTGATGAGAAGGAGACACCACGATGGCCGAAGGTCAGAGCATGACGACGGTTGCTGATGTTGTGGCGCAGGTCCTCACCGCGACGGGCGGCTTGAGGACTTCGTGCGCGAGGCGGTGGTGTTGGTCGCCAGGGAGTTGATGGAGGGCGAGATCAGCGCGGAGGTCGGTGCCGACGGAGGCGTCGCATCCCGGCGATAAGTCGTCGCCGATGCGATCGCCGGGGGTCGCGGCTCGAAATCGTGAACGCGATCGTCAGGGTCGGCTGCGGTCGGGCCGGTCTCGTTGGTGAGGACCTCGACGTAGGCCAGGGGGTCGCGTCGTCGATACAGACATGCGCGAACTCCCAGCCCTTTGGAGCGCCTCGTCGGCGTGCGCCTCGGTTCGTGTTCTACCTCTGGCGCCGTCCGCTGAGGCGATGCCCGACGCCATGGACCAAGCGCCGGAACATGCGCTTTCGATCGGCGACGCCCTCTCGCTGAATATGTGCTTAGGCGACCTTCCGTATCCAACCGGACGTCCCTGCCGGTCACCGGCTGGCCATTGCATTCGCCGACAGGCTGCCCCGGTCAACCGCTCCTTCGGCGACGCTTGGATGGACGAGGTCCCGTCGGAGGGTTGCCCGGCAAACCTGCGGTTCGTACACCGCGTCCGTGTCGAGGCCGCGATTTCGTAGCCGCCTCAACAAGACGATGGGAATCGCGGGGTTGGGCGCGAAGATCAGCGGCCAGGGAGGGCTTGTTGGCTGCCTGGGAATCTTCGGTTCGCGTCGTTGATGGACGGCTTGGATGATCTCGGTGTTGTCGATCCTGCGCAGGTAGCGGGATGTGGTCGCCAGGTCGGCGTGTTGGCGCGCCGGACCTCGTTGGGTACGCTGTGCCCCACCACCGAGTCGCGGATGACCGGTAAGTGCTCCAGATCAGCATCCCGATTACTGAGTTCCTTGATCGCGCGCTCGTGGCGTCCTCTCGCACGGCGATCCCGTCTGAGGCGACGTTGGAGTACGCCGCCATGGCCGTGCTTGCGGCGCGCGCGGCCGATGCAGGGGCTCTCCATGACAAGCTGATTCAGGATTGGCGATCGATCGACGATGTGACGGGCGACTCGATCATGGTGCTTGCACCGCAGCCGCCCGACGAAAGACCGATGTGGATCAAGGCGCCGAAGGAGCCCAAGGCGCTGCAATCGTCTGGCCTCGGCGGGAGTCATCTCGGCCAGTCGTCGGACTGGAGTAAGCGCTTCTGGAATGCCTATCCAGTGGTTGAACCAGACGCCGCAGCCTTCTGGCGCGCGCCCGAGCCAGTCGATGAGCGCCAAGCGCGTGCGGGCTTCACCTCAAGTGCATCCGAAATCGCACGGTACTTCAGACTCGAAGAGGCCGACCTCCCGTGCCTGGCTATCGTGTCCTTTTGGGATCGCAATCTGTTAATCATCGGTCCCGGAGCCCTCGCGGCACATGGCCCCTACGAACTATTCCGACGATTTGTGCAGGCCTACGGACCCCCGCCGCGCTGGCGTCGGATCCACGCCGAGCAGGAGGAGATGCGCCTGACGCAAGCCCGCCTTGAGCGTGAGCTGCGTCGCAGTCAGGCGGCGAGCATCGACGGCTCACACAACTGGTGCGCACAACGCGACGCCGTGCTGAAAGCGTTAGCCGCGTTGGCCCCCCAGCTCGATGCCGATCTGCGAGCCGACGCAGCACGCATCGATGCCCTGCTTCGTAAGGGCGACGCTCCCGCCGACGGGGACATGGCGGCCGCGGCCCGGCTACTGCACAAGGCAGGAAAGGAGTCGCGACTCGGCCACAAGTTGCCGCGGGCACTCGCAAAGCTGCCCGTGGTGCCAAAGGATCCGACGGTCGCGATGCGCAACGCGGACCGAGCGGCCGAGCTTCGCCGTGAGATCGTGTCGGCGCAGGAGCGCATGCAGGAACTAAGCGCAGCCAAGTTGGACGCCGTGGAGCGCTTCTGCTTTGCGCCAGCCGTGCTGCGGGCGGGAGCAGCGTTGGGTCTGGCTGAGCGCGAGCGATCACCGTGGCGGGCCGGATGGACGACGTTGCTTCTCGACCAGCCTGTCGTTGATGGCGCGCAGAGACTGCATCGCATTGCTGACAATCGGGCCCTCGACAGCGGAACGCGCTCTGAACAACGAGCGGTCATCTTGTGCGCGATCCGCGACGAGTTGCTCCAAGTCCGACGGCAGCTGGAGGTGCATTCTCCGGTCGTCCTGCGACCTGCTGCGGACGAGTCGGTGTATCTCACGAGTCGCTTCGAGGGCAAGTACACGGACTGGCAGCTCGCAGCTGTCGCGACCAGCCAGACAAACTACCAAGCGGCAAGCGCAACCGTCGGTGCAATCATGACCTTCGATCCCCAGGTCGTGCTGTTCGTCGGGATCGCGGGAAGTCTCGATCCGTCAGTAGCGCTTGGCGACGTCGTGGTTGCTGATCGAGTGCATGACTACGAAGTGGGCAAGGACACCGAAGCTGGCTTTCGAGTCCGACCCCTACAGCAGGTCCCGAGCCACCGCCTGTTGCAATGGGCGATCGCCGTATCCACGAGTGAGGCGTGGCACGAGCGCGTGCTCACAACCTCTCCCGTTTCCGCCGACGGCCCCCTTCCACGGGTCCACGTTGAGCCGATCGCCGCTGGCGGCAAGGTGGTCGCGTCCGCCAAGTCACACACGTTTGAGCTGCTTGGGGATGCGGCTCCACGAGCCGTCGCGGTCGAGATGGAGGGGGCCGGGTTCCTCGCTGCCGCTCACCGTTTCCCGCGGGCTCAGTCTCTGCTGATCAGGGGCATCTCCGACTCGCTGGACGACAAGGCCGAGAGCGACCGACGCGGCTGGCGGCACCAGGCGGCGGCGAATGCGACAGCGTTCGCGATCGAGTTGCTCGCCGTTTACAGTGCCTAAGGTCGAAGCACAGTAGACCGCGGAGCAGGGTCCGTCACCACGAGACGTAGTCGACGCTGACCGCGAGTCTGGCTGCGCAATCCGCCGGAAGAGCCAGTGCTTTCGTCATCGCGCCGATGCCCGCCGAACATACGGATTGGCGACAGACCGCGGGCTCGCGCCGCTCCCGGCCTTCGGCGACCCTTCCTCGGGAAGAGAAGTCAACAGATCCCCATGGATCTCGTCGCCCGGATTGTCCGAAAGGGACGACGCGGTGGCCGCGGAGGTCGTGGCCGCCTTCCGCGCGAGCAGCGACCTCTCCGCAGCGTCCCGGGTGGCCGCGGGTGCGGCAATGCGGCGACGTGGGACGCGCATCATGGGTCGCCGCTTCCGGCGGGCAGCAGCGACCTCTTCGGCTCGAAGGCCTCCTCCTGCGTGTCCGGTTCTCGTGGACACGGGGTC
>Ga0302324_100025981_pt1 | contig 11210 bp, 7 predicted proteins | sample Palsa_T0_1_FD_201949 | JGI IMG/M metagenome (GOLD analysis project Ga0302324, IMG submission 201949) | Peat permafrost microbial communities from Stordalen Mire near Abisko, Sweden - Palsa_T0_1 | ecosystem: Environmental > Terrestrial > Soil > Palsa > Peat permafrost | place: Sweden: Abisko... | reverse complement strand
CCGTCGATACGCGCGCCGGATTGGTCAGCCTGCCATCGGCGGCAATGGCGTAAAGACCTACAGTATTGGGCGGAAAGGGGGCGGCCGTGTCGTCGTTGGTGGCTAGAAAATGCAAAGGTACATCCGCGCCCGAGGCGGCTATGGCCAGCACGGCGGCCGCCGGGAGTGCCGCAGTGAGGTTCAAAATCCGGCGCGGCCGTTTCTTTTTGACGCAGAGCACATGCCATGACCAAGCATTTGACACCGAAAATATGGTGTAGTAGGTTTGCCGATCCCCTATCCTTTTATATGCTCGACGAGACCTTGGCCCGGTGGGAGAACTACATCGAAATCGATAAGAACGTGCTCCCAAACAGAATTACCCAAAGCTGATTTCTCCTTTCTGTTGCGGTCCTGCTCCCACCCGATCGCCGCTATCCGACCGGGCATAGCCCGCCTCCTACAAATATGGAAAGGCTGTCGACCCCGACAACCGCTTGGTTGCTGTGAAGTAGCCGCTCGGCGCCTTCCATTGCGTCCAGAATGCAGCGCATGCGGCCGCCGCCCCACGATCTGGTCTGCGCGCGCTCAGAATACGAACCGCAACCCGAGCTGAATCTCTCGAGGATCAAATTGCGTCGAAGTCGACATCCCGAAGCCAGGGCTGCCGAGCGTCGTGGTCGGGATGGAAAAAGCGTGCTGGTTCAAAATGTTGAAGAATTCGGCGCGGAACTGAATCACGGCACGCTCGAAAAGCCGGGTGTCCTTCGCCAGTGAAAGGTCGAAATCGCTGTACCCCGCATTGCGGAAGGTGTTGCGGCCCAGATTTCCGGGCGTCGCAGCCACGGTGTTGCCGTCGAGGGTGGCCAGAGGCACCGCGAAAAACTGCCCTGTAAAGCTCTGGTTGTTGGCCACCGCCTGAGCGAAGTTGTTGCTGTCCTGAATGACCGCGTTTGAGAAGAATTGCTCTTCCGGTCCCTGGCCGGCGGGCTTCAGCGTCGGTGTAGAGACCAGATTGGGTCGCACAGTAGTGCCAGCGTAGGTGTCGATGCCGTATTCCGCGCTTCCGAATGGCGTCACCACTGTAAAGGGGAACCCGGAACTGGCGGTGGCGATACCCCATAAGGTCCAGCCCTGCGTGAGACGCTTGGGAAGATGCGAGGCGGCTTTGTCGAAGGGGAGCTGATAGGAGAAGTTCACCACCACGCGCTGCGGCACGTCGAACCCGGCGAGCGCCTTTTCGCAACTCCAGCAGAAGGGATTGTTTTGCGCGACGGCGGAATTCGCACCCGGGCCGTTGTAGACGGTGGTGGCATTGTCGATGGCCTTTGAGAATGTATAGGACAATTGAAACGTAAGGCCGGCGGTTGGCACACTTTTTCGTAATGTAGCCTGAAGTGAGTTGTAAGTGGAATGAGCGTGATTGTCGGTCAACTGGAACTCGCCCAAACCGGGGTTCGCGGTGGTATATATGGCAATGTTGGCAGGCGCGTCCGTATAGCCATTCGGATATTGGGAAGCATAAAGGCCTACCGCATTATTGAACACATAACCGGCCTGCAGGACGGTATTGAAGGGCAACTCCCGTTCGATGGTGAAATTTCCGCTGATCGTGTAGCCGTTGTGGAGATCGTTACTCGTCAGATTCGTCACTAAGCCCGGGCCATAAGGCGCCAGATTGATGGGGTCGTTCGGCGGCACACTCTTCGAATTGCCGTTGCTGGGAATGATATTGCCGCTCAAGTCCATAATGGGCGGAAGGGCCACTGCTCGCGGAGTGGTGGTGAACGTCAGATTGGTCGGGGTGCTGTATCCGGCAAACGGAAAATTGAATCCCTGCTGATCGGCCGTTTGCGAAAGAGGAAGATTGGTAAAGATCGCGAAACCTCCGCGGATGACGGTCTTCGGTTGAACTTGCCAGGCTAACCCAAGCCTGGGCGCGTAGCCATCGTGGTCCGACCGGTAGATCGGCTGGGGGTTCAGAACCATATGGAGGTAAAGAGCCGGGTTGGAGAGAAAATTCGGCTCGTTCACAATGCCGGCCAAACGGTCGCCGGTTTCGTACGGCACGCTGTTGTACTCGTAGCGGAGGCCCAGATTGAGCGTCAGATTTTTCGTTACCTTGAAATCGTCCTGGAACCATCCTGCCCAAGCAAAGCGCCGCATGGAGAAGGGAGCGAATCCGCCTCCAGGAGGTCCGAACCCGGGGTACGCCACGGCACGCGCGTAGTATTGGCTGATGCCCTCCATGAAACTGACGATCGAACTGGGGCTGGGCGAGCCGGCCGGCAAACTGTATGCCCCGTTCGTAGACTGAATGGCCTCCGGCAGGATGGAGCCGGCGGCGAAGACGTAGTCGCCGTTGGGACCACCTTCGGAGGTGCCGTAATAGCTGGAATGTACGGTGCGGTGTTCGGCGCCGACATTGATGGTGTGCCTGCCCTTTACCCAGGTAACGCTGTCGCGATAATTCATGGTGAACGGCGCGAGGCTGAATCCGCCGCCACCGTCCGAGGGACCGTAACTATACAAGGCGCCATCGGCAAAGCTGGCCTGGGTAACACCCTCGACTGTCGCCACAATCTGCTCCACCGACTGCATCCCGCTGATCCGAATTTCATTGATCAGGCTCGGACTGAAAAGGTGTGTTTCGCTCAGCCCGGAATTAATCCAATTGTTGCTTAACGTTTGAGGGAACGAGGGATTGATGACGGCTTCGTTGGTGTCTTGGTCAGGCTGCACGTTGGTGGCGACGCTGTAGCGAAAGAAGAATGAGTCCTTGTCCGAGAAGCGCTGATCCAGGCGGCCCGAGTATTGATTGCGATTGGTGGGCTGGCTAAAGGCGCCCTGGAATGTGCTCGCCCCGTACACGCCGTTCGGATTGGTGGGAAGCGGGTATGCGTTCAGAATGGTGGCAGCCGCGGGTGTCACCGGCACCTGTACAACATAAGGCTCGCCGGTGACGGGTGTGATCGTAACCTGACCCTGACGTTCGGCAGCGGTAGGTACCGACATAACTACCGGTACGGCCAGCCGCTGCCGGTAGCTTGCCCATTCGAAGAAGAAAAATGTTTTGTTCTTTCCGTTGTAGACCTTCGGAATCAGGATCGGTCCACCAAACGTGAGTCCGAACTCATTTCGGCGAAACGGCGCGACGCTGGGCGCAAAGAAATTTCGCGCATCCAACTTGTCGTTGCGCACGAACTCAAATGCGGAGCCGTGAAGTTCGTTCGTACCGGTCTTCGAAACAACGCTTACGATGGTCCCCGATCCCCGCCCATATTCGGCTGAATAGTTGTTTTGAAGAATGCGGAATTCAGAGACTGCGTCCAGGTTGAAATTGCCGAATTGCCCGCCACCCAGCTCGTTGTCGCTGGAATCCATTCCGTCCAGATAGCTGGAGCCCGTCGTGCCTCGATTTCCATTGCCGGAAGTATTGACTTCGAAGCTGAAGGAGCTGTTCGTCTCCTGCACCTGGCCGGGCTGCATCAGCATCAGGTTGGTGATATCGCGGCCGTTAAGCGGAAGATTCGCCACTTGGCGGCCCTCCACGAGACCGCCTATGGTGCCCGTAGTGGTATCGATCGGCGGAGCTACCGCGGCCACCTCCAACTTGGTTGAGACCCCTTGGACCGAAAGGGTGAAGTTCACCTCGCGTCGTTGCTCAACGTCCAGATGCACCTCCGCGGAGGAGTTCTCAAAACCCGATGCCGAAGCCGTAAGCGTATAAGTTCCAACCGGCAATCTGGGAAGCGAGTAGACTCCGTCCGTGGCAGTCGTGGCAGTGCGCGAGAATCCCGTATTCTTATCGGCGGCCGTCAGCGTTGCGCCGGGAATGACTGCCCCGGCGGAATCCATCACCGAACCTACGATGCCTCCGAACGCCTGCGCGTAAACAGGTTTCGGCGTTAGCGCGACCCCTGCGAGACCCGATAAAACCAATAGCGAAGCTATCTGTCGCATGTCCCTCATTTGGCCGTGGATTTTCCGCGGCGCCTTCCTGAGCAAGATTCCGGTTGCGACTAGAATAGGCTATGCTGGCCGAAACTGCAAGAACAAATGATGGTCGGAAATTACTTTTTCGAGCGGCCGCGCTAAAAAAACGATCACAGGCTCGCCGGATCGTAGGGCATGAACTGACCGTTGCGCCGGTAGCACTCGTGATAGTGCCGCACCTTTTCCTCATCTACCTCGATGCCCAGACCCGATCCCTCCGGTGCAGTCCACTTCGGTCCGCCGGCGATCGGTAGAGACTCTCTCAACACGTCATCGCACATCATCTGCGCCGTCTGTTGATTACCGTCGACGATGTTGGGCAGGGTCAACAGAATATGCTGCGCAGCGGCGGCCGCGATACCGAATTCGCCGTGCGTGTGTTTGCAGACTGCAAGTCCTTCCATGGCCGCCACCCGCGAAAGGCGCTGGAATTGCGCCAGCGATCCCACCCAGTACGGACTGAAACAATAGACATCGGCGGTGCGGCTGGTGATCTGTTTAAAGGCGTCTTCCGCCGACCACAAGCCTTCATTGGCGGAGAGGGCCACGCGCGATCGCGCCCGCACTTCCTGCATATTGGTAATCGGATCGGCACTGACCGGCTGCTCGATAAAGTCAATGTGGAACTCGTCCAGCAGATCCAGATTGCGCAGGGCCTGATTTACGGTCCACGCACAGTTGGCGTCGAGGCGCAGTCGCCGCTCGGGACCGATAGCTTGGCGCACCGCCCGCACCATCTCATACTCGCGGCCAATATCCAGGCCAACCTTCAGATAAAAGACGCGGTAGCCGCGCCCAACGCCATCCAGGCACTGTGTAGTGAGGCTCTCGTCTGTTCCTCTCGCCAGATAGTAGAAGTAGTCCACGCTGTCGCGCACTTTGCCGCCGAAAAGGTTGTAGAGCGGCTGGTTGCAGGCCTTACCGCAGATATCCCACAACGCCATATCGATTCCAGCGTAGGCAAAGCTGGCCGTGGGCTTGCGGAACATCCAGATGCCTTTGTGCCAGAGATCGGCGCGGATCGCTTCACTCGACCACGGGCTGCGGCCCATGACGAACGGTTCCATGGCGCGCAACGCTTCCTCCACCGAAGCCAGATTGGCGCCACTGCAGGCTTCCCCCCAGCCGACTAATCCATCGTCCGTAGTAGCCTTGATCACCACGTCGGACACGCCATCGCGATTCACCTGCGAACTGACTTCGCGGTGGCTGTAGGCTATGCTGACGGGATAAAATTCCAGTTTCGCGATTTTCATGGCAGGCCATCATAAGATGCCAGCGCCTGGCGAATCAAGAAGAATCCAAGTTCCGGATGTTTGAGATGCCGGCGCTCAGTCCAATTTCAGAACATTCAACGAGTCCGCTCGCGAAAATTGCCAGGGGTGATGCCCGCGCAGGTACGGAATACTTTACAAAAGTGACTTTCGTTTTGAAATCCGAGGTCGAAGGCGACCTCTTTGATTGAGAGATCGCTGGCCGCCAAAATCTTCTGCGCTTTGTCGACGATGAGGCGATTGTAATAAACGTGCGGGCTCATACTGCTCACCGAATTCTTGAATAACTGAATGAAGCGTGAGGCGCTGGTCCCGATTTCCGCGCAAAGCTCCGCCACGCTGAATTTGCTCTTGCCCCGCGCATTCATGTATTCGAGCGTACGCACCATTTGCCAGGAAGGCAGTTGCCGGACGGGCTCACTTGTATCGCGTTCGAACGAAGGCCGCAGGACACCCCGGAACAGGTGCACCAGGATTTGCAAAACAATCGAATCGACCACTATCTCGTAGCCGCTTTGCCGCTGATCGATCTCGTGGAGCAATCCCTCCACCAGGGGCACGATAGAGTCATCTCCCATTCTGCCGATGAACAAAACCCGATGGCGATCGAGATCACCGGGAAATCGCATCTGCGCCAGGATCTCCTTCAAGGTCGGCACAGGAATGTGGAGTGTCAGGCCCCGCGCCTCGACGCCGGGACTGCCGTAATAGCCGTGATGAGCCTCTCCGGGATTGATTACCAGAACGTCGCCCGGCGTGAGCGTTTCAACACGGCCGCGCAGTGAATAGCTCAGGCCTGGAGTCAGGCAGAAGACGATGTTGTATTCATCGTGCGTGTGCGGCAGGGAATCCATGTCGCCGGATCGGTAACGGAACGGGTGCAAGCAAATCTTCGCCTCGTGCGCAAACCAAAATCTGGTGCCGATCTGGACATTGTCCGGTCCGCCACGCATGAGTTGTTGCTTGACTATAGTCGACCTGCGCGGCGTATGTCAATATAGATAGGAAACAGATCGATAGGAAATTGGATGTTGCAAAACCTCGCCGCCATCTGTCTGTTAGTGCTGTGTCCGTGTGCCGCCAGGGCGCAGGACCAGGACACGGCAAGGGCGCACCACCAGCAGGGAATGGCGTTCTACCGCGCGCACGATCCCGAAGGTGCAATTCGCGAATTAATGCGGGCGGTCGAAATCGATGCGGGATACGCTGAAGCTTGGAACGATCTGGGAGTCATCCAGCGTCAGCGCGGCAATTTGAAGGTCGCGATTGAATGCTTCCGGAAGGCCATCGCCGCAAATGCCCAATTCGCAAACGCTCTCTACAATCTGGCGCTGGCGCTGGAGGCTTCTGGCGATGTTAAGAGCGCCACCGAGCAGGTTCGCCGCGTAATCGCGTTGGCGCCGCGCCTGCCTCAGGGTCACGCACTCTTTGGCCGGATGTTAATGCAGCAAAACCGGCTGGAAGCGGCCCGGGACGAACTCCGGCGGGCGATCGAGCTTGATCCGGTTGTGGCAGGGGCGCATCTGAATCTGGGAGCGGTGTTGTACAAGCTTGGTCACGTAGACGAAGCGCTTCGTGAATTACGGCAGGCAGTCACCGAGGAGCCGCAGTCCGCGCAGGCTGAGTTTCAGCTCGGGCTGGCTCTGTTTGCCAGTGGCGCTCAGCAAGCCGCTAAAGCTGCCTTCGTGGAGGCGGTGAAGCTCGATCCGCGGCTGGTGGAAGCCAGAATCAATCTTGGCCAGCTGCAGGAAAATGAGAATCAGGAGGCAGAAGCGATCGGACAATACCGGAACGCCCTTCAAACGGCTCCGGGCAACGTGGACGCAGCTCTGCATCTTGCGAGAGCGCTGGTCAAGATCCAGGCAATGGAAGACGCCGGGAAGGTACTCGACTCGGCGTTGCAACACGAGCCGCGCGATGCCGCCTTACATTTCGAGCGCGGCAAGCTGCTCGCGAACGCAGGCGAACGAGAAGCGGCGCTCCAACAATTGAAAACGGCAATTCAGCTAAATCCCAAGGCAGCCGAATCGTATCTGGAGTTGAGCCGCGTGCTCCGTGAAATGGGCAAGACGGAGGAACAGAAAGCGGCCCTGGAAACTGCCGTGCGGCTCGATCCCAATCTAGTGGAGGCACGCTATGCCTTGGCCAACCTGGCGCGCCAGCAAGGCGATCAGGCGGCATCGCGCGAACAGTTCGCGAAAGTGCAGCAGCTCCGGAAGACCGAGGTCAATCGAGATCTGGCGCTGGGCTACATTCGAGCAGGAGTCGGGTTGGCGGAGAAGCACGAATATGAGGCAGCGATCGAAGACTTCGGGAAAGCGGTTGCCATCGATCCGCACTTGGCGGAGGCGCATTTCAATCTGGCCGGAGCGCTGTTGGAGAAGGGAGATGTTACAACGGCTATCCGCAGCTTTCGCGAAGCTATCCGGCTCGCACCCGAGTGGGCCGAGGCCCACTACCAGCTCGGCCGCGCGCTTCTCCGTTCGGACGGCCGCGAAGAAGCGCTGGCAGAGTTCCGCACTGCCCTGAAGTGTGATCCCCAACATGCCGCAGCGCGACAGGCGTTGCGTTGAGGGTGGCCTTCGCCTTGTAGGGACGCTAACAGCCGCCGCAGCCTCATGCGACCTGGTTAGCTCCGCGTCACGACAGACGAGCTGACGTCCGGGCGCACGGGCGAGATCTCGGGTACCCGCACCGGAACACATCGTTCAAATCGCCGTTGAGCTTTCGTGCGGCTCTGCATTGTTGCGTCAGCCCTTAAGCATCGGTGACGTGTGCGTGCCCAAGATAAGTGGACAAGACCGGCAAGCGCCGCTGCGAATCTTCTCCGGTTCGATACCAGCGAAGCAAAGTCTCATTGTGAAAATCGAGCCAATCAAAGACCAGAAATGATCGCGCGATAATAAACGGAGAATGTTAACACGATCCGTAGGGGTCCTGCTGTTAGCTCTTTCGTTTGGCGCCGGCCAGGATGCGCGCCGGCTTAGCCTCCGCGAGCGGGCGGAGAAAGGCGATCCGGAAGCCCAGTTCAACCTCGCGAAGAACTATGAAGCGGGCCGCGGGGGATTGAAAAAGGACTACGCGGAAGCCCAACGCTGGTATCTGCGGGCTGCCGATCAAGGAGATCCATTTGCACAGGCCAGCCTCGCTCTCCTCTTTCGGTTTGGCAAGGGCGTTGCCCGGGACTACGTCGAAGCATACAAGTGGTTTTATCTTGCGGCGAGCCGTACAACGGGGAGCGACCAGGAGTCCATCCTGGAACTGCGCGACTCAACCGCCGCGCGGATGACGGGTGAACAACTTGCGGAAGCTTCGCGGCTCGCTCGCGAGTGGAAGCCAAAACCCAAAACAGAATGACAGGCGGAACTTTCAGATCTCCAGGCGGATTCCGAACGCATATAGCGTGCTGTCAATGGTGGTGAAGTACACCCGCCCGTTTGCCACTGTCAGACCGGTCAGACTGCCGGGGGCGCCGACCTGGTCGCCGGTGGCGTACAACTCCTTGCCTGTGACTCCATCGAGAGCGTAGAGGGTCGCTCGTTCGTGAGTCTGGCCGCCGCCCGTGGACAGCGCGAAGACCACGCCGGCAGTGATCACAGGCGGCACAGGCGAATTCAGATCGCGCGAAACCCAGGCAGGGGTAAGGACCATCGCACCCGATTGCTCCTGGACCTTGAATGCCACGATGGCGCCGTGCGGTGTCGGGCCATTTGTGACCAGTGGTTTCAATTCCGCGCTGACAGGTCCCCAAACGGGAGCCGCCAGCCAGCGCGTGCCATCGGCATCCTGCCAAGTCGACAGTCCCCCCCAGATCCCTCCGTTCCCGGACGCGATGCGCACGGTCTGGTGAAGAGGTGTCTTATGATCGTCACCACCGATGGAGGCAGGATCCAGGAGATAGATGCGCCCGTCATTTCCTGCTGTAGCGACAAAATCCCGGCCCGCATAATCAAAGACTACCGGCATGGCGGGGCTCCAGCCAGCCGTGAGGTCGCTATTGGAAATGGTAAAGTATCCTTGCAGCTTCAGATCGTTTGGAGCCAGAGCCAGTAAGGTATTCGCCCATTTGTTGGCCGCCGGGTCCATCTCTCCGGATCCGGTCTGTGCGTAGACCGTCCCATCGTGGCCCATTGCAAAGCCGCCGGGCCCGCCTACTTCACCACTGTTCAATTCGAAGTGTACTGGACGCGGTTCGTCGGCATTGAGATCGATCGTCCAGACCCCATTCGGTGTGCCGCCGCAGTTTCCACTGGTGGTCGTATACACCGCGGTGCGGTCCAATGTCAGGCTCGACGCTCGCGCTCCGGGCGGCAAGAAATCCAGAGGCGGGAATTGATCGCTGCCGTCAGAGCTGTTCACCTGATGCAGCTTTCCGTCGGGCGTTAGCATAAAGACGGATCTTGCCACGCCGAAGCCCGATCCTCCCACTCTTGGCGGGGCATCCGTGGTTCGCGCGGCATCCGTGGTTCTCGGGGGCGCGGGCGCAGACGGACGCCGTCCGCCTCCAAACGTGACCGGCGGTGTAAGCGCTGGAGTGACCGCTACGCCGGAGCACGGCCCGGACGAGGATGGCTTCGGAGACGATCCCTCGAAGCGCCTCTTCCAAAAAATCTTGCTCAAATCGACGTCCAGCGCCCACAGATCGCCGGCACTGTCGGAAACCAGGCCAAGTTCTTTGAATCCCCGATAGGAAATCAACAAGCCGATCACAATCGGCGCCGTGAGTGACTGCGGCCCGCCACCCGAGCCCTCCAGCTTTTTCTTTAATACGAGCTGGAAATCTTTGATATTTTCCCTGGTGATCCGAGTGTCGCTGCGTTCCCATCCGGTGCGCCGCGCGTCGCCTCCGTACGATGGCCAATCTAACGGGCGCCCCTGCGGCTCCGCCACGCCGCCAAAAGCCAGAGTCATGATCGCCAACGCCGAGACACTCCTCATCAATGAGCCTCCGTATCTGAATTCGACTGACATGCCCGTGCCCAAATCAGTGACCGGGAAGGCCAAAGCAGTAGAGAGTGCTGTCGAACGAGCCGAGATAGACACGTCCGTTGGCCACCGACAGAGCGCCAAAGTGGACAAAAGACACAATGTCATCGCCGCTGTTATAGAGCTCCTTACCGGTCTTGGCGTCAAGAGCGTACAAAACCGCTCGCGTGGAGGCCTGGATGCGCAGCGGGCTGAAATCGGCGAGACCCTTGTCGGGATAAGACTGCCTGGTGTTCTCGCCGCTGCCATAAGCGAAGACAACACCATTGGCAACCACCGGAGGTTCGGCCTGATCCATATCGCGCGAGATCCAGGCGGGCGCCAGTTCGAACTTGCCGCCTTTCTCTTCAACCGTGAAAGCGACAATCGCGCCGTGCAGCACCGGACCGTGCGATACAGGAGCCTTGAAGTCCGGGTGTACGGGACCCCAGAATGGCGTCAGAGTCCAGCGCTTGCCATTCGAATCTTCCCAGCTAGCCATGCTGCCCCATATGCCAGCCGACTGGAAATCAACTTCCTCGTTGCACAGGAGGCGCGTTCGATACAGCGGCGTCATATGGTCCGGACCGCCGGCCGATTTCGTATCGAGCAGGTAGACGCGGCACTCCTTGCTTCCGGTGACCATCAGCTCGTGTCCCTTGAAGGGGAAGATCGCCGGAGTGACCTGCATGTCGAGGTCGCGCTTTTGCAGCCAAACCCAGTTGGCGGGCTCGAACCAATCCTCGAGCTTCAACTGGTCCCCTTCGACGCGCGCGCCAATCAGGCCATTGCCGTAAACCTGGTTGGCGGGGTCATACCGGCCGTCCCCCGTAGGCGCCCACGCCGTTCCGCTCGAATCGATGGCCGCGCCGCTCCGGCCCCACAATCCGCCACTCTTTGGATGGAAGGTCATTACCTTCTTCTCGGGATCCTTGAGATTGACCGCCCACATCTGATTGGGATTGCCGGCGCAACCTTGAGAAGTAGTCGTAAAGA
>Ga0302324_100025979_pt1 | contig 11211 bp, 14 predicted proteins | sample Palsa_T0_1_FD_201949 | JGI IMG/M metagenome (GOLD analysis project Ga0302324, IMG submission 201949) | Peat permafrost microbial communities from Stordalen Mire near Abisko, Sweden - Palsa_T0_1 | ecosystem: Environmental > Terrestrial > Soil > Palsa > Peat permafrost | place: Sweden: Abisko... | reverse complement strand
CGAGCTTCTCGCCCTGCTCGTTGGTGATCGAGATCACCACGCAGTACTCGCTCTCGCTGCGGCTCGGATGCGCGATGGTCCCTTCGAGGCGCATCGCCGAGTGTCCCGCGGCTTGCGGCTCGGCGTTGTTACCGACGTTGAATCGAAGGTGATGCTGGCACCCAGGGCAGATGTTGGCGCTCTGCAGAACAGTCGCCTTGCAATGCGGACATGTTCGCGTCGCGCCAAGCGCGCCTGGACGAACTACGCTCATCAGGACCCGGTGGCAGTGCCCAGCTTCTTCAGCTTCTCGTCATCCCAGCCGAACTCCACGTGCCCGCGCATGCGCGAGCCGGCGGCCACGGTGATCGAGCCGGCTTTGACGTCGCCGACGATCACTCCACCCTCGAGGACGTCGACCCGTTTGGCCGATTCGATGTTGCCCTGCAGCTCTCCGCCGACCACGACTACGGCGGCGAGGACTTGACCGGTCAGATGGGCACCCGGCTCGATGTTGAAGTTGCCGTCGATGCGCACGTCGCCCTTGAAGCGTCCCGCCATGCGCACATTGCCCGATCCCTCGATCTTGCCCTCGATGGTCAGGTTGGCCGCGATGACGGACTCGCCGCCCTCTCCGCGAGGGGCGGGCCGGCGCGGCGCTGCGGCCAGGGCCGCATCGCTCGAAATCCGCTCGTTCGGCGCCGGACGCTCCGCGACGGGAGCCGGCGGCGGCGGCGCATTCACACCCGCGGGGACGGGCGTCAAGGGTTCTTTACGGCCCGTCGTCGGAGCAGGACCGGGCGTGGGTTTCTCGTTCCAAAGTGCCATATCAGACTCTCCCGCAATTGAGGACCACAAGCGTACACGCTAACGCTTGATTATGTCACCGGAACAAACGTCCGAGATTAGAGACGTGCCGCACAGTTTGCAGGGCTCCCTTACCCCGTCCTACGGCGAGCTGAGGCAAGTTCGCGCTGGGACTATAATGAGCCGCAAAAAAGGGGCCTATGTTGTTTGAAACCATCGACCGTTTGAAGCCGGATCAGATCCTGGGGCTCATGGCGCAGTTTCGCGCCGATCCCTTCCCGCAAAAAGTCGACCTCGGCGTCGGCGTCTACCGGGATCCGAGCGGCAACACGCCGGTGCTCGAGTGCGTGCGCCGCGCCGAACAGCTGGTGCTTGCCGCGCAGTCGACCAAGTCCTACGTGGCGGCCGCGGGCCGCGAGGAATACAACACCGCCGTCGAGGCCCTGGTGCTGGGGCCGGCGCATCCGGCGCGCAGCGCGCGCCGCATACGGACCGCACAAACTCCCGGGGGCTGCGGCGCGCTGCGCGTGGGCGCCGAGCTCATTCGCGCCATTGCGCCCACCGCCGTGGTGCATCTGGGCGACCCCACCTGGGGCAACCACGCACCGCTCCTCGGCGGCTGCGGATTGAGGCTCGAGCGTTATCCTTACTATGACGCCGCCGCCCACCGCCTGCTGTTCGAATCGATGCTCGCCCGATTGGAGCAGGCGCGCGCGGGTGATGTGGTGCTGGTGCATGCCTCATGTCACAACCCGTGCGGAGCCGACTTGTCGCTCGGGGAGTGGCGCACGCTCGCGGAGTTGCTGGCGCGCAAGCGTCTCCTGCCGTTCATCGACTTGGCTTACCAAGGATTCGGTACGGACCTCGAGGAGGACGTCGCGGGATTGCGTCTCGTGACCGCGGCTCTCCCGGAGGCCATGATCGCCGTCTCGCATTCCAAGAATCTCGGCCTGTACCGCGAGCGCGTCGGCGCGATCATCACGGTGAGCGAGAGCGAGTCGCGCGCCGACGCGGTTCAGAGCCACGTCCTGCAGATCGCCCGCAGTATCTATTCGATGCCGCCGGATCACGGCGCGGCAATAGCCGCCCGCATTTTCGGCGATGCAGCGCTGAGGCAGGCGTGGCTCGCGGAGCTCGCGACCATGCGCGAGCGGATGCGGGAAATGCGCGCGCTGTTGGCGGGACATCTGCGCGAGTCGACGCGCGGCAACTCATTCGATTTCATCGAAACGCAGCACGGGATGTTCTCGCTCCTCGGCGTTCCGAGCTCGACGGTGGAGGCGCTGCGAACCGAGCATCACATTTACATGACGTCGGATAGCCGCATCAATCTCGCCGGCATCATGCCGCACAACGTCGCGTACGTAGCGGCGGCCATCGCCGCGCAACGCTGACCATCAATCGCCGAGCGCGGCGCCCAACGCTTTAACTTCCAGCGCGGATTCACGCATCACGGTCACGATGCGCGCCTCGTGCAGGCCGAGGCGCTCGCTCGACGGCAAACCCTCGAGTGCCTGGACGACGTCGGGCTCGCTCGGAGAATGCCGTGACATCACTATCGCGACCGCCAGCACATCGCTCAGGTCCGCCTGTTCCGGTTCCTGCCGGCCGAGTTCTTCCTGCTCGCCCACCGCCTGCGCCATGCTCTCGGGAAATTCCCAGTTCTCCAGGATCGCCTTGCCGATCGAGGCGTGCCATTCAGCCACGATCTGCTCGATCATTCCGCCGCTGGTGAAAAGCTCCGGATGCGCCACCGCCCGGGTGAGCACATAAAGCTTGCCGATGCCGTGCATCATGCCGACGAGCAGGGCCTCGTCGGGATTCACCCGGGTGCAGTTGCGGGCGAGGACGAACGAGAGGGCGGCGACCGCCGTGCTCTCTCTCCATAGCTGCTTCAGCTGATCCTCGAGCCCCGACAACTTGTTGCTCTTGCGGATCTGCGCCATCGCGAAAGAGATCGAGGCGCTGCGCACCATGTTGTGGCCGATTCGATTTATCGCGGTCCGCAAGTCATTGACGGGCTTACCGCTCCGATTGAGGGAGGCGGAATTGGCAATGCGCAGCAGGCGCGCCGTGAGGGCAGGTTCCGACCCCACCACGCGCACCACTTGGTCTACCGAGGATTTGGGGTCGGACAATATGCGCCGCACCCGCACGGCGATCTCGGGGAAGGAAGGCAGATCCACTTTGCCGGTCGACAGCTCGCTGGCGAGCGAGCGGATGAATGCGAACGCATCCTGCGAATTCTGCGGAGGCAACGATGTTTGCGCTGAAACGGTCAATTTCGCTCTCGCACGAAAAACAGCGCGGGCACCGGGGGCGATGCACGCTTCTCACGAAATCGGCCGGCAAGCCCCATACTTGAGCGCAGCGGGAGTGTCTGTTCGCCGCCAGGCGGCCAGATGAGAGAGCATGGCCGGCGGCCGGGGGCCGGCCAGGAGCCCTTAGCGGGCGGCGGGCAGGCGGCTGGTGAAGCGCTGGTGCACCTCACCGTTGAGGGATCGCTCCGTGTAGCGGCCCTTGCAGTAGGTCGAAAGAACCTTGCGCCAGAACACCACGGCGTCGGGATTACGCTGATATTCGACGATTTCCCAGTCGCCCGCGAATCGATCGAATATGAGCTTGGCCGCGTCTCGGCCAATGCCTGCGCGACGGTACGGCTTGCGGACGAAGAACTCCGACATATGGTAATTGACGGGGGTCTCGCCGGCTGCGGCGACCCGGGGCCGGCTGACGAGCGCAAAGCCCACCGAATCAGCCCCCTTGGAGATCACCAGGGGGTGGGAATGATCGTTCGAGAACCAGTTCGCGAAAATCTCGTCTTGGTGCGAATTGCTTGCACCGAGCACCGAGAACAGTCCGGTATTTAGGTCCGCCAACGCATCGAGATACTCAGGATAGATCTCCTGGATCCATTGGCGATCCTTCTTGGAGTGCCTGCAGTCGCGAATGCTGACGAGCAAGGAAGCCGCTATCCTGCCAGACTTCTAGACACTGCCCGAGCGAACGCGCCACGTCGGCCGTCCGCCCGGGCATGGATCAGCTGTCGAAGCAGATTACTTCGGAGCTGAAGCCGCGGACGCAGCGGACTGTGCCGCATCGGCGGCAGCGCTGGCAGCGGCAGCCGAATCAGCGGCAGCCGAAGCGGCCGAATCAGGAGCTGGCGTAGCGGCAGGCGGCGGAGTCGTATCGGTCGTCGGCGCAGGAGCCTCGGTCTTGCTACCGCAGGCACTCAGCACGAGCGCAGCGACAAAAGCGCTTAAAGCAAGTTTGGATTTCATCTATCGATACCCCAGGAATTTGATGATAACGTTTTAGGCAAGCGTGTTGTCTTGGGCTTCCACCCAAATGTCGGGGCCGATTTTAGAGGGTTTCGGCTGACTTTCATATCACTTTCGCGATCATGGAGCGCCTTTAACGTGCACGAGCCAGGTCTTGACGAGCTTTATGCGGAGCATTTGCGGACCTCGGCGAGGCGCACCGATGCCGCGCTCGCGGCGACTGGATTCGACGCGCTGGTGATTCACGCCGGCGTCCCGCCCATGCTGTTCCTCGACGATCAAGCCTACCCGTATAAGGTTAATCCACATTTCAAGGCCTGGGTACCGATCACCGACAACCCCGGCTGCATCCTGATTTACGTCCCGGGCCGCGCGCCGCTCGTGTTGTTTCATCGCCCGGATGATTACTGGCACAAGCCGGCAAGCGTGCCTCGCGAGGCCTGGAGCCGGCACGTCGAGATCATTGCCATGGCGGACCCCGCGCAGGGCGCGGCGCACTGGACGGGTCTCGGCCGCGTCGCTTTCATCGGTCCGAGTGAGGCATTTCCCGGCGCCGCGGAGGGCACCCTCAACAACCCCGAGCTGCTTAAGAAGCTGCACTACGACCGGGCTGTGAAAACCCCCTACGAGCTCGAATGCATGCGGCGCGCGAATGCGCTCGGCGCGCGCGGACATCGCGCGGCCCTGGCGGCGTTCCTCGACGGGGCATCCGAATACGAGACTCAGATGCGCTACCTCGAGGCCTGCGAGCAGCGCGAAGAGGAGATGCCCTACAACAATATCGTCGCCTATAACGAGAATGCGGCGGTGCTGCATTATCAGCATCTCGAGCGCCGGCCGCCCGAATCGCGGCGCTCGTTTCTCATCGACGCGGGCGCGCAATTCCGGGGCTACGCGGCCGACATCACGCGCACTTATGCCGCGGGCTCCGGACCTTTCTCCGATCTGATCGCGGCGCTCAACACCGCGCAGCTGCGCATGTGCGACGAGATCGTGACGGGCCGCGACTACCGGCAGGTGCATCTCTCGGCGCATCGTCTCGTCGGGGATGTACTCGAGCAAATCGGCTTGACCACGCTCGAGAGCCAAGCGGCGCTCGAGACCGGCGTCACCGGAGTGTTCTTTCCGCACGGCATCGGCCACTTGCTGGGACTGCAAGTGCACGACGTCGGCGGCGTGATGGGCGACTCGAAAGGCGCGGAACGCTCGCGGCCCGAGGGGCATCCGTACCTTCGGCTCACGCGAATGCTCGAGCCGGGTGTCGTGGTGACGGTCGAGCCCGGCATCTATTTCATCGACTCATTGCTGAAGGCCGCTCGCGCCGACGCGCGCGGCAGCCACATCGACTGGAATATGGTGGAGCGACTGCGGCCCTACGGCGGCATTCGCATCGAGGACAATGTCGTGACCACCGACAACGTCCCGGAAAACATGACCCGCGACGCTTTCGCCGGGCTCGCCGCGGCCGCCTGACCGGGCGACCTTCGCCGGCGGAGCCCGTCGATCAGGCCGCTTTGGCCTTGCGGCGCTTGGGAGCTGCCGCCTCGTCCGCAGCCTTGGCTTCGGGCGCCGACTTCTTCGGTCGCTTGGCCTTGCCCTTCTTGCCGTCGGCGCCCTTCTCCGCCTCGGCCTTGACCTCCTCGACGAGCTGCATCAGCGCCATATCCGCCGAGTCGCCCGGACGCGGCTCCATCTTGAGGATACGCGTGTAGCCGCCCGCTCGCGCCTTGAAGCGCGGCCCGAGATCATCGAACAGCTTCTCCACCACGGCGACATCGCGCAAGCGCGCGAAGGCGAGGCGCCGCTTCGCGACGGAATCGATCTTCGCGAGCGTGATCAGAGGCTCAACTACACGGCGCAGCTCTTTCGCCTTTGGAACGGTCGTGCGGATGGTCTCGTGGCGCAGGAGCGAGGTCGCCATATTGCGCAACAACGCGTGGCGATGAGAGGAGTTGCGCGAGAGCTGACGCCCGCTGTTTCTGTGACGCATGTGTGAAAAGCCCTACTGTAAAGATCTCGCCCGCGTAGCCGTCTGCGCTTCAGATACCGTCGCGATCGTCGTCGCGCTTCAACCCCGGCGGCGGCCAGTTGTCGATGCGCATGCCGAGCGTCAGGCCGTGGCTCTCCAGAACTTCCTTGATCTCGGTGAGCGACTTCTTGCCGAGGTTGGGAGTGCGCAGCAGCTCCACTTCCGTCCGCTGCACGAGATCGCCGATGTAATGGATGTTCTCCGCCTTCAGGCAGTTGGCACTACGCACGGTGAGCTCGAGCTCATCGACGGGCCGCAGCAAGATGGGATCGAACTGGGTCTCGGTGGCCTTGGCGGTCGAATCGTCCTGGCCTTGCAGATCGACGAACACGGACAGCTGATCCTTGAGGATGCCGCCGGCGCGGCGAATCGCCTCTTCCGGATCGATGGTGCCGTTGGTCTCGATGTCGAGGATCAGCTTATCCAAGTCGGTGCGCTGCTCGACGCGCGCGCTCTCGACGTTGTAGGTGACCTTGCGCACCGGACTGAAGGAGGCGTCGAGCTGCAAGCGGCCGATGGCGCGCGTCTGGTCCTCGAAGGCCATGCGCTGGGCGGCCGGCCGATAGCCGCGGCCGCGCTCCACCTTGAGCGACATGGACAACTCACCCGCCTTGGTCAGGTTCGCGATCACGAGCTCCGGATTCAGGATCTCGATGTCATGGTCGCCTGCGATGTCGCCGGCGGTCACGGGGCCCGGGCCCTTCTTGTGCAGGCGCACTTCGGCCACTTCACGCGTGTGCATGCGGATGGCCACGGCCTTGAGATTCAGCAGAATGTCGACCACGTCTTCCTGTACGCCCTCGATCGCGGTGTACTCGTGGAGCACGCCCTCGATCTCGATCTCGGTGATCGCCGCACCCGGCAAGGACGACAGCAGCACCCGGCGCAAGGCGTTGCCCAGGGTGTGTCCGAAGCCGCGCTCGAACGGCTCGATCACGATCCGCGCATGGCGCGTCGACACGGGCTGCACCTTGACCACTCGGGGCTTCAAAAACTCAGTTATGGATCCCTGCATGGAATACCTCGTTAAAGACTTCGGACACTGCGCAGCACGGGCTGCGATGCCGCCGGCTGGGCGGCTAAGGATGCGTTACTTGGAATACAACTCGACGACCAAGCTCTCATTGATGTCGGGCAGGATCTCCTGCCGCTCCGGCACCGTCTTCAAAAGACCCGAGAACTTCTTGTCGTCCACTTCGACCCAATCCGGGAAGCCCACCTGGGCCGCCATCGCGAGGGCTGCCGCTACGCGAGTCTGCTTCTTGGCTTTCTCGCGCAGCGTGACCACGTCGCCGGCCTTGCACTGATAGGAGGCGATGTTGACCAGCTTGTCGTTCACGGTCACGGCCTTGTGGCTCACCAACTGGCGCGCCTCGGCACGCGTCACGGCAAAGCCCATCCGGTAGACCACGTTGTCCAGGCGAGATTCCAAAAATTGCAGCAACGTCTCGCCGGTCGCGCCGGGACGGCCCGCGGCCTTCTGGTAGTAGTTGCGGAACTGGCGCTCGAGCACGCCGTACATGCGGCGCAGCTTCTGCTTCTCGCGCAGCTGCAGGCCGTACTCGGACAAGCGCTGCTTGCGCTCGCTCTTCACACCGCCCGGCGGCACCTCGAGCTTGCACTTCGATTCGAGCGGCTTGGTGCCGCTCTTCAGAAACAGGTCGGTCCCCTCGCGTCGGGAGAGCTTGCATTTCGGACCGGTGTACTTTGCCATGGCGAACCTTGATCTGATCTATTTGAGCGAATCGAGCCTGAGAAAGGACTGCTTAGACGCGGCGCTTCTTGGGCGGCCGACAGCCGTTATGGGGGATCGGCGTGACGTCTTCAATGTTGGTGATCTTCAGCCCGCAGCCGTTCAGCGCACGCACCGCCGATTCGCGTCCCGGCCCGGGTCCCATCACGCGCACTTCCACGTTCTTCACCCCGTGCTCCTGCGCCGCAACACCGGCGCGCTCGGCCGCAACCTGCGCCGCGAACGGAGTCGACTTGCGCGAGCCGCGGAAGCCGCAGCCGCCCGAGGTCGCCCAGGACAGCGTGTTGCCCTGCCGGTCGGTGATGGTGATGATGGTGTTGTTGAACGAGGCATGCACGTGCGCGATCGCGTCCAGGACGTTCTTGCGCGCCTTCTTGCGGGCAGGCTTTGCGGCGCCGCCGCCGGCCTGGTTCTGCGCATTACCTTGTTTCTGATCAGCCATAGTGTTGCGTTCCTATTTGCACGCGAATTGCCGGGGGCGCCATTGCCCGGGGCATGATTGCCCGCACTGCGGGCAATGAGTTAAATCCTGTCGCGCCCGGCCTTAAACCTTGCCCGGCGGTGCGTTCATCTTCACCGCCTGCTTGCGCGGTCCCTTGCGGGTGCGGGCATTGGTGCGGGTCCGCTGGCCGCGCATCGGCAAGCCCTTGCGATGGCGAATGCCGCGATAGCATCCGAGGTCCATCAAACGCTTGATATTCATGGACACTTCGCGGCGCAGATCGCCCTCCACCGCGAATTTCGCGACCTGGGAGCGAAGTGCCGCCACTTCCGCATCCGTCAGATCCTTCACCTTGACATCGTGCTTCACGCCCGCCGCATCGGCGATGCGGACTGCACGGCTCTTGCCAACGCCGTAAATGTGAGTCAACCCGATGACGACGTGCTTGTTCATCGGTATGTTGATACCAGCGATACGCGCCATCAAAATTCCCCTATTCCGCGCTCGTGCGGACGGTGGTAGCGTCCGCGAAAAAGCAGAGAAGTATAACGAAAAATGCTCTGGTGATCAATGTAAACGGCCATGAGGTGTTATCAGCCCTGACGCTGCTTGTGGCGGGCATCAGATGAGCAGATGACATAGACGATGCCGCGCCGCCGCACGATTTTGCAGTTCTTGCAGATCTTCTTGACCGACGGACGAACTTTCATTTCTTACCCCCAATGCCTCGCAAACTGGATTTCTTCAGAAGCCCCTCGTACTGATGCGACATCACGTGGGACTTGGCCTGGGCGACGAAGTCCATGACACCGACCACGATGATCAGGAGGGATGTGCCGCCGAACTGAAACGGGATCGATGGATTCAGCATGCGCGCGATTTCGGGCAGCACGCAGACGGCCATGATGTAGAGGCCGCCCCAGAGCGTCAGCCGGGTCAAGACCTTGTCGAGGTAGTCGCCGGTCTGCTGGCCCGGGCGGATGCCCGGAATGAAGGCGCCGGCCTTCTTCAGATTCTCCGCCGTATCGCGCGCGTCATAGACGAGCGCCACATAGAAGAATGCGAAGCCGATGATGAGCAGGGCGAACAGGATGACGTGCAGCGGCTGCCCGTAATTGAGGATCGCGGCAATTTTCTGCAGGGTGCGCTGAAGCGCGTTCGGATTCGGGCTGTTGCCGAAGAACTGCGCGAGAGTCGCCGGGAATACCAGCAAGCTCGAGGCGAAGATCGGCGGAATGACGCCTGCCATGTTGAGCTTGAACGGCAGGTGCGTGCTCTGCCCCTGCATCATGCGCCGCCCGACCTGGCGCTTCGCGTAATTCACCTGAATCTTGCGCTGCGCCGTCTCGACGAATACGCAGAAAAAGGTCACCCCGATCACCACGACGAGAATCAGCAGCACGATCAGCGGGTTCATTTCGCCAGAACGGACCATTTCGAGGGTGTTGCCGATGGCGCGCGGCAGTCCCGCGACGATACCGGCGACGATGATCATGGTGATGCCGTTGCCGATGCCGCGCTCGGTGATCTGTTCACCGAGCCACATCACGAACATGGTCCCGGTCGTGATCGAGACGGTGGCAATGAACAGGAATTGCGGGCCGGGGTTGGGCACCAAATTGTTGCCCGCGTTCTGGATGGCGAGCGCGGCTCCGAAACCCTGGAATGCAGCGAGCGCCACCGTGCCGTAGCGCGTGTACTGCATCAATTTGCGCCGGCCGGACTCGCCGTCCTTGCGAATTTGGTTCCACGGCGCATACACCATGGAGGCCATTTGCACGATGATCGAGGCCGTGATGTAGGGCATCACGTTCAGCGCGAAGATGCTGAAGCGCTGCAGTGCGCCGCCCGAGAACATGTTGAACATGCCGAGGAGCGTGCCCTGCTGTCCCGAGAAGAACTGCGCGAATTTGGCGGCATCGATCCCGGGGACGGGGATGAACGTGCCGACGCGATATACCACCAGCGCGCCCAGCAGGAACCACAGGCGATTGCGCATCTCCTGGAAGCGGGTCATGTCCCCTAAGGCAGTGGCGGCGCTCGCGCTCGATGTGGCCATATCGGCTCTCAGACCTCGAAGCGGCCGCCGGCCGACTCGACCGCGCTCTTCGCGCCCTTGGTCGCCGCGATCGCCTTGTCCTTGATGACGAAGGCCTTGCTGACCGTGCCCGAAAGAATGATTTTCACCCGCTCGGTGTATTCAGGCACCAGATTCGCCTCGACGAGCCCGGCCAGGGTGACCTCGCTCGCCGCAACGCGCATCAGGTCGCTCAACGTGAGCTCGGCGCGGCTCGCCTTCATGGCGGAGCGGAAGCCCGTCTTCGGCAAGCGCCGCTGGAGCGGCATCTGGCCGCCCTCGAACCCGACTTTGTGATAGCCGCCCTTACGGGCGCGCTGGCCCTTGACACCGCGTCCGCAGGTCTTGCCCTGCCCCGCGGAAGCGCCGCGCCCGACCCGCAGATGCGGCTTCTTGGCGCCGGTTGCCGGCTTGATGGTGTTTAAGCGCATAGTCATTACTCTTACCTTGAGCCTTAAGCTCGCTTCTTCGCCGGGCGGCGCGCCGCGCCGGAGGCTTTCGCTCCGTCGGCGGACTCGATTCGCAGCATGTGGCTCGCGGCGCCGATCATGCCGCGGTTCGAGGGCGTATCCGCCACGACGACGCTGTGACCGATGCGGCGCAGGCCAAGCCCGCGCGCGGAGGCGCGGATGTTCGCGAGCTGCCCCGCCATGCTCCTGATCAATGTGACTTTGACTGATTTGTCGCTCATATACTTCAGCCCACGATTTCCTCGACACTCTTGCCGCGCTTGGCGGCAATGTCGTCCGGGGTGCGGAGCTTGCCGAGCGCGTCCATGGTCGCCCGCACCACGTTGATGGGGTTGCGCGACCCGTAGCTCTTGGCGAGCACGTTGCGCACGCC
>Ga0302324_100025978_pt1 | contig 11211 bp, 11 predicted proteins | sample Palsa_T0_1_FD_201949 | JGI IMG/M metagenome (GOLD analysis project Ga0302324, IMG submission 201949) | Peat permafrost microbial communities from Stordalen Mire near Abisko, Sweden - Palsa_T0_1 | ecosystem: Environmental > Terrestrial > Soil > Palsa > Peat permafrost | place: Sweden: Abisko... | reverse complement strand
TCTGTTGATTCTTGTCGGTTTTGATGTAGCCGCGATCGAGCTCGACCTTGGTGTTTTCGAGGCCGATTCTATCGGTGTTGGCCTTGCGGCCCACGGCGATCAGGAGCTTCTCCACTTCGAGCTCTTCTTCCTTGCCGTCTTTAGTCGTGAGGGTGAGCTTCACGCTGGTACCGGTCTTGCGAATATTCCCGGCCTTGGCGCCGGTTTCCACGCGAATCTTCTGCTTGCGGAAATTGCGTTCGAGCTCCTTGGAGATATCTTCGTCTTCCACCGGCACAATGCGCGGCAGCATCTCGATGACCGTCACATCGGTACCGAAGCGCTTGAAAATCGAGGCGAATTCCACCCCCACCGCGCCCGCTCCGATGATCGCCAAGCTCTTGGGGACCGCCGTGAGGTTGAGGATTTCGATGTTGGTGAGGATGAACTCGGCGTCGGGCTCCATTCCGGGGAGCATGCGGGCTTCCGACCCGGTGGCGATGATAATGTTCTTGGCTTCCAGGGTCTGGACGCCGGAATCGGACTTCACTTCCACTTTGCCGCCGCCCTTGAGGGTGGCATAGCCGGTAATGCGCTCCACTTTGGCGCGCTTGAGGAGCATCTCGACACCCTTGGAATGCTTGGTGACGATGCCGTCCTTGCGGTCTTTCACTTTGGGGTAATCCAGCTTGGGATTCTCGCACTGGATGCCCTCCAGATCGGCATGCACGAAGCGCTGCCAGACATCGGCAGTCTGCAGGAGGGACTTGGTGGGGATGCAGCCTACCAAAAGGCAGGTGCCGCCCAATCTGGCCTGTTTCTCGACGAGGGCCGTTTTCAATCCGTACTGGCCGGCGCGTATGGCTGCGGAGTAGCCGCCGGGACCACTCCCGATCACTATGAGGTCGTAAGGCACTTTTTTCATTCTACCTATGTCACCGGCTGGCGCGCCGGTGCGTCTACCATAAAGACATGAAAAGGCTGATACCTATTCTGATGCTGGGGGCGGGGCTGGGATTCGCGCAGACATCCGCACCCGCTCAGAAGAAGGCGCCGACCATGGTGGACGGTCGGTGGCCTATCCAGAGTTTGAAAGTGGTGGGCAATCACAACTACAGCGCGCAGCAAGTTTTGACGATCGCGGGGCTGAAGGCCGGGCAGGTGGTGGGGCGGTCGGAGTTCGACGTGGCGCGCGACCGGATACTGGCCGCTGGCGCATTCGACACGGTGAGCTACTCGTTTGCCCCGGAGGTGGGGACAAAAGGGTTCGTCGCCACGTTTCAGGTGACCGAAATCGAGCAGGTATACCCCGTGCGCTTCGACGATCTGCACGTTTCGGAGCGAGATTTGATTGCTACCCTAAAGGCCAAGGACCCGATATTCGCGGACGGCAAACTGCCCGCATCGCAGCCGGTGTTCGCGCGTTATCAGAAATGGGTGCAGGAGTATCTGGCGGCGAAGGGAATTACCGAGAAGATCATCGGCGGTGTGATTCCGGACCGTCCTGGGGAATACGTCATTAGCTTCCATCCCGATCGTCCCCTGCCGGCCGTGGCGCTAATTTTTTTCAAGGGCAACGTGGCGGTACCGGCGGCGAAATTACAGGATGCGATCCAGCCGGCCGTGGGCATGCCTTTCACGGAGGATCGTTTTCGCGAGGCGCTCAACGCGTCGGTGCGGGCGATTTACGAGGCGCGTGGGCGGGTGCGGGTTTCCTTCCCTTCGATCAAGACGGCGCCTAACAAGGACGTCACAGGGTTGGATGTGACTGTAACGGTGGATGATGGCGAAGTGTACAAGCTGGGAAAAGTGAATATCGACGGGCCCACTCCCTTGAAACAGGAAGAACTGCTGCACGAGGGGGATTTCAAGACCGATGACGTGGCCAATTTCGACAAGGTGAACGAGGGCATCGACCGCATCAAGAAGGCTCTCAAACATGCGGGATACATGAATGGCGACGTGACGATGCGGCGGACGATCAACGATGATAAGCGGATTGTCGATCTGACCCTGTGGGTGGAAGGGGGTACGCAGTTCACCATGCGGAAATTGACGATTGTGGGGCTCGATCTGGAGGCCGAGGCGGAAATCAATCGCATTTGGACGATGAAGCCCGGTAAGCCGTTCAATCCGGATTATCCCGATTTGTTCCTGAAGACGGTGAAGGAAGAGGGGCTGTTCGATAATCTCGGCAAGACGAAGGCCGACGTGAAGATCAACGAGCAGGAACATACCGCCGATGTGACGTTGACGTTTAACGGCGGCCCGAACGCTCCCACGGGGCGTGGTAGAGGCGGACGCGGTCGCGGCGGAGATCAGTGGGCCTCGAAATAATGTTCACCACAGAGACACAGAGTCACGGAGAAGGCAAAACGACAAAGGCAAGACTTGAGATCGCGGAGTCTGCGGAGACCACGGAGACTAATCGCCCCTGTCCCGCGGTGGACCCGCCGCCGGGAGCGGTGTTCGCGAAAATCGAAGAGCAAATTGAGCGGACCATTCACCTGATAGGGCTCATTCCCGACGCTGACTGGACACCACCGATTCCGGGGGCCTGGTCTTTCGCGGAGTTACTCGGGCATTTACTGGGGCTCATCATTCCCGCCGTAGCGCAACGACGGGATCTATGATCGAGGACGTACTGCAATTTGCGGGCATCGAAGGCTTTTTGCAGCGGTTGCGGGAAGAGGCCCCGGAAGGGTCGGGACAGAGAACCCGGACAGAGCATGGCCGACCGTAGACCCGTCGTAGCTGAGCTAGACCCCGGTGCAGGGAAAACGGCTTTTAAGATCTCTGAATCCATGACAAGCGGCCTGACCAGGACGTCCTCGCACTATGTGCAGAAAGTTACACAAGAAATACCTTGATTATTTTATTGTTTCAGATATTATAGTCTCAATATATAGAATGCAATTGACGCGGCCCTCACAATGGACAAGACCGTTAGAAGAATCGAGCAAATCACGAATGTTGCGGTAATCGTGGCGTTTTTCATATTTGCCGGCGTCCTGGGGGCCCGGTTATATCAAGGGCGCCACCCGGCGGGACCTTCAGTAGGTGACGTGCTTCCTGCGCTTTCTGGATATAGCTGGCAAAGCAGTTCACGCACGATCATCCTTGTCCTTCGAAAGGGATGCCATTTCTGCGACGACAGCATGCCTTTCTATAGGAAGCTATATCAACAGACACAAACCGGCCATATTTCTGCGAAAATGGTTGCTGTTTTTCCCGATAGTGCCGATGACGTGGGTGAGGTTCTCCGCACACAGAGCCTCCCGATTGCCGCAATCTCTCGAGTTAGTCCCGCTACTGTGAAGGTCGTCGGAACCCCCACATTGATTCTTGTCGACAAGAATCGCAGGGTCGAGCAGGCCTGGGTGGGGCAGCAAAATTCCGCCGGTGAAAACAGCATCCTGAAAGAGCTGGGTGGACGTTAAGCGAGTTGGCGCACCCCGGCGCTCCACTGCTGCACCCTACCGTGGCGCACCGGACGGATGAGTTTAGCTGGGCCAAGAAGCAGTAAGGAAACCAAAAGAAAGGAGGACGCGTTCATGAAGATCGCAAGAAATCTCGCCATCATCGGACTGTTGTTGCTTGGCGTACTCGCGTTTCCCGGTGTCCAGGCAAGCGCCGCCACGTGTGGTTCTTGCACTGGGTGCAGCAGTTGCTCTTCGTATCAGTGCGGTTTGCTGTGGATAAGAACGTGCTGCTGGTGCATCGCGAGTCAATAGGCCACGCCTGGAGAGCGGCGAGTGAGGCCGGCAGGTCAACCGGCCTGTCGGGGTCAGGTAGTCGATGACGAGCGCGTCCGCCCGGGTCTCGATGTACGGGGATGAGTCGCATCCTCGGCATCTTAACCTCGGCTGGCACGGAGTCGCGCAGAGACGCCCGGCTCAGAGCCGCGCGGCAAGCTCTGCGACAAGTGCGAATTAGCTGGGCGCGCTGGGACGAGGCTCTGATAGGGGAGAGAAAATACTCTCCTACTTGTGGCAGGAGTCGAAAGACTAACAGAAAGGAGGAAACGGTGTGAAGATCGCAAGGAATCTTGCCTTGATTGGGCTCATGGCCCTGGGGCTCCTGGCTGTGCCAACAGCTCAGGCGGGCAACGGAACTTGTGGCGCTTGTTCGGGTTGCTCTAAATGCAACACATACGCCTGCGGGATTCTGTGGCTAGCGTTGTGCTGCCAGTGCGCCAACTCAAGCTAGCCTGATCCAACCGGAGGGCGGCGCCACTACGTCCCGGTTTTCCTTGCACAGATGGCAACCGTGGTGCCGCCTGATTTCAATATAGGCGAGTCGATAGCTCGCATGATTTGTTCGTGGATGCAGTGTTTATTTTGCCTCGGGTGTGCTTTCTGGTCGGATCCTTCGGGGGGCGCACCCAGTAAGATTAAGGGTTATTCCGGTAAGTCCGGCTGCCGGGGGGCCGCGAGCTCTGAGAGAGATGAGGATATTCTGGAAGGGTGCGGTTGCAGTTGTTCTGGTGTACAGTCTGAGTTTGGCGGCTGTCCACGCATATGTTGCTAGATATAGCCGCGACGATTGCTTTTGTTCGCTGGGCTCATCTCATAAGACGAACTGGTGCGGCCTGCTGCTGTACCGGACTTGTTGTAGTTGTGAGGGGCCGGACTCCGGTGCGCCGCGCGGTCGGAGGTAGCTGCTCCTCGCTCCACCTAGGGAGATTGCCTGGATGTTGGCATCTAACGATCTAGCTCAAGCGGTGCGAACGTTGTGGCGGCGCCCCACGCAGTCGGCGATCGTCATATCGATCATTGCCGCGGGCGTGGGCGCGAGTAGCGCCTTCTATTCGGTGAGCGATTCGTTGTTGCTCCGTCCGCTGCCTTTCGACAACGCCGAGCGGCTGTTGAGTATTGAGAAACAAGAGGTCCTCAGCCACGCCCGAATGCTGACTTCCCGTCAGGACCTGAACGCACTGCGCGAAACAAGTGAAACGCTGGAAGACGTGGCGGTTTTCCAGCTTGCTATGGGCAGCATCACGGCCGGTGGAACACAGATCGCGGCCGAGGGAATCTCGGTGGACTACCGTTTCCTTCCATTGCTAAACGTATCGCCAGCGCTCGGCAGGGGCTTCTTGGCCGAGGACGAACAGCCCGGCGCTCCCTGTGGGATGATTCTGGGCGATGCTTTCTGGCGGCATCACTTCGCCGCAGATCCGTCCATCCTGGGCAAGACGGTCCCGGTCCAGACACTCCAACTGCGAAACAAACTCTGCGCCGTTATAGGGGTCATGCCGCGCTCTTTCTACTTTCCATTTGCGGAGCTGACATCGCCACAAGAGGACTTCCTGCTCCCCCTGTCCGCCAGCCCGGCAGCGCTACGCTATGGCGACAAATACGGCATTGCCCGGTTGCGGCCGGATGTCGGCCTCCGTCAGGCTCAAGCCGAAGCCTTCGCGATCGCCGGCAGCCTCAATGGAGGTGCGGGGAGGCCGGATAACCGGACCACCTTCGTCCTGCGCCGTTATCGCGAGGCTGTGGTGGAGGAATACGTTCCGATGCTGGCGCTGCTGGGCGCCGTGCTGGTTTGCGTTCTCGCGCTGGTCTCGATAAACATTGCCGGCCTCCTGCTGGTGGAAACAACCAGAAACACCAAAGATCTTGCGATCCGTGTCGCACTGGGCGGATCGAAATGGCAGAGCGTGCGCATGGTCGCGTATCGTGTAATGCTGCTTGCTTTGTGTGGAGGGGTGGCCAGCCTGGCGCTGGCGTGGGCACTCGTCCGGGTCGTGTGCGGACTTCTTCCCGCCGGGTTCCCCAGCGCCGACCAGATATCCCTTAGCCCGCGTGTGGTTTGCTTCGCCTTCGGCGTTGCGCTCGGAACTGGAGTTCTTGCGGGGTTCTGGCCAGTTGTGACCGCCGCGCGAAAACTACACCGGCTCTCGCCCGGCGGACAGAGCCGCGCCGGGAGACTTCGCGCCGTGTCAAGATTCCAGGTCGCTCTAGTGGTGATGCAACTGGCCTTGTCAGGAGCATTCCTCATCGTGACGGCCTTGTTGACCATGAGTCTGCACCGGCTGACGAACGTCGATTCGGGCATAAAACTGGACCATCGGCTGACGGTTGTGTTGAGACCAGCCGACACTGGCTTGAGACCGGCGGACCTGGATGTGCTCCTAGAGGAGATCGACCGGAAATTCCGGGCGGCCCCAGGCGTGGAAGAGGTTGCAATATCCTCCGGCCCACCTATGGGCACGCACGCGACCAGGTCCTTCAGTGTCAGGGATGCGGCTCGACCGCTAAAGCCAGATCAACTGGTCGCGCAAGCCAATGCCATCGACCCGAACTATTTCCGGATGCTCGGGATCGCGATGCACCGGGGACGGCCCTTTGGTAGGGGTGACCGCGCTGGAGGCAAGCCGGTTGCCATTGTCAACGAGTTGTTCACAAAGCGATTCCTGGCAGCACAGTCTCCACTGGGCGCGCAAATATGCACCCCCGATCAAGACGGTTGTCTCTGGCGCGAGATTGTGGGCGTCGTGGCCGATGCACGGGACAGCCTGCTCGACGCGCCTCCAGAACCCGCCTTCTTCGTTCCGGTTGAGCAAGCCCCGGGGGGTTTCCTGACGAGCATTGCCTTCACCCTGCACGCAGCCACGGACCCCGGCCTGCTGCGCTCAATGGTGGAGAAGCACATGTCCGAGTGGGCGCCCGGCGCCATCCTGATGACATCGTTCACGCTCGATGAGATGCGCTCGCTCCAGGCCGTCGCCCCACGCGCTCGCGTGTTGGTACTGGCAGCGATTACATTCTTGTCACTGCTGCTGGCAGCTATCGGCGTGTATGGGACGATTGCGGAGATGGTGGAGCAGCGCAGACGCGAGATTGGGATTCGAATCGCGCTGGGGGCGTCCGAGGGGATGCTCAGCCGGCTGTTCATTCGGAGAATGTTGCTCGCGCTGACGCCTGGGATCGTGATCGGCGCGGCCGTGGCTGCGATGTTGATACGTGGCGTAGCGAGCGTTCTGTTTGAAACGTCCCCGCTGGACCCCGGGGCGTACGCGGTGGCGCTGTTGGTGCTTTCGTCTACGGCTGTACTTGCCACCCTGCTGCCAGTCCGGAGCGCTTTGCGGATGAGCGCCGGTGCCCTCCTCCGCGCCGAATGAGGTTCGTCTGGAGACCGGATTCCCGTTTCCGCGCGATTCCTGTGCAATGCTGTATGCGGCGCATCCGGTCGAGCTGGCGCATTTCGCGGATTGCAGAAGCTGCCGGCGAACACCGCGTGCTCACCCGAGGAGGCGCGCGACCGAATCGAGTTTTATCGAGCGCTGATCGCGGGGGGAATTGCGGTACTGTGCGACGCCGACCTGGGTCGCAAGCTGCCGACGGTGTTCGTGGCGGAAGGTGAATCGGTGCTTACGCTACTACTCGGCAATTTAGAGCATCCGATCAATTACAAGCACCAGTTGTTTATGTACCTGAAGTTAGCGGGAATGACTGTGGGCACACCGGATTTGTATAGTCTGTGGTCGTCAGTCCTGGCGTAGTGCGACGACGGGATCGATGCGCGTGGACTTGCGCGCCGGCAGATAACAGGCAGTGAGCGCCACGGCGGCCAGCAGGAGTGGCGCCGCTAACTATAAATAGCCAAGGGCTGCGCCCTTGAAATCCTAAGGAGATGGTGTCGCGGTATCCCTACGCCTCTTTGCGGCTTGGCGACTTTGCGGGATCATCGTCTTCCAGCTCCTTCACGATCTGCGTGATACGTTCCTATGATTTGATCGGCGCACCGCGGAAGTGAAACGGAGCCGGTGTCTCGCCAATGACGTCCCTCCGTCAGGCTGATCTTCTTTTCCCGCCAAGGCGCCAAGACGCAAAGAGCGCAACCACTGCACCAGACAGATCCCGTCCAGCCGGCTACGTTACGCCAGCGTTAACGGCGCTAACCTATCTGCCAATTCTGAGAGATGAATTCTCAGACTCGCCTATGCTAGAAACTAATAGCAGAGTCGAGTCGGCCTGGGTCCAACTGGTAGTCGCGGCTACCTGCGAGAACATCGCGGCGAGCATGCGTGCTCCGGCGACGCCGCCAGCGAGGCCGAGCACCGTTCCCGGGAAAATCCGCGGCAAAGGCGGAGAATAAGTCAAGCCCTGCCCGAAGTCCGCCGGCCAGCCAATCGGGCAGTCAACGCCGCGATCGCGGCGCTCACTGGGACGACGGCGGTGTGCCAGACGAGCACATGCCAGGTTTGGAAATTGGGGCAATGCAATTCCAGCATGAGAATGCCGGCGAGCCCAGCCATCGAGCCGGCGGCGAGGCCGGCGTTTGTGGGATTGACGGCAAACCCGCGGCGCAGGATCGTCCAGCCGGCTAGGCCGGCCGGGATGGCGGTGAGCAGTCCCGCTTTGAGGCAGGCGACGCCTTGCGAGACGAAGGGCTCGGTGACGCGGTCGCGGAACAGGATGGCGAATAGAGCGGCGAGCGCCGCGCAGGCGACAGCGAGGAACGTCCCTGGCGCCGGATGCGGACGGCTTCCGGGAATCATCTCCGCGATCCACTCCGCGGCCCCCCATCCCAGCAGAATCGGCAACACGACAAGTATCAGGATCTGCGGCCCGCTCATGGCTCTGACTCCGAAAAATCCCAGCTTCGCCGCGATAGCAATAGCGATCGCGAGAGAAGCGCAGTAGATTCCCAGATTCAATATCCGTGCCGACGGTAGGGGACGGACCGGCCGCATGTTGGGCTGGATCGATGCGGCGATCCTGTCGAGCAGCGCCGGGTCCGGATCGGGTTGGGCTTGCGCGGTCTTTTTGAGGATGTCGTCGAGCTCGCCATCTCTCACGACGCACCTCCCATCTTCCCGAGCCGCTCGCGCAATTTCTCGTATGCCCGGAAGGCTTTCTGTTTTACCGACCCGACACTGGAGGAAGTGGCGCGCGCCACTTCCTCGAGCGACATGCCGGAGATCTTGAGCAACTGAATTACTTCCCGCTGGCTTTCCGGAAGGGGCGCGAGCATTTCCTCCATGGTGAGCGTGGCGGCCGGCGCGGCTCGCGGCGCGGGCATCTCGGGCGTTTCGTCGAGGCTCTGTTCGCGGGCCGAGGTGCGGCCGGACTTGCGGTAGTGGTCCACGCGAATGTGGCGCGCGATGGCGTAGAGCCAGGGTAACACCGGCTCGCCCGGTCTGTAAGTGTGGCGCACTTCGTGAAGGCGGAGCCAGGTTTCCTGCAGCAGGTCGTCCGCCGACGCGCGGCTGACGAATTGCACCGCGAAGAATCGATGAAGCTGCGGGCTCAGGCGCTGAATGAGAGCTGTGGCGGCGGCGAAATCACCCCGTTGATATCGGACCATCAGCGCTTCCAGTTCGCCGTCAGGGTGCATAAGCGCAAGGCTGCTCACCCAATTATTACCATCATCAGCCTATGCTGGGCCCTTTTACGATTTGTAATTGTTCTCCTGCCTACTTCTACGGTGAGGCGGCACGAAAAGTTACGGGCGGCCGCCGTAACTTTCGGCCCGATCCCGGCGAACACGTCTACCGACGGCGATTGCGCGGCTTCGAGCGCACGCCGAAATTCATTTGCTCAGGAGAATAGGAATGCAGATTCGCAGCTTTTTCAGAATACTCGTGCCGCTGATGGGAGCGGCCAGCGCCGCACTGGGGGCGGCCGATCCGGGGGCGCTGATTGTCACCGCCTCCAACGCTGCGAACAATCAGCTTCTGGTGTACAATCCATCCGGTCAGTTGCTCCAGACTCTGGGGACACAGGGACAAGGCGGGGCAAGCGGCAACGCCGGCGGCATCGAAGTGAACGGGAGGCAAGGAGGTAGCCGCCTCCACACCGGGGCTGAGCCTTCGCAGACCGAGCACCAGTTCATCGCCGGCGCGTATCAACTCGTCGACAGGCATGGGCGCAAGCCGGTCGATGACGAACCACAATCTTCGCTCGCCTCTGTGAGCGCTGTGCGCCGGCATTGCCGCCTGGTGTTGCGCGGAAACGCACTGGCTTGCGCTCGCGCGACTGGTCCCGGTTCCTCCCGAAGATGGCGACCATTGCCCCCTGCGCCAGCTATTTCGCCGGAAGCCCTCCCGCTATGTAGCTGGCGATATTGAGTACGTCGCGGTAGTTGACGTAAGGTTGCGCCAACGCGAGGGCACAAACATCAGTGGCAGCCACCTCGCGTGCATTCCCGAAGATTTAAAGCCGACTCGGGACGGTGCGCAACTACTTTGTCTTCCGCACGAATGGCCGGTGCGATAATCGGTGCGTATGGCCACTTTGGGATTCATAGAATACGCTGACGCTCCGGCCGAGGTGCGCGCCGTATATGACGAAATTATGGCGGTTCGCCAGACGGATTGGATCAATAACTTCTGGAAAGCGCTGGCGCACGATCCCGCCACGCTACGCCGCACCTGGGAGAGCATCAAGCAGATCATGGCGCCCGGCGCGCTCGACGCCATTACCAAGGAGTTGATCTACCTGGCAGTGAGCGCGTCCAATCAGTGCACCTACTGCGTCGCGTCGCACACCGCCAGTGCGCGCAAGGCCGGCATGAGCGATGCCATGTTCGCCGAACTGATGGCCGTCGTGGGTATGGCCAACGAGACTAACCGGCTGTCCAGTGGCTATCAGGTGGAAATCGACGATCGCTTCAAGACGCCAGCGCCAGCCGCAGGAAAATAGCACCAGGGGTAGGATGGGCGGAGTACGGCTCGGTGCGTTCGAAGCCGGCGCGTTCGTACATCGCGAGCGCATCGGCCATCACCGGCATGGTGTCGCACACCAACTGCCGGTATCCGGCTGCTTTCGCTTGGGCGATAATCCAGGCCAGCAGTTCGCGGCCTAATCTCATGCCTCGATACTGCGGCCGCACGTAAAGGCGTTTGAACTCGCACCGTTCATCGTCCAAGCGTCTTAGCGCCGCGCATCCCGCGGGTTGGCCTTCGACCAGTGCCAGCGCGAGCCTTCCAGCGGGAGGCACATAGCTGCCGGGCAACTCCGCCAATTCGCCGGAGAAATTCTGAAAGCATGGAGTGAAACCGAACGACGTCCAGTATTCCTCGAAGAGAGTGCGCACATCGGCCAGTTGCTCCGCGGAAACTACGTTTACGATCTGCATGACTACTCGCGACGCATGAGGCGGTCTTTATAGATAGCGAAGACCCGCTGGAAATTCAGTTCCGTCGCGACGCTCACCGGCGTCGCGTCAGGAGCAACGCCGCGAGCCAGCGGAATGGTGGCGCCGTAGAAGCGGTCCCAGGCC
>Ga0302324_100025972_pt1 | contig 11212 bp, 9 predicted proteins | sample Palsa_T0_1_FD_201949 | JGI IMG/M metagenome (GOLD analysis project Ga0302324, IMG submission 201949) | Peat permafrost microbial communities from Stordalen Mire near Abisko, Sweden - Palsa_T0_1 | ecosystem: Environmental > Terrestrial > Soil > Palsa > Peat permafrost | place: Sweden: Abisko... | reverse complement strand
CCGGACAGACTTTCCAACCATTCTGCGCTCACCATCCGTGGGCTGAAAAAGTCGTTTGGCGAGGTGGTCGCAGTGGACGGCCTCGACCTGGATGTGGCGAGGGGTGAGTGCTTTGGGCTGCTCGGTCCGAACGGCGCAGGCAAGACGACCACCATCGAAATCTGCGAAGGATTGACCACGCCGGACAGCGGGACGGTGGAGCTGCTGGGGCTCGATTGGCAGCGCGAGGCCAGCGCGCTGCGCCAGCGGATCGGCATCCAGCTCCAGGAGACGCAGTTCCCTGAAAAACTGAAGGTCGACGAGACGCTTCGACTCTTCCGCAGCTTTTTCGATCGCGGACTTAGCGTCGAGCGGTCGATCGCCATGGCGCAGCTGGAAGAGAAGCGAAAATCCCGGGTGGGCGGACTTTCCGGCGGCCAGAAGCAACGATTGGCGATGGCTTGCGCCTTGGTTGGCGACCCAGAACTGCTCTTTCTGGATGAACCGACGACCGGGCTGGATCCGCAGGCGCGTAGAAATCTATGGGAGCTGGTCGACCAGTTGAAGGGCGCCGGCCGGACGATCATTTTGACCACCCACTATATGGACGAAGCGGAGCGTCTCTGCAATCGGGTCGCGGTGATGGACCATGGGCGCATCATCGCGCTGGGCACCCCCAAGGAACTGATCGCGTCGATTGGCGGTGAACAGATTGTCGAGTTCGCAATCGGCGAGGATGCGCCTTTCGATGCCGCTATTCTTACCCAAATCCCGGGCGTGGAGTCGCACCGAGTGCATGCTGGCCTGCACCAGCTGTTTGTCTCCGAATTACATACCACCGTGCCGCCTATCTTTGCTTTGCTGGAGTCACAGGGAGCGCACCTGACTGAGTTTCGCACCCATTCGGCGACCCTCGAAGACGTGTTTGTCTCGTTGACGGGAAGGAATCTCCGTGATGAATAAATTGAGCGAGAGCTCGTTATATCAGCTGACATCGGCGCGCTTCCGGTTGTTTTTTCGCGAGCCTGAGGCGGTCTTCTGGATATTTGTGTTTCCAATTCTGCTGTCGGTGGGATTGAGTATTGCCTTTCGCAATCGACCGGCGGACGTGCTGCAGGTTGCGGGAACAACCGCGCAGATTACCCAGGCACTCAACGCCGATAGGGGGCTGCGCGCCACCACCATGGATGAGGCCACCGGCGCGAAGGCGCTGGCGACCGGCAGGGTCCTGCTGCTGGCGGTCCAGCGACCTGGCGGGGTGACATTTGATTACGACGACACCAATCCCGATGCGCGCACGGCACGGCTGATCGCCGATCGCGCGATTCAAAAGGCGGCGGGCGAACAAGACTCGGTCGAAACCGCAAATCAGCAGGTGCATGAAGCCGGGGCGCGATATATCGACTTTGTGATTCCCGGGCTGCTGGGCATGAACCTGATGAGTTCGGCAATCTGGGGGCTCGGGTTCTCGATCGTCGAGGCACGGCAGAAGAAGCTGCTGAAACGGCTGGTGGCTTCGCCAATGCCGCGCTGGCAGTATCTCGCTTCGTTTCTGCTTTCGCGGCTGTTGCTGCTGGTGATCGAGGTTGGGGTCTTTCTGGGATTTTCTCGAGTAGTCTTCGGCGTGCCGTTTCGCGGGCCAATCTGGCAGCTGGCGCTGGTCTGTGTGCTTGCCTCATTGAGTTTCTCGGCGCTTGGCCTGCTGATTGCCTCGCGGGCCAAGACGATGGAGGCGGCGTCCGGCCTGATGAACCTGGTAATGCTGCCGATGTGGATCGTGTCGGGAGTGTTCTTCTCTGCCAGCCGGTTCCCGAACATCCTGCAGCCGTTCATTCGCGCGCTACCGCTGACGGCGGCGATCGACGCGCTGCGCGGCAACATGCTGCAGGGGGCGTCATTGACCAATCTCACATTGCCGGTGGCGGTGTTGATGGCGTGGCTGCTGGTGTCGTTTGCCATCGCGCTGCGCATCTTTCGCTGGCGATAGTTTCTCTCAGTCGGCATTCCGCGGTCTCCAACAAGTTTCGCTAGACTTACTCTCAAATGCTCAGAACGGTTTCCGCCACGAAGTACGTTGCCCCATTACGGGAAGGAGGATCGCTACCGGCCATTGTCGAGGCGGATGATCTGGGCCTCTACGTTTTGAAATTTCGTGGTTCAGGGCAAGGACCCATGGCGCTGGTGGCGGAACTGGTCGCAGGAGAAATCGGTAGAATCCTGGGACTGAAGATACCCGAACTGGTTTTTGCTCAGGTCGATGAAATGCTCGGTCGCAATGAGCCCGACGCGGAAATTCGCGATCTGCTGCGCAAGAGCGTTGGGCTGAACCTGGCTTTAGACTACCTTCCGGGATCGACGATGTTTGATCTCGCTGCCGGGGACACCTCCGATCCTGCAACCGCATCAATGGCGGTGTGGTTTGACGCGTTCACTATGAATATCGACCGTACCGTACGCAACGCCAACCTGCTTCGCTGGCACTCGGCGCTGTACTTCATCGATCACGGAGCGGCGTTGTACTGGCAGCATAACTGGGAGACAGCCGAACAGAGTTCAAGGTCCAGCTTCCCAGCCATCCGCGACCACATCCTGCTTAGCTGGGCCACCCAGCTGGCGGAAGCAGATGCCATGGCGCGTGCTCTTCTATCCCGGGCGGCATTGTCTGACATACTCACGCTCGCTCCTGACGCGTGGCTGTCTTCATCCGGAGAGGACCCGGGGGCGCTCCGCTCCAAGTATCTAGAGCTTTTGTCTTACCGCCTGGAGACTTCGTCCAATTTCGTCGAGGAGGCGATCCGTGCCCATGCGTCACTCCTTTGATTACGCTGTGCTTCGGGTTGTCCCTCGGGTGGAGCGCGGCGAGTTCATCAATGCAGGGGTGGTGGTCTTCTGCCTGGAGCAGAAATTTCTGCAGGCGCGTATTCAGCTCGATGAGGCGCGGCTGGGGGCGCTTTGGCCGGGAGTGGATTGCGGCCAGATACAGGATCACCTGGAAGGAATTGAGCGCATCTGCAGTGGCGATCGGGCGGCCGGGCCAATTGCTCTTCTCAGCCAGCGGGAGCGCTTTCACTGGATCGTTTCGCCGCGCAGCACAGTCATCCAGGTGTCACCGGTGCATAGCGGAATCTGCTCCTCATCGGAGGAGTCGCTCGAAGGTCTTTTCCGGCTCTTTGTGGATTCTGCAACCAAAGGAGCTGGATCGTAAGGTATTTATTTCCCACAAGATCCGAATTACAGGACTGCCTCGGCTAAGGGCTCGCGCCGCTCTAGTAGACTCAGTCCTGAACGATGTCTTTCGCGCAGCGACTCCGCAGGTTCCGCTTTGATCGACCGCAACGGATTGCGGCAGTCCTCTTATTCTTGCTCTTCGCTCAGTGCTATTGGGTGGTTCGCCATCAGACGCTGACCGAGCGCGACTATCAATATGCGCGCTGCGGGCGCGAGATGTGGGAGAAGCCTTCGCCTTTGGCGGGGTATTTCACCACTTGTGGGAACATTCACGACGGAACGTTGGCTTACCGCGCGGCCGGCCTCCCATTGACGATCGAGCGGATCCTGGCGGGAGTGTCCCCGCAGAGTTCGCCTTGGGAGCTGCGCTACCAGCTCAGTTATGTTCTCTTGCTGATGCGGCTGCCGTTCATTGTTTGCGGACTTTGCCTGGGCGGAGCGTTGTGGTGGGTGACACGGCGGCTGTTCGGCAATGAGGGCGGGTTTGTGGCGCTGGCGCTCTATTGTTTTTCGCCGGAGATGGTTCGCGCCTGCACCTATCCAAACGCAGAGATACTGGCGGCATTCGGTCTTTTCGCCGCTGTGTATACCGCGATCGGGGTGGCCCATGCGATGCAAGGCCCGCGCAAGAAGTGGCGTCCGCGCATCTTCCTACTGATTGCGGCGTTTGGGTTTACCGCAGCGGCCCATGTTTCGGCGGCACTGCTGGCCTTTGTTTTCGCGATGGGATTCATGATCTATCTGGCGGAGCGGCGCCGCGCCCATCTGATCCCAATAATCCTCTATTCTGGAATCGGCACGCTATTGCTTCTGTTTGCCTCGTATGCGTTCCGGCCGGATGCGTTCAGTTATGTCTTTCGCAGCGCGGCGGCGCGGATATGGTTCTCGCTCGAACCGGCGAAGATCTTCTTTTCGTCCTTGCCGAACGCCGGGATCACGCTGGCGGCGGGAGTGGCGTTGCTACTGTTTGCAGCCGTGAAACGGTCTCGTTATTTTGGGAATCTTGCCGCGCTGCTGGTGGCGGTGCCGCTTCTGCTGGTGGTCACGACCGGAGTGCCGGCGCAGCCGTGGCTCTGGGCGTTGCCGTTTCTGCTGACCTTCATCGGAGGCGTCTTTGCCGACGCTCTGGAGACGCCCCAGCGGCGAGTTTTTCTGGTTGCCACCGGAGCGATTCTGGTGATGCAGGCGGCCCTCTCGGTGGCGGCGCTGCCGATGCTCGCCGAGTAGACGGGCAAGTCTTTCGCAGCATTGGAGTTAGAGGCATCCAGTCGCATTGCTTCTTGCTAAGTAATTGCGTATCATAGAGATAGACGTTCTCTGCGGGATGGTTGTCCACTCATCCGAGGGCCTGACCGGGGCCTGTTCCTTTCCTGCAAGAGATGACCCAGATTAAGCGACTGATGGAACCCAACAACTATGGCAAATGACGAAAATCCGCTGTTACCACTCGGCGGTCCCAATGGCAGCGACGGCGGCGGCAATGACAACACAGGCGGAAGCGGCGGCCCGACCGGCGCGTCGAGCATTATCCCGATCAACATAGAAGACGAGATGCGGCGTTCGTATCTCGATTATTCGATGTCGGTCATTATTGGGCGCGCGCTGCCCGATGTTCGCGATGGATTGAAGCCGGTGCACCGGCGAATCCTGTACACGCTCCACGAGATGGGGCTGCAGTACAACAAGAAATACAGCAAGTGCGCTAAGGTGGTTGGCCAGGCGATGGGCGTCTACCATCCCCATGGCGACTCGGCAATCTATGACACCATGGTGCGCCTGGCGCAGCCGTTCAGTCTGCGCTATCCGTTGATTGACGGACAGGGAAACTTTGGTTCGGTGGACGGCGATCCGCCGGCGGCGATGCGATATACCGAATGCCGCATGATGCGGATTGCCAGCGAACTGCTGGCCGACATCGATATGGAGACGGTCGATTTCACGCCGAACTACGACGAGTCGACCTTTGAGCCGACGGTGTTGCCGACGCGGATTCCGAACCTGATTGTGAATGGTTCAAATGGCATCGCTGTGGGCATGGCCACGAATATTCCTCCGCACAATCTGACGGAAGTCGTGAACGCGACCATTGAGATGATCAACAATCCGCACGCTGGACTGATCGATGTGCTGAAACATGTGCATGGGCCGGATTTCCCGACCGGCGGATTCCTTTATGGGCGGAGCGGCATCGCGCAGGCCTATTCGACCGGCCGCGGGAAGTTCCTGATTCGAGCCAAGGTCTCTACCGAAAACCTGACCAAGGAAAAGCAGGCGATCATCGTCAGCGAGATTCCCTATCAGGTCAACAAGATGAAGTTGATCGAGCGCATCGCCGAGCTTTATCACGAGAAGGTGATCGACGATATCACCGACGTGCGCGACGAAAGCGACCGCGATGGCATGCGAATCGTGATCGAGTTGCGCCGCGGTGCGGAAGCGCAGATCGTGCTCAATCAACTGTACAAATTCACCCAGATGCAGGAAAGCTTCTCGATGATCTTTCTGGCGGTGGTCAATGGCCAGCCGCGTGAGCTTCCTTTGCATGTGGCGATTCAGCATTTCATCGACCACCGCGTGGATGTCGTTCGCCGCCGGACCGCATTCCTGCTGCGCAAAGCGCGGGAACGGGAACACATTCTCGAAGGCTACAAGATCGCGCTCGACAATCTTGATCGAGTCATCAAGATCATTCGAGGATCCGGCAGCCGCGCAGAGGCGCGCGAGAACCTGCGCACCTGGTCGCTGAGCACCGAGATCGTCATCAATCTGGACAAGGACACGACCAATCTCAACGTAGCTCCGGGCATGAGCTACCGGCAGATCGACGCGGTGCTCGAACTGCAGCTCTACCGGCTCACCCAGCTCTCGATCGACGAACTGCTGAAGGAACTGGCAGCGGTCCGCGAGAACATTGCCGAGTACGAATCGATCCTTGGCTCGGAGAAGAAGCTTCGCGGCGTGATTGTAAAGGAGCTCGAGGACGTTAGGAAGCAATACGGCGACCCGCGCCGGACCCAGATTGTGGACGAAAGCGCGGAGTTGCAACTCGAAGACCTGATCGCCGACGAACAAGTCGCAGTCACAGTTTCTCACTCCGGCTATCTGAAGCGGACGCCGATTTCCACCTATCGGCAACAGCGGCGCGGAGGCACGGGAAGAATCGGAATGAAAACGCGCGAGGAGGATTTTGTCTCGCAGTTGATCATCGATTCCACGCATGCCTATCTGCTGTGTTTCACCAATACCGGCCGGGTGTTCTGGCTGAAAGTGTATGAGATTCCAGACGTAGGCGCGGCGGGGAAGGGCAAGGCCATCGCCAGCCTGCTGAACCTGATGCCGGGCGAGACGGTGCGGAATATTCTGCCGGTCCGTAATCTGGAGGAGGAGGGCAAGTTCATCTTCTTTGCCACGCAGAAGGGCACCGTGAAGAAGACTCCGCTCAAAGATTTCTGCAATGTGATGGCTCGCGGCATTATTGCGATCGGAATCGATACCGACGATGAGCTGGTTGGAGTACGGATCACCGACGGCAGCCAGATTGTGTTCCTGGCAACCCATGAAGGCATGGCGATTCGCTTCGATGAAAACCATGTCCGCTCGATGGGTCGTCCGGCGTACGGGGTGCGGGGTATCGAGCTGGGCAAGAACGACTATGTTGTCGGGCTTGCGGTGACACCGAAAGAGCGGGTGGCGAATGGGAACGGCGGCAACACCGCCAGCTTGATTCTATCGGTTACCAGCAACGGATTTGGCAAGCGCACTGACGTTGACCAGTACCGGTTGCAGTCGCGTGGCGGCAAGGGCGTGATCAACGTCAAGACCACCACCCGGAACGGCAAAGTGCAGTCGATCAACCTGGTCGACGACACGTCAGAGTTGATGGTCATCAGCCAGTATGGAAAGATCATTCGCATCGATACCAAGACGGTGCGCGCCGCCGGTCGTTCGACCCAGGGAGTGAAGCTGCTCAACCTGGAAGGGGACGATAAGGTTGCCGCAGCAGTGGTGATTGCGCCGGAAGAGATCAAGGCCGAGCTGGAAGATGGGACGCTGTTGCAGTAGGCGGCGGTTTTGAAGCGGGACAAGGGCGGTCAGCGATGACCGCCTTTTCATTGCCGTAGGCCGCCGACAGGACTCGCGGGGAGCAGAGGGGTTTTCAGCCCCGTTGCAGCGCTGGCTTGGCGACGGTCTTGGCAGGTACGGCTGCGACCGCCTTTAGTCTTTGCTTCTTGTCCTCATGGGAGATGAGAAGCGCTTCCAACTGGCGGACCAGGTCGGAGGTATTCATTGGCTTGACCAGCATTTCGTCGGCGCCGTCCTCTTGCCAGTCAGAGCCGGGAAGTGGAAAGGCGGTGAGCATAGCGACGGCGGGTTGATAGGGCGCCTTTTTGGCGGCGCGGACGACATCGGCGCCGGCGGTTTCGCTTTCCATCCGCATGTCGGTAATCACCATGTGATATTCATTGGTGCGAATTTTGGCCTTGGCTTCTTTGGCAGAAGCCGCGGTTTCGGCCTCAAATCCATTAATTTCGAGAACTGCCTTGAGCGTAAGCAGAATTGGGAGTTCATCATCTACCAGCAAAATACGCCGTTTGATCAAGGGACTACTCCAGAAAAACTGTCTTGAATGAGTAGGTCGCGGCTTTGGAGTTGGTCATCCTGGCCTTCTGACGTAATACTCCTGGGCCCGGAGCAAGGCGTCTATCCGGTTGATAGACTGGTTAACGTGGCAGAATATCACGTTGAGCACTTCGGATGTCGCGCGAGCCGGGCCGATGGCGAAGCGATCGCCTCCGGATTACGGCTTGCCGGGCTGTTGGAAGCTGGGGATATGGCGGTGGCCGACGTCGTAGTTTTGAACACCTGCAGTGTCACGGCGGAGGCAGACCGAAGCGCACGGGCTTATCTTCGACGGGTACGGCGGAAGAATCCAGCGGCCCGGGTAGTATTGACCGGTTGCTACGCTCAGCGTGCTCCGGAAGAGGTTGCCAGACTCGAAGGCGTCAGCGTGGTGGTCGGCAACAGCCACAAGTCGCGGGTGATGGAAGCGGCGCTTTCCGTCGTCCGGCGTGAACCAGGGCCGAAGGGGGCGTTTGTTCCCCTCGGCGCGCTCCTAGGAGGCAGAGATCCGGCCTCTGCTCCTTCAGTCTGGCACGACCCTCTGTTCGCTCACGCGGAACTCTCAGCGCTGCCTTTTGCCAGCGACGCGCACCAGACCCGGCCGAATCTCAAGATTCAGGATGGCTGTGGGAATCGCTGTTCCTTCTGTGTCATTCCGGGAACTCGGGGGCCGAGCCGCTCGGTTTCGATGCCGGAGTGCCTGGAGGCGGTAAGGGCATTTGTCGATGGCGGGGGAAAGGAATTGGTCCTTTCGGGAATCAATCTTGGACGGTGGGGCCGGGACTCTTCGCCCGCTGAACGCTTGGAAGGCCTGGTCGCGTCAATTATGGAAAACACCGCGATCCCTCGCTTGCGCATTAGTTCGGTCGAGCCGATGGATTGGACCGCTGAGCTGATTTCGCTCTTGCGGCGTTATGGGTCCGGGGAATCTCCGCGGCTGGCCCGTCACGCGCACCTGCCGCTGCAATCGGGATCGGATACGATCTTGCGGGCGATGCATCGGAGGTATCGGCCGTGGCATTACGCGGCGCGGGTGAGAGAGATTCGTGCGGCGTCTCCGTTGGCGGCGATCGGTGCGGATGTGATGATCGGCTTTCCCGGCGAGAGCGATGCTTTGTTTCGGGAGACGTACGATTTTATCGAGGCGCTCCCACTGACTTATTTGCATGTATTTCCGTTTTCGGCACGACCGGGAACTCCAGCTTTTGCGCTGCATGAGGCGAATCCGGTGCATGGGGAGGCGGTCAACGAGCGGAAGGCCGCGCTGAAGAGCTTGATCGCGGCCAAGAATGCCGCATTTCGGCGGCAATTTGTGGGAAAGACGCTTGCGGTGGTGACTCTTACCGATCGCGACCCGGTCTCTACGGAATGCTTGTCCGACAACTTCATCAAAGTGTCCATTTCCGGAGATCATCGGCCAAACCAGCTCTTACTTGCCCGGATAAGAGAGACTTCCTTCGACGGCCTTCGCGGCCTGGCACTTTCCGCATTCTAGCTACGGGAGAGAGGGGCGGGTGAAGAGGGCCTGCCGCCGCGAAATCAGCACCCCATCAAACTGGTATACTTACGGGGCGGGGGGAATATTCCTCGTGCAAATGGAGGACTCATCGACAAGCGTTCGGCAAAATCATTTATTCGCATTAACGAAAAAATTCGCGCACGGGAAGTGCGCGTCATCGACGATGCCGGCAACCAACTCGGCATCTTGCCTCCTTTCGAGGCGTTGAAGATCGCCCGCGAACGCGGCCTCGATCTGGTCGAGGTTTCACCCAGCGCGGTCCCGCCGGTTTGCCGCATTCAGGATTACGGAAAGTTCCTGTATGAGAAGGACAAGAGCGATCGGGCGGCGCGCAAGAAGCAAAAAATCATTGTCGTGAAGGAAGTCAAGTTTTCCGTAACGGTGGACGAACACGACTATCAGACCAAGAAAAATCAGGCTGTCCGCTTCTTGACGGAAGGCGACAAGGTGAAGGCTTCGCTGCGCTTCAAGGGCCGGCAGATGGCCCACCGAGAACTGGGCTACGCCATCGTCAACCGCCTGATCCAGGATATCGGCGACAACGGCGTGGTCGAATTTATGCCGCGCATGGAAGGCACGACGCTGCATGCGATTCTTGCTCCGGGCAAGAAGGCCGAGGCGGCGAAGGCGAAAGCAGTTCCGCCAAAGCCTCAAGCGCCGCCGAACCAGCCGGTCGCGGCGGGCGCGCCGAATGCGGCTGCGGTGCAGAATTCGGCCCCCTCTCAGTCGTAGAGCGCGGCTGGAGACCAGTTGGGCTACGTTGGTTCCCAAATCTGGTAGTGACGATTGAGCAGGAGTGCTGGCAGTCTGGCTAGCCTGCCTATATTTGACAACCTCCTGATCTTTCATCAAAGAGAGAGAATCTCGTGAAGCGGCTCATCCTGTCTGCTCTTTCTGCATTTGCACTGCTGGCGGGTCTGGCCGCTTCTCTTGCCTGGGGCCAACAATACGCTCAGCCTGGAAAATTCGATTTTTATCTTTTTACTTTGTCATGGTCACCCCAGTTCTGCGCGACGGCGCGTCGCGACACAAGCGAATGCAACGTTCCCAACGGCAATTTCGTCGTGCATGGACTTTGGCCTGAGTTCCAGAACGGATCATGGCCGTCCAACTGCTCCCAGGAACCTGGCCCGGCGGACCCAGCCAAAGAGGCGGATGTCATGGCGGGTCCGAACCTCCTTCGCCACGAGTGGGAGAAGCACGGAACATGCAGCGGGCTGGGTGTCGACGGTTATTTCAACATGATTCGCACGGTCAGGAAGTCGATCACCATTCCTGATGCCTTCCTTAAGCTCAACCAGACGCAATGGTTGGCGCCCTCCGATATCAAGGCGAGCTTTATCACGGCGAACCCTCAATTGAAGCCGGAGGGCATGCGAATCGGGTGTGCGAATAACACTCTGGTCGAGGTAAAGATGTGTGTGTCCCGAGAGGGAAAACCGACCGACTGCGGAACCATTCGAGATTGCCGGGCGAGCACGATCAAGGTGCTTCCGACGCTGCAGTGAGGTCAGATCGGGTTTCACCGATCAGTCCTGTGAGAAGGTACGGGCGAGTGGGCTGTCTGCCTTCAATGAGGTTGCCGGATGATGTGATGGAAACGCGGCCAACCGGCGTCTTGTCTACCTGGAGAACAACGGTTCTACGCCATGCAGATTTACTTTCCAAGTGATCTGCCCGGTGAAGGACGATTTCCACAACTTCTTTGGCGCTAACGAAGAATGACCCACTTGTGCTCGTTTAGAGTGGCCCACACCAGGAACAGGTTGTGACCAGGACGAGGACCAAGAAAGTATCATCCACGCCGAAGGCGTGCGGGGTTTGCCCTATCGTCATCCACGCCGGAGGCGTGTAAGGCCCTTCGAG
>Ga0302324_100025969_pt1 | contig 11212 bp, 9 predicted proteins | sample Palsa_T0_1_FD_201949 | JGI IMG/M metagenome (GOLD analysis project Ga0302324, IMG submission 201949) | Peat permafrost microbial communities from Stordalen Mire near Abisko, Sweden - Palsa_T0_1 | ecosystem: Environmental > Terrestrial > Soil > Palsa > Peat permafrost | place: Sweden: Abisko... | reverse complement strand
GGTTTGCCCGCGGCGCGGCGTTTCTGCGACAAGGTGCGATTGTTCCTTCTCGCGGCGAGCCTCGGCGGCGTTGAATCGCTGGTGATCCTGCCGATTTACACTTCGCATTACGGATTGTCGCTCGAGGAATTGCGAAACGCCGGGGTCGAGCCCGGGACGGTTCGAGTGTCGGTCGGGCTTGAGGATGCGGACGACTTGATCGAGGATTTGCGGCAGGCTCTCGGCTAGTACTCCCTGTCCCCTTTCAGGCAATCTCCACAGCACGGGCCATTGACCGCGGCTCATCTCCAAACATACAATTTTTGTTACCCGCCCACGGGCCCGCCTCAGGGAGCCCCTCGCAGACGGGTGCCGGTTCCCAAGCTTGCCGGCTTGAATCCGACTTTGAACCAGCGAATTTGAACGAACGAAGTAGTACAAGTGACGTTCAACGGGCGGAGTCGAACAAGAAAGAGGGATCGTGCGGCCCCGAAGCAAATCTTCGATGCGCGGACCAGTGAGAGCTGCGTTGCTCCTGGCAGCGGCGACGGTTCTAGCCGCCGGGTGCAACGACTCCACCAAGAATGCCATTCGAGTTCGGCCGAACACGCCAGTTCCGGTGCGGCCTTCTCAGCAGTCCGAGAATTTGCCGCTTCCGGCGAATCCGCAGTTTTCCACGTACAACCTGCTCGACCGCCGTTCCCGGCTTGAAATTCTGATGGCCAGGATGCGGGCACGGTTCGACGAAGGGCAAAAGGCGTTTGACGCTGGCAAGCTTGACGTCGCGCGCGAGAATTTCGATCAGGCCGTGAGTCTGGTTCTCGCGAGTGGCATCGCGGTGGATTCGGACCCGCAGCTCGCGGCGCTGTTCGATCAGATCCTTGACGCCGTTCATTCCGACGCGCTCGAAAATGCCAAGTCCGCCGAGAACGAGACCTCCGACGATACGATGTCCGAGCCGGCCCCGATTGACGAAATCGCCGACCTGACCACGCTGCCTCCAGGCGATCCGCGCCTCGCGCAGAAAGCCGAAGCGGAACTGATGAAGGTACCGCACGATCTTCCGCTCACCGTAAACGATTCCGTCCTGCAATATCTGAGTTTCTTTCAGACGCCGCACGGCCGGTTGATCGTGGAGACGGGCCTGCGCCGCGCCGGGCGCTATCACGACATGATTCGCCGCGTGCTCAGGGAAGAAGGATTGCCGCAGGACCTGATCTATCTCGCGCAGGCCGAATCGGCTTTTCAGCCGACGGCCGTCTCGCGGGCCGGGGCGCGCGGAATCTGGCAATTCATGCCCTACCGCGGCGAAGAGTACGATCTTTCGCGGAGCTGGTGGATTGACGAGCGCAGCGATCCGGAGAAAGCCACGCATGCGGCGGCGCATCATCTTCGCGACCTCTACGGGATGTTCGGCGATTGGTATCTGGTGATGGCCGCGTATAACTCGGGACCGGGCAATGTGGTGAAAGCTATCGAGCGGACGGGCTACGCCGACTTCTGGGAGCTGCAGAAACGAAACGTGCTGCCTGAGCAGACGAAAAATTACGTGCCCATCATTCTGGCGCTTGCACTGGTGGCCAAAGATCCACCGCTCTATGGGGTGCAGGTGGATCCGGACAAACCGCCCGACGTGGATCTGGTGAAGCCTGGACATCCGATTGATTTGCGGCTGGCCGCCGATGCCACCGGCGCGGATCTCGACGACCTGCGCATGTTGAACCCGGAATTGCTGCGGCTGGTGACGCCGGATTTGCCGGGCTTCGAGCTGCGGCTGCCAGTCGGTACGGCGGTGAAATTCCAGGCGGCCATCGCGGCGATTCCACCGGACAAATGGAAGAGCTGGCGGATTCATGAAGTGGTGGAAGGCGAGACGCTCGCATCCATCGCGAAGCGTTACAGAATCTCGGTTTCCGCCATCAAGGAAACGAATCATCTTGAGTCGGCGTCGGATATTTCGCTCGGAGATAAGCTCACGATTCCAGCCTCGGCGCCCGCAACGTTGCAACTGGTTCACTACCGCGTGCAGCGCGGCGATACGCTCGCGGGCATCGCCGAGCAGTTTTCCGTGACTATCGCCGACATCAAGCGGTGGAACGGCATCCGCGGCAACCAGGTGCCGCGTGGCTCGCGCTTGAGGATTTACGCGGGCGGCGAGCCGGCGGTGGGGCATACAAAAGGAAAATCGGCCGAAGTGGCCGAAGAAGGCCACGTGAAGAGCGTGGCGCAACAACAGAAGCGTTCGGAACCTGACGTTCAACATCGCGTGAAGGCGGGTGAGACGCTTTTTTCGATTGCCCGGGAATACGGCACAACCGTCGCCGCCCTGCGGCAGGCAAACCCGGTGCTGAAGGATCGCGACCTGGAAGCCGGCGATGTCCTCTCGGTCGGCGGAACTCGCTGATTTCGCCGGGCAGGGCCCTCATTCCCCTACCTTTGTTCCTCTCGATGACAGGGATTTTGCGCCCGGGCACCGCCATTGGCCTCAAGGATTGTCGCTTTGGCGGCAATTTTTCGCCTCCACGGTCTTGCGACTTGACAAAGATCGGACTCTGCGTTTATAAGCGCGATGGACGCAAAAAGCGTCCACGAGGCAGCCCGAACGGAGGAAGCCATGTTTGACACAAGAATGCAGGACGACGACGGCGAGGATCTGCCCCGTTACGAGGAAGAAGACGACGAGGCCGGTGGCGGCGCTGACGCCCCCGAAGAAGAAACCGAAGAAATTGTAATCGTGGAAGAAGAGGACGAGTCTGAAGAGACTCCTTCGGCCGAGCCAGCCGCTCCCGCGGCAGCGTCGCGCCCCAAACCCAAAGCTCGCCCGGCGGCCAGCAAGCCTGCGAAGAAGGCCAAAAAGAGCAAGAAAGCGCCGAAGAAAAAAGCGAAGGCGCCTCCGAAGAAGAAGGCCGCGAAGAAGTCCAAGAAGAAAAAACGGTAGCTTTGATTTCCCACACCGCCGGAGCGCCCGTCATCGCGGCACTCCGGCGGTTTTAATTTTCCTGCAGTTTATTATTTTGCCGCTAGTTTTGGTCTTCCCGCCGCGTTTGATTTTCTCGTAATGAACCGCGCGCATTTCTGCTGGCCTGTAAGGTGTTTCATTTCGTTACGTTCCCGATATGAAAATGTTTCCCTTGCTGCGGCCCCGCGGGCTCGTTAGCATACCCGCCGATGGCGCTGGCAGTGGAAGAAATCCGGCGGATGCGGGGCGGGGCGCAATCGCATCTGATGCGCTGCGCGGACGATAGCTATTACGTCGTCAAATTCCAGAACAATCCGCAGGGTGTGCGGATCCTGGTGAATGAATTGCTTGGGACGAGGCTGGCGGCGCGATTGGGATTGCCGGTGGCGGGCGCGAGCGTCGTGGAAGTGCGCCCCGAATTGATCGCCCGGACGGACGACCTGGTGATGCAGCTTGGGCGAGGGCGAGAGGTCTGCGTGGCAGGGCAACAATTCGGCTCGCGATATCCGGGCGATCCGGCTGGGACGGTGGTCTACGACTTTCTGCCCGACGAGCAGTTGCGGGAGATCGAAAATATCGACAACTTCGTGGGGATGCTGGCATTCGATAAGTGGGTGTGCAACACCAACGGACGGCAGGCGATTTTTTTTCGTCCGCCGCGGGCGGCGGGCGATCGTGCGGCTGAGCCGCCGCGGATGCGGGCCGTGATGATTGACGAAGGCTTCTGCTTCAACGCCGGCGAATGGAATTTTCCGGATGCGCCGTTGCGCGGAATCTACACGCGGCAACGCGTTTACGAGAACGTGCGGGGGATGGACGCCTTTGAACCCTGGCTCGCGCGCATCATGAACATCGGGGAAGACGCGCTCGACGAAGCCGCGAGCGAAATCCCTCCCGACTGGTACGGTTTCGACCAGGACGCGCTTTACCGCATGCTCGAACAGCTTTACCGGCGCCGGGTTCTCGTTCCCGAACTTATACGCTCGGCCTGGAAATCATCACGGAATCCTTTTCCGAACTGGACGTGAACCATGGCTGAAGACAATCTGCGAACGCTGACCTACCGGATTCTCCGTTACACGCCGAACCTCGTGCGCGACGAGTGGGTGAATGTCGGCGTGATCCTGGAAGACGACGCGGGCGCGCGGCGGCAGGCGCGGCTGATCGAAGAGCCCGCCGAACTTGCGCGCGTTCGGCGGCTGCATCCGGCGGCTGAAGAAGCACTACTGCGCGCGCTTCCCTTGGAGCTGGAGGCGATTCTCGCCGCGCCTGCTGCTTTTGCCAAACTCGACGACACGCTTTCGAATGCCATCCAGTTCAGCTCGCGGAAGGCCGTGCTGGCTGAGGATTTCGACGCCGAGCTCGACCGCCTTTACCGCGATCACGTGGCGCCCCCGCCGGCGGCCGGCCGCGCGGGAATTCTCGAAAACACCCGTGCGTGGATACGCGCGAAACTGAGCGACGTCTTCCGGCGGCATCGAATTCTCGCCAAGCTGGAAAAGGGCGTGCGCGTCGAGGAGTTCACGCAGCCCGGAGATCCACTGCGGCTTGATTTCGGCTACCGGTTCAATGGCACGCGCGGCTTCGTACAGACAGTGCCGCTCGGGCGCGACCCCGCGCAAGCCAAGGTTCTCGCCTATACGGCCGAGTGCGTTCGGGCGCGGCTGCCGCAGACGGAATTCACGGCGGTGACGGAAATGGAGCCGGCGAGCGGGAATCCGCGTCACCAGTTCGTCGCGCGGCTGTTCGAGGAACAGCGCATCGCGGTAATTCCGCTCAACCACGTCGAGAAATTTGCGGATTCGCTGCGCATGCGAATCAATTAGGCGGCGGGCTCGAAGTCAGCGTGGGTGGACTTTTTTGTGCGCGAGGTGCTGCGGATGATGATGGGCGCCCCAGGATGGCAATTCGCGGCGTCCGACGAGCGCTTCCGCGGCCCATCTCCCGAGATAGCTCGAGAGCGCCACGCCGTGCCCCGCGAACGCGCCTAGAACGATGGCGTCGCGGCTCTCCGGATGCCGCTCAAACACCGGCCGCCAGTTATCGCGAAACAGAATCGGGCCGCCCCAGCGGCGCGTGAAGCGGATGTCCGCGAGCGCGGGATGCATATTCCGGATGCGGTTTTCGAGCGAATCGAACATCACCGAACTCTTTTTTCCGGCGATGTCCACGCGTTCGAGATTGCGCGAGCGAGGGGCGGCCACAAGCCCCGCGCCCCAGACGATCGAATTGTCATGCCGCACGCGGCCCCAGAGATAGGGCAAGTCAGTGGTGTAGAACGGCTTTCGTTCCGCGAGGCCGATTTCTTCGAGTAATTTATCGGTCACGGGCTCGGACGAGGCCGCGAGCGTGAGCCGCGCGTGTCCATCGTGTTTGAGACCGGTAAGCGCGAGAGACAGCGCGTTGGTCGCAAATAGAATTCTCCCGGCGCGCAGCCGGCCGCGAGAAAGCTTCAGTTCCGGAACATTTTCCCAGACGACTTTTTCAACCGGATGGTTTTCGAAGATTGCGGCGCCGGCATCGTGCGCGGCGCGGGCGAGGCCGCTTACGAGTTTTCCGGGGCCGAGCGTGCCGCCGGGAACTTCATTGACGACGCGAAGCGTCCCAGAATCCTGCCACTCAATCGGTGAGGATTTGCGGCCGCCGCGACGACCAATCTCCCACGCGCCATGGAGCGTGAGATCGCATTTCACTTCGAGGGTTTGAAGGATTTTCTGGAAGCCGGCGAGGACGTCGCCGAGACCTGGCAAATCGCCCGCCGCGGATTCCGACAGCACCATGCCGCCGGTCCTGCCGCTCGCGCCTGCGCCGATGTGGCTTGCTTCGAGGAGGACAACGGAAGAATCGGGGACGAGCCTTCGCAACCAAGCCGCGGCAGCGAGTCCTGTGAATCCACCGCCAACCACGGCGAAATCGCAGTACTTGGGCAAAGCTCGCCGCGGCGACTTGAAATCAATCTCCCAGGGCGGCGTGCCCCAGGGATGGTTGTGCGTGCGAGGAGTCACGGAAATGAATCAGAACGAAGTGATACCGGTGCGTCATCTGAGGCGCTGCAAGCAAAATCGCCGGCGCTACAAAATGCTCTCAGTCCAATTTTCGAGCGTGTGCTTGATCTTGGCCATGAACTGGTGCGCGATGGCGCCGTCCACAACGCGATGGTCGTAGCTGAGCGTGAGATAGACCATCGAGCGGATGGCGATCGCATCGTCGATCACCACGGGCCGCTTCTCGATCGCACCGAGGCCAAGGATGGCCACGTTCGGCTGGTTGATCACCGGCAAGCCGAACAGGCCGCCAAATACACCGGGATTGGTGATCGAGAACGTGCTCTCGGCCACCTCTTCGGGCTTCAGCTTCTTCGAGCGGGCGCGTTCCGCCAGATCGTTCATCGAACGGGCGATGCCAAGGAAATTCTTCTCCTCGGCATTCTTGATCACCGGCACGATCAATCCCCAATCGAGAGCGACGGCAATGCCGATGTTGCACTCTTTGTGAAGGACCACATTCGTTCCGTCGACCGAGGCATTCACCGTGGGAAACGCGCGCAGGCCTTCGACCGCGGCGCGCACGAAGAAAGGCATGAACGTGAGCTTGGTGCCGGTGCTCTCTTCGAATTTGGCCTTCGACTTCGCGCGGAGATTGGCGATCGACGTCATGTCCACTTCGTCCACCGAGTAGACGTGCGGCGACACGCGCTTCGATAGCACCATGTGCTCGGCGATTTTCTGCCGCATCACGGACATGGGCTGCACGTCGTACTTGCCGAAGTAAATTTTTTCGCGAGGCACCGCAGATTCGATTGTCACGCGGGCCGCGGGTGCCCCTGCGCCCGGTTGAGCGTTCGATGGACCGGCAGGCGCGGCGGATGCCGGAGCTTCGGCACGCGCGCCTCCGCCTTCGATGGCGCCCAGAATGTCTTTCTTGCTGACACGGCCGCCCGCGCCGGTTCCCGGCACCTGCGTCAGATCAACTTCGTGCTCTTTCGCGAGCCGCCGCACCAGCGGCGAGCTGCGCACTTTCTCCCGCGACCCCGCATCCGCCGAAGCCGATTTTGCCTGGGACGCAGACGAGGCAGCCTTTGATTCGGTCGCCCGTGAGGGCGCGGGGGCCGCTGCGGCGGTTTTTTGCGCGCCGGGTTGCGGATCCTTCTTCGTGGGCACGGGACCAGGCGCCGCTTTCTCATCGTCGGGCGGCGGCGCTTCGACACCAGCCGGCGCCGGTCCGCCCTCCAGGGCTTCGGCCTTGGCAACCGCTGAGGGAGACGCGGGAGCTTGAGCGGATGGAGCGGCTGATCGCGCGCCCGCGCCGTCAGCGTCAATTACCGCGACGACGGTTTGCACGGGAACCGTCTGACCTTCGGCGATCTTGATCTCCTTTAGAACGCCGGCCGAGGGCGACGGAATTTCGGCGTCCACCTTGTCCGTCGAAATTTCGAAGAGCGGCTCATCGCGCTCGATTTTGTCGCCGGCCTTCTTGAGCCACTTCGTAATCGTGCCCTCGAAAATACTTTCGCCCATCTGCGGCATTACGACGTCAACGGCCATCGGCTTCTCCTCGAATCTCTAATGTCTTGTCTAATATTTTGCCAGTTCGCGCGCGGCGGCCGCAACTTTGGCGGCGTTCGGCAGAAAATGTTCTTCGAGCGTCGGCGCGTAGGGCACGGGCGTGTCGAGCGATGTGACGCGCGCGATCGGCCCGTCCAAATCCTCAAATGCATTCTCGCAAACGAGCGACGCAATTTCGCCCGCGATTCCGCCCGTCCGTGTGTCCTCATGAACGATCAGAAGCTTGTTGGTCTTTTTCACCGACGCGAGAATTGCTTCCTTATCGAGCGGCATGAGCGTGCGCAGGTCGATCACTTCGGCTGCGATTCCTTCTTTTTCGAGTTCGGCCGCGGCTTCGAGCGAGGTGTGCATCATCGCCGCGTAGCTCAGAATCGTGAGATCGCGACCCTCGCGGCGCGTTACCGCTTTGCCGATCGGCACGGTGTACTCTTCCTCGGGCAATTCTTCCTTGATCCGGCGATAGAGAAACTTGTGCTCGAAGAAGAGGACGGGATTGTTGTCGCGCACCGCCGACTTGAGCAAGCCCTTGGCGTCGTACGGCGTCGAGGGATACACGATTTTCAGCCCCGGGGTATGCGCGAAATACATTTCAGGATTCGCCGAGTGGAACGGGCCGCCGTGCACTCCGCCGCCCGATGGCCCGCGAATCACCATCGGCGCCGGCGCGCCCCAAAGATAGTGGCCTTTCGCGACGAAGTTGGTCACCTGGTTGAAGCAGCAGGCGATGAAATCGATGAACTGCATTTCCACGATAGGGCGCAGGCCAAGATAGCTCATCCCGCAAGCCGCGCCGACGATTGCCGTTTCACTGATGGGCGTTTCGATCACGCGCTCGTTGCCGAAGCGCTCGAGCAATCCTTCGGTGACCTTGAACGCGCCGCCGTAGACGCCAATGTCCTCGCCCATTGCGACGACCGCTGGATCGCGATCCATCTCTTCGAACATCGCCTGGCGAATCGCCTCGAGCATGGTCACCGGAGCCATCGTCAGCGTCCTCCGCCCCTCTTGCCCTTCGGACCTCTTCCGAAGGGACGGCGCGCGGGAGCCGGAGCGGCCTTCGCCGCGGCGGCGGATTGCTGAGCGGATTTAGCTGCAGCCCGCGCGCTCGCTCCGTTGCCGCCGGACGCGGACGCCTCGATCCCGCCGAAATCTTTCACTTTCCACGCCGCCTCGACGCTCGACTTCGGCGGCGTCACTTCCGATTTCGGACGATGCCATTCCGCTTCGATCTTGTGGCAGCCTTCACAGTAGACGCCCTGCTCGGCGAGTTCAGGAGGCGGCATCGGCGAATTCTCGGCGAACTCGAGATCTTCCTTCACCAGCGCCGCGATGCGCGCCTCGATTTCCTGCTTCGCTTTCGCGTCCCACAGATTGTTTGCATTCAAATATTTTTCGAAAAGGACGATGGGATCGCGCGCTTCCCAGTATTCGTGCATGGCTTTCGGCACGTATTCGGCCGGATCGTGCTGCGCGTGGCCTTTCATGCGCATCGTCTTCGCTTCGATGAGCACCGGCCCATTCCCCGCGCGGCACTGCGCGACGGCCGCACGCGACGCCTCGAACACGGCGATCGCGTCATTGCCGTCGACCGTCACCGATGTGATTCCGTACCCGCGGCCGCGCTCGGCGAGATCGCGAATCGGCACCTGGCGGCTCACCGGCGTCGAATAGGCCCATTGATTGTTTTCGAGAATCAGAACGAAAGGCGCGCGCTGCGTGGCCGCAAGATTCAGCCCTTCGTGAAATGCGCCGGTCGAGCTGCCGCCGTCGCCGATCCAGGTCATCGTCACGATGTCCTGCCCGAGGTAGCGGCCTGCCATTGCGACGCCCGCCATTACAGGTATCAAATCGCCGAGCATCGAGATGGGCGAAACGATGTGCAGATTTTTCAGATCGCCGAAATGGCTGGTGCCGTCTTTGCCCTGCGTCGGCGAAGTGTATTTCGCCATGTGTTGCGTAAAGATGTCGCGCGGCTTCACACCCTTCACCAGCAGCGCGCCGATATTCCGGATCATCGGCGCCATCCAATCGCGCTTTTCCAGCGCGTAGGCGGTGCCAACCGAAATCGCTTCCTGGCCGAGGCTCGAGTAGAGTCCGCCAACGATCTTGTTCTGGCGGAAAAGCTTCATCATCTGGTCTTCGACCGCGCGATTCAGCCGCATGTAGTAGTAGAGGTCGAGACACTGCTGCCGCGTTACCGGTGTGACCGCGGCTCCGTTGGAAGATTGACTCATCTGCTACTCCGTCCTTGGCAAGGGGCGCAACAAGCAGCGCCGCTACAATCTTGCGTTATCGAGCGTGGGCTGCCTCTTGCAGCAATTGCACAGCGCGGTCGTCGCGCTCGGGCAACATCGCTTCGAATTCGTGCAGCGACATGGACACCATACGTCGTTCGAAAACTTCGCCGAAATAGCGCGTGAGCTTTTTCGCGACTTCGCTCGAATCGAGGCCGCGGTCCAGAAGTTTCTCGAGCGATGTCACGCGCTTATTGGAAATTCCGCAGGGCACGATCAAATCGAAATAGCGCAAGTCGGTCGAGACGTTGTACGCGAAGCCGTGCGACGTCACCCACCGGCTCAAATGCACGCCGAGCGCCGCGAGCTTTTCCGGCGCCGTAGGCGCATCAAGCTTTTCCGGCGCCGCAGGTGCGTCGACCCAAATGCCGTGAAGACCTTCGATTCGCCGCGCTTCAATATCGAATTCCCGCGTTGCGCGAATCATGGTTTCTTCCAGCCGGTCGACGTACCACCTTACATCGCGCCGGTGCGAAGCCAGATCGAGAATGGGATACCCGACGATCTGCCCCGGTCCGTGATAAGTGATATCTCCGCCGCGATCGGAGGGATGAAATTCGACGCGCTTCTGCCGGAGCACATTATCCGAAGCGCGCAGATTCTCGAGCCTGCCATTTCGGCCGAGCGTGATCACGTGCGGGTGCTCGCACAGAAGCAGTACATCCGGAATGGCGCCGGCCTTGCGCGCTTCCACAGCGCGGCGCTGAAGTTCGCACGCCGGCTCGTAGCCGATGCGCCCTAAATCAACCAGCCAGCAATCGTTCGCAGAATTCGTCACGGGTTCCGGATTAGCTCTCTCTACGCGTTGATGCTCAATCCGCGCACTGCGTTGAACGCATCGCCCATCGCCTCCCAGAGCGTCGGATGAGCGTGAATCGTCGCCATCATGTCGTCAATCGTCGCTTCGAGTCCTAGCGCCGCCACCGGTTCAGCGAGGATCTCCGTCGCCAACGGCCCAATCGCGTGCACGCCGAGAATTTCGCCATACTTTTCCTCGGCCACGACTTTGATGAATCCCTCATGGTGACCGATGATCGATGCCTTGCTGTTCCCGGCGAACGGGAATTTGCCCGTCTTGACCTTGATTCCCGCATCGCGCGCTTGTTTCTCGGTCATGCCGATCGAGCCAATCTGCGGCTCGCAATATGTAGCCGCCGGGCAGCGCCCGCGATCGAACGGCTGCACTTCTTTGCCCGCCATTCTTCCGACAGCGATTAGCCCCTCCATCGAAGCGGCATGCGCGAGTTGCGGCAGGCCCGCAACAATGTCACCAATCGCGTATAGCCGCGGTTCGGCCGTTTCCATGTAGCCGTTGGTGTGCACGAAACCGCGCTCGAGTTTCGCGGCTGTCTTTTCGATGCCGATTTTCTCAGTCAGCGGGCGGCGCCCCACGGCGATCAGAACTTTTTCTGCAG
>Ga0302324_100025968_pt1 | contig 11212 bp, 10 predicted proteins | sample Palsa_T0_1_FD_201949 | JGI IMG/M metagenome (GOLD analysis project Ga0302324, IMG submission 201949) | Peat permafrost microbial communities from Stordalen Mire near Abisko, Sweden - Palsa_T0_1 | ecosystem: Environmental > Terrestrial > Soil > Palsa > Peat permafrost | place: Sweden: Abisko... | reverse complement strand
GTGCCGGATCCCTACATCCGATATTACACGAAGCTCGGCTCACCGGTCCCGGGCGTCCCCGGAGTGCCGACGCCATACGCGATCGAAATCATACCCGGTCCGGTTCCGAGCGGCACCTTGGTGCAGATCGCAGAGCCGGTTGTCCCGGTCATCGATTTTCCGCTTTGGTACGGTTTGCACGACAAGTCCCAAGTAACGATTATTCCCTCCGATCCCGTGCCGTTGCCGCAGGGTCAGCTGGGGATCGCCAGCACGCTCGAGTGGGACGACAAATACCGCGCGCAGCAAGACAACAACGCGCTCCAATACACGGAGGCCTTCAAACAGGCCGTCAGCACAATCCCCCAGGGTCAACTTCCGACGCCGATAGTCACCAACGCGGCCGATGCTGCAAAGGACGCGGCGTTTCAGAACAGCGGGCAGACGGAGGTCAGTGCGATTGCGCTCAACGGCGGCGGCGACGACGGCGTGTACAAGGATTACTGCATGCATTTCGGTGGACTCCTCGGTGGACTCGCTGGACTTCTCGGTGGCCTCAATCCCGCTAAGCTCGTCGATCCCGGTGGAATCCTCGGTAGCGGCGTAAGCATCAGCAACAGTAATTGCAGTGGGCTCTTTTCTGGTCACACCATCCCGGTTCAGAGCGCCGATCCCCATCCGCGCATCGTCCTGTGTATGTGGCTGCAGGCGCGGCCCTACGATGCCATCTGGTCCATCATCCGGCAAACGCCGTTGCCGCCAGCCCGCAACCAGACGGTGCAAGGCAATTTGCAAGCGCAGTCGGCACCCTCCGACCTTTTGAACTCGGCCCAGTACGAGCCGTACGAGCGCGATACGTACGTGCTGCCACGAGTTGCTCCGTGGGCCTTGTCGCCGTATCTCGCGAAGGAGATTCAAAAGGGCGATCCGGACGACGAGATTAAAATATCGCGGCCGCTTCCAAACAACATGGCGCCGATCGTCGAGCACCTGCCCAATCCGGACCAACAGTGAGCTCGTTTTCGCGAGTGCGTTACGGTGTTGCGGCCGGTGTGCTGGCACTCGGCCTGACCGGCCAAGCTCCCCCGCCGGCATCGACCTCGGCGGCACCAGCGTTCGATGCCCACCAGTACGCCCGATTCATGAAGCCGGGTAAAGGCCGAATTGACGGCAGCTTCACGCTGCGGATCGGCAACGCCGATGCAAGGCCCCAGGCCGGGGCCAAGGTCGAATGCCTGCCGGATCTTGCGTACACGGAATGGGCGCTCGCCTCGACGGCGAATGCTATCAACCAGAGTTCCGATACGTCGCAGTCCGGGACGCCCCAGGCGGAGGATCCCCAACTCGCGCCGTACACCCGCATCACGAAGACCGACTCTAACGGCAGCTTCCACTTCTACCATTTGCCGTATGGCCGGTACGTGATGCGGGTCAGTCTGATCACCGCCTTTGCCCGCACCGTTCAAAACCAGAACCAGGCTGCCGCCGGCGCGGTGATTCTCGTCCAGCCTCAGACCGGCGGGATCACCGTTTACGACTACAGCCACGCCTATTTCGACTCGAAGCCGGTTTACGTCGGCTCGCGTCCGCCGTTTCCGCCGATCTTCGGCCTCGTCGCCCGTCACAACACGTTCGATCCTCGGCGCTAGTCCTCGCCTTCCCCGCGAAGAAGGATGCAATGAAACTCAGAATCCCGGGCAAGCACGACCATCAACACGAGAAGACCGAGCAAGTCACCGACGATCCGTATTACAACGCGCAAAACGCGTGGCTCGAGCGCTACGGACACTTCATCCAGCAGGCCTACAACTGGCGGCTGCTCGCGATGCTGGAAGCCGTGGCACTGGTCATTGGCGTCGCCGGCCTCGTCTATGTCGCCGGTCAGAGCAAATTCGTACCCTACATCGTCGACGTAAACCAGGAAGGCTTGCCGATCAACGTCCATCTCGCGCAAGAAGCCGCGCAGCCCGATCCGCGCATCGTTCATGCGGAGCTAGCGAACTGGCTCACGATGGCGCGCGGCATCGTGAGCGACCGCGCCGTCGAGAAGCAGAACATCGCCGGCGTGTATGCGATGGTCCAGGGTCCGGCGAGCGGATACATGGATGTGTGGTACAACGCGCACAACCCGTACCAACTCTCGCAAAAGGAAACGGTCGCGGTAAACGAGCCGATGACGTTCCTGCCGGTCAGTGCCCAGAGCTACGTCGTGCAGTGGACCGAAGTGGCGCACGATACGAACAACTACCGGGTTCTGACGACCCAAAACTGGGAAGCGAGCATCAGCATCGGATTCGAAACGCCTCAAGACGAAGACAGCATCGAAAAGAACCCGATCGGCCTGCACATCACGGCGCTCAGCTGGACGCAGAAATCATGATACGACGATCGGGAGTTTTGCCGTTGCTGATAATAACGTTCAGTGCCTTCGCAGCGGTCGCGATCGCTGCCCCGAGCGCACCCGGACCAGCCGGAAGTATCGTCGTGTCGGTCGTCACGGCGCCGCCTTCGCCCACGCCGATCGCCACCGCGATGCCGGCGAGAGTGTTGCCCGCCGCTACGATTGCTCCGGCCGTTGCGCCGGCGGCAACCGTCGTTCCGATCGCGACGGCCGCGCCGGCAATCGTTTTGCCGCAGCCAGTGCGCGGACCGTACGTCGGGGCAGACGGAGCGCTGCACTATCCAGTCGACGGCCCCGCCGAACCGCAACTCGCGTGCGTTCCGCTGTTCATCTGCGACGTCACGCTGGAACCCAACGAGAGCCTTTTGAATATCGCAACCGGCGATTCGTCGCGCTGGCTGATCGCGGCGGCTCAAAGCGGACCCGGCGGGAACACACCGCACGTCTTGATCAAGCCGACGTCGCTCGGTCTGCGAACGAACCTCATTATCACGACGACTCGGCGCGTCTACTATCTGCGGTTGAATTCCGCGTCGACGACGCCCTACTCGCGGCTGACGTACTTCTATCCGGATGATGAGGCGGCCGCGGCTGCGGCTGCGGTGGAAGCCGCGCGGCTGGCCGAACTTTCGCGCCAAGCGGAGCTTCCGCTCCAACCGAACGGACCGCTCGACACGTCGTACCGCATGTGGGGCGATAGCGCGTTTCTGCCGTTCCGCGTATACGCGGATTCTCAACACACGTTCATCGAGTACGCGAAACTTCCGACCGATCTCCCGGCGTTGTTCCAAGTCTCGTCCGCCGGCGACGATCAGATCGTCAACTATCGCGTCAAGGACAATCTCTTCATCGTCGATGGGACGCCGCCAGCGATCGACCTCGTGCTCAACGCGGGCACCGGTCGCGGCGGACGCGGCGAACGCCGCGTCCACATTCGGCATCAGTCGGGGGGACGGTAACAATGTCTGATCCACGAGGCCCAAAGTCGCCCGACGAGCTCGGCGTCCACGGACGAGTCGAGGGCGTGACCCGCATCGGACCACGCGCGCTCCTGCTCGGTCTGGTCATCGCCGCAGTCGTCGTCGGCGGAATTCTCTTCGGTCTTAACAGCGGCAAACAAAATCAGTCGCCGCAACAGACGGCCGCCGTACTGCCAACGCCCTTACAGGCGGCGCAGACGGCGCCGCCTGCATTCCTCAACAACGTTCCGGTCGTTGAAACGCCGCCGCCGGAGACGCCGCCTCCCGCCGTGCTGCTTCCGCCGAGCGCACCGCCGCTCGCGCAGGCAAGCCCGACGGCCGCGGCCGTCACCGCGCCGAGCACGCCTAGCCCGGCCGAAGTGGCGGAGGACAAACGGCTAGAGGAGGAGCGCCAGCGCGAGCTTGACGAGGAAAAGGCGCGCCAAGACGAACTCAAGCGTGCGAATCAAGCGCCGATCCTCCTCGCCGGCGTCGGAAACGGCTCCGGCGGCGGATACGGCGGCGGAGGGCCGTCCGGCGGCCCGGGCCCGAGCGGCGCTAGCGGTCCGGCAGGGACATCCGGCGCGCCTGGTGGGTTGGTTGTCGGCCAAGCGGCCGGACCGGGCGGCGGCGCAGGCGGACCGGGCGGCGGCACCGCCGGAGCAGGCGGAGCAGGCGGAGCAGGCGGAGCGGGCGGCGGCGCGGGTGGAGCAGCCGGAGGGCCCGGCGGCGCCAGTCCCTCACCCAGCCCGACGCAGAACCCCGCTCTTGCCTACCTTTCGGGTCCGACCGGGCAATTTGCGAGCACGGCGTACACGCTGCAGAGCGGCGCGAACAGCCGCAACAATCTGCAGGCCAGCCGCTACGCGCCTTCGACGATCTTCGAACTGCTCGCCGGAAGCGTGATGCCGGCGGAGCTCATTACCGGGATCGACTCCGAACAACCGGGTCTGGTCACGGCCCAACTCCGCGAAGACGTCTACGACACCAAGAGCGGCAAGTATCTGCTGATTCCCAAGGGCTCGCGGCTGATCGGCGTGTACGCTAACGGCGGAGGGTACGGTCTGTCGCGGGTGCAGGTCGCTTGGAACCGGCTGATCTTCCCCGACACGTCGAGCATCGATCTGTTGCAGATGTCGGGGGCTGACGTCCAAGGCGGCGGCGGTCTCGGCGGTAAGGTCGACAGCCACACGGGACAACTGATCTTCGCCACGCTCCTCTCGAGCGTATTAGCCGCCGGGCTCGCGCTCTCGCAACCGACCACAAGCGTAGTGTCCACCACGACCGGCACCGTGGCGGTACCGAGCCAAGGCGCGCTTGCCGCGCAAGGCATCGCCGGACAGCTCACCTCGACGACGCAGGGCCTGATACAGAAATCGCTCAATCAAGCGCCGACCGTCTACGTCCCCAGGGGCTATCCGTTCCTCGTCGTCGTCGATCGCGACATGATCTTCCCCGGCCCGTACGGCCCGAGCCTTCTGCCGTGACTGCCCGGCCGAGCCGGACGCGGAGGTGTCCCGGGTGAGCGTGGCGGCGGTTGCGCTCTCGACGCTCTTGCAGCAGTGCGCGCCGAACGTCGGCGAGCGGACGATGACGGCGATCGTGCGCGTCGAGAGCAAGGGCTATCCGCTCGCAATCTACGATAATACGACCGGCCGCAGTTATTCGCCGACGACGACCCGCGACGCCATGGATACTGCGCGCTCGCTGATTGACGCCGGACACTCGGTCGACCTCGGTCTCGCTCAGGTCAATTCCGCGAATTTGCCCCGGCTCGGAATGGAGGTCCGCGACGCGTTCGATCCATGCTCGAACTTGCGCGGAGCGGCAACGATTCTGATGGCCGATTATGGCGCGGCCGCCAGTCAGTTCAGTCCGGGGCCGTATGCGCTACGCCGAGCGATCGGTGCGTACAACTCGGGCAGCATCTATCGCGGCGATGCGTATCTGGACCGGATCCTCGAGGCGGCGGGCCTGCCCCCCAATACGACCCGAGGCGTTCCGGATTTGGAATCACCGGGCCCGTCTGCGGCCGAAGCGGTACTACTGCCGGCAGCGGGAGCGCCGCTTGCAGTCCCGAATCCGCCGGCAGTCGTGCCGCGCGTGCATCCCGCGCCACCGAAACCGGCGCCGACGCCGAATCCATTTGCCGCGCCGATCATCGTGATGTCGGCGGCGGCGCAAGTTCCCGAAACGATCCTTGGGGCGCCGCAGCCGACGGCGAGCCCCGCGCCCGGAACGTAAGCCCATGCCCGGCTTCCCCGACTTCGTGCAGGGCGACATCACGGGACCTGTCAGTCAGTACGGGCCCACGTGGGCCGCCTCGCTGGGACAAACGTCGCGGAGCCTCTTCCTGCTTTTGTTCCTGATCCAGATCACCATTCTCGGAGTCCAGGCGGTGTTCTTCAAGGGCTCGATCCTCGAGTACATCCGCGACTTCGCGAGCAAGGTTATCATCGGGTGCGCCGTGATGGCCGCGCTCGCCAACGCACCCCTCATTTTTCCGTGGCTGGTGAGCACGATCGCCGGAATTGGCGGCACCGTTGCTTTGAACATACCGTCTCCGTCGCCCGCGGCGTGCGCGGCCAAGCTGGTCTGGCAGTGCATGCCGGCGGCGCCTCCGGCGGCGCTCGACCCCGAAAGTACCCTACTGACCTGGGGAATGATTTACTTCGGCGCCGGCGACCTCAGCCGGATTGCAGATTCCATCTTCGCGGCGGCAATCTCGTGGACGATCGGGACGCCGTTCCCGCCGGAGCCGGGCGCCGGCGCCGACACGTATGGAATTCTTATCGTGATGGCCCACGAGCAATTTCAGATCGCGTGTTTCGCGCTTGGCATGATCTGCGTCACCTCGGCGGCGTTGATCTACCTGACGTATGTCTTGCTCGTGTTTGAAACGCAGTTCGTCATGGCGATCGGCTGCTTTACGCTCGCCGGCTACGGATTCAAGTTTACTGAAACGTACGCCAAGGCGTTTCCGAAATATTGCTTCACGGTCGGTACGAAATTCTTCGCGTTCTACTTCATCGTCGCCATCGTAGCGCAGCTGCTTCAAACCGCGAGCAGCAGCTTCATGGGGTCAAGCGGCGGCATATTCTTGAGTACGCAGGCTGCGGCGGCCATACCGTTCGGGGCCGGGGCACTCCTCGTCCTGATGGCGACCAGCCCCGCTCCGATCATCGCCATGATCTGCTCGATTCTCATCGCGGCCGTCCCGCAGTTCGCCGCGAGTTTGACGAGCGGCGGCTCGGCGTTGAGCGCGATGGGTGGCTTGGGGTCGATCACCGGGCAGTTCCAGAAGCGCTAGCGGGAACCACGGCCTGACACGGCCCATTTGCAAGCATCAGCACCGCGGGCTGCTCGACCGCTATCGGCGATGCAAAATACGTCACATCGCTTGCGCGCACCGGGCCGAAGTAGCGCGAATCGAAGCTGCGCTCGGCCGGCGTCCAGAGCCACAGCTGACCTGCGCCCAGACGATACCGGCCGCGCGCAATTTGGGGTAGCTTCCGGCCCAAATGATCGTGGTCGAAGGTAACGCTGTGACCGAGACAGCGGCCGTTGACCTCGATCGAGCGCGCCCGCAAGTCGACGAGGTCGCCACCAACGGCGGCGACGAGCTTGAGGAGCGGAGCGGTTTGCCCCGGACAGGGACCCGCGGGCAGGTAGCCGCGCTGCGCGCCGAGTGCGGCGACCGAAGCCGGCGCACAGACCAAGATCGTATCCCCGCGCGCTATCGGCCGATCGATCGGCCCCAGAGCGTAAAGTAACCCCGGCAGGCTGCCCGTCAGGTTGATCGTCCAGGGGTATTTCTCCGGGGCGACGGCCAAGGCGGCCACAACCGCAACGAGGACGACAAAAGCCGCCGCGCGTGCGATGCGCGCGCGAGTCCGCGGACGCGTCAATTCGGTCGCGGCGCCGCCGCGGTTCGGACGTACAGCACGTAGCTGGCGTCGACGTATGCGAGCCGCCAACCGCGCGTTAGCCCGAGCGCTTGGTCGAGCGGCGAATAGCGGCCGGCCACGATCGTGTTGATGCCGCGCCGATCAAGAACCTGGCGCCAACCGGGCTCCAAGCCGGTGATCGCGGACATTTCTTGCCACACCGGGGGCGGATACGGATCGGCGCGGCCGTCGAGAAACACGCGTTCGTTCGGGACGCCCAGAGCGAGCGAACACCACGCGAAGTCGGCACAGAAGATGGCGCGCTCGCCGGGCATCTTTGCGACCGCGGCGAGCGGTGCGTTCGCCAGGTTGGTATTCGGGGGCGCGGCGAGCGTCAGTCGGACGCAGACGAAAATCGCCACGAAAAACGCACCGAGCGGCAGCACGTAGGCCGCGGCGCGAGCGAGGCCCGCTCGGCGGGATTCGGGCTGACGCTCAAGCCACTGGGAGAGCGCAGTAGAGACGATCGGTAGGGCGACGATTGAAAAGACGGCAACGTTGCGGGCTGCCGAGAGCAACAAGAACGTAAAGGTCCCCAAGATCAGCAAGTTCCGCCAATACCAGTCGCTGGTTGCGCGCGAGATGCCCCGGCCTCCGAATACGATCGCTAGCAGCAGTAGCGGCAGCGCACCGACCATGAACGCTGCATCGTCGAAGTCGGGGACCTTCCATTCGCTGATGTACGCCGTCGTCGGGTTCCCGAACCACCCCAGCGCGTACCGCGGCAAGTCCCACCCAAGCGGATTGCAGCAAATCGCGGCGACGCAGAGCGCGGCAATCGTCGCGGTCCGGCGCGATCGGGTCCCAAAGCCGCGTTCGTCCAATGTCGAGCCGGCGGCGTAAATCGCAGCGACGATCGGCGCAAGCATCGCGCTTGCATGCCAGTTCGACCATACCATCGCGACCGCAGCCGCCGCATACGCCCACGGCCCATCGATGTCAAGCAGCAACATGAAGGCGGCCAGTAACGGCCAGACGGCGACTTGGGCGCGCACTCCGAACGACTCGAACATCGCAAGCCCCGCCAACGTCGCACAAATCGCAACCGCAGCCGGCGAAGCGCCGCGCCGAGCGGCGTGTAGACACGCGATCCCAAGCGCGGCGATCGCCCCTAGTGCGACCCCGCCGGCGAACAGGTCCCAGGCGGCGCCGCTGCGGCCAAGATATGCCGCGATTCCGAACAGCCATTCCTGCGGCACCCACGGGGCGTGGGGCGCGCTGAACGCTTCGGCTCCAAGGAACCGAGGCACGGCCCGGTCGCGCAGAACTTGTGCGCCCAGGAGCCGCTGCCAGTAGAGATCGCCGTCGGACGGCGGATAGACGATCGCCGTCGTCAGGAATCGAGCCGCGAAGATCGCAAGCACGAGCCACGCGTATTTCATCGTGCGGCCACCGTTCGTTCGAAGACACCGTCGCCGTCACGAGCGGCGGCCCTGTGCCATGCCGGCCACAGTGAAAGGATCCCGCCGAACGGGCCGCTGCGCGGCGCGACGATCGTGTCGACGCGCGAATCGTTTAACCGCTTGCGCCAATGCGACCGCAGGCGCATGATGTCCCCCTGTTGGTCGAGCACGGTCTGCGGATACGCTTCGACCCGACCGTCGACGAACACCCGGACGGCCGGCGCCTCCGCAAGCGCCGCGTCGCACCAGTCGACGTTGTAGCAGAAAACGCGGTGCGGGCGACCGTCGCGCTCGAGCGCGGCTGCGAGCGCGTAGCCTCCAGGTTGCGGCGGGGCGGCGAGATGCCATGCGAGCACCGCTCCGATCCCAGCGGCGGCGATCGCCGCGGCGACATTGCTGCGCGGCGTCCCAATCGCGATGCGGGGAGATCGAGCCAGCGCCGCTGCGGCGGCGCCGGCGAGAACCGGTCCGGTGAGTACGCCGAAGACGACGAGGTATGCCCCGTTCATAAGCGCAAGCAACGCCGAAAACAGCACAAGCGAAATCGATGCCCGGCGCTCGCGCTGCAGCCCGACGCTCAACGCGACGAGCATCGTCAGCGTGAACCCGATGCGGTACGCGATCGGCGCAACCTGGCCTGGATGGAACGCGACGTCGTTGCCGAGCGTCCGATCGATCCGTAGCGCCTCGAACGCCGCGAGCGGATAATGATAGAACGCCGGAGTCGCAAACATGGCAAGCACCGTGCCGGCCCAGGCGATCCGGCTCCACAGCTTTTCGTCCGCCGTCGTACCTCGGATTGCCGCGATCAACGGAGCCAAGATCCCTTGCGGCGCGACGTTGCACCAAACCAGTGCGATCGCGGTCGCGACCCCGGCCGCACGCGGGCCGGGGCGATCGAGGACGTATGCGAGCACCGCTGCGAACGCTGCAGTTACGATGCCGCCCGCAACGCCGAGCGAGCTGAGCGCGCACGCGGCCGCGATAACAACCGCGAGTAGCGCGAACGCCTGGCCCGCGTTGCGCCGCGCCTGCAGTTCGGTAAACCAGAACGCGGTAAGCGTAGCGAGCATCGTTGCGAGCAACAGCGCGCTGCTGCCGCCGGCGCGCGCGAGCAATGCCAGGGTCAGGCCTCCGAGCCAACCGAGACCGCCCGTGTACGCGCCGGCGGCGGTGAACGTCTCGTTGCCGAGGTGTAAGGGGACCGCGCGCGTGCGCAAGATCTGCTCGCCGAGGAACGAGCCGAGCGCGAGTCCCGCGTTGTCGGGCGGTGCGAACGCGGTCGCAATGACGGCACCGAGCGCGAGCGCGGCGTACGCGACGCGATAGGCCGCGGCGACCGGCACGGCCTCGCGCGCCGTCGGCCGCTCAGCCGCGGGAACCCGCATGGCTTCGGTCGTCATTCGAGCTGCTTTAGCTGGCGGGTCCGGATCACCAGAGGCGATTAGACGGCCAGCGGTTGATCGAACAGCGTTTCGAGGTGACGCGATGGGCGCAGGCCGAGTTCGCGGCGCAGCTGCTCGCTGTAGCGGCGGTAAACGCGCAGCGCGATGCCTCGATCCCCGCGCTGCAAGAGCGCGAGCAGCGCGAGTTCGGTGGCCTGCTCGTCGCAGGCGTCGGCGTCGATCAGGTCTTGTGCGATTTCGAGCGCCGTTGCCGTATCGCCGCGCTCGAGGGCGTGACGGCCGAATGCGATCCCGAGCTCGGCCGCAAGGGTGCGCGCGCGATAGCTCGTCGCCTCGAGCCACTCATGCCGCTGGGCAATCCGCCTGGCCGATGCTCGCCACCCTTCGTAGGCGCGCTGTAGCGCCGCGACTTCCGCGTCCGTCAGCGCGCCGATCCGCTTCGAGGCGCGGCCGAGCGCTTCCAGGTCCGCCAGGTCCACCAAGGCTTCGTCGCACAACGCGTAGCCGAGCGTGCTGTGGACGATGGCGTCCGAACCGCCAAGCCGGCGACGCAGCCGGTGCAGCGCGACGTTAAACGCATTCTGGGCTCGCTCCGGCGGCGACTCGCCCCAAACCAAGTCGATCAACTCCTCACGCTTCGAGGGATGGCGGTGGCGCGCGATTGAGAACAGCAGCGCGTGCTCGGTGCTCGTGAGCCTGACTTCGACCCCGCGAGCACGAACGATGCCGGTCGCGAAGTGAACTTCGAGGCGCGGCGGCGCGGTATCGAGGGGAAGGCTAGGATCGTCAAGCAGCACTTCGGTTTCCCCCTGGAACGCTTGGCAGTTCCCGACCAATGCAAGAGTGCTCTCCACTGAAGCAGCCTGTCACGGGCGGTGCTTTTGCGGCGAGTCCATCTTGAGCGGTGGCGCCGGACCGATTTGCCGCTTCGCTGCGCTTATCCTAGCGGACCAGCGTCTCGCCGGCGTCCAGCGGCGCTGGGCGATTCTTCCGCCAACGCGGCGGCCAATGCAGCGCGCAGATCGGCGTCTCGGGCAACCGGTACGGCGCGCAGATCGAGAACGACCTCGCCGCCCTCGATTCGACCGATCGTCCGGGGCCGCCCGGCGCGCAAACG
>Ga0302324_100025967_pt1 | contig 11213 bp, 11 predicted proteins | sample Palsa_T0_1_FD_201949 | JGI IMG/M metagenome (GOLD analysis project Ga0302324, IMG submission 201949) | Peat permafrost microbial communities from Stordalen Mire near Abisko, Sweden - Palsa_T0_1 | ecosystem: Environmental > Terrestrial > Soil > Palsa > Peat permafrost | place: Sweden: Abisko... | reverse complement strand
TAGGCCTCAGTAATGCTGTCTCTGTTGTCGGGGGGGAGGATAACTTTTGCGCGGTGCTCTCCAGCGGTCAAATCGATTGCTGGGGTTATGACGGCGACGGCGAGCTCGGGAACGGCAGCACCGGAACTAGTTCCAGTGTGCCGGTGGCGGTCGAGACGATCACGAACGCTTCAGCAGTTGTTGGCGGTCTGTTCTACTTTTGCTCCCTGCTAGCCAACGGTGGTGTCGACTGCTGGGGCCAGAACTCCTACGGCCAGCTCGGAAACGGTACGACCTCGGCTTCGGATGTCCCGGTGGCGGTGAGCGGGATCAGCACTGCCAAGTCGGTAACGGCCGGTTCGGAGAGCGTCAGCGTTTGCGCGGTGCTTTCCACAGGCGGGGTGGACTGCTGGGGGGACAACGCCGACGGACAGCTCGGAAACGGTACGACGACCAATGCCGTTGCCCCGGTGTCGACCGGGTTAACGGACGCGAAGGCGCTGGCCGAGGACGTACAGACCGAAGGTAGCGCCGTCGGTTTTTGCGCCTTGCTGACCACTGGCCATATCGAATGTTGGGGGGATAACGTCTACGGTGAGCTCGGGAACAAGACCACGACGGCGTCAGATGTGCCAGTGAAGGTCAAGAAGATCAAGACGGCTGACTCGATCGTCGGAGGAGACAACGCCTACTGTGCGGTGCTCGCTTCTGGGTCCCTGGACTGCTGGGGTCGGGGCGACTACGGCAACCTGGGGGACGGGACCACGACGAGTTCCGACAAGCCGGTGCCCGTGGAAACCATCACGAGTGGCTCAAAGGTAGTGAGCGGTTACCTCGTGTTCTGCTCTTTGCTTACCACTGGGAAGCTGGACTGCTGGGGATACGGCGGCGCCGACCAACTCGGCAACGCGAAGATGACCAACTCGGATGTCCCCGTAGCCGTCAAGGCAACCTGAGTGGAACACATACACAAGGCCGCACGGCTGGACTTCTCGTGACCGGTGAGAGTCTCGCGCCGAGAAGTGCGAGACCTCAGGCGGCCGTCGGCATTCGGGTGTTCGCGATGGAGTCCCACTGGTATGGAGTCCGAAGGTCTGTTCGCTACGTCCCACCCGTGGACCCCACGAACTCGAGCGGGTCCGCCGGTTGATCGCCATGCTCCCGCCCGGACACAGCGCCGGTGCTCTGACCCGCGAGACCGCGAGGGACTTGCTCGAGGAACGTTTGCGTTTCCGAGACCGGAACGAGCATGTCCTGGCCGCGCTTGGACACCTTCTCGAGTCGGTGGAGTCGGGGCAGACCGAGCGATAGCGTCGGGTGGTGGGTCTTCAAACCGTTGAGGCGATTCGAGACCCATGGGACTAAGTCGGATCGGAAGAACCCCTACCGAACCGGCCATCTCCTTTCTGTTGAGCCAACAAGCGCTGGACGGTCTCTTCGTCGAGACCCTGCCCGTACGAGCCTTCCGACGGATCGCTCTCAGCACGCACCGACCGACGACGGTTCCGCTTCTTGTGAGCAAAGCCGGCGGCAACAAAGACCGTCCCCACCGAGTACGGCCCGGCAGTGATCGTCCAGTCAATCACCTGATTCACCCGGGCATGCAACTCGCCGTCCGAAGGATCCGACGCGACGATATAGACGGTCCGAGGACCTGTTCTAGTCGAGTCGGGATCATCGACGTTGTAGTTTTGGCCCTGATATGAATAGGACACGATACCGCTGCGCTCACTGGCGGGCAGCGCTTTGACGTCCATCCACCACTGCCACTCGCCAGCACTAAGCAGGATCGAGAAGAGGAACAACGTGCCAACGACTGCAAACGCGAACCCGACCCACGGCAAGCCGCCAGTCCCCCAAAACCGGCGTTTTACAGCACCCCACGCCGAACTCAACAAGCGCATCTGCTGAACATCCGAACTCCCTGACTCGTACCGATTCCAGATCCAGGGGACGCTCCATCATGCTATCGATGGAAGAGGCCGTCGCGAATCGAGGACCGATCAGCCGCCGGGCCACATAAGCGGGGACTTTTCATGGCCAAAAGCAAGGACTGAAGACTGGCCACGGACAAAGGATGGGGCGCGTAGGCCGCCCACTCCACGCGCCATGGCGTCCGAGTAGTCACGCGGTGTCGGTTCTGGTGGAATGGGCACAGGTCCGATGGTCAGCGTCGGATTGGACTAGACGGCAGGCGTTGTTAGAACAACGGAGTCGTTCCAGTTGGTTCCCGTCCCCCAGCAGCGAGTCGAGGCTGCACACCAACTGCCGTGAAGGTCAGCCTCTCGGTGGACGTTTGGTCAGTCGTCCAGCTATTGGTCTCGTCCCTCCATCGGTCGTCGTGATCGCAAAGCTCGAGGTCCCGCTCAAGGATCCCGACGACCCGGCCGCGTTCGAGTAGGACGGGACCTAGATCCGTGAGTTCGTCAAGTACGAGCGGCCCTTGGTCGTTAGGCCAGCGGTTTCGTCAGGCGACGAAGCCGGTGGCGTCGAAGATGACCTGCGTGGAGGCTGAAGCGTAGATGTTGATTTGTCCTGAACCGGACAGGGCAACAGTGACGCCGTTGGCGATGGTGGACCCGCTGGCGAAGTTGATCGACGAGGTGGGCGGTCGGGTGACGCCGGCGGGGTAGCAGGTGAGGTAGCCGCCGGCTGTGGCGCCCGTGACGGTGAGGTTGCCAATGACCCCGACCGCGCCGGCGGGGACCGCTACGCCCGAAACCGCGCTTCCTGTGATCTGAAGGGTCTGGGTCGTCCCAGCTGTGACGGGTCCGGCGGACCTGGTGCGTGCGGCGGGGGGGTCGGTGGTGCGGGAGTCGAAGACGCGGATGGGGCTGGAGAGTAGGCAGGTAGCGCCTTGGGTGAAGCCGACCGGGCCGGCGGCCACTTGGACCCAGGTGCCGGGAGAGCCGCCGGCTACGCAGAGGAACAGCGTACCGTTGCTATCCCGGATGGACTCGCCCGCGCTGTAGGCGACCGACTCCCCTGACGGTGCGCCCGGGCCAGCCTGCAGCTTTTGGAACGTCCGGCCCGTTCCATTCGAAGCGATGTCGTGGCCTTCGGTTGAAGACGCGGACACTCCCGGTCCGGTGCTGCCAGTGCCCGACAGACCGGTCACCCCGGACCCGGTCACACCTGTGCCTGAGGAGGAGGTTCCATTCACGCCGGACCCGGTCGTGCCTGCGCCCGACACACCCGATACGCCGGTCCCGTAGATGCCGCTGGAACTGGTCGACTGCCCGTAGACGCCGTAGCTGCTGCTTGATAGCCCGAGGACGCCGTCGGCGTCGGCGCAGTCGCCGACGATCGCCGACCCCGCCGCTGCGGCTGAAGAGAACAGGCCGCTCTGGCCGCTTGGGCCCACACCGTAGACGCCGACGGTATCGGTGCCCAAGGCAAGAGACGGGCTCTCAGAGCCCACCCAACCATAGACCCCGATGCCGAGGGCCGAGTTCCCTTCGATACCGTAACCGCCAGGCGAGTCGGTGCTGAAATCTTCTCCGTGCACCCCGGCGCTGCCAGTTGTGACGGTATTGCCAAATACGCCGTCGGTGCTGTTCGAGTACCCCAGAACGCCGTAGCCATTTGAAAATCCGTAGACCCCTGCGTAGTCGTTCGCTAGCCCGACCACTCCGAAGCTATCGGCGCTGTCGCCGACGACCGCCGACCCTCCAACGGGGTCGGATGAGAACAGGCCGCTTGGGCTGCCGCCCACGCCGTAGACACCGAGGTCAGCTTGGCCGTCATCGAGGGTGGGGATGGCAGACGCCGACCACCCGAAGACCCCGATGCCGGACGTGGTCGAACCGCCTTGGACGCCATTGCCCCCCGAGTTCGCAGTTAGCCCTACCACGCCGTTGGCGTCTTTGCTGTCGCCGGCAACCGCAGCTAGGGGTGTGGTGAACCCGCTATGGCCGGCTGCTCGGGTGCCGAACACACCCCAACCGGCGGTAGACGTTCCGACGAGACCACAGCTGCTGGCAGAGGAATCGGTTGTGGTCCCGTTGAGGCCATTGCCGGTCGCCGTGGAGATGGTGGTGGTACCGCCGGCGCCGGAGTTGTTGTCGCCAAGTTGCACCTCTCCACCAGAGCCCGTTGCCGCGCCGGCGGGGGTGGCGCCCATGACGGAGCCGGCCGCCGCGCCGGCTCCGGCCGCAGCAGCAGCAATCATGAGGCCCCGGCGCGAGACCATCCTGGCCGTTTCGGTGCGGAGGTCATCGGAGAGAGTGGTGTCGGTCTCGGTGCTCATGGTTTGTCATTCTCTCTGGTGTGTCGCGGGACGGAAGTCAGATTTAGGTGATCCGCCCTTAAATGTATGAAAAGGCGGAAAAGTTAACTCGTTCGCGCTCGACCGCCAGCGATGTGATGGCGATGTGGTCGATGTTGGACCGCCTGGCGGGCACCTTACGGTCGTGCGGGACGCGAGGAGAAGGCGCCCGTCGGCACAGTGTATGACGCCGCGGGCGAACGGATCAGACCATCCGGGAGCGCGAAGTTCGCCATCTTTCCGGAGCGATTCGCCCTTGATGTCGACATCGGGGCCTTCAAAGGTTCAGACCGAGCAAATGCCGCGATCTCGGGCAGCCCACTCAGAGCGCCACTGGGTCCGTGTAGTCATCCGGTCAAACGCCCCTCCGACACCCCATCTGACCAGCACTTTTGCGCGACCACCGGAGTCGTATGCTGCTGCGGCCGGAGGGCCCGAAATCGGCTCCGCGCTAACACGGCGCTAACGAGGGTCGACCAAGTTGACTGACCTGAAGCATTCTGGGTCGACAGTGCCCCTCGCTCTCGTCGCGCGATAGCGGTGTTCCATGCTTTGAGTGTGCTGGAGCCCTCTGCGGTGGGGTGTCTGGTGGTTAGCTGTTGGCGAGGACGAGTTCGGTCAGTAGCAGTTGGACGCGCTGGTCGATCTCATCGACGATGGCCCGCACTTCTTCTACCGTTAGTTGGGCTGGGTCTTGGAGGTCCCAATCCACGTATCGTTTGCCCGGGAAGAACGGACAGGTGTCGCCGCAGCCCATGGTGACCACAACGTCGGCGGCTCGGGCGTCGTCGTCGGTGAGCGGCTTGGGGAACTCTCGCGACGGGTCGAGACCGCGTTCTTTGAGCACGGCGACTACGGAGGGGTTGAGGTGGTCGGCGGGCTCGGAGCCAGCGGAGAGGACATCGACGCGGCCTTGGGCGTAGCGGTCTAAGAGGACCTTGGCGGCCAGGCTGCGTCCCGAGTTGTGTACGCAGAGGAACAGCACGACGGGCTTGTGGGCGACGTCGGTCATACAGTCTCGGCGTCGACGATGGGGTTGGAGTCGTGGACGTCGGCGTGTGGGAGCACGACTTGGGCTGCTTGCGCGGCAGTGATGTTGGTGTACAGAAGCTTGATGACCGCGAGGCCGACTCCGCCGCCGACGATTTGGGCGGCGATGAAAGCGGGCGCGGATGAGGGGGCGATCCCGGCGAAGGTGTCGGAGAACATGCGGCCGACGGTGATGGCGGGATTGGCGAAGCTTGTCGAGCTCGTGAAGAAGTAGGCGGAACCGATGTACGCACCCACCGCGGCAGGCGCGGACGCTCCTCGGTGGGTGCGGGCCAGGGCGAAGATGACCAGCAGCAGCCCGGCGGTGGCGATGACCTCGGAGAGGAAGTGGGCGGGCGTGGCTCGGTGGTGGGTGGAGATGGTCACCGCCGGGCGCGAGAACATGATGTTGGCCACTACGGCACCGGTGACGCACCCTGAGACCTGGGCCGGCAGATAGGCAGCAGCGGTCCTCCAGCGAAGGCCTCCCAAGGCGGCGTCGACTGCTGACACCATCGGGTTGAGGTGCGCTCCTGACACCGGACCGAACGTCAGGATCAGCACGTACAACCCGCCCGCCGTCGCGACCGCGTTCTCCAGTAGCTCCAGTCCGAGTTGTCCCGGTGAGAGTTGCTGGGCCGCGATACCGGAGCCGATGACGGCCGCGGCCAGCAGGGCACTGCCCACCCATTCCGCGATCAGCCGCCGCCACAGGGCAGCCTCGTACAACACGGTCAAGTCTCTTAGCAGCAGGACCGGCTGGAACCGCCGACTGTTGCTGGTTCGGGGCCACAAGCCTCGGTGGAACATCCCAACCCCGTCTCGTCTGGGGCGTCGGCCAACACCGTGTAGACCTCCCAGGCAGCACCATCGGGGTCGTCGATCCAGGCCTTGTTCTGCACCGCGTAGCAGCAGGTGGTCGACTCCTGCACCTGTGGCGCCAGGCCCGCGTCGGCCAGGCGGGCGGTGGCGGTGAGGACCTCTTCGGGGGTCTCCACCTCGACCCCGAGATGGTTCAGCGCCCCAGCGACGCCCTCGCCTCGCCCAGCCGGGTTCTCGATTAGCACCAGCTTGAGCGGCGGGTCGGCGATAGCGAAGTTGGCATAACCAGGACGGCGCTTAGCCGGCTCCGCGCCGAAGAGCTTCGAGTAGAACTCCACCGCCGCGTCCATGTCGGCCACATTGAGGGCAAGTTGCACTCGGGACATCACTACCTCCTGATAGCATCGACAACTGTTGATGCGTTGATAATTGTCGATGCAATGACAGATGTCAATGGGAGATTGTGTGGTGGTCAAGCGAAGCGCATTGATTGAAGTGGCCGAAGCAGGGGAGTGCTGCCCGTCTGTGCTCGCCGCCCCTCTCCACGCAGACGAAGCTCAAGAACTTGCTCGTGGATTCAGCGCATTGGGCGACCCGGTCCGTCTGCGCGTGCTCTCCATGCTGGCCGCCGCCCCTGATGGAGAGATCTGTGTGTGCGATTTCGTGGCACCACTGGGTAAGACCCAAGGGACCATCTCACATCACCTCAAGATCCTGGGCGAGGCCGGGCTGGTACATGGTGACCGGCGCGGCAAATGGGTGTGGTATTCCCTCGACCGGGCTCGATTGGCCAGCCTGCGTGGCGCCATCGACGCCTGACATCATCAGGCGAGATGACTTTCGAGGACTCCAAGAGCCCATCGCGTCCCGCAAAACGGGTGGCACTAGCGACGATTGTCATCCAGTGGATGCGCCTCGGTTGCGTCGGCTTTGGCGGCCCGCCCACCCATATCGCTCTGCTTCGGCGCATGTGCGTGGAGCAGCGCAGTTGGATCGACGCTAAAGAGTTCGAGGACGCCATCGCCACCACCAACCTGCTGCCGGGGCCGGCGTCCACCCAGTTGGCTATCTATTGCGCATGGCGGCTACGAGGATCGCTAGGAGCGGTTCTTGGCGGTTTGTGTTTCATAGTTCCTGGCCTGGCGGTCATCCTGGCGCTGTCGGCTGTGTTCCTCCAGAGCCACCCCCCTGGATGGCTCCTTGGGGCCGCGGCCGGCGCCGGCGCGGCGGTGCCGGCTGTGGCTCTCAACGCCGCGTACGGTCTGATCCCAGCCAGTTGGAAGCGGATCGGGGTGGCGCGAGCGCAGAAGAGGCGTTGGGTTGTCTACGCCGTCGCGGGCGGCGCGGCCGCCGCGATCGTCGGCCCATATCTGGTAGTGGTATTGGTGGCTTGCGGCGTGACCGAGATCGGGCTGCGCCGACCGACCCGGCCCCATCCGGCCGGTGCGCCGCTGGGATTCCTGCCCGTCGTGGGCGCTCACGCGGTAGCCATCGGAGGGCTAGGAGCGGTCGTGTGGGAAGCGTTCAAGGTCGGCGCTCTCTCCTACGGGGGAGGGTTCGTGATCATCCCGTTCATGCAACACGACGCCGTCGCCACCTATCACTGGATGAGCGGAGCCCAGTTCCTCGACGCGGTCGCTCTCGGCCAGATCACTCCCGGGCCAGTGGTACAAACCGTGGCGGTGGTCGGCTACGCCGCCGCCGGAGTCGGCGGAGGCCTGCTCGCCGCCCTCATCGCCTTCGCTCCCTCTTTCGCGTTTATTCTCCTCGGCGGCCCTCGCTTCGAGAGCATTCGCGCCAACCGTAACATTGAGGCGTTCCTCACCGGTGCAGGGCCAGCCGTGATCGGTGCCATCGCCGGATCAGCCATACCTCTCGGCCTGGCCCTCAGCCATCTGTGGCAGATTCCCTTCCTGGCCGGGGCGCTGCTCTGGCTCCTCTGGGTCCGCAGAGGAGGCGTTGTCAGCGGCCTCGTTCTCGCCGGACTCGCAGGCGTCGTCGTTGCCTTAGCGGGAGTCCCAGTTTGAAATCCCACGACTCAGTTGAGCCCGGGCAGGAAAGCGGTCTCCGCGGTGGGCTCTGGCCCGGAGGCGGTCCGGCTGGCGCAGGTCTATATCATCTGGCCACGGAAGACTCGCCGCCATCGGACCGGACGGCGCGATGACTTCTGGGCGACGGCGACGTCGATCATAGGAGAGGCCGTGGGTCGACCGATGTAGGCGACATGTCTGGAGTGAGGGTTCTGGTGGGCACGCAAAAGGGCGGGTTCGTGCCGACCTCGGAAGGGAGGCGATCGGACTGGACCGTCCACGGCCCGTTGTTCGGCGGCTGGGAGGTGTATAACATGACTGGGTCGCCGGCTGATCCGTCGAGGCTGTACGCGTCGCAGTCGACGGTCTGGTTTGGGCAACTGGTCCAGAGATCTGACGACGGGGGCGAGTCGTGGCGGCCGGTGGGTAACGACTTTGTTTATGACGGTGAAGCGGGGACTCACCAGTGGTATGACGGGACGCCGCATCCGTGGGAGTTCGCTCGGGTGTGGCATCTTGAACCCTCGTTTGACGACCCCCACACTGTCTTCGGGGCCGAAGACGCGTCCCTGTTCAAGTCGACTGACGGTGGTTTGACCTGGTCGGAGTTGGCGGGCTTGCGCACGCATAGCTCGGGGCCGGAGTGGCAGCCGGGGGCGGGCGGGATGTGCGTCCACACTGTTCTGGTCGACCCGACCGATTCGAAGCGGATGCATGTGGCTATTTCTGCCGCGGGGGTGTTCCGCAGTGACGACGGCGGGGAGACGTGGCGGCCGGCCAATCGTGGCCTGCGCTCGGAGGGCGTCCTCGACCCTGACGCCGAGGTCGGCCACTGTGTCCACCGCATAGCGCGGCATCCGAGCAGACCGGATGTGTTGTTTATGCAGAAGCACTGGGATGTCATGCTCAGCGACGACGGCGGTGACACTTGGCGGGAGGTCAGTGGCAATCTGGGAGCTGGGATCTACGGCGCTCGCTTCGACGGCGCTACGGAGACCGAGCGCAGGTATCTGTTCGCCATGTCAGATCTCATGAACGCTGAAGGCGACCCAGTACGTTCCGGTGACTTCGCTCGGGCGCTCGAGCGCGACCTCTCCGCGGTGTCGCCCACGCGCGACGCGCTGATCCGCAAGGGCGTCGTCCATGCGCCCGAGCACGGCCTGCTCGCCTTTTCCATCCCAGGTTTCCAGCAATACATCGCGAGGCGCCGACCTGACGAGGCTTGAGCCGGAACCCACACCTCCTCGAAAGGCTTTGACCGAAGTCAGGGCTGCTGACCTGATATCCCAGAAACGCTCCGAAAGGCAAAAGTGGAGGTTAGCGCGGTATGAGCTGGGGAGGGTCTTGTACCAAGTCCCCCCTACGACCCGCTCTGTACCCCACGGCTCGGAGTGACCGATGCGACCGCTTCCCGAGCCCCCGGGTCGAAGGTGACCTGGACCCCGAGCGCCCCATATATCTGAGCCCGTAGCTCAAGATCGGCCCTCTTGAGGTGTCGGACGATGTCGGAGAGGGCGTCCACGAGCGCCGGTATCTCGGTCTTGTCAAGCGGTTCTCCCGGTACTTCCTAGCTCCATCTGTCGTGTCGAGCATCCGGCCGTGCACACCGGTCGTCGACGTCGAATCCCACACATGAGACGTCGTTGGCATCCCCAATTGGCTGGGTGGCGTCGGATTAGGCTGCGGCATTTCGCGGTAGATGTACTGAAAAAGAGGATGAAGTGGATTCTGCTCACCGGATCAAACCTGCGACGGTCTGCCAGCCTTCTGATAAACGTCTCAGCCCGAGGAGGCTTGGGCTACGGAATCGGTCCTGGTCATCGGCGTTGGATGTGCTCACGCGTGTTCTGGCCACAGCGGCGGTCATCGCCGGACTGACGAGCGTCGCTTCGGTGTCGGGAATAGCAGGTCGCATTCCGGTAGCCGCGGCTGCCCCCTTGGACCCAACGGTTTCCTGTACGACCGACCCCAACATCTTCAACACCGGCTACGACTCGGCTACGGGCGGCGTGCTGCCGAATAACTCTCTGGACGCCAATTGGCAGGTGGCCGGGGTCTTCGACAGCCCAGGCGGAACAACTCCTCCAACCGCCACTTCGCTGCCGCCGCCCGGCACCACCTTTGCCGCCGCCAACGTCGGAAGCCTCGCACCGGGCGCCTGGTCGGCAAGCCCCTACGCGAACGCCCAATGGATCTCGCAGCAGACGATCGCCAACCCCTCCAGCCCGAACGGCGACTGGTACTACGAGTATGTGTTCAACCTGAGTGCGTCGGTCGAAGCGTCGACGTTCAGCCTCGCCATGAACTTTCTGGGGGACAACGACGTCGCCACGGTCTTCGTCAACGGGGTCGATCAGAGCACCTACCCCGGTTCCAATCTGCCACAGACGGCGACCAATCCCTACAACTACGTCGGGTATCACACGGCGAACGCCGCCGCTACAACCCTGGACCACAACTGGCAGACCGGCTCGAACACCATCATCGTCCAACTTAAGAGCGGACCGCCGGACGAGGGTTTCGACGCCCAGATGCGACCGACGGCGTTCTGTCCCGTTGCGCTCGGCGCGACAAAGACGGCGTCGCCCGATCCGTACGTACCAGGCAGCCGGTTGACCTACACGGTCACAGTCTCCAACGCAGGCCCGGGTTCAGTGGCGGAAGCGACCGTGTCTGATCCGTTGCCTTCGGCTTTGGCCGGCGCCGGGTTTACCTGGACCTGCTTGGCCACCGCCGGGAGCCTTTGTACGCCATCGGGATCAGGGAACATCAGCGACACAGTGAACGTGGCAGCGGATGGGATCCTCACATACACCGTGACGGGCACGGTTCCAGTCTCGACCACGGGAACCCTGACCAACACGGTGACCGTGACACCTCCGTCCGGGGTTACGGATCTGAGCTGCACCCCGAACTGTACGGCCACCAGCTCCGATCCCATGGCCGCGCCGGGGTTGTCTGTGGTGAAGTCGGTGACGTCGAGTGGGCCTTATGGCGCGGTGGGTCAGCCGATTGATTACAGCTTTGTGGTGACTAACACGGGGAATGTGTCGTTGTCTGGGGTGGGTGTGGGTGATGTGCAGTCG
>Ga0302324_100025966_pt1 | contig 11213 bp, 6 predicted proteins | sample Palsa_T0_1_FD_201949 | JGI IMG/M metagenome (GOLD analysis project Ga0302324, IMG submission 201949) | Peat permafrost microbial communities from Stordalen Mire near Abisko, Sweden - Palsa_T0_1 | ecosystem: Environmental > Terrestrial > Soil > Palsa > Peat permafrost | place: Sweden: Abisko... | reverse complement strand
ACCAGCGCTTGAAATCGGGATCGCCGAAAAGTTGCCAGCCGTCCCAGAGATATTCGAAATAGGAATCGCATGGCGGCCCCACGCTGGCGCGACGGCTGATCCATTCGCCGGTTTCGATGTTGATCGTGTCGGCGACGAGGTCGATCTTCGAGCGACGCTCGAACAGCGCCTTGGTCGCGCGCTTGGCCATGTCGTAATAGCTTTTGTCGCCGACCGCATGGCCCAGCGTCCCCCATTCGGGGATGTAGGTCGCGATCTCGGCCGGGAAGCTCACCGGATCACGCACGGCGCCGGTTTTGAGATTCACGAAACGGTAGGGCATGCCGGTCGGCGATTTGGTGAAGGCCGGCGAAAGCCGATCTGCCATGTCCTTGGCCAGCGCCAGCAGCTTTTTCTCGTGCGTCGCGCACCAGCCGGAAAGCAGTCCGCCCACTATGCGGATGCCGGTCTCGAAAACCTGAACCTCGCCATCGATGTCGAAGTCGAGAGACTGCGATATCCAGCGCACGCCTTCCTGCACCTCGGCGTCCAGGCCCATCACGTACAAGGTGTCGAGCGCTTCCACGATGGAAAGACCAAGCGGCGGCCCGCCGGGAAAGAAAAACGGTTCCGCGCCGCCGCTCACCGGCTTGATCTGATCCTGGCCGAAACAGCGCTCCACATAATTGCGCCAAGCCCACGCCATCTGCGCGCGCACGTCCTGCGCTAGCGGATGCCATTTGTTTTTGACAAACGCATTGGCGTCGGCCCGCGCGACCGTGAGCAGCGGAGCTGCCGCTGCGACGCTTTTCAGCATTTGCCTGCGGCTCAGCCGGCCAGGCCCGACCGCGGTCTTCGGATCAAACTTCACGGGACCGCCCCTTCGCCGGACACATGCATATGTATAATCGCTGCGTCGTCCGGCGGCAAACCCGGTTCCGCGTTGTACCAAAGCGGTCGCTCTCGAATCGAGCCTTACCGGCCGCCGCACATGGAAGTAACTTGATGTGCGTGGAATCTCCCCTCGGCGTTCACCCTCTTGAAGAAGCAGAGTTGGTCGTCACGCGGACTTCATCGCCCTGGCGCAGCGAATCCGGAGGATTGTCGATAACCCGGTCGCGTTTCGAAAGGCCCGACGCGATTTCCACCAAGGTACCCAGATCGCGCGCGATCGTGATCGGCTTGATGACCACGCGGTTGTTGGCGCCGACGATCGCCACGGCCGTTCCGTCGTCGCCGAAGATGAGGGCACTGGCGGGGAGTTGAATTGTGTTGAGCGAAGCGGGCAGATCGAACTTCATCTGCGCATAGTCGCCGGCCTTGAGCCGATGGTCGGCATTGTCGGCCTGAAGTTGCATCAGAACAGTACCCGACTGCATATCCACCGATCCGGCGGTCGCCACCAGCGTCGCGGTGAATATCTGCGACGGATATTCCGACACGGTGAATGTCGCCGTCATGCCGGGCTTGATCTGCGCGGAATAGCTCTGCGGCACGTTCACATAGATGCGCACCTTGCTGTCGTCGGCGACGGTGAAGAGCGGTGCGGTCGTCGGTGTGCCGACGGTTACCAGCGCGCCGACATCGGTGGCGCGGCTGGTCACGACGCCGTCGAAGGGCGCGGTGATGCGCTTGAAGTTCGTCAGATCGTTCAGCCGGTCGACATTGGCCTTGGCCGACGCGACCGCCGCGTTCTTCGCGGCCAGATCGCCGTTCTTCTCGTCCACGTCCTGGGGCGCGACCGCGTTGGCTTTCGCCAAGATGTTCCAGCGCTTGGCAGTTTGCGCGGACAGCCGCTGGTTGGCGACCGCCGTTCCGAGGTCCGCCTTGGCCTGCGCCAGCTGCTGGTCCTGATCGGGCACGTCGATCTCCGCCAGAAGCTGTCCCGTTTTCACGGGCGAACCGATATCGACATACCATTTCTTGAGATAGCCGCTGACGCGCGCATAGATCGGCGCGCTGTCGAAGGCTTGCACGTTGCCGGGAAAGACGAGATTGCCCGCCTTGCTGCTTGCAGCGAGATTGATGACACTTACGGTCGGGAGCGCGTTGGCATCCGTCCACGCGCTGACTTCCCGGCTCGCGACCACGCGCGTGACAAGCCCCACCGCAACGACGACAATCGCGACAATTGCGGCGACGATCCCGATCAGCTTCAGGCGCGGCGGCGGCGTATAACGCAACATATCGGACTGATCAGGCATAGGCTTCTCCGGATTTCGCAGCGGTGGCCTTCGCGTCGCGCGCCTTATACGCCTTGCCCCCGTGAACGACGCTGAACACCACCGGCACGAACATCAGCGTCGCACAAGTGGCAAAGACCAGACCTCCGATCACGGCGCGGCCAAGCGGCGCATTCTGCTCGCCGCCCTCGCCCAGCCCCAGCGCCATCGGCGCCATGCCGATGATCATCGCGAGCGCCGTCATCAGCACCGGACGGAAGCGCGTCACGCCGGCCTCGATGGCCGCGAGCGCCGCATCGCCGGTCGCTGCTAGACGCTCGCGCGCAAAGCTGACGACCAGAATCGAGTTCGCCGTCGCAACCCCCATGCACATGATGGCGCCCGTCAGCGCCGGGACGGACAGGGTCGTGCCGGTAGCGAACAGAATCCAGACGATTCCGGCGAGCGCCGCGGGAAGTGCCGTGATGATGACGAAAGGATCGAGCCAGGACTGAAAGTTCACGACGATCAGCATGTAGATCAATACGATCGCCGCCAGCAATCCGTATGTAAGGCCGGTGAAGGCCGCATTCATGGTCACCACCTGTCCGCGCAGATTGACCGTGACGCCCCTGGGCAAATCCTTCTCGGTATTTGCCAGCAGCTTGTTCAAATCGCTGCTTACGCCGCCGAGATCGCGGTCCTGCGTGGTGGCGTAAAGATCGATCGCCGGCATGACGTTGTAATGCGAGACGACGGCATCGGACTGCTCGCGCGTGATTTTCCCGAGGCCGCCCAAGATCTGCATGCCGCCCGATGAGCCGGTGATCGGAATGTTCTCCAGCCGATCGAGACTGTCGACCCGATATTCCGGCGTCTGCGCTACGATCGGATAGGAAACGCCCGTCTGTGGATTGAGCCAGAACGTCGGCGCTGTCTGCGAGCTTCCCGCGATGGACGTCACCACGCTATTGGTGACGTCGAGTTCCTTCAAGCCCAGTTGCGCCATGCGCGAACGATCCACATCGACGCGAAGTTGCGGGTTGTCGAAAGCCTGCTGCATCCGCGCGTCGGCCATGCCGCGAATGCCGCGCATGCCGCGCAGAACTTCCATCGCATAGGCGCGATCCTTGTCGATCTTCGGCCCCGCGATCTGGACGTCGATCGGGGCCGGAGCGCCGAAATTCAAGATCTGGCTGATGATATCAGCCGGCAGGAACGAGAACACCGAGCCCGGAAACATCGCCGGCAAAGTCTCGCGAAGCTTGCGCACATAGCCCGCCGTGGGGGCGTGGTCCTGATTGAGGGTGATGTAGATGTCGCCATCCTGATAACCGATCAGGCCGGAATTGTTATACACCGTGTTGATCGAACTGGTGGGCAGCCCGATATTGTCCACGATAGACGACATTTCGGCCGGCGGGATCGTCTTGCGAATCTCGCGCTCGATATCCCCGAACATCGCCGCCGCATGTTCGATGCGCGTGCCGACCGGGGGACGAACATGAATCGTGATCTGGCCGGCGTCCACCGACGGGAAGAAATTCGATCCCAGGAAAGGAAAAAGCACGAAGGAAGCCAGGACAACGCCCAGAAAGCCGGTCACGAAGATCTTGCGACGATCAAGCGCCATGGCCAGAAGATTGCGATAACCATCGCGAAAGCGCGCGAACCGAGCCTCGAATCCGCGTTGGAAGCGGGCAAGCGGATTGTTGCCTAGCGCATCGTGCAGCGCATGATCGGCTTCTTCCGGTGTGTCACCGGTCTTCGTATGCGGTTTCAGCAGATACATCGCCATCGTCGGAACCAGCGTTCGCGACAGGATGAACGAGGCGATCATCGCGAACACCACCGCCTCCGCCATCGGCACGAACAGGAACCCCGCCACGCCCTTGAGCACAAACATCGGCACGAAGACGATGCAGATGCACAGAAGCGAAACGAAGGCCGGCTGAACGATCTGTGCGGCGCCATCCAGGATCGCGGTCTTCACATCCTTGCCGCGTTCCAGATGCCAATTGATGTTCTCGATAGTGACCGTGGCGTCGTCCACCAGAATGCCGACGGCAAGCGCCAGGCCGCCGAGCGTCATGATGTTGAGCGTCTGGCCGTTGAACCATAGCGCGGCAAGCGCGGAGAGGACGGCGAGTGGAATGGAGATCGCGATGATGACCGTCGAGCGCCAGCTTCCGAGAAACAGCAGAATCATCAGACTCGTGAGGGCGGCGGCAATAATGCCCTCGCGCATCACACCGGAAATCGCGGCTTTCACGAATACCGATTGATCGTTGAGAAGGCTGATCTTGAAATTCGACGGCAGTGTCGCCTCGAGCTTCGGCAGCGCGTCCTTGACGCCCTGAACGATGTCGAGCGTCGAGGCCGATCCCGTCTTGAGGATCGTTGTGAGCACCGCGCGCACGCCATCGACATGAACGATGCTTTGCTGCGGCGGGTTTCCGTCGCGCACATGACCGACGTCATGGATGTAGATCGTGGCCCCGTTCACGGATTTGATCGGAATGTTGTTGAGGTCGTCGATCGTCTCCGCGGCATCGTTCAGTTTCACGGTATATTGCGTCGGACCGAATTTGACGGTGCCCGCCGGCAGGATCTGGTTCTGCGCCGCGATCGCGTTTTCGACGTCCTGCGCGGAAAGCCCCCTGGCCTGTAGCGCCTGAGAATCGAGATCGATCTGCAGCTGGCGCACCTTGCCGCCATAGGAATAGGGAATGGCGGCTCCCGGAATTGTCGTCAGCACGGGCCGCACGAAATTCTGCGCGAGATCAAGGATTTGCTGTTCGGACATATGCTGGCCCGAAAACGCGAGCTGCAGAATCGGAACGGTGGACGCATTGTAGTTCAGGATGAGCGGTGGCGTCGTTCCCGCCGGCATTTGCTTGATCGTGGTTTGCGAGATCGACGTCACCTGCGCCGTCGCCGTGCGGATATCGACATTCGGCTGGAAGTAGATCTTCTCGATGCCCATGCCCGGCAGCGAAGTGCTCTCGATGTGCTCGATATCGTTGACCGTGGTCGTGAGACCGCGCTCGTATGGCGTGATGATGCGGCCGGCCATTTCGTCGGGCGAAAGCCCCGTGTACTGAAATGCGACGCCGATAACGGGTATTTTTATGTCCGGAAAGATATCGGTCGGCGTCTGCATCGCGGCCAGCGGCCCGAGAATGACAATCAGGATCGCCATGACGATGAAGGTGAGAGGCCGCTCGAGCGCGACGCGAACAATCCAGATCATTCAACAGCAGCCTTCAACGCTCGCATTTCGCTCGCACGGTTGGGCGGTCCCAACCCAGATTCGCTCATGCGGTTCGCGGCGCCGAACCGATTCCGGTGACAAACGCCTGCTCGCACTCGCGAGCCTCAGATACAGGACAGCGTGACACATCCCGAACGCTGTGTTACTGAGCGGTACGTCTGTTGCGACGCATATTCGTACCGCTCGGTAACATCGTCAAGGCGCAAGAATGTGACAAAACGAAAGCCCGTCCCGGCCAGGCGCCCCCAGCGGAAAGCCGCGGCGCCCAAGCGCGCCGCGGAGCGCATCCGGGAAAGCGCGCGCGATCTTTTCTACCGCCAGGGGATTCGCGCTGTCGGTGTTGACGAAATTGTTACCCGGGCTGGCGTCACCAAACCCAGTCTCTATCGCAGCTTTCCGTCCAAGGACGGCCTAGCCGCGGACTATCTGCGCCGTTTGGGGGATGAGGGCGTGGCGCGGTTCGACGCCATAATCGGCGCGAAGCCGGAAGACCCTCGCGGACAATTCGGCCTGTGGCTGGCGGAGCTGCTGCAAAAGGCCACAAGGCCCGACTATCGCGGCTGCGGCGCCACGAATGCCGCCGTCGAATACCCGGATCGCAGGCACCCTGCCCGCAAGATCGCGTCGGACATCAAAAGCCGCTTCCGCCAGAGACTTGTCGGGCTCGCCCAAGCCATGGGCGCAGGCGCGCCGGATAGGCTGGGCGACGCGCTATTGCTGTTGCTCGAGGGCGTCTACGCGTCCGGACAATTGTTCAAAGCCGGCGGGCCGGCGCGTGTGACCATCGAAGCCGCCGACGCACTTATAGATCATTATCTGCCGCGCAAATCCTGACCGATGCGATTTTTCGAAGCAGGCGGTTGGGCCCGTTTCCCAGCCAAGGCCGGTGTCGGGTGCGAACATGGCGATTCGCTGGGCTATCTCGCGAGATGCCTATGGCGTCTTTTCCAGCATCGGCGCATTATGGCCGTTGCGCGGGTCGTAAGAGCCCGCTTCGGGAGGCAGTCATGGCGCTCGTCCATCAGCCGGACCGATCGCACGATTTATCCCTTGTCGGCCTGGTTTTGGTCGTTTTCGGGATCATCGCAGCGGCGGTTCCCTGCCTGAAAATCGCCGTCGATCAGTTCTTTTCGCTGATCTGGTAGGGCTGTTGCTTGCGGGCTTCGGTGGTCGCGTTCTCGGCCGGCGAAGGGTTCGCCGACAGACGATTCCGGTACCTGTCTGCGAAAGATTATTTCACGAAAGCGAAATTTCGTCCGCGGCATGGCGACCGGGCTATTCCATTCGGCACCGACGTACCTAGATTGTTGCAGGTGCGAAGAGTACCGAGGCCGGGGACGTTCCAAGCATCCGGCCGTTTCATATTCAATCTGCACCAGAAGTGATTCGGCATGACCCCAAAAAGCGTCAAGTTCCTGGGCCTGAGCCTGGCCCTGCTGGAGTGTATTTCCACTGCCGGCTGCAGCCCAGGCGGTCCGCCCAAACGGCCGCCGCCGGAGGTGGGCTTTGTGGTGATCCAAGCGCAGCCCGTCACGCTCACTACCGTGCTGCCCGGACGCACCGATCCTTACGCGGTCTCCGACGTGCGGCCTCAGGTCAATGGCATCTTGAAAGCGCGCCTGTTCGTGGAAGGCAGCGAAGTCAAGGCGGGCGACGCGCTCTACCAGATCGATCCGGCGCCTTATATCGCCGCCTACAACAATGCGAAGGCCGCGCTCGTTACGGCGAAAGCGAAGGCCACGCGCTATGGCGCCCTGGTGAAATTGGGCGCTGTCGCACCGCAGGACTATGACGATGCGGTCGCCGCCTACGGGCAGGCGCTGGCCAACACGCAGGCCGCCGCGATCAATCTTGGCTATACGAAAATCACGGCACCGATTTCCGGGCGCATTGGGCGCTCGGCGTTCACGCAAGGCGCTCTCGTCACCAGCGACCAGACGACGGCGCTGGCGACGATCCAGAAGCTCGATCCGATCTATGTCGACATCAACCAGTCGAGCGCGGAATTGCTGAACCTGAAGCTGGCGATGCAAGGTGGCCGCCTGACGCAAAACGGTCCGGCCGATGCGCCCGTCACGCTGCAGCTCGACAACGGCACGTCCTACAACGAGACCGGCACGCTGCAGTTCAGCGAAGTGACCGTCGATCCGACCACCGGCGCCATCACCTTGCGCGCGATCTTCCCCAATCCCACCGGCGTTCTTCTGCCGGGCATGTTCGTGCGCGCGACGATCATCGAAGGCGTGCAGAACAGCGCGATCCTGGCGCCGCAGCAGGGTGTCAGCCGCGACGAGAAGGGCGACCCCACCGCCGAGATCGTCGACGCCAAGGGCATCGCGCGGCTGCGCGTGCTGAAGACGTCGCGCGCCGTCGGCGACAAATGGCTGGTGACCGATGGCCTCAAAGCCGGTGACAGGCTGATCGTGGAGGGCCTGCAGAAAGTCGTGCCCGACGCGCCGGTGCATGCGGTGCCCGCTTCGTCGGCGAAGCCCGCCGGGCCGGGCGGCGCCTGATGGGCCTTTCCCAATTCTTCATCGAGCGCCCGGTTTTCGCCTGGGTCATCGCCATCGTCATCGCGCTGATGGGCGCGCTCGCGATCGGCACGCTGCCGATCACGCAATATCCCACCATCGCGCCGCCGGCGGTGACGATCAATGCGAGCTATCCCGGCGCCTCCGCCGACACGGTGCAGAACTCGGTGACGCAGGTGATCGAGCAGCAGCTCACCGGCGTGGATAATCTTCTCTATTTCTCCTCGTCCAGCAGCTCGAACGGACAGGTCTCGATCACCGCGACCTTCGCCCCCGGCACCAATCCGGACATCGCGCAGGTTCAGGTCCAGAATAAAGTGCAGCAGGCGATCCCGACCCTGCCGCAGGAAGTCCAGCAGCAGGGCGTCGTCGTCCTCAAATCGCAGAGCAGCTTCCTGCTGGTCGTGGCGCTCTACGACGACAGCGGCCGCTACACCAATATCGACATCTCCGATTTTATGGCGAGCAAGCTGCAGGATCCGCTGTCGCGCGTCTCCGGCGTCGGCCAGGCCCAGGTCTTCGGCGCGCCCTATGCGATGCGCATCTGGCTCGATCCGTTCAAGCTCAACAGCTACAGCCTGACGCCGACCGACGTGCAGAACGCGGTGCTGGCGCAGAACGTCCAGGTCTCGGCCGGCGAATTGGGCGCGCAGCCGACCATTCCCGGTCAGCAATTGGACGCGACCGTCACGGCGCAGTCGCGGCTCGAGACGCCCGAGCAGTTCCGCAACATTGTGCTCAAGGCCAGCACGGAAGGCGGGGTCGTGCGCCTGCGCGACGTGGCGCGCGTCGAGCTGGGCGCGCAGAGCTATGCCGTCATCAGCCGCATGAACGGCCTTCCGGCGGCGGGCATCGCGATCCAGCTCGCGCCCGGTGCCAACGCGCTCACCACCGCGGACGCCGTGAAAGCGAAAGCGACGGAGCTGGCGTCGACCTTCCCGCCCGGCGTGAAGCTCGCCTTCCCGGTGGACAACACGACTTTCATCCGGCTTTCGATCGACGACGTGATCAAGACGCTGGTGGAAGCGACCTTGCTGGTCGTGATCGTCATGTTCGTGTTCCTGCAGCATTGGCGCACGACGCTCATCCCGGCCATCGCGGTGCCGGTGGTCCTGCTCGGCACCTTCGCGGTGCTCGCCGCCTTCGGCTATTCGATCAATACGCTCACCATGTTCGCGCTGGTGCTGGCGATCGGCCTTCTGGTCGACGACGCCATCGTCGTGGTCGAGAATGTCGAGCGCCTGATGCGCGAGGAAGGCCTTTCGCCCAAGGACGCGACCAAGAAGTCCATGACCGAGATCACCGGCGCGCTGGTCGGCATCGCGCTGGTCCTGTCGGCCGTGTTCCTGCCGATGGCGTTTTTCGGCGGCTCGACCGGCGTGATCTACCGCCAGTTCTCCGTCACCATCGTCTCGGCGATGGTGCTGTCGATCACGGTCGCATTGGTTTTGACGCCGGCGCTTTGCGCGACGCTGCTCAAACCCATCCCCCAAGGCGGGGAACAGAGTCATGGCCGCTTCTTCACCTGGTTCAACGAGACCTTCGAATATGGAAAGAACCGCTATCACAGCGCGCTGGGCCGGTTTCTCGGCTGGGTGCGCCCGGCGCTGCTGATCTATGCCGGCATCATCGTTGTGCTGGCCATTCTCTTCATCCGTCTGCCGACCGCGTTCCTGCCGGAGGAAGACCAGGGCACGGTGCTCAACCAGATCACGCTTCCGGTCGGCGCCACGCAGGAACGCACACTGGCCGTCGCCAAGCAGGTCGAGCATCATTATCTGGTGGACGAGAAAGCCAATACCGATGTCATCTTCGTCGTCGCGGGCTTCAGCTTCGCCGGCGCCGGCCAGAATTCGGGCATCGCCTTCGTCCATCTGAAGAACTGGAACGTGCGATCGGGCGCGACGAACCACGCGCCGGCCATCGCGCAGCGCGCCATGAAGGCGTTCTCGCAATATCGCGACGCCATGGTGTTCGCGCTGGTGCCGCCGGCGGTGCAGGAGTTGGGTCAATCCTCCGGCTTCGACGTGGAGATGGAGGATCGCGGCGCGCTCGGCCATGACGCATTGATGAAAGCGCGCAACCAGTTCCTGATGCTGGCGGCGCGCGATCCGCTGCTCGCCGGCGTGCGGCCCAACGGGTTGGACGACACGCCGCAGCTTCACGTCGATATCGATCAGGAAAAAGCGGTGACGCTCGGGCTGTCGCTATCCGACGTCAACAACACGCTGGCCGCGGCGTGGGGTGGCTTGTTCATCAACGATTTCGTGGACCGCGGGCGCGTGAAACAGGTCTATATGCAGGCCGACGCGCCCTATCGCATGGTGCCGGACGATCTCTATCGTTGGTATGTGCGCAATTCGACCGGCGAGATGGCGCCGTTCTCATCCTTCGCGACATTCCAGTGGACGCTCGGCCCCGCCAAGCTCGAACGCTACAACGGCATCGGCTCGCTCGAGATTCAGGGCACGCCTGCCCCGGGGCAAAGCTCGGGCACCGCGATGGACGAAGTTCAGAAGCTGTTCCAGCAACTGCCCAAAGGCGTCGGACTGGAATGGACGGGGCTCTCCTATCAGGAACGCCAGGCCGGTTCGCAGATCTACGCGCTGTACGGCATTTCAGTGCTGGTCGTGTTCCTGCTGCTGGCGGCGCTTTACGAGAGCTGGTCGATTCCCTTGAGCGTGATGCTGGTCATTCCGCTCGGCATCGTCGGCGCCATCATCGCGGCCACGCTGCGCGGCCTCTACAACGACATCTATTTCCAGGTCGGATTGCTGACGACGATGGGTCTCGCGGCGAAGAACGCTATCCTGATCGTGGAGTTCGCGGTGGACGCGCAGAAGCGCGGCGCCTCCGTCCGCGACGCGGCGATGGAAGGCGCGCGGCTGCGCCTGCGTCCGATCCTGATGACGTCGCTCGCCTTCATCGCCGGCGTGATCCCACTGGCGGTTTCGACGGGCGCGGGTGCGGCCAGCCAGAACGACATCGGCACCGGCGTCATCGGCGGCATGCTGTCGGCCACGGTGCTCGCCATCTTCTTCGTGCCGCTGTTCTATGAAATCGTGCGCGAACGCTTCCGGGGGCCAACGGAAAATCGCCAGAATCCGTGATGTCGGGACCGCTGCGCTGAAACCCGGCCAGTTGCTAATCGGCCGCCGCTGGAGCGCCACCGCCGCTGACCGCGCGTCGCGCCAGCCAGATGACGCCGATCATGGCGATGCTGAGCCAGCCGGAGATCCAGAACAGGTCATCCGATGCCAGCAGATA
>Ga0302324_100025964_pt1 | contig 11213 bp, 16 predicted proteins | sample Palsa_T0_1_FD_201949 | JGI IMG/M metagenome (GOLD analysis project Ga0302324, IMG submission 201949) | Peat permafrost microbial communities from Stordalen Mire near Abisko, Sweden - Palsa_T0_1 | ecosystem: Environmental > Terrestrial > Soil > Palsa > Peat permafrost | place: Sweden: Abisko... | reverse complement strand
TGGCGTGGCGCCGATCCAGGCAGTTTCCCAAGGGGATGTATTCGGCGGGGGGAATAGGGGGCGGTCGCCCGTCCGGGACAGTCGCCGTTCGGCGGATGCCAATGGTGGTCTCCTTGGCCGGAATGGCCGCCCCAAAGTCCGAAAAAAGCCCGTGGTTAAGCGTGCCGAGATAGCTCAGTCGGTAGAGCACAGGTCTGAAAAACCTGGTGTCGCCAGTTCGATTCTGGCTCTCGGCATATTTCAAAAGAACCGAAAAAGCCCGTGGAATCAGCGTTTCACGGGCTTTTTGCTTTTTGCAGGGGCTTCCTTTTTCCGCCCGCGTGTAGCAGAACGTGTAGCATACGTCGCGTCTAATTGGCGGACTGCGGCCGCCTGAAGACCGGGCGTCGTGTGGCTGTACGTGTCGAGCGTGACGCCGATCCGGCTGTGCCCGAGCCTCTCCTGAACGATTTTCGGGTGCGCGTTTCCGTGTAGCAGCATCGTCGCATGCGTGTGGCGTAGCCCGTGGAACGAGATCAGTGGCTTCCCTTTGTCGACGAGGCGCGCTCGCTCGAGCAGCGGATAGAACGATCGACGGAGCAGGTTTTGCCGCGCGATCGGGCCGCCGTTTTCGTTTGCGAATACGAGGTCCGCGTCGCCCGAGAACTCCGCGGCCTTTCGATGCGCACGCAGCGCCGCGAGCGCGAGCTTCGGCAGCGCCACAAGCCGCTCGGACTTGGCGGTCTTCGTCTGGCCGATCGTCGGCTTGCCGTCGACGTCCTGAAGGCTGCGGCGAACGCTGATCGCTCCGGCCTTGAAGTCGACGTCCGCCCAGCGCATCGCGAGCAGCTCGCCGCTCCGCAGTCCGCTGAAGACGGCCGTCACGTAAAGCGCCTCGAGCCGATCGCCGCGCGCGGCCGCAAGGAGCGCCGGAACCTGTGCGGGCTTCAGCGCTCGCGCAGGCGGCGCGTCATAGACCGGCCGCCCGACGCCCTCGAGCGGGTTCGTCGCGATCGCCTTCCACTTCACGGCCTGCTTCATCCCAGCGCTCAGAAGATCGTGCGCCTTGCGGCGGGTCCTGCCGGACGCGCCGGCTTTGCGGAGCAGCTCGTCGTGCGCGACGAAGTCGAGCGACGTCAGCCTGCCGAGGTCTTTGCGAGCGATCGGGTACGGGAGGACGTGCGCGTCGCGCGTCACTTCGTACGTCGAGATCGTCGACGGGCGCAGCGACGGCTTCACGGAGGCGAGCCAGCGCTCGAGGAATTCGGCGAGGCTGCCGCGCTGCGCTGCGATCCGGGATGCGACCGCGGGCGACCGATAGAGCTCCTGAAGCTTTGTGGTTGCCGCCTCCTGGCTGGTCGCATACGCGACGACTCGGCGTAGCCGCTTCGTGTTCGTGTCGCGATACGTGACGGCCGCGACCCACATCGTGCGAGGCGCCCCGTTCTTCCGGGCGCGTTCGACCTTGTAGACGCTGCCGGCACCGCGGACTCCGCGCTCACGCTTCCTCGGCCGGCTCACGATCGAGCTTTCTTGGCGAGCTGTCGACGTGCGGCCGCGCGAGTAGCCAAGGGCCGCCTCCTTTTAATCGTCTCGGCATACGCTTGGTCGAGTTTCTCGATCGCCGCGGCAAAGCTCGCCGCCGTCACGTCTCCGATCCACACTTCGTCGTCGATCGCCCACCGGACGTGAGCCGCGAGCGATCGTGCTGAGGCTTCGCGAAACGATACACCGTAGTCCGGCGCTGGCCGCTCCAGAAACGTCCGACAGGCCTTCGGCGTCAGCGGTATACCGCGGGCCTTCAGAAACTCGTGGAGCGCAGTCGCGAACCCCTCGATGGCTGCATTCGGGACGTACATCGGCGGCACCGGGATCGTGCGCGGCGTCGGATGAGTCGGCAGCAGCGCTCTGTATTCAGCGGCGGCGCGCTCGCGCCAGGGTGACTTCTCGCCGCCACCCTTCGCGGATAGTGAAACAGCCTGAAGTAGGCCGTGCAATATCCGATACCCGTCGATCGGCGCGATGCCGGCCGGGCGATGGAGTACGTCCGCCGTCCACGTCGAGCCGGACGCGCGCTTCGGTTTACGGAGTTTGGCGTCGATCGCGGCATGTCCGATGTCGCCGATAGATTCGCCCACGCGCACCAGCTCGCGTATTCTTTCCGCCGTCGCCTTCGGTAGTCGCTCGATTCGGGGACGCGCCAATGCAGATTCCTCGACCTTCTCGTTTCAGCATAGGTTTGCGCATAGTACCCGTCCCACCTTTTCTGTATATTTTACGCATGGCTACCGCGACAACGTCTCGCTCCCGGCATCGGAACCTCGTTCCCGCATTTCTCAGCGCGCGGGAAGTGGCGGCGCGATGGGGAGTATCGCAGTCTGCCGTGTACCACCTTGTCGAGCTGCAGCGCATTCCCGTCCTTAGAATTTCCGGCGCAATTCGTTTTCCGATTGCGGAGATCGAGCGCTTCGAGCGCGACAACCTCTCGGAGGCGTCGGCTGAATGAACGGTTATCGCAACGGAGCCGTGCGTTCGGTCTGTTCGCCGCCTGCTGGCTCGTGACGGCCATCATCCTCATCACCGTATTTTACTGGCCGTGGGGCCATGACCAACCAAATCACTAGACGTAAGGAGTTAGGTACTACTTAACATGCCAACAATGGGCGCTGCGGCGGAAGAGCGCGAGCGTCGCGTCCTTGCGCGTATGACCGTGCTGCGCCGCGATCCAGCCGCCCGAGCGTGGGGAGCGATCCGTGCGGAAGCGGAGGACGACGTCGATGCGAGCCGGGACCTCCTCGCCGCCGCGGTCGACCCATGGTGATAGCACCGCGCGTCGTCGCCGAATACAAGTATCTCGATCGCGATGGCTCGCTTCTTTACGTGACGGAGCGTCGCGACCCGAAAGACTTCCGACAGAGGAAGCCCGGCCCGGACGGCTCGTGGATTTGGAGCCTCACGAACGTGCCACGCGTTCCGTACCGCCTCCCCGAGCTGCGCAAGGCGATCGAGGCCGGCCGGACGATCTTCGTCACTGAGGGCGAGAAGGACGCCGATGCGCTCATCAAGCTTGGGTTCGTGGCAACAACGAACGCCGGCGGCGCAGGGTGGAATTGGACGCCCCCCTTCGTCGAGCACTTCTTCGGCGCGAAGCGTATAGCGATCGTCGCGGACTGCGATCCACCGGGCCGAGGTGCGGCACGCGCGCGAGCGCAACTGCTCCTCGAGTTGAGCAACGACGTGCGAGTCGTCGAACTCGCGCCCGATCGCGAGGACGGGTTCGATGTTTCGGACTGGCTAGCCGAGGACCACAGCCGCGAGGATATGCGCGCGATCGTCGAGGCAGCGCCCATTGTGGAGCGCGAGCTCAGGCGGAGACCGGCCGCGAGCGCGCCGCCGATCGGGAATCCCGAGCGCCGGCTAAACTTCGTCGATTGGAACACCGTCGCGATCGAGCGGATATACTGGCTGCTCATCGATCGCATGCCGTTCGGCGAGTTCATCTCAGTCGAGGGCGACGGCGGAATCGGCAAGACGACCTCTATGCTGGACATTGTCGCGCGCCTTTCGGCTGGCCGGCCAATGCCCGACGGAACAACGCACTCGCCGGCAAACGTCATCGTAATCGCGGAAGAAGACCGTCGCTCCATCCTCAAGGCGCGACTGATCGCGGCCGGCGCCGAGCTCAGCCGGATCCATCTCGTCTCTTCGGTCGATGAGGACGAGCACTTCTTCACGTTGCCGACTGACGCGCGGGCGCTCTTGGCAGCGGTCACAAGAATCGGGGCGCGGGCCGTCGTCGTGGACGCGCTCTTCAACCATTTCGACGACGATATCAACGCCCACAAGGCGCAAGACGTCCGGCGCGCCCTCCGGCCACTCATCGAGGTCGCGCACGAGTCGGGCGCGGCGATAACCGGAATCCGCCACTGGGCGAAGACCCGAGGATCAGCGGCCGAGCGCGGGATGGGGTCGATCGACATGCGCAACCTCGCGCGATCGGTCATTTCGGTCGCACCGCACCCCTCCGAAGAGGGGCGCTACGTGGCCGCCGTTTCCAAGTCGAACCTCGGTTCGCCGACCAACGCGCTCTCGTACCGTCTCGTCTCAACAACAGTTACCGGCGACGGCGAGTCGGTCGACGTCGCCAAGGTCGAGTGGGGCGACGAGGTCGCCATTTCGGCGAACGAGCTCGCAAACGTTTCGCTCCCGACTGCGGAAGAAGGCGCGAAGATCGACGTCGCCGGCGAGTGGGTTCACGATTTCCTCTCGGCTGGCCCACGCCCGTCCGCCGAGGTGTACGAAGCCGGTCTCGCCGCGGACATTCCGCGGGCAACGCTCGCGCGGGCCGCAACGCGGATCGGCGTACGAAAGGAGCGATCCGGTTTCCCCTCGCGGTCGACGTGGTCACTCAAATCACAGTCGACGCACAGTGCTCCCAAACATCCAGACTCTGAGTTAACTGAGACAAGTGAGCCGACTGCACTCGATGCAAGTCGTCTCAGTCCACTCAACTTATCTCACTCTACTCATAAAAGTGTAATGAGCGCGCGCGCGCGCGCGCGCGAAAGCGAGACGACTGGCTTCGACGGAGATCGCCTATGAACGCCGCTGGGATCGTCAACTACTTGTCTGGGCGTGGGTTTCATCTGAGCGTCGATCGCTCGGATCTGCTCGTTTCGCCGAAGATCGCAGACGTCGCCCTGCGGGATCGCGTCATCGCGCGCAAACCGGACATCCTCGCCTTCCTGCGGGAGCACGGCGGTGAGTGGCCGCCGCAACCCGCGAGCGCGCATCGGTTCGTCCTCTGGAGCGGAGCGAAGGCGCCGCAACTTGCTGCCTGCGTTGCGTGCGGAGTACCCGTCGAGATGCACGGGGACGATCCGCTCGCCGATGCCCTAATCGTCGACGAGGTCAACGAAGTCGCCCTCGTAACCGCCGTCGCGATCGTGCGCGGAGTGCTGCATTGATCCGCCCTGCAACGATCCGCAAGGCGCACCGTCTACCCGTCGTCCGGGCGCACGACGGCACCTTCCGAGTCGGCGGAGACACCGACGTCTACACTGTCTACCGCTCCCATTTTCAGAGCGGATGGGTCTGCAACTGCTTTGCAGCCCGCACCAATAGGTGCAGCCACGTCGTCGCAGTCGAACTCGCGACAGAAAGAGAACCAGCTAATGGGTGAACTTGGAGCGGCGCTGCCGCGGCAACAACAAAGCGAAGACTCGAAGATCAAGAGCGAAAACGGCGTCTATAGAGCCATCTTTCTCGGCCTGAGTGCGCCATTCCAGTTCGTGTCAAACTTTGCAAACGAGCAGTGTCGGCTCTGCAAAGGCCAGGGCTCGGGAATACGCGGCGAGGGCAAGTGCTCCCAGTGCGGCGGATCGGGACGGCGCACCGAGCAGCACGTCAAACTCAGCTATCGCCTCGAGAACAACAACGTCGAGGAAGAAGAGGTGAACTTCAAGCTCCTGCCGGCGGGCATGACCGCGCAGGGTCAGCCGCTCTCGCCGACCACGCTCTTCCTCCGGCTGCGAACGCTGAGCGGGAACCGCAACGCAACTCCCGCCGATTTGGACGCGTGGTATTCGGCACTCCCGAAGCCGATTAAGATTCCCTGCACAGTCGTCATCGGCGATAACAAGTCGGGGACCGCCTCGAAAATCACAGCGATCCAGCTTCGTACGCAGGGCGCACCGGCGCAAGCTCCCGTCGCGCAGACGACGTCGAACGACGATTCAAGCTGGGACACACCGGAAGACGAGATCCCGTTCTGAAATGCAGTTCAGCGATCCGGACCCCCCTTTGGTATCGTGCGGCGAAAGCCGCTGTACGGCCAATAAACGCCCGAAACGTCGCTTCCAGCTCGCGATCGGCGCCGATCCATCCGTTGAGTGCCGACGAGGTCGATTGCACGAAAACGAGTGCCTTCGAAGCCTGAAGCCTCGCGATCACAGCTCCAAACTCCACGCGAAACGGTCGGTTTTTTGGCCCGATTTTAGGGTCGCGAGCGATTCGCGCTTTGGGGGCCTTCGTGAACGATAACTTGCGCATATCGGGCACGTCCGCGAGCACGGAATCCGGGCAAATTTCGGCCCCCTGCAGGACGTTATACGCCGAAGGCAGCGCGTTAGCGTTACAATCGCCTGATATGATTTTGGAGAAGGCGACGCGCTTAATCCCGGTCGTGTGCGCGATGTGCGATGAGGTGTTCGCCGCCCGTAGGTCGACGGCTATCTTCTGCTCGTCACGCTGCCGGACGCGACGGCATCGCCTTGGACTGGCAGAGACGCCGGCCGCGGCACCGATCGCTGCTGTCTTTCTTGAAGACTTACCGGCCGCGGAGCGCATTAAGCTAATCCTTGGCGATTCAATACGCTGGCGGGCGCTCCACGATCAAGACGACCACGATGTCTTCCCGCACATGCTGGAGCGTGGGACGCCGCCGGTCGACGTCGAGGTTTTTATGGCCGTACGGGCCGCGGACGCGGCCTTCGCGGCCACCGCTGACCCCGATCCTGCGATCCCCTCACTAATGCGAGCACCTGCTCGAGCTCCGAAACGAAGGTCAACCCGCCATGTTGCGTAGACACCTAGCCCAAGACGTGCGGCTGATCGTACACCTCCGCAAGGGTGAAGCGATCGGCTCGAGTCTTGCCGACGCGCTAGCCGCCAAAGGCGTCCTTCTCGCTCCAGTCGCTCCCGTGAAGGCAGCGCCGTGAGCAAACCCGCTGAATTTGGGCGCGACGCCCTTGGACCTGGCTCTGTTCGGGCGATCATCGAGGACGCCGCGATCGGGAAGACCGTTGCGAGCATCTGGTTCGGGCTTGACCCGGCAGACTGCAAGACGGTGCACAACGGCGAGCGGCTCGTGTTCCGCTTCACCGACGGATCGGCGCTCGAGCTGCAGCTGGGATCGAACCTGTGGAACCTGCATAGCGATCGCGTACTCGGCAAGACGCTCCCGCGCGATGTCTCTCTGTCGTTCATCGCTCTCTCGCGCAAGAGCAACGGGTAGCGCAGGCGCACCTTGGGCCGCCACTGCACGGTCTGCACGCACCCCGATCACGTCGCGATCGACAAGAAGCTCGCCGGCGGGCACGAGGCCGCCTCTCTTGCGCGCAAGTATAGCCTCGAGCCGACGTCTGTACGCAGACACAAGGCGTCGCATCTCGTGCGGCCGCGCACGGTCGGTGAGGTCGGGAGCGACGCGGAGTTCGCAGCATGGCTCGAGCAGCGTAACCTCGAGACGCCCGCCGACGTGCTCGCTTACGCGAAGCATTGCGTCTGGCGCATCGACCGCCTGGCCGAGAAGGCCGAGGCCGACGGCGACCTGTCGACTGCGGTGCGGGCTATCACGGCGACACTCAAGTCGATGGAAACGCTGTTCGGCAAGGTTACAGGGCTCATCAGCGACAGTCCTACGATCGACGCCTCGACGAAGGTCATCGCGGTGCTGAGCAGCCTGTCTGAGCAGCAGCTACGCGCCTTCCTCGCGGGCGGCAAAGACGTGATGGCGCTGAGGGCCGAATGATCTTCGCTCCCGAGCATCGCGAGGCGCTCGAGCTGCTGGTGCGGCAGGACCTCGCGCGGCGCCGGCTGATCGACTTCTGCGCGCTGACGGACCCGACCTACGAGCGTGCGCGTCACCTCGACTTGCTCGCTTCGCATCTCGAGGCGCTCGAACGGCGCGACATTAACAAGCTGATCGTTTGTATGCCGCCGCGGCACGGCAAGTCGAAGACAGCGTGTCAGGACTTCCCGGCCTGGTATCTCGGCCGCAACGCGAAGAACCAGGTCATCCTCGCGAGCTACGGTGCGGAGCTCGCCGAGGGACACAGTCGCAAGGTGCGCGAGCTCGTCAGCCACGAGCTGTATCCGTTCAGGAATACGCGCGTTAACGCGAATTCGTCGGCCGTCGATCGGTGGGAGACGACATCGGGCGGGATCGTGCGCGCGGCGGGTGTCGGCGGCGCGCTGACCGGCCTCGGCGCAGACCTGTTGGTGATCGACGACGCCGTGAAGGATGCGGCCGGCGCGGAAAGCGAGACGATCCGCGAGTCGACGTGGGCATGGTATTCGACGGTGGCGCGGACGCGCTTGATGCCGCGCGCTGTTCGGGTTGTGATCGGAACGCGATGGCACGAGGACGACTTGCTCGGGCGCATTCTCGACTCGCCGGGCGCGAGTGAGTGGACTACGCTGATCTTGCCGGCACTTGCGGAACCCGGCGATCCGCTCGGGCGCGAACCGGGCGAGGCGCTCTGGCCGGCATGGTATCCGGCGGACAAACTGCCCTCGGTTGCGTCGGGTGAGCTTTCGACACGGCAGTTCGTAGCGCTGTATCAGCAGCGGCCGGCGCCCGCGGAAGGCGCGCTCTTCAAGGCCGAGTGGTTCACACACTTTTTCGACGGCGAGCCGCCGACTCATTGCGTAGCAGGCCAAGAACCGTGGAATGTTCGCCTGCAGGCGATCGACACGGCCGCGAAAACGGGCGTTTCCAACGATTTCAGCGTGATCGCGACGGTTCAGACGGACGGCGTGAACTGCTACGTTCTCGACGTCGTTCGCAAGCGCGTCGAGTTTCCCGATCTCGTGCGGCTCGTCGTCGAGCAGGCGCGAAAACATCGTCCGCACGGCGGCATCTATATCGAGGACTCGTCCGCCGGCACGGCCGTCATCCAAAAGCTGCGCGTCGAGTCGAATCTTCCGGTTATTCCGGTGAAGGTCGCGGCGCTTTCGAAAGTCGCGCGCGCTGAGGCGCAGACCGCACACTTCGAAGCGGGCAAGATATGGTTCCCGCGACACGCGCCGTGGTATGGCGACCTCGTCGACGAGATGATTCGCTTCCCATACGGGCGCCACGACGACCAAACCGACGCACTTTGCATGGCCGTCGCGCAGGCGACGATCGCGATTGGCGCAGCTCGCCGGCGAGCAACAATGCCTAGGCACTGGATGGCGCGATGAGCGCCGAGGAGACGAATTCGTGACATCAGGACATCCCGACGCGTCGATGGCGCGCCACAAGCCCGCCGGCCCCGGCGAACCGCCCCCGCGCCGGCCGTCTCCGCCCGATCGCACGACATTCTCCGAAAGGATCGAGCCTGTAATTCAACCGCGTGCAACTTGGAGCACGGCCGAGCAGCACGTCGGCCGCTGGACGCGCCTTGTCCCCGCGCGGCTTTCGAATCACGGTCTCATTGCGATCGACGCGGCGATCCCGAACGACTCCACGGGGCTCATGCTCGCGAAGTCGCGCTACCCGTCGTCGTATGTGAGCGTTTCGCTCGGGTCCAACGATCTTCTCGAACTGGTCGTTCACGCCGAAACGGGTTACGCCGAGCTCGCGGAGTTCTCGGAACGTATCGGCGCCCCGATCCCAACGGCCGCGAGCTGCTGCGCTGATGGCGAGGGGGTGTCGCACGTACGGCACTTGATGCGCGTCTCAAACTTTGACTCGCACGTGATCGTCGAAGAGCTTCGGTACGCAGAGCGCAACACGTTCGACGCTTCGCCCGTCCCCGGATTTCTCAATCTGTCCGTCCGTTTTCGCGGTCTCGCGCTGCTCCCCATCGATCCGACGATTCCGAACGCGCCGCAGGCGCTGCTCGAGTACTTGAAGCGCTACCGCCAAGAGCTTGCCGCCCGCTCTTGGGAAAGGCTCATCAAAGAGCAGGCGGCAGCGAGCGAAAGGCGCTCAATGCCGTCGGAAGCTCGGCGGCTTCGTTACGGTGTGCACCTCATGCACCGCGGCACGTATTTGAACTTTCCGGCCGGAACGATCGTCGAAGAGCAAGAGGTCCTCGACGCTATCGCGGCAGCCGATCCGGACGCGCTCGTGGCGATCGACGCTGATACCAAGCTGCGCGACTTGCGCCCTGGCGAGATTCGCTACAAGACGCGCTTCTTCGGGACTGTTCCCGGTCTCGGCATGATCAGCGCGGAAGAGGGCAAGGTTATCGAGGGAACGGACCCGTCATACATTGCGCATCTCCGCGCAGCCGGCGCGCAGCTCGAGGTTTACGGTGGGGAGCCGGCGCGGCAGAAACAGGCGGCGACAGCATGAGCCTGCGTAAACGTTTCGAGGAGCGATATGCCGCCGATAAGCGCGCCTCCATGGACGCGGACGAAATGACGAAGGCGTTTAGGGAGACGATCCGCGAGACGCGCCGCAAGGCCGACTTCGAGGGCGCCAGGCGAAGCGGCATGGAGATCGTCGCCGAGCTCGAGTTCGGCGGCAAGCGCTCACCCGGCGAGATCGCCGCGATCGTCGACCTGCGCCTCCTGCAGTAACAACGTCCCGCGCCTGGTGCGCGGGTTCGAGCGGCCCTGAGTGAAGCCGCTTTCGCGCGAGCTCCATCCGGCTTATGCGCGACCGTCTGGGGCTGAGAATGGGGTGCTGCGCCCAGGCGCGCTTCCGTTTCTTAGCAGCAGCGGCCCATTTCACGGCACAACCTCCTCGAAAGGGACGAACCATCATGGCAAATCCTACTCGCATCGCTATGAAGCGCGGCCTCGAAGTCTCGCTGCCGGCGGCGAACGTTCTCGTCTTGACCACTTACACTGTGCCGGGCGGTCCGCCGGGCCAGCCGGCCCAATCAAACGGCATACGGGTGCTGAATCCGGAGCTCAACACGTACGGCACGCCCCCAGGCTACGTATTTACGTTCCTTGACGCTGGCGCGGTCATTACGGATCCAGTTTTGATCGCTTCGCTCCTGGCGATCACAAGTGGTCAGACTTCTATCCTGCCCGGGGTTGCGTTGCCCTATTGGGATGCGTTCTAACGATGGACCCGCTAAAGATTTTCGCCGAGAAGGACGCGAATCGCATTCGCAGTACGTCGGCACGGAACTACTTGTGCGCCTTTTCCGTTGCGGTCGGCCAGGTGTTCGCGAAACTCGGCGCGGCCGATGGCGAAAAGTTTGCTGCGAGCGCGCCGACACCGACCCCCGATGCGGCAGAGCTAGCACGCGCGGCGAGCGAGTATCAGTGCGGGTTCGCGGTCGCGTTCCGTTCTTCCATGAAGGCCCGCGGCGCGGCAGACGGCGAACTCGCGGCCGCTGCGATCGATGTCGCGACTTTACATCATGGATGAGGAAACAAACGCGACGTCTCCGACGTCAGTGCCGCGCCTGCGCATCGATCCCGCCGCGTTACCGTCATGGTCGCTTCGGCGGCTTCCTGTGGGAACGCGCACGCGCCACGAAGACGCCGAACGCTGGGTCGGCGAC
>Ga0302324_100025962_pt1 | contig 11214 bp, 10 predicted proteins | sample Palsa_T0_1_FD_201949 | JGI IMG/M metagenome (GOLD analysis project Ga0302324, IMG submission 201949) | Peat permafrost microbial communities from Stordalen Mire near Abisko, Sweden - Palsa_T0_1 | ecosystem: Environmental > Terrestrial > Soil > Palsa > Peat permafrost | place: Sweden: Abisko... | reverse complement strand
AGGTCGACGCGATACAGTTCGGCGCGAGCATCGTCGAACAGGCGCAGCAGCGCGCGGCGGGCGGTGAACTGCTCGACCAGGGCGTCGGCGGTGGCGCTCAGGGCCGCGTGCTGGCGGCCGGTCAGGCGCCGCGGGCGCCGGTCGAAGACCGCGAGGACGCCGCTGGGCGCACCGTCCGGCGGCCGCAAAGGGATGCCCGCGAAGAACCGGATTGCCGCCGGCCCGCTCACCAGCGGGCTCTGCGCGAAACGTGCATCGGAGGCGGCATCGGGGACTTCGAACAGGCCCTCGCCCGCGATCGCGTGGCGGCAAAAGGTGAAATCCTCGAACGGTTCGTCGGCAGCGATGCCGCAGGCCCCGGCGACCCACTCGCGCCGTCCGTCGGTCACCCCTACCAGCGCGATCGGGGCCGCACACAGCTTCGCCGCCAGACGGGTGAGCGCGTCGAAGAGCTCCTCGTCCGGGGTGTCGAGGAGCGCGTAATCGTCAGCGGGTGATCGCCGCAGATCCTCCGTGAGAGGAAGCGGGAGAGGGGTCGGCATGGTCGAGACGCTTCCGTTTGGCCTGAACGAATGCGAGGACTTGGTCTAGTGATCGACCGTTGAGGACTTCTTCGCTAGTCACCCAAGCTCGCCTAGCCTGACCCACGGCATAGGAGACGTTCGCCAGCTGCGCCACGCTGTGAGCGTCGGAGTCGCAGGCGAAGGTCACGCCGAACTCACGAGCCCGCCGCGCGAGTTGGCTCGGGAGGTCGAGCCGGCTGGGCTGCCCGTCGATCTCGAGCGCCGTCCCCGTGCGGGCGGCCGCCGCGAAGACGGCATCGTGATCGAAATCGTACCCGGCGAAGGTTTCGATGTTGCGGCCGGTCGGGTGACCGATGATCGTCACGTACGGGTTTTCGCAGGCCCGGATCAAGCGCGCGGTCATCGCCTGGGACGACTGTCCGAACGCCGAATGGACCGAAGCGATCACCAGGTCGCATTCGGCGAGCACCGCGTCGTCGTAGTCGAGGCTTCCGTCGGCGCGAATGTCGACCTCGGCCGCACACAGGGTGCGGATGCCGAAGCGGTCGCCGAGCGCCCGAACCTCCGCCCGCTGGGCGCGCAGCCGCTCGGGCGAGAGGCCGCGGGAACCGCGGCCCCACGAATGATCGCTGATCGCATGGTACCGGTAGCCGCGCGCGGCGGCGGCGGCGACCATCGTCTCGAGCGTATCGGCCCCGTCCGACCAGCTGCAATGCATGTGAAAATCGCCCTGGAGATCGTCGAGCTCGACGATGCGCGGCAAAGCTCCCGTTCGCGCGGCCTCGATTTCGCCGGTGCCCAAACGCATCTCGGGCGGAATGTAGGCCAGGCCGACTTGCGCGTACACCTCGGCCTCGCTCCGGCTCACGAACGTGCGGCCGTCGGTGAGATCGACGATACCGTTTTCGCTGACGCGGAGGTTCTTGCGCACCGCAAGCTCGCGAAATTGAATGTTATGTTCGCGCGAGCCGGTGAAGTGCTGCAGCAGGTTCCCGTAGAGTTCGGCCGGCAGCACGCGCAGGTCGATCTGCAGGCCGCCCTCGAGCCAGATGCTGGCTTTGGTCGGCCCTTCCGCGAGCACCGAACGCGCCCGTTCCCAGGCGGTGAACGCGGCGATCACCTGGGCTGCGTTCGCCGAGGTGCAGACGACGTCGATATCGCCGACGGTCGGCTCCTGGCGGCGGACGCTGCCGGCCGGCACCAGATCGGCCGCAACGGTCGTCGCGCGCAGAAACGCGATGACCTCGCGCGCGAGCGGCAGCGCGGTGCCCAGCGGCGTGCGCTTCGTGCGCCCCTTATAGGCCAGCACACCGCGGCGGATGTTCTCGATCGACTTCGCCCCCAAGCGCGGCATCGACGTCAGCGATCCCGCGTCGAGCGCGCGCTCGAGATCGGCCAGCGAGGCGACCCCGAGCCGCTCGAACAGCTGCTGCGCGGTCTTCATGCCGACACCCTGGACGGCTAAGACTTCGAGCAGCGTCGAGGGGTAGCGCGCGCGCAGCTCGTCGAGATACGGATCGCTGCCGCTCTGGGCGATCGTCCCGATCCGCCCGGCGATGGTCTTGCCGACGCCCGGCAGCGCGGTAAGGCTGCCGTCGTCGAGCAGGCCGCCCACCGGCGGCGCATTCTCGATCGTCTCCGCCGCGCGCTCGTAGGCCATGAACTTGAAGAACGGTTCGCCCGCGAATTCCATGAGCGTGCGGATCTCGCGCAGCCGGTGCGCGATCTCGTTGTTGGTCAGTCTCCCCATCGTCGTGGCGGCGTCGTTCCACGCCGGGGTGACGAGGACTTCCGGCCGAGCCCGCGTACGGCCGTCCCATGCTCCGCACCGAGCGGCGCCGCCTCGATCCGGCGATCCTCAACCTGCCGGTCGAGAAGATGCGCGACGGCTATTACTCCGATACGTACTTCAACCGCGCGCGCGAGATCCTCGAGGCCGACGGCTACCATCCGCGCGTGCGGATGCAGATCTTCGGGCGCGGCGATGCGATCTTGTGCGGGATCGACGAAGCGATCGCGATCCTCAAGCTGTGCAGCGGCCGCCGCGCGCCGGATGGTGCGTGGAGCGGCGGCTGGGATGCCCTGAACGTCCACGCGCTTTACGACGGCGATCCGGTCGCGCCGTTCGAAACCGTGATGACGATCGAGGGCGACTACGCGCTCTTCGCACATTTAGAGACCAGCTACCTCGGCGTGCTGGCGCGCCGCTCGCGGATCGCGACCAACGCGCGCGCGATCGTCGACGCCGCCGGCGGAAAGGAAGTGCTCTTCTTCCCGGCGCGCTTCGACCACCATTTGGTGCAGACCGGCGACGGCTATGCCGCCTACATCTCGGGTGCGCTGGGCGTCTCGACCGACGCCAATGCGGAGTGGTGGGGTTCGCGCGGCATGGGGACGGTGCCGCACGGGCTGATCGCCGCCTATGGGGGCGACACCGTGCTGGCCACGCAGAAGTTCGCCCAGCACATCGACCCCTCGGTCAACGTCATCGCCCTGGTCGACTTCGAGAACGACTGCGTCGGCACGTCGCTGGCCGTCGCTCGCGCGCTTCGCTCGCGGCTGTGGGGAGTGCGGCTCGATACTTCGGCGACGCTGGTCGACAAGAGTGTCATCCCGCAGATGGGGACGTTCGCACCGACCGGGGTCAACGCACAGCTGGTGCGCAACGTTCGCGAAGCACTCGACGGCGAAGGCTTCGCGCACGTCCGCATCGTGGTCAGCGGCGGATTCGACGCCGAGCGGATCGGCCGCTTCGAGGATGAGGGCGTTCCCGCCGATGCCTATGCGGTCGGAAGCGCGTTCTTCAAAGGCGCCGGTTCGTTTGATTTCACCGCCGACATCGTCGCGATCGACCGCGGCGGCGGCTGGCGCGAGTGCCACAAAGTCGGCCGCCCCGAACGCCCAAACCCGCGCCTCTCGCTCGTTACCTGAGGCTAGACAGGGGCGTTCTGCGTCGCCAGCTTCTCGATGATCGCGCGGTTGAACAGCGGAATGTCGTTCGGATTGCGCGAGGTGACCCAGTTTCCGTCCTGCACCACCGGTTGATCGCGGTACAGGCCGCCGGCATTACGGATATCGTCGGCGATCGAGGCGTAGCCGGTCAGCGTGCGGCCGCGCACGATCTGCGCCGAGATGAGGATCTGCGGACCGTGGCAGATGACGAACATCGGCTTCTTGGCCTGATCGAACTCGCGCACGAAGCGCTGCACTTCTTTGCTGGTGCGGATGTGGTCGGGCGAGGTGCCGCCGGGGATCAGCAGCGCGTCGAAGTCGTCGGCGGTGACGTCGGCGACCAGCTCTTCGGCTTTGACGCTGGTGCCCTCGTCGAGGCCGCGCTTGCCGCGGATCTTCTGCAGCGCCCGATCGTCGACGCCGACGATCGTGACCACGGCACCGGCTTCCTCGAGCGCGCGGCGCGGCTCGAGCAGTTCCGATTCTTCGAATCCGTCCCCAACTAGGGCCGCGATGCGCTTACCTTCGATTTCCATAGGGGAACGGGCGTTCTGACCCCGCCGCAAGGCGGCCTCTCAGCGCTGCCGTCAGAGGCGGCCGCCGGTTGCCTGCACGGCTGCCCGCAGAAGGTAGGCCAATTCGACCTCGACCTTCCCGAGCGCGTCCACCACGGTGTCCTCGGTGAGGGCCCGCAGGACGGGGTTGCGTTTGGTCATGTCGCCTTCGGGCACCGCATGGCGCGGGTTGATCTCACGCATATAGATGCGGGCGTCATAGCGGATCTGGCCGTCGGGAAGAAAGTAGAGCGGATCGAGTCCGAAGGCATACGTTTCGAGCCCGAGCAGCCCGGTTTGCTGCAAGAAGGCGATCGGCCGCAGCCGCAGCGCGCGCGCCAGCCGAGCCAGCACCGGAACCGCGACCCGAGCCTCGCCGGCGCAGATCCGCGCGACCAGCGCCGGCTCCAATTCGGCCGCCGCGGCCAACGCCGCGGAGTCGAGTTCCTTGGCCTGGGCGAGACGCACGATCGCCGCACCGAATGCCGCTCCGCCGGCGGTCCCGGCCGTCCCGTCGTAGGCATCCGCAGCTGGGTCCATCGGGGAGGTGATCGCCGCCCGCGGCGCGGACGCCTCTCGCGATGACGGAATCGACCGAGCAGCGCAAGTCACGCCACCTCGACGTGTGCCTGCACGACGACGTTGCTTCGCGCACGCCGGCCGGCTGGGAGAGCGTGCGGCTGCGCCATGAGGCGTTGCCGGAGATCGCCCTTGCCGACGTCGACCTGAGCACGACGTTCCTGGGCCTCTCGCTGCGCGCGCCGCTGATCGTGTCATCGATGACCGGCGGAACGCAGCGCGCCGCGGAGATCAACCGCCGGCTGGCCCGCGCCGCCGAAGCGGCGGGCGTCGCGTTCGCGCTGGGCAGCGGTCGCGCGATGCTCGAAGATCCGACCCTGATTTCGACCTTCGCGGTCCGGACGGTGGCACCGAAGGTCGTGCTGTTCGCAAACCTCGGTGCCGTGCAATTGAACTACGGCGTGCGCATCGACGACGCACGGCGGCTGATCGACGCCGTCGGCGCGCAGGGGTTGTACCTTCACCTCAACCCGCTGCAGGAAGCGCTGCAGCGCAACGGCGACACGAACTTTCGCAACCTCGCGCCGCGCATCAGCGCGCTGTGCGCGGCACTCGACGTGCCCGTGATCGCCAAGAGCGTCGGCTCGGGCATCGCGCCATCGACCGCGGCGCGGTTGGTCGAATGCGGGATCGCCGCCATTGACGTCGCCGGAGCCGGCGGTACCTCGTGGGCGCTGGTCGAGGGACGCCGCGCGGACGATGCGTCGCGAGAACGGATCGCCGAGGCCTTCGCCGACTGGGGCTATGCAACACCGCGCGCAACCGCTGCGATCCGAGAAGCGCTGCCGCAGGTACCGCTCGTCGCCAGCGGCGGCATCCGCGACGGCGTGCAAATCGCCAAGGCGATCGCGCTGGGCGCCGATCTGGCCGGACTCGCGTTGCCGTTTCTGCGCGCTGCGGAAGAATCCGAAGCGGCGGTCGCCATGCTGATCGATGAACTGCTCACCGCGCTGCGCATCGCGACCTTCGCCAGCGGGTCGCGCACCATGCTCCAGCTTCGCGACGCGCTCGCGTAGCGCGCGCGAGCGGCGTTGATGCTGACGGCTACGCTCCTCGCGTCGATCGTCGCCGTTGCCTCGCCGTCACCCTCGCCTTCGCCGTCGCCGGTGCCGGGCGGGGTGCAGTCGATCGGCAGCGTCACGGTCGTCAGCGGCTCGCCCCAATCGCTGCACCGCGCACCGCAGGCGGCGGCGGTCATCGACGGCAGCGATCTTGCGGCGGGAACGGCCCCGGCGCTCGACGGGGCCTTGCGCGTGCTGCCGGGCCTTGACCGCGACCGCAGCAACGCGCCCTTCACCAACTACGGGCAGCTGCGGCTGTCGTTTTCCGGCGCCGGCAACGACCGCGGGGCCTTGCTCGTCGACGGCGTGCCGGCCCAGGACGGCTTCGGCGGCCAAGTCGATTGGAATGCCTATCCGGCCGCCTCGATCGCGCGCGCCGAACTGCTGCGCGGCCCGGGCTCGGCGCTCTACGGCTCGGGGGCGATCGGCGGGGTGCTCTCGCTGCTGACGACGCCGCCCTCGCGTTTCCCCGGCGGCATGCTCGATGCAACAACCGGCGGCACCGTCGTCGGTGACGGTGCACTCGGCCTCACCGGCGCCGCCGGGGCGTTCGCGAACGCGCTCACGCTGGCGAGCAGCCGTTTCAGTTACGGCGTGATCCCGCCGGGCCAGACCGCACGGGTCGACCGGCCCGCGATTTCGACCGCCGACGTGATGCACGTCCGCTCGCAGTTCTCGAGCCCCGGCTCCAACCTCGATCTCGATGCGCTGGTGAGCGATGACGCGCAGCAGGACGGGCGTCCGCACGACGGCTTCGCACGCGCCCTGCGGCAAGCCGCCGCGACCTGGACCGAGGGAACCAGCGACATCCTCGCGCTGACCGTCTTCGCCCGCGCAACGACGGTCGTGAACTTGGCCGATAAGACCAGCTCACCCGGAAGCCTGCTCTACACGCAGCACGTGCCGTCGTCGGATGCGGGCTTCCGCGCCCGCTGGGACATCCCCGACGGCGCCGGTGCCTTCTCGCTGGTCGCCGAGGACCGTCTGGTCACCGGCGAGAGCACCCAGAACGCGGCCAACGGCAGCGTGCAGAGCAACGTTGCCGGCACCCAGCGCCTGGGCGGCATCGCACTCCAGCAAACCTGGGACGGACGCTTCGGCGGCATCGCCGGCGCGCGCTACGACACGATCGTCACCGACGCGCTCGGCGATCGCACCGCCGCCGCGATCTCGCCGCGTTTGGATCTGCGCTACGTCGCCTCGGGCGCCGTCGTGTTCCGCGCCGCCTACGGCACCGGACTGCGCGCGCCGTTCCTCAACGAACTGATCCGCAGCTTCAAAGTCGGCTCGGTGCTCGAAGAGAACAATCCGGCGCTGGTTCCGGAACGCAGCCGCTCGCTGCAGCTCGGGGCCGACATCGCAACCGGCCCCGCGACGCGGTTCGCCGTCGACTACACCGGAACGAGCGTCGTCGATGCGATCGGGTTTCGCACCATCGCGACCAACGTCCAGCAGCGCGCCAACTTCGGCCGCACCGCCAGCGACGCGTTCACCGGCGAGTACGAACACCGGCTGGGGCCGTGCTCGCAGGTGCGCGGGTTCGCGACGGACCAGCACGACCGCGTCGTGGCCGGCGCGCCGGTGCAGATCGGCAAACGCCTCGCCTACGTGCCCGATTCCGCTGCCGCGGTCGATCTCGAACAGAGCGTGCGCGCGTTGACCGGCGCACTGGAACTCTCGTACAGCGGACCGGCCTTCGCCGACGATCTCGAACATCAGCCGTTGGGCACCGCACTCTTGATCGGCGGCCGGATCACGCTGCACGCCGCCGACGGCTCCGCGCTCTCGCTTGCGATCGACAATCTCGCCGACCGCGTGTACCTCACCAGCGTCGACCGGCTCGGACCACCGTCCTCGGTGACGCTGCGGTTGAGCGTACCGCTCGGCCGGCGGCCGCTTACGGCTCCCTCGACTGCGGCGTGCGGCTGATGCGCACGTCGTCGCCCTCGATGCGGACTTCGAAGGTGTCGACGCGCGCAAACTCGCCCAACGTCATCTTGCCGTCGCCCAGCTTGAACGACCACGCGTGCCAGGGACAGGTGACCACCGCGCCGTCGAGCCAGCCCTCGGCCAGCGGGCCGCCCTGATGCGGGCAATGGTTTTCAAGCGCGTAGAACACTCCGGCGACGTTGAAGAGCGCGATCTCCCGCTCGCCGACGAGCACCGCTTTCCCCGTCCCCGGCGCAACGTCGGTGATCCGCGCCGCGGTCACGAAGTCATCGTTCACAGCGCGGCGGAGTTCCGCGCCCACGGGAGGACGTCTTGCTTAAGGACTATCGCGACTGGCTCGACGCGGAACTCAAGCTGCTCGGAAACGCCAGCCACCACGCCTACGCATTCGGCCAGGCGAACATGGCGAAACGCGCGCTCGAACGGCTCGATAACGAACTCGCGCGCACGTTGTACGTGCCCATCGATCGGGCCGCAGCGCGCCGCATCCTGACCGCGATCGAGATGCAAGCCGAAGCGACGACGTCCGCGCAGCCCGAACTCGTGGCCCTGCGGGACGCCATCACCGCGGCACTCCAAGAGGTCAACGAGAACCCCGCCCTTTGAAGCAGCGACGATCCGCGGTTACTTGACGTAGCCGAGCATGTCGCGAACGTCTTGCGCATGGGGCCCGTTCGGAGCAAGATCGAGGTACTTCCGCAGTGCCTCGACTGCGCCCGGGGGCGGGATCGTTTTGCCGTCCTTCAGGGTCGATTGTCCGAACAGGAATGAGCCCTTGACGAAGTACGCGTCGGCGCGTCGGGGATCGGCCGCGATCGCTGCATTGCAAGCCGCGAGAACGCCGTCGGTGTGATTCATGTTGTATAAGACGGTGCACAGGTTGAAGTACGCGAGGCCGGGGTTGGCCGCCAGCGGTGCGGCCTTCGTGTAGGCAGCGATCGCTTCGTCCGTTCGCTTCAGTCTCAAGTACGCGTTGCCCATACGAATGAGCAGCGTACTCAGCGCCGGCTTCGTCGGAGCCGGAGAAGCGGTCGGCACTTGCGCCGCAGCCCACGCCCGGCTGTAACTGTCGAGCGCTTGCTGATCGTCGGCGTTGCCGAGCTGGGAATCGCCGAGAAGCTCGAGATAGTCCCAGCGCGTCGAGCGCGCGACCAGTTTTCCGGCGGCGACTTCGGCATCGCTCCAGTTCTTGGCGGCGATCGCCGCCTGCGCGCTTCGCACGAGCGCCGCTTCGTCGTCGCCCGTTTGCGCCAGGGCCGATCCGGGGACTCCGGCAGCGAAAAAGGACCATATCCCACCCGCTAGCAGCGCGAGGAACGGGCGAGCGTTCACGGGATTGGCGCGGTATCCCATATCGCCGTCCGTTTCAAGCCTCCGCCTGGGGCGACCCGCGCTTTGACGGCCTGGGCCGGATCGGTTATGATTCGTCGGTCGCCGTCGCGGACCCACGGAGTCTGCAGACGCGCGAGTCGAAAGGAGCCCCTCGTCCCGTGCCCCTCACCAAGGAACAAAAATCGGAGCTCGCGGTCAAATACGGCCGCGGAGCCAACGACACCGGGTCGGCCGACGTGCAAGTCGCGATCTTGACCGCCTCGATCAATCAGCTCACCGAGCACCTGAAGATCCACAAGAAGGATCATCACAGCCGCCGCGGCCTGCTGATGCAGGTCGGTCAGCGTCGGCGTTTGCTCGCTTATTTGCAGAACAAAGATCTCGACCGTTACCGCAAGCTGATCAGCGATCTCGGCCTGCGCCGCTAAGCCTAGCCGCCGCGCCGCCGCCGGGCCCGCCTTGGTCCGGCGAGCGCAAGCTTGCTGTTGAGGGAAGGTGACTGCGGGCCTGTTCCGGGCGTACGAATGCCACAGGCCGGTTCCGGCGGGTCCGCGAACCCTATCACGTTTACAGAAGAAAAGTAAGCGAATAAAGCAAGAACACAATCTAGGAGTATCAGTGCCAGAATCCGTCTCGCTCGAGATCGGTGGCCGTACGCTCGTCATTGAGACGGGAGAGCTTGCGAAGCAAGCCAACGGGTCCGCCCTCGTCCGCTACGGCGATCAGATCGTCGTCCTCTGCGCCGCAACGGCGTCGGAGAAACCGCGGGAGGGGATCGACTTCTTTCCTCTCACCTGCGATTACGAAGAGAAGATGTACGCAGCCGGCAAGATCCCGGGCGGCTACATCAAGCGTGAAGGGCGGCCGTCGGAACACGGCGTGCTCAGCGCGCGCCAGATCGATCGCCCCATCCGTCCTCTCTTCCCCGACGGCTTCCGCAACGACGTCCAGATCATCGCGACGGTTCTCTCGACCGATCCGGGTCTCGACAGCGACGTCATCGCGGTCTGCGCCGCCGGCGCTGCCCTCGCGGTCAGCGATATCCCGTTCCAGAAAAACGTCGCCGCGGTCCGTGTCGGACGCGATGATAGCGGCGGCTTCATCACCAACCCGACCCTCGAGCAGTACGAGAGCGGCGGAATGGAGATCGTCGTCGCCGGCACCTCCGATGCCGTGATGATGGTCGAAGGCGGCGCCAAAGAGATCTCCGAGGAGATCTTTCTGGGTGCAGTTGCCTACGCGCACGAAGAGATCAAGAAGATCGTCGCGGCGATCGACAAGCTGGCCAAAAAAACCGGCAAGAAAAAGCGCGAGTATCCGCTGCTGACGACCGATGCGACGCTCGATAAGTGGATGCGCAAGAACTTCGCCAAGGAAGTCGGCAAGGCGATGCGCGTCGTCGAGAAGCAGGAGCGCGAATCGGCATTCATCGACCTCTCGCGCGATGCAGCGATCCTCAAACTCGACAAGAAGGACGACCCGGTCGTTCGCGCACTGGTCACCGACTCGAAGTCGAAAGACTTCGAGAAGATCATCAAGTCGATGGAAGAGGACGAGCTGCGCACGATGGTCGTCGACGAGAAGATTCGTCCCGACGGCCGCAAGCCCGATGAGATCCGGCCGATCTGGTGCAAGACGCACTACGTCCCCCGCGTCCATGGTTCGGGCGTGTTCACGCGCGGCCAAACGCAGGTCTTCACCGCAGCGACGCTCGGCTCGATCAGCGATGAACAGCGCCTCGACGGGATCCTCGATATCCCGAACAAGCGCTACATGCACTACTACAACTTCCCGCCGTACTCGGTCGGGGAGACGCGCCCGATGCGCTCGGCCGGACGCCGCGAAATCGGTCACGGCCAGCTCGCCGAACGCGCGCTGGTTCCGGTGCTGCCGCCTGAGGAAGAGTTTCCGTACACCCTACGCTTGATCAGCGAAGTGCTCGAGTCGAACGGCTCGTCTTCGATGGCGTCGGTCTGCGGCTCGACCTTGGCGCTGCTCGACGCCGGCGTGCCGATCAAATCGCACGTGGCCGGCGTTGCGATGGGGCTCATCCTCAAAGGCAAGGACTACGCGATCCTGACCGACATTCAGGGTCTCGAAGACGCGCTCGGCGAGATGGACTTCAAGGTCGCCGGTACGGTCGACGGGATCACCGCGATCCAGATGGACATCAAGGTGGCGGGCATCACGCTCGACATCATGCGCGATGCGCTCACCCAAGCCAAAAAATCGCGGCTGTTCATCATCGACAAACTCAAGGAA
>Ga0302324_100025959_pt1 | contig 11215 bp, 11 predicted proteins | sample Palsa_T0_1_FD_201949 | JGI IMG/M metagenome (GOLD analysis project Ga0302324, IMG submission 201949) | Peat permafrost microbial communities from Stordalen Mire near Abisko, Sweden - Palsa_T0_1 | ecosystem: Environmental > Terrestrial > Soil > Palsa > Peat permafrost | place: Sweden: Abisko... | reverse complement strand
CACGTGCATTAACAAAAGAAAAGGATGTTTGTGATGGTAGCGCTCCTCGCCGGTGGCCTGCAGTTGCTCGCGGAACTCGTCGAGCGCAAGCCGGCGCGTTTCTGACGCGGTTTCTAGAGGTCGAGCTGCCATCCATCCTCCGCAATTTCCCAGCCCGCGTCGCGCACCTGGCGATATTCGGCACTCGCCTCGTCCAGCATGGGGTTGGTGTTGTTGATGTGCAGAAATATTTTACGCGGGCGGCGCAGTGCAGCCAACAGGACCAGCATGTCTTCGACCGGGACGTGGCCCATCTGCTGGGCGGTTTGTCCGAATTTCGCGGCGCCCTTCACGCGAATGAGTTCGTCGTTGCTCCAGAAGGTGCCGTCGAAAAGCAGGACGTCCGAAGCATCCAGTTCCGCGAGCAAAGCGTCATCCACTTGAGGGACCGCGGGAATGTAGGCCAAGCGCGCGCCGGAATTCGAATGGATGAAGAAGCCCAGGGAAGCTTCGCCGGGAGACAATTGCGATCGGCGTTCTGCCGTGACGTAAGCGGGATAGTGAGTACTCAGCGACCACGCCCGGCAGCGGAGACCGGAATCCTCGCCTTGAGCATCGCACAGAAAAAATTCTTCTCCGGGCACGAAATCAGTCCACCTGGCTTGATCTGGAATTCGATGCAGCATGCCAAACATTGAGTTGTCTTCGCGGAGAATGCGGCGCACGGAAGCGGTGGCGTAGATGCGCAGCGGCTGGAGTTCGCGCAGCAGAAGCAGTCCGAGCACGTGGTCGAGATCGGCATTGGCCAGCGCTACGCCTGCGATGGGCGACTGGCGCAGGCCAGCGCGCGGATGCAGATCAGGCGTTGCTTCGATTTGGGCGTGCAGGTCCGGAGAGGCGCCCAACAAGAACCACTTGAGGCAGTCCTCGGTGAGCGCAACTTGCGTTTGAGTGCGCGGTTTGCCGTGGAAGGAGCCGGCCCTCACAGCCCGACAATTTGCGCAGGCGCAATTCCATTGCGGAAACGCGCCTCCGGCCGCTGAGCCAAGAATCTTTACTTGCATCTCTGGTGAGTTTACCGCCTTGGAGTTGATGCGGAAGGTGATTTCGCGAGAATCCCCGGGGCGAGTCGGGTTGCTGCGGCGGAGTCGCCGAGAGCCTCCAAGCGAGGCAGGACGACAGAACTGGCAGGGTTTCCACGAATTAAATGCAGCAAGTGTGAAATTCTCTGCAATTTAAGGGAGAAATAAGTACTCGTGCCCCGTTTTCTCCTTGCCTTCGCGGGGCTGCCGCTGCATACTGCGAATGGCCCGCGCGGTGCGGGGGGTAAGCCCTCTCCCTGCCCTCCCCACTCCTCACGCTATTCTGCTAGAAATTGAAACGAACGTAGCCCGAGGCTGCATCTAGCTCTGGCCGGCAGCGGCGGCGCAGCGCAGCGGATCGACATCCCAAAGCGTGGTATCAACGGAAAGGTTCTCGACTCCGACTTCCCCGGCCAATTCGGTTCCGGGTCTTCCGATCCACACGATACGGAATTGCGCTTTAGTTCCCAGGTACATCACGTCAACCACATCTCCCGGTTTCAGTTGAGCGTCTACGCACTGCAGGGTAGCCCCGCGTCCACTAATGCTGCGCAGACTGGCGGGTTGAGTGAAGGGCCGGGAATGAACGTCCATACCCCAGATCTGGACGGGAAGATCAACGAAAACGCGCGACTGGCGGCGCCGATCCATGCGATGCTCCTTGGTTTCAAGTGGGGGGTCAAGGAATCGTAGGCGGGCGGGAGGGGGAAACATAGGTAACCCCAGTCACAGGCGCAGGTATGCCAAAAGTTTGGTTACCTGAGGTGAGAGCGGTTCTTTGCGAGGAGCGCCCGAGGCGCTAGTCGAGGTCGCCAAGCGAGCAGGCGCCCGGTCCCCGAGGGTCGCCGCAGGAGCCGCAGGCACCCGTGGGAGCCGACGTGCTCGTACCGCTCTTGGCGGACATGGCGAAGACGCTAAGCTGCGGGCTCAGTTTCTGGCTTTGACACTTGGGGCACTTGGCCTTGTCGCGGCCGAAGACCAGGGTTTCAAACTCGTGCTGGCATTCCTGGCAGATGTATTCAAAAATCGGCATAACGATTGCTCCCTTGGAACCGACTACTGCTATTAGAATCAATTCGCGCCAACTTCGCAAACAGGAGCAGACACCTGGGACCTTCAAGTTCAAGAGCCGAGGTCGAGAACGGCTTAACGGAGAAGCCTCCCGCGTTCGAAGCCTCCGTCTTCCGGCCACATCGCTGGCTGCGGGGCGGGCATGTGCAAACGCTCGCTGCTTTCTTTCTCCCACGCCGAATCTACCCGGCGGCTAGCGAACAACGTTTGATCGAAGTGGAGCCCGGCGTTCCTGTGCTGTGTCACTGTCACTGGCAGAAAGATCGGAGCGCGCTGACGCTGATCGTGGTGCATGGGTTGGAGGGATCGAGCGAATCGCAATACATGTTGAGAATTGCGCGGAACGGCCTGGCCGCGGGCATGAACGTGGTGCGCATGAACCAGCGCAACTGCGGCGGGATGGACCATTGCGCGCCCACGCTCTACAACTCAAGCCGCTCCAGCGATGTCGCGGCGGTGGCGCGCAACCTGGTTGAGCGCGCCGGAGTTTCCGGTTTCATGCTCATTGGCTTTTCCATGGGCGGCAATCTGGTTTTGAAGCTGGCGGGGGAGTGGGGCAGCGACGGTCCGGCGGGATTCCGCGGAGTGGCGGCGGTTTGTCCTGCGATCAATCTGGCAGCTGGGGCCGACGCGCTGCATGAGCCTGCCAACCGGATTTACGAGTACTATTTTCTGCTGCAGTTGTACCAGCGGTTTCGCCGCAAGGTGAGGCTGTTTCCTGAGACCTTCGACGCCTCGCGCCTGCGCGGAGTCAAGACGCTGCGCGAGTTTGACGACCGCGTAACCGCCTACTATTGCGGATTCACAGGTGCCGATGACTACTACGCCCGAGCCGCAGCCGCCAATGTGATCGACCGGGTCGCACGACCCACGCTGGTCATCCACGCCGTCAACGATCCTTTCATTCGTCTTTTGCCGGAGACGCGCCAGGCGCTCCTCTCCAATCGCAATATTACCTACATCGAGACCAAGGACGGAGGACATTGTGCCTTTGTCGGCGAGCGCGACGGCGACTCCACTTACGACGGTCGCTGGGCAGAGCGCGAAGTTGTGGAGTTCGCGAAGCAGTTTCGATAGCGCCTCTCAGTGCTGCATCCCTTACGAACTGTTATCCGCTGAAGCGAGGAAATCTTGGTGTTTGTCCCCCTTGCTCGGAATGACGGGAGTGTGTCTTAGTGGGCGCTTGCTGGACGCCGGAACCACGCCAGCATCTCGGCGCCGTGCCCCTTCAGCCGCGTCCGCAGGAATGCCAGGAGTAGCATAGCGAGGAAGATCGTTAGCAATCCCAAGGATGCAGTTCGGAAGCCGACGCTGTGCTTGGGCAGGATGGAAAAACGTCCGTACACGAACTCGATGTGCACCCAGTAAACCAGCAGGGAAGCCTGGCCCAACTGAATGAGAGGACTGAATCCCCACGGCCCCGCACCCCAGCGGCTCCAGGCGTAACTCGCTGTCAGAATCACCAGCAACATGCCTACGCGGATCAACCAGAAGTTCGGGCTGGTGTGCCAATAATCGTAGATCGCGTAAAGCTGATGCGGTTGGGCGTCGAGCCAGCGTGCGGTCGCTATGAACACCAAGCCGGCTGCGCCCGCCAAGAAGAAAGTCAGGGTTTCACGCTGGCGAGCCCATTGGCTTTGCAAAATAAATCCAGAGGCCAGCCCGGCGAAGGCGAAAGCAATCCATGGAAAAATCGGGAAGAGCCCGGCCTGTGGTGTGCCGAGATTGTGAACGCCGTTGATGTAGGACTCGAGCGGCCACGGCAGCCAGTTCGGGCGCCAGGTTGTCCACAGCGGCGGCGTGAGCAGAGAAATCAGCAAGGCGGTTCCAGCGGAGGCCAGAACGAGAGCGAGTCTGGCCTGGGCTCCGCAGTGCAACGACAGAACCAGCCAGCAGACGGCGCCCATGAGCATCATGGAGAGACCGATGGTGTTGAGTATATCTACGCGCAGCAAGTCGCTCAGCGGCGCCCAACCCCAGGCGATGAGATATTCCTGCAGCCGAAAGAGCAGGCCAAAGGCAAAAATCTCCGCGCCGCGGCGGATGGTGGCGTGAGCGATCTGAGCGGGCGGCAGATTCTTCTTCCACAGCTTTTCCGTTACCAACGCGAACGAAATGCCCGCCAGAAACAAAAACAGAGGAGCGGGGAAGGTTCCTCCCAGTTGCGAATACATGAAGAATTTGCTCTGGCGCGCGCTGGGGCTGAGCCAGGAGTCGTAGCAATGGGTCTGAAACATCAGGACACAGGCCAGGCCCCGCATCCAATCGATGTAAGCGAGGCGAGATGGATTCGAAGCCACCATGCCGCTGCCCGCGGGCCACGTGGAAGTATACGGCACGGGCGTAATGTGTCCTCGCTTTACTCTGTCTATTGAATCTGCACGAGGGGAGTTCTTGGGCCAGAGGAGCGCGTTCCCGGCTGCCTGCGGTTGGGAGGACGCTCGCTATCGCGCAAATGGTTCACGGCTGTGCCGATGCCAAGCGAGGCGGTCACTATGTGCCCGACACGAAGCGGCCCGGCAATTCTCTCGTTTTGAATCCAATGCAGTGCGCTGCTGATGCTGCATCCGCACTGGCTGCAATCCGGGTTTCCGCCGAAGACACAAGGTTCCACGCGGCTTTCAAGATCGGCGGAGTAATTCACCGACATCCTGGAAAACAGGCAACTCTGCGGGTTCGAGGGCGGGCTCACGAAGGCGCGGGCCACGCCTTTCGTAATCAGCAGCTTCGGATACGTTTTCCGCAAAGGCGGCAATTCGCTCGCAACACGTTCGCGATCTTCCGCAGTCAGGCGTTCCGGGGTTTCTTCGCCCATCTGCGGGCTGTAGAGACTCACCCAGATATGATCGACTTCGGGCCGCGCGTTCCAGAATGCCACGTATTCCTCGAGATAGCCGGGGCGGGCGAGCATGGGCCGGGTAATGACCCAGTGCACGTTGATTTTCCTACCTGCGATGTTCGTCAGGATGCGCTCGTAGGTAGCCGGCTCGCGTCGAATGTCATGGTGTTCGGGCAGACCGTCCACCGATACGGCGATGCGCATCCGGGGAATTTCCATCCAGTGCGCGGGAATCGGAATCACGCCGCTGGTCACCACCATGGCGAAGACTCCCATTTCACTGAGCGACGGAAGAATGCGATCCAATTCGCGATGGCGAATCATGGGTTCGCCGCCAACCAGAGAAACATGCATAGGACGGTGGCGGCGTACCAGGTCAAGGACACCTTCGACCAGCGCATCTCCGCGAAAGTCCCGGAGTTCCCGCAGCGTGGTGCCGTTGCCCAGATGATTTTCACCGTAGGCGTAGCATCCCGGACAACTCAGCGGGCATTCGCGAGTGATCTCAATGGAAAGCAGCGGAACACTGCCGCTCAAAACGCGCCACCAGGCACGGGCAAGGTCGCGGGGAGTAAGACTGGACGGGGGAACTCCAGAATGCATTGTCACTTAGAGGCGAATCGGCGGTTTGGGGTTATCCGGCGAAACCGCCCAGAAATCAGGGGCTTGTGGACAAAGTGGGAGAATGACGGCGGCTCGGTGACTTCAGAATCCTCCAAGTCGATGATCAGTTTCATCTCCGTATCGTCGTCCTTCGCTCGCAAAATTGTCAAGGAGCAGTATCGCCATTTTGCCACTTAAGTCATTCCCTAGTTGCTTCCCTTTCCTGAAAGCGGAACGCACCTGACCTCAATGGTGCAACTGTCGGTCGGCGCCAGCGAACTCGGGCACAGATTGCTTGGGGTAAAGTCGCCCGCATTTTATGCGGCCGTTCGCCCCCTGTTTCGCCGAGTTGCCCGCTAGTCCACGGGTATACCTTGCTGACCACCGACCATTGCTATTCGGCCGGGCAGTTCCGGAAATCAAATGTAATCGCCTCGGCCGGATGCTTTGTATCGAGCTACCAAGTTCGAATAAGGCTCCGGAATCGAGACCAGCATAAACGACCGCGTATCCGTCGTCTCGGAACTTCGATAGGCCCTTTGTCACGCGATCCGTCATGGATAAAACTGTCATTGAAATGTTAGGTGTCGTCCGGCTTCGGCAGATTCCCAAATTCCTCCGGATGTCGGGAAACATAGGCAAAAAGCAAATCCGTGAGATTGTGAGGATAAGAAAAGAATTCTTCGTCTATAGGTTCTAGCTTCTCAAGCACGTCGTCCGAGAAATCAGCAGCAGCCGAACGAATGGCTTCCTCGGATTTGGGTAATCCAGCAGGAAATGCGGCGGCTATTGCACGCTGGCAGATATCAGCGGTCTTCGGAGCACCAATCGTCCGGAGGGCGTCCACGACAAAATGCGCCGATTCTGCACTGCTGTTGACGAAATACTGAGAGAAGCCGCCGTTGTTGACTTCCGACTCGACTTCCCAGAGCGCGGAGAACACTTTTTGAGGAACGGATTGGCTTGCGAAGTCTTCTTTCCCAAATTTTGTCCGCTCAGATTCTGACAAACCGATCAAGACGTGGTTTTTGGTTGGACTCATCCGATTATCTACCTCTTGGGGCTGCCGCTGAATCGTGCCTTCCATTCAGCCGTCGCAATTTTAGTTCAGTCAGAGTCGAGATTCTTAGGGGTATTCTCGTGGCTGTCCCTCGGCAGAGCAAAGCCAACGCCCCACACCCCGCACCTGTCAGGTTCGATAGGCATAGTCTCTTGGAAGTATGGTGGATCACAGACTTCCCAAAAGGGGCCTGCCCCACTTCCGACCGGCGCAACCACGAAGGCATCTCCTACCTCACAAGCCTCCGCTTCCCAGTCCGTGATTTTGCCAAGTGTGAGTCCATCGACGGTAACATCATCAAGAACGACGAAGCCATGATAGACAGACGCACCTTCCGGGCGGGCAACGGAATGCTGGCTCAGTCGGGCACGCGCTTTTCGCCGTGTTGTCAACAGCCAAAGCTCGTCCGTACCGAATCTCTTCCATCACAGTCTTCCTTCCGCGTGCCATTTTCTGACCTCATCCCCCACCGAAAACCCTTGGTGATGGTTCGCCTCGAATCGACCCTCCAGCGTATACGCATTCACTTCCAGGGGAATCGCATCGTAGCTGCCGCCATTCAAGAATCCCTGCACGTAAAGCTCGCTGAAGCGAGGTATGCCGAGTCGCCGATACTGCTCCACGTGCACGAGCTCGTGAAACAGGAGACCGTAGAACGGTTCATGGGAAACCACGACATCACAGAATGTGATTGCTCCCATTCGAGATTGGTCAGGGAGGTTCTTAACCCCCAAGCCTTTGAGCGTTGAGTAAAAGTCAGGGTTGCCGAGTCGTTCCCCTTGCAGGACGAGCACGCGGGTGCTCTCCAGAAGTTGCGATGAGAAGAACGGATCCAAAGCCGTCCTCTGTTGCGCGGATAGCGGCACAGCACGGGAGAGGTATTTCTCCCGCTGCGAGGCGATGTATTGGGCTACGAGCCCTGAAACTTGACGGATTTGGTCGGACGTGAGTCGTGGAGTTGCCATCCGATATCAAACCCCCGATCTTACCGGATAGTCGGCTACTTTCATTTTACTTCGACTACAATTTCATCAAGATTCATCGAACACTTCGCTCGTCCCCGGCGATGGCCGCTGGTGTGACTGATCGGCTGTGGGGAGGATTTGGTAGCTCTCTGGGAAGCCTATGAGCAGTGGAGGGCGGAAAGAGCGGCGTGATCTACCTTGAGAGCAGCCTTGCGGGATTGCTGGCTGAAGTTGCCGCGGCTATCCTGCTCGTCATTGTAATAGCAGTCGGCCTTTGGGTTGCATCTCGGTCGTCGCAGACCGGAACGGTAGGATGGGACCCGATTTCCCTTGCAAAGCCGTGGGCATGGCTCACGGCGGTCCTAGCGATTTTCTTGGTAGGTTTCTTTTGGGAGTTTTTTAGACTTAGTTGAAAGTTGCCCACTACCCGTCCGCCGTTCCATTTGACGATTGCCACGCTCATGTCGGATATTGAGACAGAATGGACGTTGAACGCATCATTGACGAGATTGAGCAGCTACAGGAAATGTTCGAGGCACCGGATATTAGGCCATTCAGCGCAAGCGATATCTTGGCTGCGAATCGGCGGCACGACGAAATGCTCGGGCACAGCCCGTGGTTTCGGCTTTGGCAGCGGTATGGCGTCTGTTGCCGAGGTGAGACCGAAGGCGGGGCTCGGATTCAAAGCTAGTGCCGCCTTTCGGTCTTGAAACCGATAGCCATGCTGCCTTTCCGAGCGGGAATCGCACCCGCTGAAGTCCAGCGCCTTTCACGGCCCACTGTTACGCCAATTGACACGGGACGCTATCTTAGAAGCGAGTGTCTAGCAACCGGGACAGGAGGGTCACCTGCTGATCTAACAAATCCACTTTCGCAAGGTAGTAGTGAACGATGCCACCACCAGAAACGATCTTTTCGACGCCGATATTCACATGAAGCGTCCGAGCGTCTTCCGACAGAGAGACAAGTCCTGGAATCCAGAGCCGCCCGTGGGCTTCTGATAATCGCAATTTTTCGGGGGAGACGCAGACCGCAAGCTCTCTGGTGTTGAGATTGGCCGAATATACACCTTCCCAATCGCCGCCCGTCTTCGTCCGCTTCAAAGAGTTAAACACAATTGTCTCTAACTGGTGGAACGCTTTCTCCATTTCCAACTGAGGCAGGACAAGCGGGGCGCAGTCGCAAGCCTCAGATTGTGAATCAGGATTGAGTGAGGGCACTGGAATCGCTAGACGCGGTTCTGTGCCCTTCCTGTGCCCTAGAATCGGCAAAACCGCAAACGCTGCAATTGCAGTGACGTTGTAGAATCAGGCAGATAGCCTCTCGCGGGCGCGTAGCTCAAATGGATAGAGCACCGGATTTCTAATCCGGTGGTTGCAGGTTCGATTCCTGCCGCGCCTACCATTTCAAATCAATCAGTTAGACTGAGAGGACTTTCCCTACTGCTGCAACTTCGCGTACTCCGATTTGGCCTGCTTCAGGATGGGGATGTCGGGGTCGGCGTCTTTCCAGAGGGTGAGGAAGTCTTTGTAGGCTGCGAGGGCGCGAACGCGAGCGGCGTCGGCATCGGCTCCACGCGAGGTTTTCGACCGCAAGACGTTGGCACGAGCCACGCCCAGACGCGCCAAAGCTCCCGTCCAGCAGTTCCAGACGATGCCGCTGTGGTCGAGAATTTTCTGAAATTCGGCAGCAGCGGCGTTGTCCTGTCCCGCGGCCAGATATGCCTCGCCTCGGATGTAGGTCGGATAAAGGCACGAAATGTTAACGACGAATGTGATTTGTGCCAACTCAATGGGCGCAGCGGCAGCTTGCAATTCATTAAGGGCGTCAGACGGTTTCTTTCGATCGAGCGCTAGTTGCGCCCGAATTGCTGGCAGCCAAAGCGACTGCACTTGAGTGTCAAGTGGGAAGCGTTTCTTCAGTTCCTGCACCGAGGATTCGGCGCGCGCTGTCTCGCCCGCCATGGCTAGGGCAAGTGCGGCTTCGACCTCCACCCCCTGACTCGCGGCAGCGTGCTTTAGCGCTTCTACCGCTGCTTGCCTCGCCTCCGCTACGTTGCCGAAAGCCGCTTCGCGTAAAGCGGCGTTCTCGTGCCAGATTGCTCCATTTTCCCTGCTGTCCGCGCGGATGGCGGAGTCGACAGACCGCTTGGTCAGTTCCCGTGCTTTGCTCAAATGACCCGCGTATGCCTCGGTGTCGGACGCGAGAGAAAGACCATAGTTCTCAACGTCGGGCTGGGCCGCAAACCACCGCTGTTGTTCCGCCATCCCTGAGAAGTCTGAGGAGAGAAAAGCCAGAGCATAGAGAACGTTGTGGCCTAGATAGTCGTCCAGTTTTCGCGCTTGCGCTTGCTGAATGATCTGCCGTGCTTCATCGAAGTGCTGCAAGGCGAGCAGGGTATTGCCGAGGTCGTCATAGGGAGAAACATCATCTGCGGTGAGACGCAGGTCTTCTCGATACTGCTCGGCGGCCTTTTCATACTGCCCCTGGGCGGTGTACACGATGCCCAGATTGGCATGTGCCGAGTAGTCTCGCGGGTAGTTCTCAATCCACACCTGATAGGTTTGTGCAGCTTTCTCCAGTTCCCCGGCTACCGCGAAGTAGTAATCGGCGGTGATGGCCAGCTTTTCGCGCTCGCTGGCATGTTCCCGCAGTTCAAACGCCCTAGTAATATACTCACTCGCCCGCCCGAATTCACCAAGGCTGGCGTAGTCGCTGCCTACCAAGTCGTACCCTATGGCAAAGTTCGGATCGAGCTGGATGGCCCGTTGACAGTTAGGCAAAGCTGCGGCAGGGCCTTTCTCTTGATTGGCCTTGCGGCCAAGGCTGTACGCTTTCAGAGCTTCGAGCGAAGAAGTGGTGGCCGTTTCCAGCGGCACATCCAGCTTCTGCACCGAGACCAGCGATTCGCCGAGTTCGCCGCGCAGCTTGGAGGCAGCGTCGCCTAACGCATCCAGGACCTTTTCCTTGGCGGCGGCGGTTACCTGTTCCTGCGCCAGCGTGTCCCCGCTCCGGCAATTCACCACTTTCAACCCCAGCACGTATTGGCTGCCCAGACTGGCGATTGATCCGGCAATGTAAGCCTTGCTGCCAGCCCGCTGGCAAAGCTCGCGAGTCACGTCGGGCGTGAGCTTAGTGTCAGGTGAGCGGGTCATCAGCTTCAAGGTCTCCGTCACTTTGCTCTCGGAAATCACGTTCAGCAAACGGCGACTGGTTCAGAGAAACGCTCAGTGCCGTCTTCAACGTGTCATCGAACACTGGGTCGCCTGTAGTGTTAGCAAAGTCCGCGAGAACGATGGTGTCTGTGTCGGTGAGCTTGGCTGGGCGATGAAACCAGAAGTAGCGAACGACCGCCGCTCCGACGATCAATATCAATGTGGCAGCAGCCCACAGCAATCGTCGTTTTGCCGCTCTAGGTGCCGCTTCAAGCACAGCGCCCATCTTGTGCGACTCAGTGGCCCGCCTAAACCTTTGCAGGTCAGTGCGAATGTCGGAAGCGTTTTGATAACGCAGGTTGCGATCCTTCTCCAGCGCCTTGTGGATGATCTCTTCCAGCTTCGCTGGAACTTTGCGGTTTAACTCAGTCGGCGGAAGGGGATCACGATTCAAGATCGCG
>Ga0302324_100025958_pt1 | contig 11215 bp, 6 predicted proteins | sample Palsa_T0_1_FD_201949 | JGI IMG/M metagenome (GOLD analysis project Ga0302324, IMG submission 201949) | Peat permafrost microbial communities from Stordalen Mire near Abisko, Sweden - Palsa_T0_1 | ecosystem: Environmental > Terrestrial > Soil > Palsa > Peat permafrost | place: Sweden: Abisko... | reverse complement strand
GGATGTGACGCTTGTGAATACGGTGCCCTCGGTCATGGCGGAGTTGGTTCGGTCGAACCTTCTGCCGGCCAGTGTGCGAACTATTAATCTGGCGGGAGAAGCGCTGCCTCTGAAACTCGTCCAGAGTATCCGAGAAAAGTCAGCGAACGCGCGGATCGTCAACCTATACGGACCGTCGGAGGACACAACTTATTCGACATATTACGAGATTCCGCAAGATTTGAATCAAGCGCCATACATAGGAAGGCCGATCAGTCGAACTCAGGCCTATGTGCTGGATGAGAGTATGCAGTTGGTACCTGCGGGAGTGACAGGAGAGATCTATCTGGGAGGAGCGGGACTTGCGCGTGGGTATCTCGGAAGACCAGACTTGACGGCCGAGAAGTTTCTGCCGAATCCGTTCCACGAGGAGGAAGGCCGGCTATACAAAACCGGTGATCGAGGGCGGTATCAGGTTGATGGAAAACTCGAATATGTCGGGCGTGCCGACCATCAGGTCAAGATTCGAGGCTTCCGCATCGAGTTGGAAGAAATCGAAATGGTTGTGGCGGGACAAGCGGGAGTGAGTCGGGCAGCCGTACTGGCTCAAGAAGACAACTCCGGAGACAAGCATCTGGTGGCTTACATCGAACGGCAGCAACCCGATCAACCCACGGCGGGAGAATTAAGAGACGTATTGAAGCAGCGGCTTCCGGAATTCATGATTCCCAGCGCTTTCGTTTTCGTCGCTCCCATGCCTCTTTCTGCAAACGGTAAGATCGATCGAAGGGCTCTTCCCCCTTGGGAGGATAGCCGGACCGAGTTGCGCCGCGACGCAATAGTTCCTCCGCGAAATCCGCTAGAGACCCAATTGATCGAAATTTGGCAGGGCCTGCTGGGTCGGCATTCGATCGGCATTCGGGACAACTTCTTCGAGATTGGCGGGCACTCGCTGCTTGCTCTTCGTTTACAAGCACAAGTTCGAAACAGCCTCGGAGTGGAATTTCCACTGGCAGTGCTTTTCATGGATGCTACGGTCGAGAGTCTGGCGAAGGTTATTCGCACGCAGACTGCGGATCTCGCTTCTTCCGGCGTTTCCAGCCTATCGATGTCAGCGGCCGCCAAGCCGGCAGCAACGATGCGTTTCATGCGCAGCTTAATAAACAGATTCGGATCGTTTTTCTCGACCTCCAAACCGGATGCCCAGATTCACGCTGTTGGATCTGCGGCGCCGGTAGCCGGTAAAACCGGAAACGTGCTTGTTCCTATTCGGCCCGACGGCACACGTCCTCCATTCTTTTGTGTCCACCCGATTGGGGGAAACGTAATGTGCTACGCGGAACTGGCGCGTCACCTTTCCAACAATCAGCCGTTCTATGGAATTGAGGCTTCGAGTCCGGCAGTTGAAAACGAATCGATGGAAAGAATGGCCGCGAGATATGTAGACGCCCTCCTGGCCGTTCACCAACAAGGGCCATTTCTACTGGGGGGATGGTCAATGGGGGGAATGGTGGCCTACGAAATGGCGCAGCAACTTCTCCGCCAGGGGAACGATGTAGGGCTACTGGTGCTCTTGGACAGTTTTCCTCTCGATCCGCGGGAGAATGATCGCTCCATGAATGAGAAGCAAATGCTCGAAATGTTCATTGAAGATATGGCGGCTCTCTCCGGACAGAAAACGGCATCTTTGACTGAGGCCGGGAAATCCGCTTCCATCGATGAACACCTTGCTCTTTCAATGGTTGAGGTAAAGAAAGCTGGCATCGTTTCCGAAGATATTGATTTGGCTAAATTCAGCCAGCTTTGGCGGCAATACAGGAACAATTACCAGGCTTTGGTTCACTACGAGCCGCAAAAGTACAAAGGCAAAATTACTCTGATTATGACGGCAGACCAGAGGTCTCAGGAACAAAGAATTCCAATCAAAAGTTGGGGTCCTTTAGCTGGTGGAGGACTGACTATTGATGTGCTGCCTGGTGATCATTACACCTTGTTACGGCACCCCAATGTCCGAGCCGCAGCCGCCAAACTGGAGGCGTTTCTCGACATGAGCCAAGACGCCGCGCACAGCAAACGACTAGCTCCGCAGACCGCTCAAACCACCTCCGCCGCGTAGGAGCTACGCAAAACGAAATGGAAGGCTAATTCGTGATGAAAACTGATCGGATGGGGCACAAGCGAGGTCGTCCTTGGTTTTTCGAAGCAAAGGGTCCTTACAGGGGAAATGAGCCATGCTCTGTCGATCCCGGCCAGCTCGGGTGGACGACGCAGTTAGAGGCTCAATGGATCACGATTCGCGAGGAGCTCATCTCGCTGATTGAGGATAACCAAAATTCCCTTAATACATCGAAGCCCTACAAGACATATGAGATGCTGGCTTGGGGAATCGAGTGTGAGAACAAGAGCGGGCAGTGTCCCAGGACACGCGAGATCATTCGCGGCATCCCCGGTGTCATTGGCGCTTCATTTGTCGCTTTGGATTCTGGCGCAACTATCAAGCCACAAGGAGAAACTACGGCCTTGATTCGTTGTTATTTGAGCCTCGTTGCACCGGCCCCCCTGCCTCAGTGCGGAGTCCGCGTCGGCAATGAAACTAAACAATGGAATGAAGGACAGTTGCTGATTTTCGGCAATGCTCATAACCGGACGGAGTGGAACAATAGCACTGGAACACTTTATGTCCTGGCTCTGGACATCTTAAAACCCGAGTATGCGTCAATGACTGGATCCATCTGCGGGCGGATTCTAGCGGCTACCTATCTGGAGAACGCTTATGAACGGACCCAATGGTTGCGGCATTTCGAGCCCATTAAGAGCGTGCTGCTTAATCTGGTGCAACCTTTATTCTATTTGGCTCTTCGCGCTCATCTCCCCATCGCCCGATTGCGGCGGCGTTCTGCGCCTGTTTTTTCCCGCCCCAGGGTCGATGGAGGTTGGAAGAAGGCGATGCAAGATTGCTCATCGTATTACTGTATTATCGGCGCGGGTCCGGGAGGTTTGGGAATTGCACGCGGGCTTGCTAAGGCCGGGGTACCGTACGAGCAATTAGAAGCGGACACCGACATCGGCGGGAACTGGCGCCACGGGGTGTACGAAACCACACACATTATCTCCTCGAAGAAGACGACTGAATATGGCGATTTCCCCATGCCAGAAAACTATCCCGACTTCCCCAGCGCCGAGCAGATGCTTGCTTACCTGTGCAGTTACGCAGAACACTTCAGATTACGCGATCGCATACAGTTCAGAACTAAAGTGGTGTTTTGCCGGCCACTGCCCGACCATCGGTGGGAGGTGGAATTGGATAGCGGCGAAACGCGTATATACCGCGGCCTGATCGTGTGCAATGGTCATCACTGGGACTGCCGCTGGCCTAGCTATCCGGGAACATTCGCAGGCCAGTACATTCATGCTAAGCAATATAAGAGCCCCGAGCAACTCCGGGGCAAACGAGTGTTGGTAATCGGTGGTGGAAACTCCGCATGCGACATTGCCTCAGAAGCTGCTCGGGTCGGCAAAGCAACCTGTATGAGCATGCGGCGCGGTTATTGGTTTTTACCCAAAACGATTCTCGGCCGTCCGTTGCTGGAGTGCCTTCCGGGATGGATGCCGTTATGGATGCAACGTATCATGCTGCGAACTTTGCTGCGACTGATCGTGGGCGATTACAGGAACTATGGACTTCCTAGACCTGACCACCGCATTTTCGAAGCGCACCCCACGGTAAACATCGAGGTACTTCATTTCATCAGACACGGTCGCATTCGGCCCAAACCGGATATAGCCCGATTCGAAGGGACCATCGTTGAATTTACGGACGGCAGTAAAGAAGAGTTTGACTTGGTTGTGGCCGCAACCGGCTACCACGTCAGCTTCCCCTTCTTACCCAAGGGGCTGGTTCCGGTAAAGGATGGGCTGGCGCTGCTCTATGCCGAGTGTCTTTTGTCGGATTTCAAGAACCTCTACATTATCGGCACTGGCCAGCTTCGCTACGGTTTCGGACCTTTGCTTACACCAGCTGGCGATTTGATCGCCCAAATGATCCAGTTGCAGGAAAAAATGGAACTGCCGCTGGGCTTGGTTTTGCGTGAATCGGGTGCGCGATTGTCCAACACACATCTAACCAATCCGCACGAGTCCTTGCGTAGCATGCGGATCGCCAAGCACACTTTGCCTCTGCTTTTGGGAAGGGAGCGGCTGTTGCGGCAGCGTATTGCAACGCCGACTCCGCCTGTTTACGCACATGGCGAGCCGTCCCCGCTCGAGGTTCACTAATGAGAGACCTGAACGGTGCCGTTGCCGTCGTCACGGGTGCTGGTTCGGGTATTGGCCGCGCCTTAGCTCAGGAATTAGCTGGACGAGGAGCTGAATTGGCGCTCGCTGATATTGACAGTGAGGCCATGGAGCAAACTCGCCGATCGCTAGGCGGCACGAATGCAAGGACTTACATCGTGGATGTTGCTGATCAAGGAGCTGTGCAAAACTTTGCCCGGGACGTGGGGAGTGATTTCCGGAGGATCACTCTTCTCATCAACAACGCCGGGGTCTCGCTTCACGGAACGTTCGCCGAGATCTCGATTGCGGACATGGAATGGCTGATTCGGATAAATCTCTGGGGCGCAATTTACGGCTGCAGATATTTTCTTCCGCTGCTCCTGCGAGAGCCCGAAGCCCACATTGTTAATATGTCCAGCGTCTTTGGCCTGATTGGTCAGCCCGGTCAAACCGCCTATTGCGCCAGCAAATTCGCTGTCAGGGGATTTACCGAAGCATTGAGGCTTGAATTAAAGGAAACTGCGGTTAAAGTGACTTGCGTGCTACCAGGAGGCGTCAGGACCGCGATTGCCAAGAACGCACGCGCCGGGGCAGAAGCCTTGCCGGGTTGTATACGCGAAGATGCCGAGCGTTTTGACAAGCTCGCTCCGACTACAGCCGCAGAGGCCGCTCGCGCAATTGTCAGAGGCGTTCTGAAGAACAAATCCCGCTTATTGATCGGAGCAGATGCCCTTCGGATCGATCTTATGCAGCGCTTTATGCCCGTGGAAGCTGCCGGGATCTTTGCCACTTCGGTTGCGAAGCGAGTCTCCTGAGGTTCGAATTCCAGACATTCCACGCCCTTCCCTGATGAGGTTATGTTCGAAAACGCGAACGTTGGTTGCCGAATTGCAGTCTCCGCAGTACAGAGGCTCGGAGCCGCGATTCTTTCCGAAGACAAAACCGCTTACGGCGCTCTACCGGCGGAACAGCTTGATTCCGGCTCTGGCATCACGCACGGATTCGTGGACTCTGACGTATTCTCAAAACCATCTTTTTTTCTTGAGCGCAACCATCGTGGAAAAACTATGGTTCCTCTCGTGGAAGAGCTATGGTTCCTTTCACCTTCACCGTGTTGCCATCGTCCTTCTTGGCCATCGCTTGTCGTAAGTTTTGGATGACTAAGGCAAAGTTCTCTCTTACTCCGCCCCTGTCGATCGGGCAGGGCAGAGCGAAATCGACGTAACGGGTGTGAGTGTGGATATAGCCGGTCTCGACCGTCGTCAGTTCGTACAGGAATGTTTCCCGGACCGCGTCAGGAGGCAGTGCCGCCGCGGCAATCGGGCCTGCGCTACCCGCATTGGACAATAGAGCGCTAGAAGACACAACCGACAGAATCGTGGAGAGAGTTTGCCCTTGCACCTGGGCTGAGGCTTCATTCAGTGTTCCATCGCTGGCGAAGGTTGCATGAATCTGAGATGTTCCAATCAAAGGGCGTGGAGCATTGTAGTAATAGACACGGGAATAGTCGACAACTGCTTCGGCAGTGGAAGCGTTAGACAATTCGAAAGCATCACCGGACGCCGCTAAGGCATCTTCATTCGCGGCGAGCGGCTGGTAGTCCGGAAGATCCGATATCTTCTTCCACGCGTCGTCAATAAGCTTGGCCTGAAGGGGATCAGTGGGCCGAGGTTGACTCAGTAACGTTTTAAGGTTTTGAAGGTCGTTGGAGTTGGCCTGATGCAGAGACAAGACTTTCGTTACGTTGAAACGCACAACGGATTCCGGCGGTCCGGCATTGGCGTCATGGGCCTGAGCCGTTCTCTGATCGGCGAAACTGAAGATGGAGGTTTTCTTCAGCGCGAGAGTGTAAACGGGTTGGAGCCAGGATGTTTCTTGTTTACACTTTGCAACTTTGATGTAGAAAGGGACGCCGCGCACTTTGGTGTTGCGCTTGCTTTTGTCGGTCAACGATAAGGGATCTCGATTCACCCTCACCGTGGAGAGGCAGCCACACATCGCAATAGTCCCAATCAGTACGGAGCTGAGTATTGAACGCATAACTACCCCCACGGATTAAGAGTCTGGTCGTGAAGTCTTTTGTTCCAGCGGGCCGCGAAGGACCAGTTCACTTCTTGCAGGCTGCCGCGCGAGCGCATTTGGGATATGAGGGCAACGACGGTGTGCTCAGATTTCGGATTGGGACGCGTCAAGGGCAGAAACGATTGACGCGCCGTTGGGACTGCCCCAGCCGGTGCAGGCGCTCCATCCTGGGCTGGCGCTGTAGGCGCCATTGTTGCCGGCAGTAACGTTGTAAAAAGCGGAGGTTGCCGCGTTCTTGGCGTAAAGAAGCGGAGTGAGATTGCCGGCCCGCTTCGCCCGTATCTGGTTGACGAGAGCCACGAGGCCCGCCCAAAGGGGCGCCACCGCACTCGTTCCTCCCAGCACCGTCATTTGGCCGTCCACGTAAACGTCATAGCCGGTAAGGGGATCGGCGTTACCGGCAACGTCGGGCACGCCGCGCCCCACGAAATTGCCGGGATTCCTGGACGGAGGTACGCCTGCGCTGGCCTGGTAGGTTGGCTTGGGAAAGAAATCACTGACGCCTCCACCGGTGGCGCCTTGCTGCTTGTCCATCTCATTCCAGACGACCTCCTGGGAGATTTTGTCATCGGCAATTTTGAGACTGGTTCCTCCACAGGCCAGCACGAAGGGACTTGAGGAGGGGAAGTCAACGTGCTCGAGACCATCCTGGAGTCCATCGGTTGATCCGTTATCGCCGGAGGCGACACAGACGGTCACACCCAGGCGGACAGCATCCTGCAGCAAGTTGTTGTACTCGGTCAGGGATTGCTGGCTCCAGGTCGACTCGGGACCTCCCCAACTGATGGAAATGATCCCAGGGTTGTAGCGAGTGTCGTGGACGGCCGCGGCAATCGCATTGTAAAAACCCTGGTCACTGTTGGTAGCGAAATACACCGCGATGGTCGCCCGGGGAGCGACGGCACCGGCGACTGCGATATCCAGCATGACCTCGGCGTCCGGACTACTTATACTTCCTGCCGGAGCGTTGCTGGAGCCATCGACCGACACGGCGACAACTCTGGGAACGGGCAGCTTCAATACATCCAGGAAATAGTGAGTGATATCCTCGGACCTGAAGCCTCCCCCGAGTTCCACGATCGCGATGCATTGGCCGGTGCCGTCGGCCTGTTTGGGAAAACCGTAGATGGCGGCCACCTGCGCGGGTGTGAAGGTGCCTTCCGGTTGCGCGGTCCGCACATGCATGTGGTGGGGAGGCAAATGCGTCCGGAAATGTGGATGCGCCTGGGGCCGGTTGTCCAGTCCCATCACTGCCCTCACGATAGAGGCAAGTTCAGTTGGAATGTGGATGGATCCGCTGCGCCCGCGATAGGATTTTCCCGAATGTTCATACCGCTTCAACTCAACGTGAAATGCCTTGGCGAAACTCGCAACCGTGCCCACCAGCATCACTGTCCGTTTCGCTAAACTTGCCTCCGCGATTGTCAGGTTGTATTCGTGGGCGAACGCTTCGATTTTTTGCAAATCTTGCTGGCTTGCTCCATAGGTATCGAGGAACTCTTGGTGGGAGAGGTGTCTGTGTCGAGCAGAAGAATTTTCTGACGAGAGCTCCGAGCTCTTAGTGATGCCGGCAGCAGCAGTTTCCACGTCGGTACGGGTGCGCAAGAGCAGCGTAACTTGGAGGGTCTCCTCCGAGTTGGCGGCGCCCGCGGCCTGGGCGCCGATCAGAGGCACACGTTCGCTTCCCGGTAGAGGGATGTAATCCTTGTAATTTGGCATGGGATCCGTTCAATCCTTGGGAAATGGAATGATGAAAAGACGATGGCGAGTCGAAGACAATATCTCCGGCCCCTTCGTGTGGTATTAGACTGCACTCAGCGGGGCGCCGCCTTCTCTGCGATTGCTGAGTTCGGCCGGGCTGAAAGAAATTACAGTTGCTCATCGGCGTTGTGCCGTCGCGAAGGCTTATGGTTCGGCGTAACGTCCGAGAGCCAGTCGCAACGAATCGGGGATAGGTTCAGGCAGAGTGCGATCTCCCGCTCGGCGCATGCAGGCAATACGCTGCTTCCCGCGAGCGACCAGTTCAAGTTTTTCCTCGCCGCTGGCACGAACGTACTCGAACTTCATCGTTATGTAGTGTCGCGTCAGTTCGTCGATGAACATGCGGACTATGACCTCGTCGAAGGCCCACACCTCGGCGAAATAATCGCAACTGCAATGCGCCGTGACCAGGCATAAATCCCTGGACAGGTCAGTCAGTAATTCCGGCGTGTGTTGGCGGAGAAAGGCCTCGCGGCAGCGGCCTTGCCAGCGGAGATAATTGACGTAGTAGACATTACCCACCAAGTTAGTCTCTTCGAAGGAAACAATGTGACGGTATTCGTAAGGCCGCGACATCGTCTACCTTTGGAGGGCGCTTTGCGCTGAATCGCTATAGGATTCGACCGGGCGACTAGCCCCCCGTTGCGTGAGGAAGGCCACGGAGAGAGCCGTACGATGTCTGGCTGATCTGAGTTGTGCGACCACCGTAGCAACCGCCCATGGCCCAGCGGTCAATTGCAACCAGCCATCCTTTTCCACTGAGGTGAAGAGCAAAGGAGCGTCGCGCGGCGCTCCTGCCTTCTTCAAGGATTCCAGAGCTGACCAAACGCGACTGGCGGCTGCATCCTGGTCCTCGGCCCCTTCCGCCGCCAGCACACTGACCAGGGAAAAGTGATGCGCCCCCAGCAAATTTCGCCAAACCGATGGTGGCCTGTTCTCGACGATTTCGGCATCGCAGCCGAGGGCTGCCGATCCTGCGACTGCCAGAGTGGCTCCATCGCAGTGCGAACTGGAAACTGCGATGCCGGGCAATTCCGGTTTTCCGTCGCTTCTCCGCAGTGGGGATACGTTGTTCCCGGTGACGAGGCGGATGGCATGATCGCCATTGACAGCGCTGGAGCGATTGAAGACAGCTCTGATTCCACACTCCGGCCACCGCGCGTGCAGGCATCGTTCGACGTACGGACCGAACAGCGGCTCGGGCCATGCAGCGGGGTGTGGCAGCGGTTCAACGCTCCGAAGATGCAGCCCCTCCCATGTTTCGCGGAGCGTCAGGTCCGCCGACCTCAGCTCCAAGTCGTAAACAAACCGGTCCTTATCGCGCACCCGTTCGACGGCGCGAAGAGTATAAGGAGGCGGCGCTTCGGTGGAGTGGACAGCGATGCGATCGACCGCAACGGGCAGAATCCGGCGATGGGGTATGCAAGCTTGAATGGCGTGAATGGCGGCGTCGCGCACACCCGGATCGCCGAGAGTAAACGTTCCCGGCAGATATCGAGCAAACCAAGTATCGGTCTGGCGGGGTGCGATCTCCGCCACGCATCTACTTGCCGTCAGCTCAGTGTAGTGAGACAGGCATTGGAAGCGGGGTCCCTGAAACAGGATTTGTCCGTAAAGATCGCGAATTGGATCAAGGGGCAGATGGGTGGCGCCGGTATGGCGATCATGGAAAAGGGTTGCCCGCTGATGATCCTCGAAGGAGCACACAGCTCGAAAGTGATCCACGGAGAATCCCGTGTCGCTGGTGCGCAAGGCAACTTGCACTCGGCCCCGGGACTCGGCAAGCGCCACGGCACGCACAACCGTCGCGCCATCGCCACCGACGATGATAGGGCGAGTGAATTCCACACGCTCGAATACAGGATGAGTTTGAGCTCCGGCCACTGCCATGGCGGCTTGGGCCATCTGTTCGAGGCCCATGACCGCAGGCAAAATCTGCTCTTGATGCAGTTCGTGATCCTTGAGGTAAGGATCGGTCTCGGCGGACAAATGCGCGTCGGAAACTATCTCAACTTGAGGGTAAAAAACCCGCGTCTGCTCCAGGAATCGTAAGTGGGGCAGAGTCTGAGGTTTCAACTCCACGGTGGGGGGTTGCCCGAACCTGCTGCTGGCTACCAGTGCTACGCCCGGCAGTTGGCTGCGAAGCAGGTGCAGAAGAAACTTCGTGCCCGATTCGGGGGGAATCATAGAAATCCCCTGGTTTTGCAGCCTGCGGAGGTTTGCAATCTTTGCTCCCATGCCCACGCCAGACCACGCCGACCATTCAATCGCCAGGCAGCGGCATTGTGGATGTTCCGTCTGCCACTGTTCGGTCAAGTAAGTCATCCACTCATTCGCGAGTGCGTAGTCGGCTTCGCCTTGAAAGCCAGTGCGGGCGATGATGGAACCAAACGTAATCAACAGGCGTAAGTGATTGGCGTCGAGAATTGAAAGCAAGATTTGCAGCCCAGTGACCTTTGGTGCAAGAGTGCGCTGGCATGCGTCCAGATCGAGAGTGCGAATCGGTTGTGGCGTGTTGGCGCCGGCTGCATGGAGCACGGCCGTGATCCGCCCCAGTGCTGACTCGCCTTGCTTGATCGCCTGCCGAAGGGATTCGGGATTGGACACATCCGCCGAGCAGTAGTGGAAATCAGCCCCTGCCGCTTCAAGTCTCTCTAGGTTGACTCTTAGCTCGGAATCGCTGGCCGGCTTCGAGCGTCCGAGCAGCAACAAGCGGACACCGGTGGCCTCGGCCAGGGTCAAAGCACATTCGGCGGCAATCCCTTTCCCACCGCCGGTAACCAACAGCACATCGTCCCGCGTAAGGTTGGCGTCACGATGCTCGGGCGAAGGCGGAGCAGGACATAAATCATCGAGTGAAGCGGCGCATAAATAAGGTTGCAGACGCCGTCCGTCCTGTTCATAGCAGACCTCATGGTAGCCCTGCGAGGCGTGGGCCTCCTTGAGGACCCACTCGCACGCCTGGGGATGACCGAAGGGCACGCGGACGACGCAGGTGGTTACATGGGGGGCTTCCAGATGCAGCGAGCGTGCGAAGGACGCCCCGACTGCGCAGGACTGCACTATCACCAAACGTGGCCCCGTAGTGCTTTGGAGAACAGCTTGTGCGCCCTCGATC
>Ga0302324_100025954_pt1 | contig 11216 bp, 11 predicted proteins | sample Palsa_T0_1_FD_201949 | JGI IMG/M metagenome (GOLD analysis project Ga0302324, IMG submission 201949) | Peat permafrost microbial communities from Stordalen Mire near Abisko, Sweden - Palsa_T0_1 | ecosystem: Environmental > Terrestrial > Soil > Palsa > Peat permafrost | place: Sweden: Abisko... | reverse complement strand
TCGGAGCGGCTCGCCAAGCCACAGCGCGTCTTTTACGCGCTGTGGCCCGACGCGCCGCTGCGCGTCCTGCTCTCCGGTCTCGCTGCCGAGGTGGCACGCGAATGGGGCGGCCGCCCAACGGCTGCAAAGCATTTCCACCTTACGCTGGCATTCCTGGGCGATCAGCCTCAGGACCGGGTCGAAACGCTGCACCGGGTGGGCGCCGGCATTCACGCGCACGCCTTCCCGCTTGCGTTCGACACGATTGGGGGGTTTAGGCAGTCGGGCATCGCGTGGCTGGGGGCGAGCGCAGTCCAGCCTGACTTGGTGGCGTTGCACGGTGAGCTTGCGGCGGCGCTGCGGGCATCGGGATTCGTACTTGACGCCCGGTCCTATGCACCGCATCTGACGCTGGCGCGGCGCAGCGCGGTTGCAGCCGAACGCCATCTGTCACAACCGATAGGCTGGCGCGTGAGTTCGTTTGTTCTGGTCGTGTCCGAACCCGGGGACGGCGCCCCCGCTTACCGAACGCTCGGCGAGTGGCCATTGGCCGCGGTTTGAGCGGCAGGCTGGAAAACTCAAAGGCCGCGGCTTGTAACCGCGGCCTTCGACTGGGCGCCGATGCAGAGGTGCCGTGGAGGGCGGGCTACGGCGCGTGCGTCAGGCCCGGTTGAGCGTGGCGCGATGCGCTTGGCGCTGGCGTTCGCGTTGGCGCTCCACCTGTGCTTCGGTGAGCGATACGACCGGAGCGAACGACGCCTCCTTGCTTTCGTCGAATTCCGATGCCGTTGCGTCGGCAAAGGGAGGCATGCTGACGATGGATGCGGATACCGCGGCGTAACTCGGCGCGGACAGGGTGCGTAGGGCCCCCCGGCGCAGGTCGCTGCGCCGCGTGACGATTTCCTTCCAGATGCAGCCCAACACCCCGAATGCGAGTCCTCCGCCGATTATGGCCACGACACTGTGCCCGATGGCGTCGCCCGACGCGGCGACGACCCCGAGCAAGGCAAGGCCCGCAACCCCGGCGCATGCGCCCATCGCGTCGGGAATCCATTGCTTCGATTGCATGTTCATCGTTTCCTCTCTCTCTCCGGGCTGGGTTCCTCGGCTGCCACTTTGATGCGCTGAGGGCCTACGTCGGATTCACCGTCTACCAGCGAAGGCTGCAGCCTAAGGGAGCTGTATTACGGGCTCAAGAACGACGCGACGAATCCGCTGAAGCGGAGGATGAAATGCGCCAGCGGCGTGCGAAAGTGTTGCGGCATAGTAATCGCACCCGGTGCGAAGGCGCCGCTACAGGGTCGCGCGGCGCCAGCGTGACCTGCGCTATATTGCGTCCATCACGGCATGCATGACACGCAAAAAGGGGGATGAATGAAGCCGATTCTGCGTATCAGTCGCTATGGGCTCGTCGTAACCGTTGTAGGCTGTATCATCATGTTTGGCGCCGTAACGATCTATGCCGCGGTAGCGGTCGTCGGCGCGATCCTGAAAATGTCGTTCGGCGGTGTCAACCCGACTGACATCGCGGGCGCAACCGTCGCCGCGTTCAAGATTCTCGATCTCTTCTTGCTCGGCACGATCTTCTACATCGTAGCCCTCGGGCTTGCCGCGCTCTTTCTTGACAGCGAAGCGGCGTTGCCGCGGTGGTTCAAGGTGCGCGAGCTTCAGGACCTCAAGACAATCGTGTCGCAGTCGGTGGTGCTCGTCATGCTCGTCGCCTTTCTCGGCGACGTGCTCGAGTGGGAGAAGGCCACCGACATCGCCTTCGTCGGCGGTGGCGTAGCCGCGGTCATTGCTGCGATTGCGTTCATGTTGCGTGATGGCATCGCGGACGGGCGCCAACCCTAACCCGCGCGCGGCAACCGTTACCGGCTGCGCGCGATCGGTCGCGTTGGATCGGAGATCCACTCGCTCCAGGATCCGGGATAGAGGCGTGAGCCCGGGAGGCCGGCGACCGCCATCGCGAGCGCGTTATGACACGCGGTGACACCGGATCCGCACTGGTGCACAACCGCTGTCGGCAACACGTCGCCCAAGAGTGCCCCGAACTCCGAGCGCAGCAGCGGCGCGGGCTTGAAGACGCCTTGGGGCGTGAGATTTTCGGTGTATGGCCGATTGCGCGCACCGGGGATGTGCCCCGCGATTGGATCGACCGGTTCGATATCGCCACGAAATCGCTCGGCTGCCCGCGCGTCGAGCACCGACAGCAAGCCGTCGTCGAGGTGCTGCAGAATCTCCCGCGCGGAGGATGTCGGGCCGACTGCCGTGGGCACGAAAGTGCTCGCCGCGTCGCCCGGCACGTCGCCGGTCACTGGCCGTGCCTCGGCACGCCATTTGTCAAAGCCACCGTCGAGCACTGCCGCCGCGTCGTGCCCGAGCCAGTGCAGCAGCCACCACAGTCGCGACGCCCACATGCCGCTGCTCTGGTCGTAGGCCACGACCTGCTTGGAAGCGTCGATCGCGGCGCGACCGAGCCGCGCGGCGAACGTACTGACGTCGGGTAGCGGATGGCGTCCATTGCTGCCGGTCTTGCCGCCAGACAGGTCGCGGTCCAGGTGCAGGAAACGGGCGCCGGGAATGTGCGCCATCTGATAGGCACGCTCGCCGGCGTCGACGTCGCTTAGGTTGTGACGGCAGTCGACGACAACGAAGGCCGGATCGTCGAGATGCAGGGCGAGTTCGCCCGTGGAGATGAGGGTGGTGTGGCTCACGATCGCGACTTCGCGGCCGGCGGAAGCCGACCGCCACAACGCCGCTCCCACGCGGGGCAATGGAGCAATAAGACTTGGACCCTAGGAGCCCGGCTCGAGTTCGCGCCGCAGGAACTCGTGAAAGTGCTGCATTCCGTCTTCCATAGGTGACTGGTAGGGCCCGATCTCGTTGCGGCCAAGCTTGTACAGTGCGCGTCGTCCGGCGTCCATGCGCTCGGCGATTTCATCGTCTTCGGCGGCCGTTTCCAGGTACGCCGCCTGTTCGGCCTCGACAAACTCACGCTCGAAGAGCGCGATTTCCTCCGGGTAATAGAATTCGATGATGTTGGTCGTCCGGTCAACGCCGTGCGGAATGAGTGTGCTCACGATCAACACGTGCGCGTACCACTCGAGCATGATGTTGGGGTAGATCGTGACCCAGATCGCGCCGTGCTTCGGCGGTTCGCCGCGATAATAGTCGAGTATTGCCTTGTGCCAGCGCTCGTAGGTTTTCGTGCCGGCTTTGGCCAGCGCATTGTTGATGCCGACCGTCTGCACTGAATAGCGATGGGCAAACTGCCAGTGCAGGTTCTCGGTGGTGACGAATTGTCCGAGGCCCGGGTGGAATGGGCTGACGTGATAGTCCTCGAGGTAGACCTCGACGAAGCTCTTCCAGTTGTATCCGACCTCGTGAAATTCGACCCGGTCGAGCACGTAGCCCGAAAAATCAAAGTCCTTGGCGACATCGATGCCGGCCAGATCGGCAGCGACCTTTCGCGGGCCGTCGAACAGCAGGCCATGCCAGGAAGTGAGCGGCGTGCTCTCCAGCTTGACGCACGGCTTGTCGGCAAAATGCGGCGCGCCCAGTAGATCGCCCTTCAAGTCATAGGTCCACCGGTGCAGCGGACAAACGATATTGGGGCCGCTGCCGCGACCCTGGAGGATCACGGCCTGGCGGTGGCGACAAATGTTCGACAGAAGCGCCACGCCGGTATCGTTGCGCACCAGCGCCTGCGCGTTATCGCGCCAGGCCAGCGCGTAGTAATCGCCGACGTTGGGCACCATGAGTTCGTGCCCGACGTAGCCCGGTCCGGGCCGGAACAGGCGCTGCTGCTCGAGTTCGAACTGCGTGGGATCGCAGTACCAGGAAACGGGCAGCTGCGACGTAGCGCGCCGCAGCCGATCCGCAGTCGCGAGATTGGACATGGCCTTTCCTTTACGTAACCAACCCAACAATAAGGGGCGAGAAAGTCCGCCCCTCGAACTTTGCTAAGTCAGCCCGCCACGGGATGGACCCGTGTAAAGGCCGCGTCGTCAAATGCTGCGCCATTATAGCCGCGAACGGTACGGCAGTCCATGCTCGACGTTGACTGGCCGTGTCTAAATGCGGTACTTTGGCTAGCTTTTCAAGACGTTGAATCCGCGTCCCGTTCGCCGCGCCCGAAGTGTGCGGCCCCTGCTGCCGATGGCAAAGACCGACCCGCCTCCCCAGACCTTTGAAGCCGCGCTCGCCGAACTCGAGTCGATTCTGTCGACCATGGAGGATGGCCAATTGCCGCTGGCGGACACGCTCTCCGCATACAAGCGCGGTGCCGAGCTGCTGCAGTTTTGCCAGGTCGCTCTAAAAGACGCGCAGCAGCAGGTGCAAGTCCTGGAGCGCGGCGTATTGCAGGCCTTCACGCCGGACGAACAGGATTCCGGCACGGAGCGCGATCGCGCGGGCGAATCCGATGCATCCTGACGTCTCATGGGCGGTCTGGTCGAGCGAGCGCGCGCGACGCGTCGAAGGCGTCATGGACGCGATCCTGCCTCCTGCCAACCAGGCGCCGCAGTCCTTGCACGAAGCCATGCGCTATGCGGTCGTCGGCGGCAAACGCGCCCGCGCGCTACTCGCCTACGCCGCCGGTGAGCTGGCCGACGCCGACCCCGCGCGTGTCGACTATCCCGCAGCCGCGGTTGAGTTGGTTCATGCCTATTCTCTCATTCACGACGACCTGCCGTGTATGGACAACGACGTGTTGCGCCGCGGCAAGCCAACGTGCCATGTGGCGTTCGGCGAAGCGACGGCGTTACTGGCGGGCGATGCACTGCAGAGCTTCGCCTTCGAAGCGCTCGCAGGCGCGGCGCTGCGCGATCCCCAACGCGGTTTTCTGTGTCTCGCCCAGGCGGCCGGGTCTCGGGGCATGGCGGGCGGACAGGCCATCGATCTCGCCTCATCCGCAGAGCGGCTGGATCTAATCGCACTCGAACGCATGCACCGCCTCAAGACCGGCGCCCTTATCCGGGCGGCGCTTCTGCTGGGCGCCGATTGTGGCCGGATCCTGACCGGGCGCGAGAGTGACGCTCTCCAGCATTACGCATCGGCCGTCGGGCTCGCCTTCCAGGTTGTCGACGACGTCCTCGACGTCGAAGGCACGGCGCAGAGCTTGGGCAAGACGGCGGGCAAGGACGCCGCCCAGTGCAAGTCGACCTACGTCACGCTGCTCGGCCTCGACGCGGCTCGGGCGCGCGTCGAAACGCTGCGCGCACAAGCGCGAACGGCACTCTCCGTATTCGGCTCCGGCACGCGCAGACTCGCCGAGCTTGCCGATTGGATTGCCGTGCGCACGCACTGATGGACAATCTTCTCGAACGGATCAACGACCCGGCGGATCTGCGCCAGCTCGACGCCAGTCAGCTGCCGCAGGTCGCGCGTGAGCTGCGCGAGTTCATCCTCAATTCGGTTAGCCACACGGGAGGACATCTGTCGTCCAATCTCGGCACCGTGGAATTGGCCGTCGCGCTGCATTACGTCTTCACCACCCCGCATGACCGCATCGTATGGGACGTCGGGCACCAGACTTACCCGCACAAGATTCTCACCGGCCGACGCGAAGGCATGGCCAAGCTGCGGCAGTGGGGCGGTATCGCCGGATTTCCACGCCGCGTCGAAAGCGAGTACGACACCTTCGGTACGGCACACTCGTCGACGTCCATCGCCGCCGCGCTGGGCATGGCGATCGCAGCCAGGCGCAAAGGCGAAAAGCGCTCGGTCGTCGCGGTGATCGGCGACGGTGCCATGAGTGCGGGTATGGCCTTCGAGGCGCTCAACAATGCCGGTGCGGCCGAAGTCGATATTTTGGTCATCCTCAACGACAATGACATGTCGATATCGGAACCGGTTGGCGCGCTCAACAATTATCTGGCGCGCCTGATGTCCGGACGGGTGTACAACACAGTGCGTCGCGGGGGCAAGGAAGTCCTGTCCAAGCTGCCGCCGGTCAAGGAACTCGCCAGACGCTGGGAAGAGCACATGAAAGGCATGGTCCTTCCGGGCACGTTGTTCGAAGAGTTCGGCTTCAACTACATCGGGCCGATTGACGGCCACGACCTCGATACGCTGGTCAAGACGCTGTCGAACGTCAAGCAGCTATCCGGACCGCAGCTGCTGCACGTGGTTACGGGCAAAGGACACGGTTACGAGCGCGCCGAGGCGGATCCGATTCTCTATCACAGCGTGACCAAGTTCGACCCGGCGATCGGGATCGTGCCGAAACCCCCGTCCAAGATCACCTACACGCAGGTCTTCGGCGACTGGCTGTGCGACATGGCAGCGCGCGACGTGCGTCTGATTGGCATTACACCGGCGATGCGCGAAGGCTCGGGAATGGTGCGCTTCTCTCAGGAATACCCGGATCGCTACTTCGACGTCGGCATTGCCGAGCAGCACGCGGTCACGTTTGCAGCCGGGCTCGCCTGCGATGGCATGAAGCCAGTGGTCGCGATCTATTCGACGTTTCTGCAGCGGGCCTACGATCAGCTCATCCACGACGTAGCGCTGCAGAATCTGCCGGTTGTCTTCGCCATCGATCGCGGCGGCCTCGTCGGTGCCGACGGCCCGACGCATAACGGGAGCTTCGATCTAACCTACCTGCGCTGCCTGCCGAATATGACGGTGATGACACCTGCCGACGAAAACGAATGCCGGCAGATGCTCACGACGGCGTACTCGCTCGACACGCCTACTGCCGTGCGCTACCCCCGGGGAGCCGGCCCGGGCGTGGTCGTCGAGCGCGAGCTCAAGCCGGTGCCGGTCGGCAAGGGCGAGATCCGGCGCGATTCGAAGCGCCATCGAATCGCGATTCTCGCGTTCGGCAGCATGCTGCAGCCTGCGCTGGCGGCCGCGGAAGAAATCGACGCGACGGTCGCCAACATGCGTTTCGTCAAGCCACTCGATACCGAAATGATCGCGTACCTGGCGCGGACGCACGAGGCGCTGGTCACGGTGGAGGAGAATGTCGTGGCCGGCGGAGCCGGCAGCGCCGTAGCCGAGATGCTCGCCGCGGAAGGGTTCACGGTGTCGATCCTGCAACTCGGGCTGCCAGACGAATTCATCGATCACGGGGATCCGGCCCTGTTGTTGGCAAACTGCGGCCTCGACGCCAAGGGCGTTGCTGCGTCGATACTCGCCCGTTTCGGCACCCGGCGCAGCGATAGCATAAGCACATCCGCGGCGCTGGTGAAAATCACCAAGCCCGCGGCCGGTCCTGTCTCATCTTACTGAACTCGGGCGGCAAGCCCCCAGGCTTTGGGTTTCATTCCATCAGCGCCAAGAGTTGCTCCAGGCCAGCAAAGAACCCCCGCCACCCGCCCTGCGCGCCCTCATAGTACTGCGGCTGATCCGGCGGGAAGCCCGAGTGCTCCATGCGGAGGTGGGTGCCCGTGTTCGTCGGGGTGAGAGTCCAAGTGACGACACTCTTGAGACCGTAGGCGGCCCACGCGTAAGTCAGCGTTCTGTTCGGCTCGACTGCCAGAACCTGGCAGTCCACAACGCCCCAGTCTGCGCGAAGATTGAAACGGTGGTCCACGACAGGCTTGAAGTCGTTCTTCATGAGCCACTCTTCGATCAGGTCTGGTTGCGTGAGAGCGCGCCAGATTTTTTCCGGCGGATGTGGCAACTCCCTTTCGACAACGACGGAACGTGTGGCGGCGGATTGGGTCATTGGTCCATTCCTTTCAACGCGGACTCGAGGCGATCAAAACGGTCGCGCCAGAAGGCAGCGTAGAGACTCATCCAGTTGATCAGAGGCGTTAGAGCTTGCGGCCGGGCGCTGTAGTGAGTCTCGCGTCCCGCACGCCTACCGCGCACGAGCCTGGCGTGCTTTAGAACGCTCAAGTGCTTGGACACTGCCGGTTGCGACACGCCTGCGCGATCAGTCAACGCGCGCACGGTCTGCTCCCCGTCGCGTGCCAGCCGCTCGAAGATCGCCCGACGGGTCGGGTCGGCAAGGGCCTTGAAAACATCGTCCGACAGGGCTTGCATGGCGATAATCATAACCGTATGGTTATGGGTATGTCTACCCACGGAGAGCGGGCCTGATGAAAGGCAAACGATGCCTGGCAATGTTTGCATCACCCTAACCAACATATGAAATGCGCCACCAGCGATAGGGCACTTTTCAGGGCTTGGAGAGGATCCAGCGCGGGCTCGAGTAGCAAGAGCCAATCGGAGGGCTCGAGTACGAGCGGACGATCAGGCGCAATTGTGTGGGCGATGATTGCCTTACCGCAGACGCGGCAGGATGAATCAGAAACAGGCCGGGCGGCCCCGGCAACGCCGGGGACGAATGCGGTTCCGCACACTTCGCAAACGTGTCGCATCGTCGCGTTAGCAGCCGGTAGGGCAATGATGTTGTCCGAGATGGTTAGGCCAGATTAGCCGAAGCAGACGACGTGCATGGGACGCATGCGACGAATGCAAGAGTGGCTGCGACGAATGCGCCAAAAGGTGGCTAGGACGCCACCGAGATTGGCCGGCACCTGCGGGTCTCTTGCCACGTTCGCATTCAAGTGACGGTCAATCCGACAGAGCGAATTCATGTGCCGGGTCCGCCTGTGCCGCGACCCGAGTTCGGCGCGCGGAAACGCTCCCTACGCCTGGGACCGTTTGGAGTGCTCGACCCTTCGCGCCGCCGCGCGTTCGAAGCCGTCGCGGCGCGAGAGCATCCGCTGTTGCGCGGCCGAAATTAGCGCGAATTGCCGTAACGAAGCGAGGCGCGCGTGAGTTTCCTCACAGGCCCCGTCTCGGGTTACCCACAGTCCCGGGTCCATGCGTCGCATGTCGAATGCGCCCGAATGGCTGAGCAACGTCTTGTGCCCGCGGCGGTCGAAGTATTCGTGGAAATAAGACATGGCGAGTTCGCGCAGGCTGCGATAGACAGGGTCGCGATAGCGCAGGTGGGAGCCGTTGCTCTTAGAGATCGCGCCCCAGCAGGCGCCACGCCGGAACAATGCGACGACATGTGGGAAATCGCATGGGTCGCAGTCCATGTACATCACCAGCGGCCGCTCGCCGTGAACCCATTGCGCGCATGCGGCGACGAAGGCGGCTTCGATGCAGTGGGCACGACGCTGACGTAGCACCTGACGGACGGAAAAAATCGTCTCGCCGCCGACTTCGTAATTGGCCGGAATCGCGTTGACAAAGAGCTGGATCTTGTGCGGCGTGTCGAGCCGCCGGAGGACTGCATACTCGGCCGGCGTCAGATCCAAGTCCTCACGGCGGGCGGTGCGCTTGTGCCTGCGGCGGGCCATGCTTCGGTATCATACGCTGCGTAGCCAGGCACCGTTGCCGGCAGTCCGGCGCAAGTGACCGCTACATCGGGCGTCTGCGCCCCAGGGCCGGCCGACGCGAAACCTTGCGGGTGGTTGCCGACGAAGGAGGAGCCATGCTGAACCGTTCGACGACACGTGTGCTCGGCCTGCTGTGTGTGATGTACTTCATCACCTATGTCGATCGCGTCAACGTAAGCACCGCGGCGATTGAATTCGGTAAGGAATTCGCCCTTTCCAACACCCAGGTCGGGTTTGTCTTCTCCGCCTTTGCCTATCCCTACCTGTTGTTTCAGATCATCGGCGGCTGGGTCGGTGATCGCTTTGGCCCTCGGCGGACGCTCACGATCTGCTCTTTTATCTGGGCTGGCGCGACTGTACTCACCGGACTCGCTGGCGGGCTGGCGTCGCTGGTCGTCGCACGCATCCTCCTCGGCCTCGGTGAAGGGGCGACGTTCCCAACGGCGACACGCGCAATGTCCAACTGGACGCCGCCAGGAAGTCGCGGGTTCGCGCAAGGCATCACGCATGCTTTCGCACGGATCGGCAATACGGTGACGCCGCCGCTGGTGACGTGGCTGATGCTTGCCATCAGTTGGCGCGCGTCGTTCTTCATCCTCGGCGCGATCAGTTTTCTCTGGGCCCTGGTCTGGGTATGGTATTTCCGCGACGATCCGCGAGACCACGTCAGGATTACCGCCGAGGAGATCGAGACCCTGCCCGCCTACGTCGGCGTGAAGGAGTCACCCAAAGTGCCATGGGGTCCGCTGATCCGCCGCATGGCGCCGGTGACCATCGTTTATTTCTGCTATGGCTGGACACTGTGGCTGTTCCTGAGCTGGATACCGCAGTATTTCCTGCACAACTACCAGGTGAAAATCAGCAGTTCCGCCCTGTTCGCTTTCGGCGTTTTTTTCGCCGGCGTTCTCGGCGACTGGCTCGGCGGCCATACCACCGACTGGCTGCTGCGCCGAACCGGAAGCTTGACCAAGGCGCGCAGTCTGATGGTCGTGGTGTGCAATCTCGCGGCCCTGTGCTCTCTATTGCCGATCCTGTTCGTTCACGATGTGACCGTGGCCGCCATCTGCCTCAGTGCCGGGTTCTTCTTTGCCGAAATGACCATCGGGCCGATGTGGTCGATTCCCATGGACATCGCGCCGAAGTATGCGGGTACGGCCAGCGGCATCATGAACTCCGGTTCGGCCTTGGCGGCAATTCTCAGCCCGGTCGTGGGCGGCTGGATCATCGACGTCAGCGGCAACTGGGACTGGCCGTTTGTTGGCTCGATCGCGCTGATGCTCGTAGGTGCGCTGCTCGCGTTCACGATGAAGCCGGCGCAGCAATTCTAGAGCTGCTTCGTCGGGCCGCCTTTTACGCCGCCGTCGCTGGTCCGCCAGCGTCGTGATTCGTCCCTGTTTTTCCGCCACTCATCGCAGAAGGGCGCGCGGCGCGCGGACGGAGCGACGTAAAATCACGTCGGCTATCCAACACCGCAGTCGGTGCGCCGCCATGCCCATCGCCGCCCTCAGACTCCGCTACCACACGTTCTCGCAACGCGTTCTTGCCTCGCTCTCCGAGATTGAGCGACGCGATGTGCAGGCGTTCGACCGCTGGTTCTATGCCGGCCATGGCTGGGTGTGGCTCGTGGTCATCGCGGGGGTCAATCTCGCCGTGGCCGGGGTGGCAGCCGAGCTGCCGTGGAACATGTCGTTCCTCGAGGCCGCGGTCCTGATCAATGTCATCGTCTTCCTGCTCCTATGGTCGGTGTTGGCGGTCTGGTTCGGCTATCGCAAGTTTCACGGCAAGGTGCTGCGCTACATGCTTCTCACACCGTTGCTGGCACTCATCGGCGCGTTTGTCGGCACCGGCATTGGCGCGATTATCAAGGGGCTCAACCCGCTGGAATGGCTGATTGACAAGCCTCAAATCCGCCACATCGCAGTTGCCTCGCTC
>Ga0302324_100025950_pt1 | contig 11217 bp, 10 predicted proteins | sample Palsa_T0_1_FD_201949 | JGI IMG/M metagenome (GOLD analysis project Ga0302324, IMG submission 201949) | Peat permafrost microbial communities from Stordalen Mire near Abisko, Sweden - Palsa_T0_1 | ecosystem: Environmental > Terrestrial > Soil > Palsa > Peat permafrost | place: Sweden: Abisko... | reverse complement strand
CTACGACATCGAGGCCTCGATCGCTCACGCCGACATGCTCGCAGGGTCCGGACTCTTGTCTCCCGCCGATCACACGGCGATCCGCGATGCGTTGCGAGCCATCGGCGAGGAGCACGCGGCCGGCCGCTGGCGCCTCTCGCTCGCGGAGGAAGATAGCCAGACCGCCATCGAGAACCGGCTGACGGAGCGGATCGGCGCAGCCGGCGGACGATTGCACGCGGGCCGCTCGCGCAACGATCAAGTGCTCGCGGCGCTGCGTCTGTATGCCCGCGATGTGTCGCACGAGCTGCATTCGGCGGCGCTCGCCGTGGCCGAGTCGCTCGAGTCGCTCGCCGCTCGCGACGGCGGCGTGGCGCTGCCCGGCTACACCCATATGCAGCAGGCCATGCCGAGCACGGTGGCGCTGTGGGCGACGGGCTTCGCGGCCGAGATTCGCGACGACGCGGAAGGCCTGCGGCTCGCTGCGCGGCGCTCGGGGAAGAATCCGCTCGGCTCGGCGGCCGGCTACGGCACACCGAATCTCGATATCGACCGGGAAGCGACGCGCTCGAGTCTCGGCTTCGCGGTGACGCACGAGCCGGTGACCGCCGTGCAACTTTCCCGCGGCAAGGCCGAAGCGCACCTGTTGTTCGAGATCACGCTGCTCACGCAAGACATCGGCCGGCTCGCCGCGGACCTGCTGCTCTTTTATACGCAGGAGTTCGGTTTCGTCGCGCTGAGCGATGAGTTCACGACGGGCTCTTCCATCATGCCGCAGAAGCGCAATCCCGATGTGTTCGAGCTGATGCGTGGACGCAGCGCCGTCGCGCAGGCGGCGCTCGTCGAAGTGCTCGGCATCACGCAGAAGCTCTCCTCCGGCTATCACCGCGATCTGCAGCTCATCAAGCCGCCGCTGTTCCGCGGCATCGACTCGTGCCGGCAGACGCTCGCCATTTTGCCCGCCGCTCTGGCCGGCGTACGTTTCCAGCCCGAGCGGATCCGCCTGGATCCGAGCGTGCACGCCGCGGGGGCCGCGAATGCGCTGGTCGCCGAACATGACATTCCGTTTCGCGACGCGTACCGGCAAGTGGCCGCCCAACTCAAGGAGCCGAAATGAACGTCTGGCAGCGAACCCCGTCGCTCGAGCAACTCAATGCCGCCGCCGCGGGCACGATGATACGCACGCTCGGCATCGTGTTCACGGAGGTGGGCGCGGATTTCGTTCGCGCGGCGATGCCCGTGGACGAGCGCACCCGGCAGCCGTACGGACTGCTGCACGGCGGCGCCTCGGTCAGCCTCGCCGAGACCTTGGGCAGCACGGGTGCCAGTCTGTGCATCGACATCGAGCGGTTCTTATGCGTCGGCCAGGAGATCAACGCCAATCATCTGCGATCGGCGAAAAACGGGCGGGTTATCGGTACGGCCCGGCCCGTGCACATCGGCCGCCGCAGCCACGTCTGGGGCATCGAGATCGTGAATGAGGCTGGAGCGCTCATCTGCATTTCGCGCCTCACCATGGCTATCATCGAGCGGCCGAATCCGGCGGGGGCGCCGGCGTCTTGACGAGCCGCCGGCCCGGGGAAAAGTCGCTGGCAATTGCACACTCGAGTGAGTATCGTTCGGGGCCATGAAAAACACCATCCAATGCATGATTCGCCGCGCCTGTGCGGGCGCCGTCCTGGTCTCGTTCGCGCCGCTGATCCTTGCGCAGAACACCTCCTCTCCGCCGGCCTCGGCGTCGCCTCCGGCGGGAGGAGCGCAGGCGCAGCAGGGCGCGCCAACGCCGCCGCCCGCTCCGCCCCTCACCAGCGATCAGGCGAGCTACCTGTTCGGCCTCACGCTGGGCGAGCAATTGCACGGCATCGGCGTCCCGGAGGTGCAGTCCGATGCGGTAGCCCGCGGCGTGAAGGACGCCATGACGGGCAAGAAATCCACACCGGCCGAGCGCCAACAACTGAACGAGTTTGCCCGCGGCGCAGCGCAAGCCTCCGGGGTTCGCAACAAGGCGGCGGCGCAGGAATTCCTCGCCAAGAACGGCAAGGAGAAGGGCGTGCAGACCACCGCCTCGGGACTGCAATACAAGGTGATCAAGGCGGGTGACAGCAAGGCCCCGCTCATCAACGCGACCGACGAAGTGACCGTCAACTACCGCGGCAAGCTGATCGACGGCAGCGAGTTCGACAGCTCCTACTCACGCAACCAGCCGGCCACGTTTCCGGCCAACGGCGTCATCAAAGGCTGGCAGGAAGCGCTGGTCATGATGCGGCCAGGCGCCCGCTGGGAACTGTTCGTTCCGCCGGAACTCGCTTACGGACCGGCCCCGCGCCCCGGCATTCCGGCGAATTCGGCTTTGATCTTCGAGGTCGAAGTGCTGAGCGCGAAGCCCAAACCCGCCGCGGCCCCGGGTCTCGGCGGTCCGGGTGGCCCCGGCGGTCCCGGCGGCCCCGGGAACGTCCCGCCGCGGCCGTCGACGCCGCAGTAAGCCCCACGCGACCGGCGTCGCGCGATGAAGCGCGCGGGCGGGGCCCGTCAGCGCGCCAGATCGAGCGCGTTGGTGAGATCGCCCAGCGGCGGCTCGCCGTGCTCGGCGATCGCCCGGTCACGCCGGACGATGCCCGGCAAGCTCTCCAGGTCGAAGCGTCGAATGATCAGGCGCAACACCGAGGCGGTGTCGTAGGGGGTGTGATCGACCGTCGCATGCTTGGCGAAGGGCGAAATCACAATTGCGGGAATGCGCGCCCCGGGACCCAGCTGATCGCCGCGCGGGGGGGCGACCTGATCCCAGGCGCCGCCGAACTCATCGTAGGTGATCACGATCACCATGCCGCTCCACTGCGGACTCGCGCGCAGCCTCGCGACGAGATCCGCGATGTGCGCATCGCCATCCGCGATCGAGGCGTAGCCGGCGTGCTGATTGAGGTTTCCCTGCGGCTTGTAGAAGACCACGGAAGGCAGGCGGCCCTTCGCTGCGTCGGCGATGAGATCGTCGTAATCCTTGAGATGAGCCGCGCGTGCCGCGGCGCCCGCCGCGGGATCGAACTTTGCGTAATAGCTGAACGGCTGATGATGCGGCTGAAAGTCAGGGCTGCCGGCCGGAATCTCAGGCGCGTAGATCGCGCGCCGCACTTTGTCCGGCGGTTGCCGGCCGTCGGCGAGCGCCGCATTCCAGGCACCCGCATACCAGACCCAGGGGACATGCTTGGCGTCGAGCCGATCCCCGATGGTGGCGGCACGCTGCGGCGGCAACGTCGTCGGGCTGGAAGGATCGGCGTAGAGATCGCTGCTGTCCGCGGCGGCGGGCGGATTGCCGCTCGGTTGAAAAGGCGGCTGCATGGTGTTGACGGCGTAGAACTTGCCGTCGCCGAAATAATTCGCGGGCGTGATGTTGCCGCTCAGCGCGAATACCGGCTTGCCGTCGAGCGCCGAACGCGGCGACGTAGGCGCCGTCTTGAGCCGCGGGAGATCTTGACCGGAGGCATCTTTTTCGAGGATGGCGATCGACGGATGGGCGGGCGCCGTGTCGGCGGACGGATACTCGGGAGCGCACGCGCAGATGAGGTACTGGTGATTGAGGAAGGATCCCCCGAACGCACCCTGGAAGAAGTGATCTGCCAAGACGTACTCGCGGGCAAGCGCGTAGAGGGCGGAGCCGCTCGTATCCCAGTAGCCCATCGTAAGACCGCCCGCATCGCTCCAAGCGGCGTAGCCGTCGTTCTTGCCGCCGTCGATCTGCATTTGATGCTCGAAGAATTTGTGCACCAGGTCGCGCGTCACTGTCGAGCTGCCGAGCGTGACCCCGGACTGCGCCGTGAAGGCATGCTCGACGGAGAAGGGAGCGTTCGGCAATCCCATGCTCTGTGTTTGCGTAACCACGGGCCGGTAGCCCGCGGCCGTCACGCCGTGCCAGGTCGGCGGCAAGACCGCAAGCACCGTCCCGTCGCGATCGCGCTGAGGAATGTAGGCGGCTCGCGGATGTCCGTCGCGGTCGAGCACCTCGGGGAGACCCACGGCCCCGGGGAAGTTGCCATAAAGGTTGTCGAAGGCGCGGTTCTCGGCATAGATCACCACAACGGTCGAGACCTTGGCGCGCAAGGCCCGCGTCGTCGCATCGCCCTGCGCGGCGCGCGTGAGCTGCGCGGGCGCAGCCTGTGCCGTGGGCGCGGCGCCGCGCGTCGAGCACGCGCACGCGCACGCGAACACGGCGGCGTAGAGCGCGCTTGCGCGCGCGAGCTTATGCCATGGACGCAACGTGAATGTGATCACCGCGCGAGTATAGCCTCGGCGCGCTCATCGGCCGGTGGTTCGTTTAGAACTGCCAGGTGGCGTTTACGGTGACCGCGGAAGGGTTGCCGTACTGCGATTGGATACGCTCGTACTCCGCACGAAAACCGAAATCCTGCCAGTGCGTTCCGACGCCTGCACCCCACGCAAATTTCGTGTTCCACTGGTCGATGCGATAACCCACCGGCGCGCTGCAAGCCGAATATGGCGCCGGGCAATAGCCTCCTCCCGTGTACTGGTAGGTCGTCAGATCGGTCTGCAGCCGGGCGACACCGGCCTTGCCGTACACATCGAGAAACGGCACAGGCATCGGCAGGTAACCGATGCCGTACAGCACCGCTGCCTTGGGATGCGACGTCGAGTTCGCGTAATAGTCACCATAGCCGTAGAACCCGCTATCGCCGTGACCGCTGCCGAAATCGATCCACTCGGCCTCGGCTCCGACGTAGGGTATCGGCCGAATGCCGACAATCCCTTTCCAGGCCACATCGTCGTCGTGGTAGCCGCCGTAGTAGCCGTTGTCGTAGCTGCTGCCGACATTCGAGGCGCCGACACCAGCGCCGACGTAGACGCCCAACGGGTTATCGGCCAAGGCTGCCGTCGAGGCGCAGACCGCACCGACGACAAACAAGGCACACCAAGATGACGAACGATTCATCTACGTCTCCGTTCTGATTACTGCACTCTCGGACAGGCAGGCTGTCAGAGAAGTTCCGAGACGCGGGCGCCTGCGCGCGCCGGGGTATAATTCCCTTTATGGCAATCCTGCGCGTTTTGGTCCTGCTCGCCCTCGCCGCCGCCGCCGCCGCGTGCGGCCAGAAGGGACCGCTGGTGCTGCCGGATGCGCAACACCCTCGCAAGAAGGTCAAGTTCCCCACCGCGCCCAAGCCGCCTTCGATGACTCCGACGACTCCCGACACGCCCGCGACGCCGTCCGCCCCGGCATCCGCACCGAACGCGCCCGCGGGCCCGGCGCAGGACCCCGCTCCGCCGCAGGCCGCTCCTGAAACGAATTCGACGACGAATCCCGGGCCGCAGGCCTGAGATCCCGCCCTCATGACTGCGCGCAAATTGCTCCTGGTGGACGGCTCGTCGTACTTGTATCGCGCCTTCCATGCGTTGCCGCCGCTGTCGAGCTCGCGCGGCGAGCCGACCGGCGCGGTGCTCGGCGTGCTCAACATGCTGAACAAGCTGATCAAGGAGGAGTCGCCTGATCGCATCGCGGTCGTGTTCGATGCCCCCGGCCGCACTTTTCGCGATGATTTGTTCGATCAGTACAAGGCGCATCGAGTGCCCATGCCCGACGATCTGCGCTCGCAGCTCGCGCCGCTTCTCGATGCGGTGAGCGCCTCGGGACTGCCGCTGCTGCGCATCGAGGGCGTGGAGGCGGACGATGTCATCGGCACGCTCGCACTGCGCGGCGCTGAAGGCGAATTCGACGTGCTCATTTCGACGGGCGACAAGGACATGGCGCAGCTGGTCGGTCCGCGCATCACTCTGATCAACACCATGAGCAATACACGGCTCGATCGAGCCGGCGTGAAGGCGAAGTTCGACGTGTACCCCGAGCAGATCGTCGACTACCTCGCGCTGGTGGGCGACAGCTCCGACAACATTCCGGGAATCACGGGCGTCGGACCCAAGACCGCGGCCAAGTGGCTCGCTCAGTACCAGACACTGGACGCGCTCATCGCGCGCTCTGCGGATATCACCGGCAAGGTCGGCGAGAATCTGCGCAACGAGCTGCCCGCGCTCGAGCTGTCGCGCAAACTCGCCACTCTCGATACGCGCCTCGAGCTCGACATGACTCCGGACGACCTCGTACCCGGCGTTGCCGATCACGCGCGCTTGCGCGAGCTCTACACGCGACTCGAGCTGCGGGCGCTGCTCAAGTCGCTCGAGTCGACGCTGCCCTCCGCCGAAGCTGCGCGGGTCGCCGTCGTGGAGACCGATGTCTCGTCCGCTGCCGTCGACGTCACGGGCGCCTCCGCCACGGCATTCTCATCACTCGCGCCGCCGGAGCCGCGCAATTACGCGAAGATCTTGACGCGCGACGCTCTCGACTCGTGGATCGAGCGGCTAGCCGCGGCGCCTCTGATATGCTTCGGCACGGAGACCGACCGGCCCGACGTTATTCGCGGCCGCCTGGTGGGACTCGCGTTTGCGATTGCGCCGGGAGAGGCGGCCTATGTGCCGCTCGGGCACGATTATCCGGGCGCGCCCGCGCAGCTGGATCGCGACGGCACGCTCGCGGCTCTGAAGCCGCTGCTCGAGGACGAAACGCTGCCCAAGCTCGGGCATCAGCTCAAGCTCGATGCGCACATTCTCGCGGGCCACGGCATCGCACTGCGCGGCCAGCGCTACGATTCCATGCTCGAATCCTATGTGCTCGACAGCGTCGCGACGGGCCACGACATGGACTCTATCGCCGAGAAATATCTGCGCCTGAAGACCGTGCGTCTCGAGGACATCGCCGGCAAGGGTGCGAAGCAGCTGCCTTTGAGCCAAGTCGACGTCGACCGCGCCGCGGAGTACGGCGCGCAGCATGCGGACGTGACGCTGCGGCTGCATCAGGCCATCTGGCCGCAGCTCGAGGACGTGCCGACGCTTAAGACCCTGTACGAGACCATCGAGCAGCCGCTTGCGCCGGTGCTTTATCGCATGGAGCACGCCGGCGTGCTGGTCGACAGGGCGTTGCTCAAGGCACAGAGCACGGAGCTCGCCGTGCGCATGCTCGAGTTGCAGGGGCAGGCACACTCGGCCGCGGGAGGCGTTTTCAATCTCGATTCGCCCAAGCAGCTGCAGGAAGTGCTGTTCGGCAAGTTGGGACTGCCGGTGATTCGCAAGACCCCCACTGGACAGCCTTCGACCGCCGAGGATGTGCTGGAGGAGCTCGCCATTTCTTATGAGCTGCCGCGAATGATTCTCGAATATCGAGGCGTCACGAAGCTCAAATCGACTTACACCGACAAGCTGCCGGGTCAGATCGACGAGGTCACCGGACGCATTCATACGACCTATCAGCAGGGAGTCGCCGCCACGGGACGTCTGTCCTCGTCGGATCCGAACCTGCAGAACATCCCGATCCGCACGCCGGAGGGGCGGCGCATACGGCAGGCGTTCGTGGCGGAGCCCGGGTACCGCTTGGTCGCCGCGGATTATTCGCAAATCGAATTGCGCATCATGGCGCACCTGTCCGGCGATCCGAGTCTCGTCGCGGCCTTCACCGAGGATCGCGACGTACACCAGGCCACCGCCGCGGAGGTGCTCGGCGTGCCGCTCGCAGAGGTGAGCGCGGATCAGCGACGCTCGGCGAAAGCCGTCAACTTCGGCTTGATCTACGGCATGTCCGCCTTCGGTCTCGCGCGCCAGCTCGGCATCGGCCGCGGCGAGGCACAGCGCTACGTAGACCGTTATTTCGAGCGCTACCCGGGCGTGCGGCGCTACATGGACGAGACGCGCAACCAAGCGCGCGAGCTCGGTTACGTCGAGACGGTATACGGGCGGCGGCTCTACTTACCGGACATCCGCTCGCGCAACGCCGCCTTACGTCAGTACGCCGAGCGCAGCGCCATCAACGCGCCCATGCAGGGAACGGCCGCCGATATCATCAAGCGCGCGATGATCGCGGTCGACTCGTGGCTCGAGCGCTCGCACACGGCGGCGCGGCTCATCATGCAAGTCCATGACGAGCTCGTGCTCGAAGTGGCGGAGGAAGCGGTGGAGACCACGGTGGGCGAGCTGCGCCAACATATGATGCAGGCTGCCGAACTGTCGGTGCCGCTGAAGGTCGATGTAGGCATTGGCCTTAACTGGGACCAGGCACATTGATTATTACGATGCGCCGCGTTCCCCCGGGCGGCCAGCGCAGGCTGTAGAAAGTCGCGCGGATATTGCAAAGAAATGATGAGCAGTGTCCGGTAAGTGTGGATTTTCAAAGCGCTTTACGTTCGGTGGGGCCTGCAGGGCCCTTGCGGGGTCACGTGCCGTTACAAGTGAAACATTCGGCCGTCGCGGGGCTGGAACTTTCAAACGGCACCCCCATCTAATCCCGTGAGCGTTAACGCGCTCCCCGCTCTTCTCCCTGAGCGGGCAGACCCGGTTTGTCATCCCCATGCCGGGTTGGTCTGCCTCGGTGGCTGCGCAAGCACCACCGGGGCCTTTTTTTCCCGCCTTAGTACTGATCCCGGATTCTACGCCCACGCTTTCAGGCGTTCGCTGTTCCGGCTTCGCCGAGCCAACGCCGCATCACATCGCGCGCCGCGTCGAGACCCGTGCGCGCGTGCGCAGAAAACAGTTGCACGGTGACGGCCGTGTCGCTGCACGCCGCCTGCGTCTCCTTGAGCACGCGCTGGCCGTCGCTTCGATTCAGCTTGTCGGATTTCGTGAGCAGGATGTGCGAGTGGCGTCCGCGCGCGAGCATCCATTCGAGCATGACGGCGTCTTGAGGTCCGAGCCCGCGGCGGCTGTCGACGATGAGCACGAGACCGACGAGTGACTCGCGTACGTTGAAGTAATGTTCCATCAGCTCGAGCCAGCGCGCGCGCACCTGCTCCGGCACTTTCGCGAACCCGTATCCGGGTAGATCGACGAGACGGCGCTCGTCACCGAGCTCGAAAAAATTGATCAGCTGTGTCCTGCCGGGCGTTCGGCTCACGCGCGCGAGCGCCGTGCGCTCGGTGATGGCGTTGATGGCGCTCGACTTGCCCGCATTCGAGCGTCCTGCGAAAGCAATCTCGCGGCCAGCGTCGGGCGCGAGCTGGTGCGGCTCGGCCGCGCTCGTCAGGAATGTCACGTGGGAATAGAACGGCATGTTCGCTTGGAGGCTAAATCTCGACCGTAGTGTACAATTTGCGGCCGGGAGCAGTTCGGAAGATGGGGTCACAGGGCATATGAATCGGTTTTCGGTCTTTGCAGCAGCGATCTCCGGGATGATCGTGAGCGGGGCGGCACTGCCTGCGGGCGATGTTCACACGGGGGATGCGCAGGCGGGAGCCGGCAAGGCAACCGTGTGTCAAGCCTGCCATGGCGCGAACGGCAACAGTGCCAACGGCCAGTGGCCGAGCCTCGCGGGCATCGGGGCGGACTACATCGCCGAACAGCTGCAGAACTTCAAAGATGGGAAGCGCAATAATCCCGTCATGATGCCGCTTGCGGCTCCATTGAGCCCGCAGGACATGGCGGACTTGGGTGCCTACTTCGGAACCCTTGTAAACACCGGCCTCGAGGCCGATCCCAGCTACTGGCAAGCCGGCCAGAAGCTTTATCGAGGGGGCGACAAGGATCGCGGCATTCCGGCGTGCATGGCCTGTCACGGCCCCACCGGCGCCGGCAACGAGCCCGCGAAATTCCCCGCCCTGCGCGGCCAGCATTCGGAATACGTGGTGAAGCAGCTGAATGACTACGTCTCGGGCGCGCGTCCGCCGGGCCCGGGGGGCATCATGCCGGTCATCGCGAAGCGATTGTCGCCGGAGGACATCCGTAACCTCGCCTCGTACGTGCAGGGACTCCGCTGAGGATGCGCGCCTCGCGCTCGATCCTTCTTCTCTGCCTGACGCTCATCCTCGTCGCCTGCAGCAAGCATCCCTCGGGGAGCGAGCGCGCGGCCTCATCGCCCAAGGGGCGGCCTTCGGCCGGGGTGCCGGCCGCGGGGTCGCGCGCCGCTGCTTCCGCCGTGCCCGCAAACCCCGCCGCGCCGCCGGCTATCGCGGGAAATTCGAAAACGTCGCGCCCGAATCAGGACGGATCGGAGACGATGGAGGAGAGCGCGGGAGACAACGGCACGCACAATGCGCTGCTTGCGGCGGTCGCCTCCACGGTCGCCGCGGCCACTCCGACCGCAGCCGCGCAGCCGGTCGGACCGACGCTGTGGCAACCGGGCATCAATTACACGTTGATCGTGCCCGCGCAGCCCACTTCGGTGCCGGCGGGACAGATCGAGGTGCTGGAGTTTTTCTGGTACGCGTGCCCGCATTGTTATGACCTGGACAGCCAAGTCGAGGCGTGGCGCAAGAGCAAGCCCGCCTATGTCAGCTTCTCGAGGGTGCCGGTCACGTGGAGCGAGGGACATCGCTCGCTCGCGCGCCTGTTCTACACGCTGCAAAGTCTGGGCAAGCTCGATCAGCTGCACGGCGCTGTGTTCAAGGCGATTCACGTCGACGGCAACCCGCTCGTCGCCCAAGATGGCGACGAGGCCGAGACGGAACGCATTCAGACCGCGTTCGCGAAGAAGGAAGGCATCCCCGAGGATGAGTTCAAGAAGGCATATCACTCGTTTGCGGTGGATGCCAATTTACAGAAGGCCGACTCGCTGGTGCAGCGCTACCGGATCGACGGCGTGCCCGCCTTCGTGATCAACGGAAAATACGTCACCGACGTGCGCCTCGCCGGCAGCCAGGAGCGTCTGATGGCGCTGGTCAGCGACCTGGTCGCGCTAGACCACAAGCATTAGGCCGGGCCGCATGAGCAACATGTCCTCCGCGACCGTGAAGCACGCGGGCGGATGTCATTGTGGGCGTGTGCGATTCGAAGTCGAGACGGCCGCCCGCATCGAGGTCGCCGAGTGCAACTGCTCGATCTGCGCAAAGGTGGCGTACTTGCATTTGATCGTACCGGCGGACCGATTCCATCTGCTCGCGGGACGCGACGATCTCGCCACTTATACGTTCAACACGGGCGTCGCGCAGCACTACTTCTGCAAGCACTGCGGGGTGAAGTCCTTCTACATTCCCCGATCCCACCCCGACGGCGTGAGCGTCAACGCACGCTGCCTCGACGGCGTCGCCATCGACTCGATGACAGTCTTGCCGTTCGACGGAATCAACTGGGACGCCGCCCGCGCCGCCTGGCGCGACGCTTAACTCGCGTACCGCGGATCCCCGGCCGCGCCGCGCCGCAGCGACACCTGTCGGCGTCGCACAACAGCCGTACATAATCAAGCGCGGCGTGCGCCTTATG
>Ga0302324_100025948_pt1 | contig 11217 bp, 7 predicted proteins | sample Palsa_T0_1_FD_201949 | JGI IMG/M metagenome (GOLD analysis project Ga0302324, IMG submission 201949) | Peat permafrost microbial communities from Stordalen Mire near Abisko, Sweden - Palsa_T0_1 | ecosystem: Environmental > Terrestrial > Soil > Palsa > Peat permafrost | place: Sweden: Abisko... | reverse complement strand
ACATGCTCAAAAATCGCCTGTACACCCCAAAAACAGCCGCCGGACAATACCGCAGTTTGCAGCGAACCCGCCGTCTTCGGGTTATCGAGCGCGGGGGCCACGATCACGACGGCAGCCCCTTCCACCGCACCGAGTGAGCTCTGAGATGCCATCGCACTGATTGCCGCTACCAGCGCGACACTCAATCGAATCGACGACCACCTATTGAGACGGTTCATTTACAGCTTCGTAGGTTAACCGCGGGGACGTAATATTTCACCACGGCTGGCATTGATCGGGTGGAGCGAGTGGGGTTCGAGAGAGTACTTATCCAGTCGCCACTTTGCGACCGATTAGTGAGGGCCACGACACACTGGCGACGCGCACGAGGGGCCAATATGAGCCGCACCGTGACTGCATACGCCGTTATGGTGCGATGCCGCCCAAACGGTCGTAAGCGCACTGCGATGGCGGAAAGCTGAGGCGGCACGCGTCCATGAATCATATCTACTGGCCTGTTTTGGCTAAGCGAGCGCGGAAGTCTGATCCTGGCGCCGGCTGCCAATAAGCGTCGCCCGAAGGCCCGTGTACTCCAGTCCCCAATTTCCTGCCTTACCAACTCTCTGCGATTTGCGTCGGCGAGGAAGCGGCAAACAGTGAAAATCCGGCTGCAGATTGGGATCGCGCTTATGAGCGTGCTGAGCCCATTCTCTGCAGGTGCGGCCGCGGTGAATTCGGGTTCCGCCGCCCGGCCCTGGTCGCTCGATGGTCAGTTGGCATTCCTCCGCATGGCCTCGCTCGAGACTTCGGCAGTCACAGCGATCGCTCAGGACACGCAGGGGTTTCTCTGGTTTGGTACCCAGTCGAACTTGCTGCGCTGGGACGGATACCGGCTACACACGTATGCTAGGAATCCCGATGCGGCAGGCTCCCTGCCGGACAACTTCATCCGCAGCCTGCTCGTCGACGACCGTGGTCAACTTTGGGTGGGCAGCAATTCGGGCGGACTAAGCCGATACGATCCGCAGACCGACGGATTTGCCAGTTTTCCGGTCGGCGCCGGCGGTACCAGCGACGGCACCATATCGGTGCTCATCTCAGATCGCCGGGGCGGTCTGTGGATTGGCACCGGGCACGGCATCGATCATCTGGATGGCGGCACGGGGCGTATCGATCCGCCGGATGCCAATCTGCCCCGAGACAACATCACGGCGTTGCTGCTCGATCACGCGGGCACGCTATGGGTCGGAACGCGAAAGGGACTGCTGCGCCGCGCGCGCGTTGACAGCCAGTTCCAGTTATATCCCCTGCCTGCCCCCGAAGGCCCTGCGCCGGTCGTCAGGGCCTTGCACGAGGACAAGGCCGGACGCATTTGGATAGGCATCGATTTGAATGGCGCGTTCATCATCGAGCCCGGCAGCGATACGCCGCGCCGCCTGCTCGAGGCGCCGGGATCCGGCAGGCCACTCATCGACAACATCTCGACCATCTGTGAGGTAGACAAATCAGAGGTCTGGCTCGGGACAGCCGAGAGCGGAATCGTGCGCGTCGACACGACGAGCTGGAAAATAGCTCGCGAACAGCGCGACCTAACGCGTTCCAGGAGTCTGCCGAGCAATCAGATCGATTCGCTGTTTCTCGACCGGGGCGGCATGATGTGGGTGGGCACCCGTGTAGTGCTGAGCAATGTCGATCCGCGCCAGCACCTGATCCAGACCTTCTACAGTGGCAGTGCTCCGGGCTTACTCATCCAAGCTGACGCTGTGAGCTCAATGCTGGCGCTGCCAGATGGCCGAGTCTGGCTCGCGCTGGTTGGCGGGGGCGTAGAAATCGTCGATCCGGTCGCCGGTAAGATCGGGATGATCCGCTCCGCGCCGGATAATCCCGACAGGGCCCTCCCCAATGCCCAGGTAATTGCCATGGCACGTTGGGAGGACGGGAGCATCTTCCTAGGCACGGCCGCAGGCCTGTACCGCGCCGGCCATGACGGACACTCACTCGTGCGCGTGCAGGTGCCCACGCAGAGCAAGACCTTCGATGTGCGTGCATTGCTGGTGGCTGACGGATACCTATGGCTCGGCGGCCTCGATGGTCTCTTCAAGCTCGACGTTCTGCCCGGGGGTGCGCTCGGCTTGCAGCGCCGATGGGACAAGGAACTCGGGGATCCGCGAGTGCGCACCGTGATCAAGGGCCGGGACGCAGATATCTGGATTGGCACGACGAGCGGCGTTGCGTATCTGGGGTCCGCGACCGGCGAAGTGACGCGCCTTACGAGCGATCCCAGAAATCGAAACCTGCTGCCAGGCGGTTACGTAAGCTCAATGCTGATCGACCGCAAGGGTCGGCTCTGGGTGGCGACGTTCGGCCGTGGCATTCAGGTCGAGCAGTCGCACGATGCGGGCGGCAGTCCGATGTTCCGGCGCCTTACGCAAAGCGACGGGCTGCCGCAAAACAGCGTCGACGCGCTGCTGCAGGACTCCGACGGCAACATCTGGGCCAGTACCGACGGCGGATTAGCGCGCATCGAGCTCGACAGCCTCGCAGTCCGCGCGTTTCGAACCGAACAGGGCGTGGGCATCGACGGATTCTTCACCGGCGATGCAGCGACTACGCCAGCCGGTGACCTTCTGTTTGGGGGCCTGAATGGCCTAATCGTCGTGCATCCCGAGCGCCTCACCGCCGCAGCCGAAGCCGCGCCCATTGTCGTCACCGATGTGCGCGTTGGCGGGCGAAACCTAGCGCCGTCACAATCGCTCTTGAGCTCGGGGCTGACAGTTGGATCCCAGGACCGTAGCCTGGCGATCGAATTTGCCGCGCTGGATTTCACCGATCCAGAACAGCGGCGTTACAGTTACCGATTGCAAGGCTTTGACAAGGGTTGGCTGGAGACGCCGACGTCGCGGCGCGTGGCTTCCTACACGAACCTGCCACCGGGCGACTTCGTCCTGCAGCTACGCAGCGCTGCAGTCGGTAGCGGATGGTCGAGGCCGCTCGACGTTGCGGTGCATGTGCAACCGGCCTGGTACGAGTATGGCGTGGCGCGAGCGCTGGCGGCGATCATGGTGTTGTTGTTGATCGTTGGCTTTGTGCAAATGCGCACGACGTTGTTGCGTCGTCGCCAGAGGGAACTCGAAAGCATCGTCGCGGAGCGCACTGCGCAATTGCAACGCAATCAGGAAAATCTGCAAAGCATGGCGTATCTCGACGTTCTCACGGGCCTGCCGAATCGCCGTGCGTTCAACGACGATCTGCGCCGGTTTATTGCTGAATGCGGGCGTGGTCAGGGCGACTTTGCACTGCTGCTCATCGACCTGGACGGCTTTAAGGCTATCAATGACACCGTCGGTCATGGTGCCGGCGACGCAGTACTTGTGGAGGTCGCCGGGCGTCTGCGCACGCTGATCCGCGAGACCGATGTGGCGGCGCGGCTGGGCGGTGACGAGTTTTGCGTGATCCTTGCTCAACCACGCGACACGGCCGCTGTAGATTCGGCGTGCGCCCGAATTATCAAAAAGCTGAGCGATCCCATAGTATTGGGTGACCGTATCGTCGCCATCGGTGCGAGTATCGGCGTTGCCAAGGTCCCCCGCGAGCGCGCCACCACGCCCGACGAGCTTCACAAGGCGGCCGATATGGCGCTGTATGAAGCCAAGCGGGGCGGCCGCGGCACCTGGCGCTGGGACAACAGCTCGGCCATGTCTACGGCGACGACCTCATCGTGGAAGCGACCCGAGACTAAACTAGCAAGTTGAGCGACAACGTTGTTCGCACGATGCTAGCGGGGGCACGATTTCGAATTATAACGACGGAATTAGTGATTCCACTGCGCAAGCGTTAGCCGCGCTGCCGGCGACGACGGTCGCCCGGATTCGGTCAAAAGCGGAAGCGGCTGGTAACTCTAAAGACCCAGGCGGTCCAGGATTGGCTTCTCGTAGACAGCATCTTCTCCGGGATAGCGAAGGTCCGGAAGCCCCTTTTGCTTAGCGAGCGCCCACAAAATGCTCTGGCCAGCCGGAATAATGTCGGGACGCATGGCATAGACTGGATCTTTGAAGGCTGCTTCGGAATCGATCAACGTCCAGCCCTTTTCCTTAAACATTTGGACTACATCTTTTAAAAAAAACGCGTTGATCAGATTGTGATGTAGGAGTAGCACATGCGCGATGGAGCGGCCCAGGACGGTGCGCGATAGATAATCGTAATATTGCGCTCGATCGTAGAGATGTCGAAGGTACGCGTCCTTGTAGGGGTTCGTATCGGCATGCGGGTTCTTTTTGAGCCTATCGCTCAGGCGCTTGCTGTAATACCAATCGCTCGCATCCACCGACACCGGACCGGTCTTATAGGAATTGGAGTCGAGAAAGGCCCTAAATCCATCCCGCTTCTCGATGGTGTTACCCTCTTTCAGGTAGGGAAATCGAAATCGTCGAGTGAATCCAGGCATGTCGCGAATCGCCTTGTCACACGTAAGCAGTTCTTGCTCGTAATCGGAAAGGGTTATTTCATCAATATCCGGATGAGTGGCCGTGTGATTTCCGATTTGATGTCCTTCGACGCCCCACTGCCGAATCAAATCGTTTCTCTTCGAGTCGGTATCTGTTCTTGTGACAAAAAGGATGGACTTGAGATGGGCTTCTGCCAATTGCCTTAAAATCGCCTCATTTCGAGCTACCGGACTGAGCCCAATCTTGTCGGCCATGTTGGGGCCATCATCGAATGTTAAGGCAATCGTTTGGCCACATGCGAAAGAGGGTAGAAGCAGCGGCGCCAGTGTCACGCACACGACGACGACATATCGGAGGAAAGCAGCAATAATAGTTTGCATAGTGAGGCGCCATCTTAGCAGCAGGGTTTGCTGTCTGATTGACTGGCGTTCGTGGATGACAGTCTTGTTCAAATAAGGGGCGACCTAAAATGAAGATCAATTCGGGGCGCGAGCGGGAGATTCTCCACCTTCGTGTCGGGGAACTTCGACCGGTTCTGAACAGTAACGCATGACCGCCCTGTTCCCGATCGCGTTGCTACTGCTGTCGATGGCTTGCTACATGGCGGGCGCATCGGCAGCTAAGACATTGTTCGCAGTCATCAACCCCGCGGCCGTCGTGGCACTGCGGATCGGGTTTGGAACATTAATTCTGAGCGTGGCTTTACGTCCCTGGCGGATACGCGTGACACGGGACTCATGGCGCCCTCTTGCAATCTACGGCATCTCACTGGGGGCCATGAATCTGCTGTACTACCAGGCGCTGAGTCGAATTCCTTTAGGGATTGCCACGGCTATCGAATTCACGGGGCCACTGGCTGTTTCGATCGCATCCTCGCGGAAGCCGATCGATTTTTGCTGGGCCGCATTGGCCGCCAGCGGACTGATTCTGCTTGCGCCGATCGCGCACCTTGGGGCCGGGCTTGATCCAGGTGGGGTCCTGTTTGCGCTGGCCGCTGGCGGCTGCTGGGCGCTGTACATCGTCTTCGGACAGAAGGCGGGAACCAGTCATGGCCCGCGCACGGTGGCGTTCGGCAGCCTCATTAGTGCATTCCTCATCGTGCCGGTGGGAATTGTTTCCGCGGGACCCGCGCTTCTGTCGCCTTCTGTCTTGGGACGGGGACTGGCCATTGCCATACTGTCCACGGCATTGCCTTACCCATTGGAAATGGCTGCGCTCACGCGTTTGCCCGTGCGAACGTTCGGCGTCCTGATGAGTGTCGAGCCGGCGATGGCCGCGCTGTTCGGATTCGCCCTCCTCAGCCAGCGGCTTTCGATGCAGCAGACGGCAGCCATCGCGATGATCATCCTCGCCTCGATCGGCACGGTGGCAACCCTGCGGCGCAGAGCGCCCGTGCCCACGATGGGGTAACAGAGGGAAGGCACTATTCAAAAGCTCTCGGACACCAAACGCCCATGCCAAAGGTAGATGTAGTGATCGCCGGCGGCGGAGCCGTCGGATCCGCGACTGCCTATTTCCTGACGGGCCCGACGGGATTCACCGGCACGGTGGCGGTAGTCGAGCCCGATCCCGGCTATCAGTTCGCCGCGAGCACCCGGTCCGCGGCATCGATTCGTCGTCAATTCTCGAGCCCGATCAACATCGAGATGTCGGCTTTCGGCATGGAGTTCCTGCGCGCCTGTGGCCGCGGGCTCGCGGATGTTAACCTGAAGGAATCGACCTATCTGACGCTCGCCAAGACGACCGGCGCGGCGGCTTTGCGCCGTAACGTCGAAGTACAGAGGCGCTGTGGCGTCGAAGTTCGTCTCCTCAACTCGGCTGAACTCGCCGAGTGTTATCCCTGGATCAACCCTGGCGATCTGGCCTTGGGCGCCGATACGCCGCGTGGCGAAGGCTGGTTCGACGGCCATGGACTGCTACAGGGACTGCGCCAAGCTGCCCTGAGACACGGCGCTCGCTACATCCGCGATCGGGTGGAACGTGTCTTGATGGATGGCGCGCAAACAGTGACCGGAGTGCGGCTTGGCTGCGGAGACATTCTGCAGTGCCGCTGGCTCGTGAACGCGGCCGGCACGAACTCCCGCGCGCTAGCAGCCTCGGCCGGCATCGACCTTCCGGTGTTCGCGCGCAAGCGCAACGTATTCGTATTCAGCTGCGCCCAGCCGCCCGCGAATTGCCCGTTGATCGTCGATCCTTCGAGTCTCTGGTGCCGGCCCGAGGGCAATCGGTTCATCTGCGGAGTCGTACCGCAGGATGATCCGGATGTCGCCGCGGACGACTTCGAAGTCAACTACCAGGAATTTGAAGAACTCGTGTGGCCCGCGCTCGCGCATCGAGTCCCTGTGTTCGAGGCCGTGCGTCTCGACAGCGCATGGGCCGGCCACTATGACTATAACGTGTTCGATCAGAATGCATTCCTGGGCCCTTGCGAATCCGTCCCCAACCTGATTCTCGCCTCGGGCTTCACCGGCCACGGCTTGCAGCACGCTCCCGCGGTCGGCCGTGCGCTGGCGGAATTTATCCGCTTTGCCGAGTACCGCAGCATCGACGCCACGCCACTTTCGTACACTCGGTATCTGCGCAATCAGCCGTTGCGAGAGCACAGCGTAATCTAGGGAGGAAGCCCGATGCTGCAACTAGATGCGAATGAAGTAGCAGCCAGGCTCGCGCGCGTGCCCCTGATCGACGCGCTGGAGCGTACTTTTCGCTCGGAATTCCACTCGCCGGTGCGCCAGCACTACTCAGTCGGCGGCTCAGCCCAAGGCGATGACGTGTTGCTGACGATGCCGGCATGGCAAACGGGGCGATGCATCGGCATCAAGCTCGCGACCGTGTTTCCGGGCAACTCCCAGCAAGGGCAACCAGCGGTGCATGCAGTGTATGCGCTGTTCAGCGGCGTCGACGGATCACTGATCGCCACCCTGGAAGGAACGGAATTGACCAGGCGCCGCACGGCGGCCGCGTCGGCACTCGCAGCGCGTTTTCTCGCGCGCCCGGAGGCCAGCCGGCTGCTCATGGTCGGCACAGGCGCATTAGCACCGCATATCATTGAGACCTACACGACCGCGCGTCCGATCACCGCGGTGCGCGTCTGGGGCCGAACCTTGCGGCGCGCGCAGGCCGTGGCCGGCAGTTTCGCCGGTCGATCCATCGACATCGTGGCCATCGACGACCTGGAAGCCGGCGTGCGCTGGGCCGACATCATCAGTTGTGCGACCTTGGCCACGGCGCCTCTGGTGCGGGGCGCGTGGCTCAGACCAGGACAGCACCTGGACCTTGTCGGCTCGTTTACCCCCGAAATGCGCGAAGTCGACGACGAGGCGCTCGTGCGCTCGCGCATTTACGTCGACACACGGGAAGGCGCGCTCACCGAGAGCGGCGAGCTGGTCCAGGCAATGTCCGGCGGCCTCCTCACGGCTGCCGACATACATGGCGACCTCGCCGCACTCACTCGCGGCACCGTCTCTGGCAGAGACTCGGCCGAGCAGATCACTCTGTTCAAGAGCGTAGGCTGCGCCATCGAGGACTTGGCCGCCGCGGAACTGGCGCTTGGATTTCGTAGCGGCCCGTTGCACGACCCCTCAATGCGGGCGCGCAAACCAGCCTCAAGGGTCTGACGGATCGATCTCGCAGACCCTATCGGCACGCCAATCAGCCGCCGGTGCAGATCGAGCACTGGATCGGCATGGGCCGATCAGATCGCCCGAGGGGTGCTCAACGTCAAATCTCGTTGCGCTTCGCTAACCTGCTGATCACATCGCCGGCCCGAAACGACAGCGCTTGGATCGTCATGGTCGGCTGACCGCGCCCAGAGGTCACAAAGCTCGAGCCGTCACACAGGAACAGATTCGGCACCTCGTGGGTGCGGTGATTCTTATCGATTACCGAGCTCGCGGGGTCATTGCCCATGCGGCAGGTACCGAGCAGATGCACGCCGCCGCGGTTGGGGCTCACCTCTCCTCGCCAGATCTTCTGCGCGCCGGCGGCCTGCATGATCTCGAACGCGCGGTCCTGCAGAAATCGGGACGTGGCCAGATCGTCCGCATGGTCCTTATAGGTCACGCGAATGGCGGGAACGCCCCACGGGTCTTTGAGCGTAGGATCGATGCTCACGCTATTGCTCTCAACCGCAAGTGAGGTGCAATGGCCATCGGATGTCATGGAGTGCGTAAACCCCTCCAGTCGTGCCTTGAACGGCTCTCCCCACAGCGGCAGGTCACCACCGGAGGCAAGCGCCCAGCCAACCGGCTCTACGCCGACGCGCGCATCGATGCCGCCACCGCCATAGAAGCCACGCGTAGGGTCAGAATTATAAAAGTCGTGCAACACACGTGACACCTGCACGCTCTTGTATTCGTTGAGTTCATGTTCGAACACCGCGTGCACTGGGCAGCCCTGATTGAACATGAGGTACTTGCCCACCAGCCCACTTGAGTTGGCCAGTCCGTGCGGAAAGCGGCTACTGGTGGAGTTGAGCAACAGGCGAGGCGTTTCCGCGCCGTTGGCTGACAGCACCACGGCCCGCGCCTTCTGGAATTGCTCGCGCTTGTCTCGGTCAAAGTAGGCCACCCCGGTAGTGCGGCCGCGCTCGTTGATCTCGACCCGAAATACATAGCTCTGCGCTCGAATCTCACAGCGCCCGCTCGCTTCGGCTTCTGGAATCATCGAGTACAGCGACGGCGACTTCGCCTGCGTCTCGCAGCCGTAGCCCATGCAGAAGCCACAATGTACGCACGCGCCACGCCCACGATAAGGTCGCGAGTTGATTCCCAAGGGCGCGGGAAAGGGATGATAACCAAGCTTGCGGGCGCCGCGCTCAAACAACACGCCGGAGGACTTCACCGCCAGCGGCGGCATCGGGTACGGCCTGGTGCGCGGCGGATCGAACGGGCTCGCGTTCGCAAGGCCCGAAACGCCTACCTCCCATTCAACCTTGGTGTAGTACGGCTCCAGATCGTGATAGGAGATTGGCCAGTCGGCAAAGCCGGTGCCAGCAATACCTCCGAGAACGCTGCGTTCGTGAAAATCGATCTCGTGCAGGCGCCAGTAGTTGCCGGTGAAGTGATTGCTGCTGCCGCCCACCAGGCGCGCATACACAGCTGAATTGCCAAACGCCGGACGTTCGGCGGTCTTGGAAGGATCGTCTCTGAAGGTTTGCGGATTGATTGCAGGGCTGTTGGTAATGCCGTTTAAATAGTGATACTTCAGCTCATCATGCTCGAAATCGGCTGATGTCAGGCGTGGCCCCTGCTCGAAGACCACCACGCTGAAACCTGCGCGCGATAGCTCGCGCGCAACCGTTCCGCCCGAAGCTCCGGAGCCCACAACGATGAAGTCCACGGTGTCGCTGGGCTTGAAAACGCGCGCGGTCAAGACTGCGGCTCCGATATTAGGGGAGTGAAACCGGGGTACGGGACGAAGCCGGTGTAGTCGCGATCGTAGTGACCGAAGGGCGGCGTGAACGCATGCTGATCTTCGAAGCCAATGAGCTTCCAGCCCCTCTGTTGATAGTTTCCGGCGTAGCGAGGATCCGTGAACATGCCGAGCAGGGTCAGCATGCGTACGTTGTCGAAAAATGCGGTTCGATCTATGGTGCTGAGAAAAGCGTGCTGCTGCTCAGCACTCGCTGCGGCGAACGAGGATGCGCCCGGGTAGGCTGCTCGAAACGCCGTTTGAAAGGCGCCCAGGCCCTCGCGAAAACTCGGCGCCAGATCTGAAAAAAAGGTTGCCAGAGAACGATCGATAAAGAAGATCACATGCGCTTCACGAGCACCCGCAGTCTCCCCGCTCGGCACGATCTGAGCGGCTATGGCATCGACGTCGGCGGCATCATCGGCGCTGAGAAATTCATTCCCAGTGGGCGTGGGCATGCTCGCGGCCTGCGCGGCATGGTCATGCGCTGCGGTGATCTCGGGCCATTGCGAGGCAAGCCACGCGCTCGTCAGAATGCCGCCGCTGGACAGTAGAAACGAGCGTCGCGCATAACCGTTGGGATCGCCGGGTTCGTTCATGTGCTTCCCCATCGTGGCCGCAGTGTGCCGGGTGTTTGACTCATGGTTTTTGTCGTCGAATCTGTAAGATAGCGTTTATATGCCGCGCTTCTCAGGGAAGCAGGAGCGGTGATGATGCCACAAAAAAGCTTCAGCGAATTTGTTGAGCCGCCATCAGTTCTTGCTGGACCGAACGGGCGGGAACTCGCCGAGAGCGGGCGATGACCGCTGCCGTATTGTGACCTAAATGCGACAGCGCGCCACGCTGCCTGAACAATCGGCTGCAGAACTTGCGCGAAAGGTGCGGCGGCATCTGTTGCCCCTATTGTTCTTGCTATATGTGGTCGCCTACCTGGACAGGATTAACGTCGGGTTCGCGGCATTGAATATGAATCGAGAGCTTGGGCTATCGAGCGAGCAGTACGGCCTGCTGTCCGGGGTGTTCTTCTGTGGTTACTTCCTTTTCGAGATCCCAAGTAATTTGATATTGCATCGGACCGGTGCGCGCACGTGGATTGCCCGCATTCTGCTGACCTGGGGCCTGGTCGCCATGCTGACCGGCTTTGTCCGGAACGCACCGCAACTTTACGGGGCTCGTCTTTTGCTCGGGGTCGCGGAGGCCGGCTTATTTCCCGGAATTCTTTATTTCCTTTCTTATTGGTTTCGTCAGCGGCAACAGGCCCAAGCCATAGGGTTGTTCCTGACGGCACTACCGACAGCGAGCATCGTGGGCGGCCCGCTATCCGGTTGGATACTGGACCATGTGCACGGTTTCGGACTGAGCAGCTGGCGCTGGCTTCTGA
>Ga0302324_100025944_pt1 | contig 11219 bp, 10 predicted proteins | sample Palsa_T0_1_FD_201949 | JGI IMG/M metagenome (GOLD analysis project Ga0302324, IMG submission 201949) | Peat permafrost microbial communities from Stordalen Mire near Abisko, Sweden - Palsa_T0_1 | ecosystem: Environmental > Terrestrial > Soil > Palsa > Peat permafrost | place: Sweden: Abisko... | reverse complement strand
CAACGCCGGCGGCGGCGCTCCAGCGCTCCCGGGCGTACCCGGCTTGCTCACGCGCTTCGAAGCGGCGCTTCCGTTCGCACCGACCGCCGCGCAGCGCCGCGTGATCGCTCAGATTTGGGACGACATGGCGCGTTCGGCGCCGATGAACCGGCTGCTGCAAGGCGACGTTGGGAGCGGCAAGACGTTGGTCGCCGCGGCCGCCATCCTGCTCGCGGCCGAGAGCGGCGTGCAGAGCGCGCTGATGGCGCCGACCGAAATTCTGGCGTCGCAGCACGCGCAGAAGCTCGCGCCGCTCCTGCTGCCGTTCGGCATTCGAGTCGATGCGCTGTTCGGCAGCATGGGATCGCGCGAGCGCGACGGCGTGCTCGGGCGTCTGGCGAGCGGCGAATGCGATCTCGTCGTCGGGACCCACGCGCTGATCGTCGAGGACGTCGCTTTCCGCTCGCTCGGCGTTGCCATCATCGACGAGCAGCACCGCTTCGGCGTGGCGCAACGCGCCAAGCTGCGCGCCAAGAGCCGCGCCCCGCACACGCTGCACATGACGGCCACGCCGATCCCGCGGACGCTCGCGCAAACGAAGTACGCCGACCTCGACCTCTCGGTGATCGACGAGCTGCCGCCCGGCCGCACGCCGATCGAAACCTACGTTCTGCGCGAGAGCCGCAAGACGCGGGCGTACGATTTCGTGCGCAAGAACGTGGCTCGCGGCCGTCAGGCGTACGTGGTCGCGCCGGCCATCGACGAATCGGAATCGGCCCTCACGAGCGCCCTGGCCGAACTGACCGTCCTGCGCGAGGAGGTCTTCCCGGACTTGCGGGTCGAGCTGCTGCACGGCCGCATGCCGGCGCGCGAGAAGGACGCCGTGATGGGGCGCTTCACGCGCCACGAAGTCGACGTGCTGCTCGCGACGACCGTCGTAGAAGTCGGTGTCGACGTTCCGAACGCCTCGGTCATGACGATTCTGGACGCGCATCGCTACGGGCTCGCGCAATTGCACCAACTCCGGGGCCGGGTCGGGCGCGGCGTCGCCCGGTCCTTCTGCTTGCTGGTCGCGCCCGACGAGGCGGGCGAAGTCGAGCGTCTCGAAATCCTGGCCCGCACGACCGACGGCTTCGAGATCGCCGAGGCCGACCTGCGGCTGCGCGGCGAAGGCGAATTCGCCGGCACGGCGCAAGCGGGCGGCGCGGCGTTGCTCGGCAGCGTGGTTTCCGATTTTGCACTCTACATGCAGGCCAAGGCGGATGCCGATGCCCTCGTCGCATCCGACCCCTCGCTCGAACGGCCCGAGCACCGGGCCCTGCGCCGCTACGCGGGCAACGATGCCGAGGTGCGGGCCACGTTGCTGGACTCGTAGCGCCGGCACCGAAGAGCGCGCGGTGAGCACAGCAATCGCAGTCGGGTTCGATTTCGACCATACGCTCGGCATCGACAACAAACTCGAGCGCACGGTCGCGCTCGCGCTGCTGGCGGATCTCGCGGCGAAGAACGGCCTCGCCTACAGCGTCGCGGACGCCGAGGTCGCGATCGACGAGGTTCTGCGCAGCTACCGGGAGAGCGACCGCAGCATCGATTCGTTCATTGCCGGCTTTTTCGAGCGCTTCGCTCCGGCGGGGGCGGCCGTGATGGATGAGGCTAGCGGCTTTCGCGAAGCCGTGGTCGCGGCGGCGCCGAACCACATCGAGGCCTTGCCGGGCGCCCAGGAAACCCTCGCCGAACTCGAACGGCTGGGCATTCCGTATGCGTTGTTGACCAACGGCTGGAGCCCGTTGCAAGAGGAAAAGGCGCGCCTGATCGGCTTTCGCGGCCCTGTTTTCGTCAGCGAGCGGATCGCCGCGCGCAAGCCGTCGCGAGAGGCGTTCGCAATGCTCGCCAAACATTTCGAGCTGCCGTTCGAACGGATTTGGTACGTCGGTGACGATCCCGCGATCGACTGCGCCGGCGCTCGCAACGTCGGCCTGACCGCGGTTTGGTTCGATTGGGAGTCCCGCCCGTATCCCGCGGAGTTGGCGCCGCCCGATCACGTGATCCACGCGCTCGAACAGCTGCCCGGGCTGCTGATCGCGAACCGCGGCGCCCCGTGCGCGTGAGCGGCGGCGAGCTGCGCTCGCGCGTGATTCGCTCGCCGCAAGGCTCGGTGATCCGGCCGACGCCGGGTCGCGTGAAAGAGGCGCTCTTCTCGATTCTCGGCGACCAGATCGCGGGCGCCCGCGTGCTGGATCTGTTCGCGGGCACGGGCGCCATCGGCTTCGAGGCGCTCTCGCGCGGCGCCGCGCACGCGACGTTCGTCGAGCTGCACGCGCCGACGGCGCAGGCCATTCGCACCACGGCGGGGGAATTGGGGGTCGAACGGCGCTCGAGCGTCATCTGCGCTCCGGCGGAAAAAGCGGCGACCCGGCTGGCCGGGCACTTCGACTTCGTCTACGCCGACCCGCCGTACGCGCTGCCGCCGCCGCACCTGACCTTCGGGACCCTTCGCTCGCGCCGGACCATCGACGCATCGACGACGCTCGTCTACGAACGCCGCGAAGGTTCGGAACCTTTTGTTCTGCCAGGCTTTACCACCGTGCGTGACGCACGTTACGGGGAAGTCATGCTGCAGTTCCTCCGAGTCGCAGAATGCTCCGATGCATAACGGCTCGCCGGTCCCCCAAAGCCACGCGATCTATCCGGGATCGTTCGATCCGCCGACGAACGGCCACCTCGACGTCATCGCCCGCTGCGCGGCAATCTTCCCGGTCGTGACGGTCGCCGTCGTGGTGAATCCGCAGAAAAGAAGTCCGCTGTTCACGCTCGACGAACGTGAGGAAATGCTGCGGCGCTGTACGAACGAACTTTCCAACGTTCGCGTCGCGCACTTTCGCGGTTTGCTCGCCGACTACGTGCGAAGCATCGGTGCGGACGTTATCGTCAAGGGACTGCGGGTCGTGTCGGATTTCGAGAACGAAATGGCCGCGGCGCACATGAACCGCTCGCTTTCGAACGTCGATACGATGTTCCTGATGTCGGACTCGAGCTATTCGTTCGTCAGCTCGAGCCTGATCAAAGAAGTTTTTCTGCAAGGCGGAGACATCTCGCGCTACGTTCCCGAAGTCGTCCTCGAGTTCATGAACCAGAAGCGCCTCACTCAAGGAAGGAAATGACATTGTCGATCTATCGCGTCATCGATAAGCTCGAGGGCTACGTGCGCGAAGGCACCTGGCTCCCATTCGGTCATCGGATCCTCAGCGAGGAACGGCTGGTCGAGTACATTGAGAAGATGCGGTCGACGCTCCCCGAGGAGGTCGGTCGCGCGAAGGTGATCGCGACCAACAAGGATCGCGTCATTCGCGACGCTCAGGAGAAGGCGCAGCAGATCGTTACCGACGCCGTCAATCAGAAGCACGAGTTGGTCGATCAGACCGACATCGTGAAGCAGGCCCGCACGACCGCCGACATCGTTTTGCGCGAGGCCGAGGAGAAGGCGCGCCGCATTCGGGCAGGCGCCGACGCCTACGCCGGACAGGTTTTGGCCGATCTCGAGATGCGGCTCGCGACCGCGCTTGGCTCCGTGAAGAAGGGCCAGGATGCGCTCGTGGCGCGCCCGGTCGCAACCGCAGCCCCGGTCGCTGAGGCCGCCGCGAAATCCAAGCGCGTCGCTTTCGACGCGCAGCAAGAGACCGGGTCGCTCGACGCGGTCGAAATCCCCAGCTAAGTCCGGCGTGGTGAGGCGGCGCGGCTCGGCGTTCGCCGTTACGACCGCCGCCCTCATCTTGCTCGCGGCGCTGGCGCTCGTGCCGACGCCGTTCTATCTGATCTCACCCGGCACGGCCGTCGATCTTTCGAAGCGCATCGCCGTCGAGGGCCGCGTTCCGCTGCGGCGCCACTTCTATCTCACCGACGTCACCGTCACCCACGCGACCGCACTCCTATTGGCTGCCGGCCTGTGGCCCGGCACGCGGGTCGTGCACCGTCGCGTGCTGGTGCCGGACGGCGTGACGGCGCACGATTACGACCGCATCATGACGATCGCAATGGACGACAGCCAGCAGATCGCCGCGTACGTGGCGGAGCGCGCCGCGGGGTTGCGGGTCTCCGCGCCTTCTCGCACCGTGATCGTGGCGAGCCTCGCGCCGAATTCGCGGGCGGCGGGTCTGCTGCACGTCGGCGATCGCCTCATCCGCATCGGCGGTCACGCGGTCTACGCACCGAGCGACGTGTCGAGCGCCGTGAGGATTCTCGCGCCGGGCGTTTCGGCGAACCTCGAGATCGAGCACGACGGGCGGGTCGCGCGCCTGCGCGTGCCGACGATCCTGGCCGACGGCCACACGCGGCTCGGCGTCTTTCTGAACCAACGCGGCACGACGCCCCCGCTGCCCGTGCCGGTACACTTTTCGCTCGACGACGTTGAAGGGTCGAGCGGCGGCTTGATGTTCGCGCTCGCGATCTACGCCGAGCTTACGGGCGATCGCAGCGGACCGAGCGCCATCGCCGGCACGGGCACCCTCGACGCCGACGGGAACGTTGGTCCGATCGAAGGCGCTCCGCAAAAACTGATCGCGGCGAAACGAGCCGGAGCAAACGTCTTTTTGGTCCCGCGGCCGAACTACCCCGACGTCGCGAACGAGCGCGACATCGTCGTGATCCCGGTCGATACGTTCTCGCAAGCCCTCGCAGCCCTGCGCTAGACGATGGCGGAATTGCGTCGCCGGACGCGCGTCGGCGTCTCACCAGCGCTCACGATCGCCGCGCTCGGCGTCGTGTTCGGCGACATCGGGACGAGCCCGCTGTATGCGCTCGCGACGTGTTTCTCGATCGCCCACGTGCGACCGACGCCGGACGACGTGCTCGGCATCGTGTCGCTCGTGATCTGGGCGCTGGTCTTCGTGGTTTGCGTGAAGTACGTCGGCATCGTGATGAAGATCGACAGCGACGGGGAGGGCGGAATCCTCGCCCTGCTCGCACTGGTCGCACCCGGGAAGATCAAAGGCGTGCCTGCCAAGGCGACCTGGCTGACGATCGTCGTCGTGATCGGTACCGGGATGCTCTTCGGCGACGGGGCGATCACGCCCGCGATCTCCGTCGTGTCCGCGGTCGAAGGCATCAACATCGCGACGACATCGGCGCAAGCGTTCGTCGTACCGATCTCGATCGCGATCCTGATTGCGCTGTTCGCGATCCAATCGCGCGGAACCGAGCGGGTGGGCGCGCTGTTCGGTCCCGTGATGGTGCTCTGGTTCGCGGCGATCGGTGTGCTCGGAGTCGTCGCGCTCGTGCGTACGCCGCAAGGCCTGTGGGCGCTCGATCCCCGGCACGCGGTGGCGTTCGTCGGCGGGCACGGCGTCCTCGGATTTCTCGTTTTTGGCGGAGTCGTACTCGCGGTGACGGGCGTCGAGGCCCTCTACGCGGATCTCTCACACTTCGGGCGGCGGCCGATTTTCCTCGCTTGGTACATCGTCGTCTTCCCGGCCCTCGTTCTCAACTATTTGGGGCAGGGCGCCGTCACGCTCGCCGAAGGGGCCATTCCCGTTTCGCCGTTTTACGCGCTGGCGCCGGCGGGAACGCTCTATCCGCTCGTGGTGCTCGCGACCTTCGCAACCGTGATCGCGTCGCAGGCGCTGATCTCCGGCGTGTTCACGCTTACGGAACAGGCGATCAATCTCTCGCTCTTGCCGCGGATGCGCATCCTGCACACGTCGGCAAAGGTGGTCGGCCAAGTCTACGTGCCGCTGATGAATGGGATCTTCGGCGTGGCGTGCGTCGTTCTCGTGTTCGCCTTCCGCTCGAGCGATGCGCTCGCCGGGGCCTACGGGCTCGCCGTGTCGACGACGATGCTCGCGACGTCGATCATCTTTTACGTCGTCGTCACGCGCGTCTTTCACTGGCGTCGCCGGATCGCTCTTCCGATCGTCGCCTCCTTCGTTCTCGTCGACGGGACCTTCGTCGCGGCCGGTTTGCCGAAGGTCTTCGACGGAGCCTGGGTGCCGTTCGCGATCTCCGCGGTGTTCGTGGTGACCGCGCTGACCTGGCTCGAGGGACGCCGCTGCATGGCCAAGAGTATGGCGAGCATGCAGATGCCGATCGAAGAATATCTGCGCGAAGTCTTGGGCCGGAGCGGTGCGCCCGCAGGGACGATCGTCCTTCTCACCGGCGATCCGACGCGGGTCCCGTTCGTCGATCCCAAGCATCCCTGGTTCGGCGCGCGCGCGCGCGACGGCCACCTCGTGCTGCTGACGCTCGCGCCAACGCGGCGGCCCTACGTCGAAGACGCCGCGCGCGTGACGATTCAGACCTATTGCGATCGCCTCACGGTGGTTCGCGGGATGTTCGGCTTCATGGAGCGGCCCTCGATCAAGCCGATTCTCGCGGCGTGCATGGCCGCCGAGTTGCGGCTCGATTCGGCCGATACGCCGTTCTTCTATGCCGATCCCAAGATCGTTGCGGCGGCGCAGGACCCGCTGCCGCGCTGGGTGCGCAAGTATTTCGAGTTCCTGAACCACAACGCGTTCCCGCTCTCCGACGATCTGCGCATTCCGCCGGAACGACGCGTCGAGCTCGGGGTGGAAGTCCCGATCTAGTTAGACGGGCGGCGCTTGGACGTTGTGCGCGAAGGCTTCGAGGCGCACGCGATCGAGCGCGCGGACGCGTCCGCGGTCGAGTTCCACCGCCTGCGCGTTCTTCAAGCGCAGGAGCGCTCGCGCCGCCATATCGCGCACGGTGCCGGCCGCCGCCGCGATCTGCGCTTGCGATAGATTTTCGATGCCGGAAAGACCTTTGGCCATCCCCGTCGTCGAGGGCGCATACGAGAGCAAGAACTTCGCGACGCGCTGCAACACGTGCGCGAACGCGAGGTCGGCGATCGTGTCGATCGAACGGCGGCGCGCTTGCGACGCATCGGTGAGAAAGCCGATCGCGAGTTCCGCGTCGTTGCGGATCGCGTGTACGACGGCTTCCGTCGGCAGCAGCACGAGCGTGCAATCGGTCAGCGCCTCGGCCCGCGTGGTAGCGCCACCGCCGTCGAAGGTGCCGGTTTCGTTGAGCGGATCGAGCGGCAGGCGCTCGCCGAGCGCGTGCGTCTTGCCGTCGGGCGAAAGCAGCGTGTAGACGACCTTGCCCGTGCGCACGAACGCGAGATACGGCCACAACTCGCCTTCGTCGAAGATCGCTTCGCCCTGGCGGTAGGCGCGTTCGGTCGCGGTGGCGGCCAGTTCGCGCACCGTCGATGCCTTGGCGTTCGCGAACGGCGTGCAGTGCGAAATGAACGTCGGGATGTCGGCATCTTCGTCGATCCGTTCGATTCGAATCGTCCAGTGGCCCGAACCGAGGTTGCGACCGGCCCACGAGAACCGCCCCGGACGGTGCTGCAAGAATTCGTTGCGCAACGCTCGCGGGTCGCTCTCTTCGGAAAGTTCGAGAATGCCGCCGAGCTGCAGCTTGTCGAAAGCGTCGAGGATAATCAGATTGCGATTCGTGCTCGGCAGCGTGCGGCTATCCAGCGAGACGGCCGGAACGCGGGTGGTTGGCATCGAGCTAAAGCTTCTTTGAAATGGGGGGCAACGCCCCCCAAACCCCCGGCGCGGACTCCCGCGCCTGTCCACGGGCCGGCCGCGTCGCGCGTAACGGCGCTTGACCCCGCGCCGACGCGCGTGCGCGCCGCGCAGCGGCGCGCGGTCGTGTGGGGGGAGGAGCGCGCGGGGCTTCGCCCGCGGCGCGGCCGGGCGACGGGGGTAGCGATGCGGTTGGGGCGTTAGGTGCCGGTGAACTTGGGGGGGCGCTTTTCTAGGAAGGCGGCGGTGCCTTCTTTGAAGTCGGCGGTGCTCATGAGGGAGCCGAAGTGGAGGGCTTCGATTTCGAGGGCGGCGGCTAGCGGGAGTGGGGAGCCTTCGTTTATGGCGCGCTTGGCGGCGGCTACGGCTAGGGGGGATTTGGAGGCGATGAGGGCGGCGATGCGTTTGGCTTCCGTTAGGAGGTCGGCGGGGGGGACGACGCGCTCGACGAGGCCGATGCGGTGGGCCTCGGCGGCGTCGATCAGTTCGCCGGTTAGGCAGAGGAGCATCGCCATGCCGCGGCCGGCTAGGCGGGCGGTTCGCTGGGTTCCTCCGTAGCCGGGGATCAGGCCGAGGTTGATTTCGGGTTGGCCGAATTTCGCGCGCTCGCTTGCGATGCGGATGTCGCAACCCATCGCGAGTTCGCAGCCTCCGCCGAGGGCGAAGCCGTTGACGGCGGCGATCACGGGCGTGCGCATGCTTTCCATCTGAAGCGTGAGGCGCTGGCCCGAGCGCGCGAGTTCGGCGCCGGCGATCGTGTTCGGTAGCGCGTTGAGTTCGGCGATGTCGGCGCCGGCGGCGAAGGCGCGGTCGCCGGCGCCCGTGAGGATCGCGGCCCCAATCTCGGGGTCGCTTTCGATCGCCGCTAGCGCTTGGCCGAGTTCGCGAACCATTAAGATGTTAAGGGCATTAAGAACGGCCGGGCGGTTCAGCGTTACGAGCGCTACGGCGCCGTCGCGTTCTTGGAGTATCGTTTCGTACGTCACGCGGGGCGCTTCAGGTTCGTGCTATGCTCTACCTCGCTGTCGGCGCAGGGTGCGCGGTAGGAAGGCGTAAATTGGTCGGGATGCGCGCGGCATATCATGAAGCCTTGGAACAGGCGAGGTTGGACGTCGTCCGCCTCGGGGCGTTGGTCGGCGATGCGGTGCACGCCGCGGTCGTTTCGCTCGAGAAGCGGGATACGACGCTTGCGGCGCGGGTGATCGCGGGCGACGACGACGTCGACGGCCTTCGCCGTCGCGTCGAGCAATCGTGCATCGAATTGATCTGGAAGCAGCAGCCGGTAGCCGGCGAGTTGCGACAGGTCGCGGCGATGCTCGAGATCGTTACCGACCTCGAGCGCGTCGGTGACTACGCGGTCGAGATCTCCAAACATTCGATCAAACTCTCCGACGAAGCGCTGCGCCCGGCACGGGTCGAAATCGGCCGCATCGCCGCGATCGCAACCGACATGGTGCGCGAGGCCATGCGCGCGTACACCGAGCAGGATGCGACCGTTGCCGAGGCCGTGATCGCTCGCGACGACGAAGTCGACGATCTGTACGCCCGGGGGATCGAGGCGCTCCAGGAAGAGATGCAGGCGGACTCGGGTAAAGTGCGCTCCGGCACGATCATGCTCTTCGTGCTCACGAACCTCGAGCGCGTCGGCGACCGGGCGCAAAACGTGGCGTGGCATACGAAGGAGATGCTCGGGAAGGCCTGATAGTAGTCTCGTGATGAGACCTTCGATAGCGGCTATAGTCGTCGGGTCTTGGCTGCTGGTACTTGCGCCGGTCGCGAGCCGGGCCGCCGACGTCCCGTACAAGGTCGTCGTGGACGGCCGCATGCTCGATGCCCACACGACGAGCGCTCGCAATCGCGACGGCGTGGTGTACATCAACGTCGTCCGCGCCGTGCGGGCGTTCGACGGGCTTTTGACCTTCGGTCGCGGCGGCACGGTTCGGGTGACGATCGAGGGCCGGACCCTCAACTACCGCGTGGGGCGCTCGACCGCGCTGCTCGATACGAACGTCAGCGTGCCGCTCCGCGGCGTGCCGTACATGAGCGACGGCGACATCTACGTCCCGATCGCATCGATCGCGACGCTCGCGATGGCCCGCTATTCGATCGACACGCAGCACAAGCGCGTCACCTTGTATCTCGGCCGCAGCGTTGGTTTTGCGCCGCCGGGAACCCACGCCGTTCCCGAGCCGAGCACGGAAGACGTCGGGCTTTCGCCGTTGCAGGCACTAGCGTTCACGCCTTCGGCGACGACCGACGCGACCGGGCTGCACGCGCGCGTCGAGATCAAGAATACGACCGACAAACCGTACGCGATCAATTTCCCTGGGCCGCAGCAGTTCGCGTTCGTCGTCGTGCGCAACGGCACGGAAATCTGGACGTCTCAAGCGACCAAGGTGTCCGAGGGGCCGTCGACCTTTCGCTTGCTGCCGGGCGAAACCACGACGCTCAAGGACGACTGGCCGGGCTTTCTGCGGGCCGGGCCGGGGCGCTTTACGCTACGCATTCGGATGCTAAAGACGATTCCGATCGACACCGCGCCCGTCTCACTCGGCGAGATCACGCCGGGCCCGTCCGCCGGCCCCTGACCGGCTCTTTTCCGCCGCTATCGCGCGAGCAAGTCGCGCCGGGCGAAGGCGTCGTGTACCTCAACCACGCCGCGGCCGGTGTGCTGCCGTGCCGCACGCGCGACGTGCTGGTCGAACTGGTCGAGGGTCAAGCGCGCGCGGGTGTTCTCGGCTTCTCGGCCGTCGAAGCGAAGCTCGGCGCATACCGCGAACGCATCGGCGCGTTCGTGGGCGCTCAGGGCGAGGATATCGCCTTTCTTCGCAACACCGGTGACGGAGCGAATACGATCGCGCGCGGGCTGGACTGGGCGCCGGGCGACGAGATCGTGCTCTGCGACAACGAGTTCGGCGCCAACGCGTATCCGTGGCTCGCGCTGCGCGAAGCGGGCGTCGTGATACGCCTGATCGCGACGGCGCGGGAGCGCCTGACGCCGGGTGTGCTGGCGCGCGCGATGACGTCGCGAACGCGGCTGGTCGCGCTTTCGTGGGTGAGCTTCGCCGACGGCTACCGCCACGAGCTCGCACCGCTTGCCGCGATCGCGCACGCGCGCGGCGCACTCTTCTGCGTCGACGCGATCCAGGGCCTCGGCGCGTTCCCGCTCGACGTGTGTGCCGACGGCATTGACGCGCTCTACGCGGGCGGCGCGAAATGGCTACTCGCCCTTCCCGGCGTCAGCTTCTTGTACGTGTCGCCGGCGCTGCGCGAACGCTTGGCCGTGCGCTGGCGCGGCTGGCGCGACGTGGCGGACATTTGGAACTTCCTCGACTACGATCAGCCGCTCGCGCCGGGCTCCGCCCGCTACGAGGGCGGAACGCAAAACTTCTACGGCATCGCGGCGCTCGATGCATCGATCGCGGTGCTCGCGAGCGCCGGCACCGAACGCATCGCCTCGCACGTGCTCGCGCTTACCGACCACCTCGTCGAGAATCTGCGCGCACGCGGCGCGCTCCTATCGACCCTGCGCGGTCCCGGCATCTCGTCCGGAATCGTGACCTTTTCGTTGCCGGGTCAAGACCCGGTCCGCGCCGGGCGCGATCTCGGCAAACGGGGCTTCGTTACGACGTACCGGCCCTCGGGAATCCGGGTCTCGCCGCACGGTTATAACACGTTTGAAGAAATCGACGCGTT